>Ga0272449_1000036_pt1 | contig 192279 bp, 214 predicted proteins | sample YNPCB0241_FD_198679 | JGI IMG/M metagenome (GOLD analysis project Ga0272449, IMG submission 198679) | Hot spring sediment microbial communities from Yellowstone National Park, WY, United States - YNP-CB-024-1 | ecosystem: Environmental > Aquatic > Thermal springs > Hot (42-90C) > Sediment...
ATGTTGACACTAAAAATACTTCTAAGATGTGCCCGATATGTGGCGAATTAAACAAGCCGAATGGGCACATCTATAAGTGTAGAAAGTGTGGCTTCCAAGCGGATAGACATTTTGTAGCCGCTTGGAACATAGCCACAAAGCTCCAGATGTGCCGTCCTTTACCGTTGGCGGCGAAAGCCACCCATGAAGCTCATAAAGCTGAGGTGGAACAGATAGTTATAAAGTGTTAACTATCCGACAACGGCTCTGTCATAAAACGTGAGGAGGGGGACGTACCCGATTTTGATGTTGGAAAGGCTAAAGAATTCTTTAATGACGTGTGCGCTTACATTGAAGGGATAGTTAAAGAGTTTATGGAAAAGGCTTCAATTAATCCCCTATAGCATTTTAAGCAATTTACCCATGTATGGGCCCATTCTAGAGTACCCTAGTTTCTCATAATATTTTCTTGCTCCAACAGCGCTTGTTACAAGTATCTTTTCTAGCCCAAACTCTTCTCTTGCTATCCGCTCAGCTTCTTCAAGAAGTTTTCTACCATAGCCTTTGTGCTGCCAACCTTCTTCAACCCTTTCGCCTATTGGGACTGCTTGACCATAAACATGCAGCTCTCTCACAAGAGCCGAATTTTTGACTTCGATCCTATGCGCTTTTTCAGAAGGCTTCCTTAGTCTCAGAAAGCCTACAAGGGCAGCCTTATCTGAGGTTTCGAATGATAGGAAGACTTCAACACCCTCTGAAGCATTATATGTTGTCCTAGATAGCACTATATCCTTCTCTAACCTTTTCCCATTCTTAAGCTCAACCAACCCTATCTCTCTACATCTTATACACTTGCATGATAGGCCAAGCTCTTTTAGGCGAGCGTGAGCCAGTTCTCTTAAATTACCCTTCTTTACTCCTGCAACAATTAAGTTTGCTGGAATGTCTCTTTGAACACGCATTATTCTAAGCCAAGGTGGAGCCAAGGCCATGGCCTTCGCGACAATGTCTACAAAAACATCCTCCGGATATGGAATGTATTCTTTCCTTAAGTATAGTTCGTAGAGTCTAGAGTTTTTTACAACAAGTGTAGGATATATTTTTAGCATGTCAGGCTTAAACCTTTCATCCTCAAACAAGATTCTAAATGATTCTAGATCCTCTTCTGGAGAAGAGCCTGGTAGTCCAGGCATCATGTGGGCGACGATCTTTAGGCCACTATCCTTTGCTATTCTAAACGATTCCACGACATCCTGTACTGTGTGACCACGTTCAACAATCTTGTATATTCTGTCAGAAAGTGTTTGGACACCAATTTCAACTCTTGTTACACCATACCTTAGCATTAGGTCAACGTGCACCTCTTTACAGAAGTCGGGCCTAGTTTCCACAGTCAAACCAACATTTCTTATTTCAGCAACCTCGTTTAAGGCCATAGCTTCTTCAAGGGAATTCGAAATTTTTCCATTTAGTCCATCAAAGCATCCTTTAACAAAATATTCTTGATACTCCTTTGGCTGGTTCAGGAATGTTCCACCCATAATTATGAGCTCAGCCTTTTGAACGTTGTGTCCTATAGCCTTAAGCTGCTCAAGCCTACTTCTAACCTGTAGGTAGGGGTCATAGTTGTGCTCTTTACCTCTTAAGGCAGCTGGCTCCATACCAGTATAGCTTTGCGGAGAATCATATTGTACACCACCTGGACAGTATAGGCATGGAACCTTCTGTGGACAAGGGTATGGTCTGCTCATTACAGCTATAACAACAATTCCTGAGGCAGAACGTACAGGTTTAATTTTAAGGATGGACTGTAAAATCTTTCTCTTCTCCTCTGATGCGATTGAAAGTATGTCAGAGTTTTTAGGAACCTTTGATAGGCCAAATTCTTTAGAAAATTTTGACTTTATAGAGTAAACTTCCCTTCTATCCCTAACAGGTTTCCTTATGATCTCCTCTAGTATCCTTTCACATGCCTGTCTATAGCGTGCGTCCATCTGATTCACTAGAATCGCCTAATGAAAATTAAACTTTGTCTACTTTAGCTAGTGGTCTCGACAATGTTATGGGAGAACCCAGTTCTGTCCACTCTTTCTCTTCAAAATAAACCTTTTAACATAGTTGCCTCTGTTTCTTTCTTTAGGAATTGGCGCTGGCTTACGCTCCTTCTTCTGAGGGGGACTCTTTGACCTAACCTTCCCAGCCTTAGTTAAACTTCCATGTGTTGGCATATTCCTTCACCACAAACTTATGGCAAGTATATAAATAAATCTTTTTTTTAAATTTGAAACCTTTTCCCAGAAGCTTTTCTAGAAAATTTTCCGAAATCCTTCACCCTCTTAAGGACACTTTTTGTGAACACAGGCCCGTCCTTGCAAACCAGGAGACCGTCGCCAATCACACATTGGCCGCAGACGCCTACAGCACATTTTATGTAACGTTCGAGAGAAAATTGTGCACTCAACCCCTTATCTGAAACAAGATTGAAAACTTCGTACAGCATCTTTTCAGCTCCGCAGGCGTAAACGTGGTCGAATTCGTTTGAAGAAAGGAGTTTTTCAGCGACCTCGCTTGCTAAACCTCTTTCACCGAGGGAGCCGTCTTCAGTTACAGGATAGTATTTGAGAAGCCCCTTAAAAGAATTTTTCGAAAACTCTTCATGAAATATGTTTTCTTCTGAAGTCCTTGCACCCAGAACTAGTGTTGGAGTTATTGACTTTCTAATAAACTTGTAGAGAAGGAGACGCAGTCCTGCAACACCAATGCCTCCAGCGACTATCAGAGGACGCTTGCCCATACATTTGAAGCCGTTACCGAATGGGCCTCTTACACCAAGTTTTTCGCCAACACTAACATTACATAGCTTAGATGTTGCTTCACCAACATTTTTTACAGTCACACCACATAAGCCGTCTTCAGCATGTGATACGGAAAGTGGTATTTCATCACATCCTGGAATCCATATCATAACATATTGGCCTGGAACTGATTTATAGACAATTTTGTCTCTAAAATATATTGTTGAAAAACGTTCATTGTATCTTTTAACGTCTAAAACAGTTATTGCACGCATTCTAAAATTGTCTATCTTCTGAATTTCTGGATTCATTTATGGGCAGCACCTACAATTTCTTTAACATTCTTAAACTTATGTTCTATCATATATTTTCTTAGACCCTCCAGCACTTCACCGAAAATGTTAAGCCCTCTCCATAGTATTCCTGAACCTATTTGTACAGCACTGGCGCCAGCTAGAAAAAATTCTACAGCATCCCTCCAACAGCAAATTCCACCAACACCTATAATTGGAACGCTAATGTTTTCGAAGAGGTCGTAAACTATTTTTATGGCAATAGGTTTTATTGCAGGACCTGAAAGTCCGCCATAAACGTTTCCAAGGACAGGTTTCATTATATCAACGTCTATTGCCATAGCCTTCACAGTGTTTATTGCAACTATAGCGTCAGCACCTGCTTTCACAGCGGCCTCAGCAACCTCTAAAACGTCTGTAACATTTGGAGACAGTTTAGCAAAAACTGGGACGTTTACAGACGATTTAACCGAGTTTACAACATTGTAAACCATTCTAGGATCCTGTCCTATAAGTGAGCCGACCTCCCTTACATGAGGGCATGAAAGGTTTAGCTCGAAGGCGGAAGGGTTAAGACTAAGAAGCTTCTTTGCAACCTGAGAATATTCTTCTGGAGATGAACCATACACACTGTATACTATTGGAATCTGAAATTTTTCTCCCTCAAACTCCTTCAAAAATTCTTCGACACCAGGATTGGGGAGGCCCATTGCATTCAATAGCCCGTAGGAGTCTATAACATGAACTGTCGGATTTGGGAACCCTTCCCTCTCCCTTAAACCAACCGATTTTGTTACAACAGCACCCGCTCCAGCGGAGGCAACCCTTTTAAGCAGTGACGGGCATAAGCCCAAAATTCCTGAGGCAAGCATAAGCGGGTTATCCATTTTCAAGCCAGCCAATTCTGTTTCCAAACTGAAGTCCATTTCCAACATTTGTGTTAGCAGACTGTCAAGAAAAAAGTTTTTCGCTTAATTTATAAACAAGCTTGTCAAATGGATGTGCTAAAGAGTGGGGATTTTGAAGACCATAGTGTACGCTCATGAATGTGGTATAAGTTTACTTGATGAAAATTTAAGGGTGCTTGATAAAGTCAACTATTCAGGAGAGCCTGTTAAAGAATATCAAAAATTTTTGAGGGGAGAGGAAGAGAATCTAGTCAACGCCTTAAAGAAGAAGATGGAGAAGTTGCAAGCTAATGCTGTTAAAGTACAGTCTAGTGAGCTTAGAAAAGTTTTCCTAGAAAGATTTAACAACGTGGAACTCTTAACAGAAGAAGAGGCCGCTAAAATAGTTTCAAAAAAGGTGCAGATAATAATCGAATCAGGTTTCGCAAAAAACGAGGATGAAGCCTACCAGAAGATTAGAGAGTTCAGCCTAAAACTTTCAGAGACAAAAATTGCTGAAGAGTCTACGAGACTTGACGTTCAAGCAATTCAGGCCATACAATCGATAGACGAGCTTGATAAGATGATAAACGTTATCGGAACAAGGGTTAAGGAATGGTATTCCATACACTTTCCAGAAATACTGCAATTCTATGACGACCCCCTCGAACTATGCAAGTTTGTAAGCGAGGTAGGGGACAGGAGAAGGCTTTTAAAAGAAAGTCCCATAATATCAAAGTTTTCTGAAGGCAGAAGGAAGGCGATACTAGAGGCTGCAAAAAATTCTAGAGGAGGAAGCTTCAGGGAAGCCGATATAGAGAGAGTACAGTCTCTAGCGAACCTTGTGATAGAGACAAGTGAAGTTAAAAGGAAAATGACAGAGTTTCTAGAAAATATTATGGAGAAAATTGCACCAAATCTGACGAAGATAGTTGGCCCAACAATTGGAGCCAGACTTATAGCTAAGGCAGGAGGATTGGAGGAGTTAGCTAAACTTCCATCAAGCACAATACAGATTCTTGGAGCGGAAAAGGCGATATTTAGGGCGCTGAAGACTGGAGCAAAGCCTCCAAAACATGGGATAATATTTCAGCATTCTCTAATCCATGGGTCACCAAAGTGGCAGAGGGGGAGAATCGCACGCGCTCTAGCTTCAAAGATAGCTATCGCTGCAAGAGTCGACTTTTATAGGGGAGAACTTGATCCATCAATAGAAAAGGATTTGATGGAAAGGGTTAAGGAAATTAGGAAAAGCGCTAGAAAGGATAAGGGTAGGGTGGGAAAAGGTGGCTCAGGTAAGAGCCGATAACAACTTTAGTGGAGTCTATTGGGTTACTGAAGACGGCCAGGAGAAGGTTGCTACAGCAAGTCTGGCGCCAGGCAAGAAAGTTTATGGAGAGAGGACAATCTTCTTAAATGGCGTAGAGTATAGGCTTTGGGATCCCTTTAGAAGCAAGCTCGCGGCAGCAATATTGAATGGACTAAAATTTTTCCCTTTCAAAGAGGGTGCCAGAGTTTTATACCTTGGCGCATCAACCGGAACAACTGTCAGCCACGTTTCAGACATTGTGGGAGTTAAGGGTATAGTTTTTGCGGTCGAGTTCTCACCTAGAGTGGCAAACGAGTTTATAGATAGGTGTGTTAAGTTCAGGAAAAATATTGTTGCAATAGTAGAGGACGCTAGAAGGCCTGAAAATTATGTTGGAGTCTTTGGAAAAGTTGATGTCGTATACTGTGACATCGCACAGCCAGACCAGACTGAGATCGCTATAAAAAACTGTAGAATGTTTTTGAGAAAAGATGGGATTCTAATGCTTGTTGTAAAATCTAGGAGCATAGATGTTGTGAAAGAGCCAACAAAGGTTTTTGAAGAGGAGGAGGAAAAACTTAGGTCAAACAATTTTGAAGTACTTCAAAAGATTGAACTTGCACCATTCGACAAAGATCATGCGCTAATAGTTTCAAAAAAACTTTTCTAGAAATCATCTAAACTCGTCCAAGGTCCTTGAACATATTCTCTTAACACATTTCCATGAAACTCTAACAATTTCCGGGAGACAGCCTCTGCTTTCAAGCCATGACCTAACAAACGCCACCGTCCTCGGATCCGAAGGATAGCCGCTTCCGATTGTTCCATAAACTTGCTCAAGCGCTTTAATCCTCCTATCCCTTGTAACCTTAGCGACTATGCTTGCAGCTGAAACAATAGGATATTTTTTGTCAGCATAATGTTCTGCAATAATCTTAACATCCGAATGAAGCAGTTCCCTAATGTTTTCTGCAAAACGTTCAGGCTTAACGTCAGGAGAGTCAACATACACTATACCAGCACAGATTTCGCGTATAACTTTAGCCATCGCCTCAACTTCAAGATAGTTTAGTTTACGAAGCCTTTTACCATGCAAGACATACTCGTCTATCTCCTTTGGAGCGATTTCAATAGCGTAAACCTTTTCGGCGACATTAACTATCAAATCGTAGAGTTTAGCCCTAGAAGAGGGTGAAAGTAGCTTAGAATCTTTTACACCAGCACTTACCAGCATGTCAAGCCTAGAAATTGGAAGCGAAACACCTGCTACAACCAGTGGGCCTACAAGAGAACCCCTTCCCGCCTCATCCACACCTCCAACAAAAGTTTCGTTCAAGAGGCTCACGCACTTTTAAGTGATGATACAAGTTCTTCGACAATAGCCTTTGGCAAAACATTCCTGTTTTCAAAGGTTATCTCATACACTTTTATTTCAGGAGAGCTGGATATTCTTTCAATAATCGGGTCCCTCATCCTCTTGTGGACGGAGCCCAAAACAGGCTTATCACATGAAAGCACTACTTCAACCGCCCTTCTAACTTCAGGAGACATTAACTCCATTGGACCAACTTCATCACAGACAATAATGTCAGAGAAATCGACGGCATGCAGTAGGGATGATGCAAAAATATTTTTTAGGTCATTCAAGTTCACATAATATTTTCCAATCTTAGGCCCACCCCTAAACTTAACAGAGGCAAGCACACCCCTAACATTATCATGTAAGCTAAGGATTTCGAAGCCAACCCGAACACCCTTCTCCCTCACATCTCTAGTTAGAACACCTCCAACAACATAGCCTAGAGACTTAAGTTCATAAACAACCTTACTAACCAAAGTAGTCTTACCTATACCAGGTTCGCCTGTAACAAATATCTTTTTAGCCAAAGCCACCACATACAGTTACAGATCAAATATATTTATGTAGTTTTAAATTTTAGAGGAGAGGAGCTTGGAAAAGAGGGAGCTTATAAGGAAGATCATGGAGGAAATGAAGGTGGAAAGAGAGGTAGAGGACACAGGCGCCTTCGAAACACTCGTTGCTACAATAATTTCACAGAACACGAACGATAAAAATACTGAAAGAGCCGTTAATAGACTGAAAAGCGAGATCGGATTGAATGTTAAATCGATCCTTTCAGCAGACAGGCAGAAGTTGATCGAATGCCTAAAGCCTGCCGGATTATATAATGTTAAAGTGCCGAGAATCATAGAGTTGGCTAAAAGGATTGAGCGCGAATTAGGTGATGAAAGCAAACTGGATTCCATGGATGATGAAGAATTAAGAGCCTTTCTTTCGAAGGTTAAGGGTATAGGGCCTAAAACCATAGACATATTCCTTGCTTTCAGGAGAAAGAGGGATATAATTCCAGTTGACACGCACGTGAGTAGGGTTTCCAGAAGGCTGGGGATAGCCGATAAAGGAGACGGATACTTTGAGATAAGAAGAAAGCTCGAGGATCTTGTTCCAGCAGGAGACAGGTTAAAGGCACACTTTTCTCTAATAGCCTTCGGAAGAAAAATCTGTACAGCGAAAAGGCCAAAATGTATTATATGCCCTCTGAAAGAGGAATGTCCTTCAAGTAAACAATTTTTATCCCCCCTCCAATAGTATAGCCAGTATGGAGGCTAAACTTGTAGAGTATACTGAAGGACGAACAAAACTGCTTGTCCCAGAAAAAAGTTTGACATCAAACGTTCCACCTATGGAGCCAGCCTTCTTTAACCCAAGGGGGGTTGAGAACAGGGACATATCGGTGATAGTCTACGAAACATTCTGTGGCAGAGTAGGCAAAAGTCTACAGTTTCTTGACATATTATGTGGCATTGGAGCAAGAGGAATTAGAGTTGCTAAAGAAACAAGTGTAGAAAAGGTTTATTTAAATGACGTAAACCCTAATGCAATTGAAATCGCTGAAAAGAATGCGGAAATAAATAATGTTAGAGAAAAATGTGTTTTTTCAAACGATTACGCAGAACATTTTCTAGCTTCAATTAGAAAAGAGGGTAAGTACATTGATATAATAGATGTTGACCCATTCGGTACACCGGCACCATATCTTGAGGATACAGTGAGGGCGGTTAAAAAGAATGGTATGATTTCTCTAACGGCCACGGACACTCCAGTCTTATGCGGTATACATCCGAACACGGCCTTAAGAAAATATTATGGAAGGTCGCTGAGAACAGAATACTGTCATGAGATTGGCATAAGATTATTGTATGGTGCACTAGCCTTTGCAGCAGCAAGATACGATAGGGGTATAAAGCCAGTCTTTTCACATTCTACAAGACACTATCTTAGAGTTTACGCGATAATAGAAGATGGTGCAGAGGAAGGTGATAGGAGTTTAGAGGAGATTGGGTACATAGGACACTGCAGCATATGCCATGAGAGGATGATTTTGGGACAGAATTTTGGACAATGTAGGAGATGTGGGCAAAGGCTTGATGTGGCTGGACCACTTTGGGTTGGAAAGATTTTTGAAAAAGATTTTGTTAAAGCGATGGAGGATACTGCCAGAAAACTTGGTTATAGAAGTTATCTGAAGATGATAAATTTGGCATACAGTGAAGCAGATGGGCCCGTATCCTACTATTTGGTGAACGAATTATGTGACAGACTGCAGGTTAGTATGCCGGCTACAGAAAAGGTTATTGAAAAGATTAGGGAGAAGGGGTACTTTGCTTCTAGAACAATTTTGAACAATAAGGGTATCAGAACCGATGCCCCTTCCGAGACCATTGAAGACATTTTATTAAAGTTAGCCAGAATATGATAGGCAGACAAAGTATAGTTCACTGCTTTCCTTTCGACTCGCGGTAGGCTTTGTGAGATATACTTGCTCAAACATCGTGTTCAACCTATTCCTAACCTTATCAAGGTAGGGGCCTTGAAAAACTTTTAGTAGACAGTTGCCTCCAGGTTTAAGAATGTGGGGAATCATTTCAATAACCTTGAATGTCAGGTCTATCTGTTTCGCGTGGTCAACCTCCCATATGCCACTGATGTTGGGTGAAAGGTCTGAGAGAACCACGTCAACTTCTCCAAGAAGGCGTTCCTTTACAAAATTGAGTGCATCGGGTGAAGAAACGTCTAAAACATAGGTTAAAACGTTCGGCAATCTTACGTCAACAGGCTTTAAGTCGAAACCAAACACTTTTCCATCGGGTCCAACATACTTGCTTGCAACCTGAAGCCAACCGCCTGGAGCGCATCCAAAGTCTATAACATGGTCTCCAACCTTGATTAGACCATACTTTTTCACTAGCTCAATAAGCTTGTATGCAGCCCTACTTTTATAGCCTTCCAGTTTAGCCTTTCTTCTGTAAAAGTCTCTTCTAGCTTGACTTAGCTTCAACCTTCATCATAACCTTGTTTGCAGAATATTCTCTTCGAACCCAGTCTTCGAGCATCCTACATGTTTTTGGCGATATCTTACCGTCTTCAGAACACTGTTCAGCAAGCTTGCAGGTCAAGCATGGAGCATTCCTTATAGAGGCAGTCTTTATCGGCATACGTATTGGGTAAAGCCTATAAGTCCACCTTCCATTTTCAAGAACCTTCTCGCGTCTAATCATACCACGCTTTTCAAGCCTTATAGCAAGCCTGCTACCGTCTCTGCTGGTAAGATTTAGCTCCTTCCAAAGCTGGCTCTGAAGTATACCCTGCATTCCATGCTCGACAATAGCCTTATAGGTTCTTGAAGTGAGGTCAAGCTCCTCCTCTTCACTCTTTATAGTAGAAGGTGCAGTAGATTGAGACCCCTCTTCCTCTTCTTCCAAAGCTTCTTCTTCGACAACATCGTCTTTTGATTCCATGGACAGCATACACCTCCAAAAGATGTTTATTAAAATATTTGACAGTGCTTCCCTATAATGTTTACTATTTTAGAGTATCAATTTCCACTATTATGTCAAAATTTTGTAAAATTTCCTTAACCCTATTCCTTATAGTTAGGGGTGTAACGTTCAGGCTGGAGGCTAAATCTTCAGACGAGACCTGCTCATCAAATAGTGTTGAGGAAATGTAGACGCATGCGGCAGCCAAACCAGCAGGATTTTTTCCATGAGAAAACTTTGATGACTCAACCTTAGAGGATAGTGAGAGAGCCAAACGTTCAGTTTTTGTTGAAAGACCTAGAAGGTTAGCCACCTTTGTCACGTAACTTGAAACCGTCGGCCTACTAATGGGAATGGTTGAAAACTGTTGAGCTAAAATACGATAGTATTTTGCCACATCCTTCTTTTTTAGCCCAGCTGCTTCAGAAACTTCTTTTAAGGTCCTATTAAAATTGCACATTCTACAGCTTAGGTAAACTAGTGCGGCAGCAGTCTCCCTCTGACCCTTATTCTTCAAAAAAGCTCTAACATCCTTAGAGTGTATAAAGTATGCGGCGGTTTCCGCAACATTGTTTGGAAGAGAAAGCTTCTTGCTTATGTCATCTATCTTTTCAAGAATCTGCATAAGCGAACGTTCTTCCGAGTTAACTCTTACCCTAGAGTAAGCGTTTTTAATGTTCTTAAAGTCACCGCCCCTACTTGAACCACCATAGGGTTTGTCGCCTATAAAGGTTGTTAAGCCTTCATCATGTAGAAGGTATGTCATCGGAGCACCAACTCTAACACGCTTCTGCTTATCTTCTAAGTCTATAGCCTTCCATTCAGGACGATCGTCAACGACATGATCTTTTATGACAACACCACATTTGGAGCATACAAGTTCACCTGACTCTAAGTCGACGATAAGCTTGCTTCCACATGATGGACATATTCTGGAGTCAGTTTCCTTTTCCTCCAACCCGATCCACACTCTCCTTCACGTACAGAGTTTGGCCGATCAGCTTGCGAACCCTGTCGGTGGTGGGCTTAACAAGGATATAGGGGGAAGTTACTGGGCCGAAGGTTTCTATAACAAAACCGACCCTCTTACCCTTTTCATCGTAAACTTGAAGTGAGGGCTTAAAATATTCTGTACCCTTTACAACAATATTACCGCTTTTAGCCTTATGCAATACTATACCCAGCTTTTTCACAACAAGTTAAACAAAGGGACGTAATTTAAACTTTAGCCCCAATCAACCCTTTTGACGTTTCATACCCCGAACTTGAGCTAACATTTTTGAAATTTCTTTTATTACAGCGTTCTTACTCTTAGTTTTAGGTATCGAAATGTACCCGCTTTCCAAATAATTTCTTTTAGGATACTTTGCCTTAAAAGCTTCAACCTCATACCCTAGCATTTTAGCGGCTTCAACAAGCTCTTCAAGTGTTGGTGACGAGACCGCAAGATTTGTTGGAACACGCCTTCCACAGCTTCTGGAAAATTTTGAGTTAAAGTAGTCAAGCCACAATATTATATGGTCGTAGTCCTTCAATTTACACTACCGCTTAACCAGAACAGCGTTAACGACACCGTCCTGACCAGGCCTGGAAGTGACCTTTGCCTGACCAAGCTCCGTTTCCAGAACAGCACCCTTAGTTATAACACCTCTTCTAGTAAGATCTTTGCTCGCAGGATTCGACAGAAGCTTTAGAATCTTAGCCCGCCTAGTCTGCTTTGACATAGGGTCAACAACATTAGCGTATGAGGTTGAAACACATTTAACCTTGTAGCCGCCACCCTTACACCTTTTAAGGAAACGCTCTTCTTGACCAATCTTGGTTTCCACTGGGTAGCCATGCTGCTCATACGCCCTCCTACCCCTATTGGGTACGCGTACACCGCCAGTCGGCTTCCTCTTCCTCAAGTTTTCAACATATCTTGGCATACTGTAAGCACCTATGCGAAAGGGTAGTATACTGGAGACATAATATACTTTTCTTTAAAGCTTTAAGCCCCTGCTAACCCTATTCTTCAACTGCTCCTTCAGCACGTTAATATCTTCACTGAGCCCAAAATATCTTGAAAAGTTTGGTGTAGTAACGTAAGTTTTTGGCTTAACACCGGGCTTTGCCATAACAAAGTCTAATGCTTCAAGCATGGAAATGTGGCGGTAAGCTTTAGCGCCAATCTTGTTTACAACATCCTTTACTGTAACAGGCTGATAGAAGGCAATGTAGGATAGGGTCCTTAAAGCTGATTCCGGCAAAAGAGGTTTTGTAGAAAACTTTTTTACGACATCCCTATACTTTTGCTTAAGCTGTAGAACGAAAAGGTTGCCGGGAAGCTCCAGTATTTCGAGTGCGTTAGAAAATGAGTTGTATGTTGAAAGAACTTCTCTAGCGAGTAGAAGATTCTTTCTTTTAGAACGTATTCCAGTAGCCTTAGAAATTTCTTCTAAAGAAAGAGGCCTACCAGCAACATAAAGTGCTGCCTCAATCTTACCCTTAAGAAAGCTTATATCGTATTCTTCACTCATCAGACCACCTCAGGTACACCATTTTGTTAAGTTTACTGGAATCGATGCTATAAGCTTATTTGAGGTAAAGACAATTTTCCCCCTAAAATCGTGTGAATGTATTGATGTGAAATTATGGTGCGGTGAAAAAGCAGTTTTGGCTTCAAGTTTAAAACACATTGTTAAACGAGCACCTTTATTATTATATCATTATCCTTCTGAATCAGGTCAACGAACTCTTCTTGGGCTACAAAGAGCGTTAAAAGAAAGTTTCTCACAACCTCGATTAGGGGTAAGCCTTCAACAAGCTTCCTGAAACTTATAGTATGATTTTCGTCCATGAGAAGAAGAAGCTGCTTCTTAAATTCCTTTATCAGTTCGTTGATGTTCATCAGAAAGGGGTCTGTTGGAAGCTCTAGGCTTGCGACAGGGACAAGAGTCTCCTCCTTCTTCATCCTCTTAAGTGGGGAAGATGATATTATCCTCTCTAGGGCAATGATTAGATCTTCTACTGAAGTCGAATATACTTCGTGCCTGTATGGAACATCTATTATTGTTGGAAGAGAAATTTCTCCACCCTCAAATGGTCTAAGAGTCTGTTTTTCGAAGAGGAAGAAAGATTCAACCTGCATTTTATAAATTATTGATGATGAGAGGGCGACGGTTCCATAGAGTCGCAAGTCCCTTTTATAGTCCGAGTATAGGGAAATAAACTGGTTTAATAGTTCTGAAATGTTGACGTCCCACACCCTCTTCTTCGAAATGCTTTCTACGTCAACCAGAAGCTTTAGTGGAAACTTTGTTAGGGGAACCTTTATGCTCATGCTTTAACCTCCCTAACAGCTACACCTGGAGAATATTCTACGATATTTGCACTACCACCACGCTGGTACACTCCAAATATTTTATCGGCTTTGGATAATGTTAGGTCCTTTAAGGTGATGAGGATTATTTGAGCCTCCTTAGAACGTTCCTTCAAAATTTTAGTTAAGCGCTCCAAATTCAACTGGTCAAGGTGGGCGTCAACTTCGTCAAATAGGTAAAATGGTGACTTGTATGCGCTTTGCATCGCCAAAATGAAGGCTACAGTAGTTATTGTCTTCTCCCCACCACTTAACATAAGAGACTCTTTAGGCCTTTTTCCCGGAAAGCTTGCCATAAGATATATTCCTCCAGAAAATATTTCTTCAGGATTTTCTAGCTCAAGCCAAGCTTCACCGTCAGTAAGGTCCTTAAATATGCCCCTTAAACTGCGGTCGATCTTCTCGAAAGCGTCCATGAAAACCTTCTTTTTCTGGTTATCGATTTCCTCAATCAAAGCGATAATGCTTTCCCTCTCCTCCTCAAGCTGATTGCTTCTCAGTGAAAGATTCTTGTATCCTTCTAGGACGCTTTCATAGTCTTTTTCCGCTAGAAAGTTCAGCATAGGCTTAACCTCATCCAGCTCCTGCTGGAGCATGATAAGAAGTTCGTCTGAGCCTTCAGCGTATTCTATTGGGGAAGTGTGGCCGTACAGTCTTAGCGCATTATATTCTGATTCAAGCTTCTCCTTCAAATTTTCAATCTTGCTAGTGAGCTGATTTATTCTTATGGTCGACCTTCCTATCATATCGTTTAAGGAGTTCAGTTGAGCAATCTTCTCGTTAATTTTTGTGTCGTACTCTGAAAGTGTCTTCTGCATGTTTATTGACGCTTGATGGAATTCTTCTTCCCTAGCCTTTAATGTCTCATACTTTTCTTTAAGTTCAGCTAAAATTTTTCGAGCTTCCTCGATCTTGCCCTTGTTTGATTCATATTCAGCCTTAAGTTTTTCAATACCCTTTCTAGTATTATTGTATGAGACCATAACATCGTTTTCTAGTCTACCTTTGGTCTGCATTAGGCTAATGTTTATTTCATTAATAACGTTGGTTAGGGACTGGTATTGGCTGTTTAGGCTATTGAGTGTATTATTTAATTCTATAAGCTTCTGTGCTTCAACGTTCTCTTCCTCACTCTGTATAATCTTCATCAGAGCCTCTCTTTTTGAATTAAGGAGGTTGATCCTCTCATCCACCTTTTTAAGATATAATTCTATCTTGGTAAGTTTGTCCCTTAAACTGTTGAGCTTTAATTGATTAGATGAGTAGGTTTCAGAATATTTTCTAACAAACTTTATAAGTGATTCAATTTCGCCATGAACTTGGCCAAGGTTCTTTGAAACTTCCGCCTTCTTCTCCAAAAGCGTTTTACTTTTCTCATTCAACTTTTCAAGGTCAGCCTGCCTCCTTTCAACAATCCTCTTAAGGTTTGAGATTACTGTCTTAAGCTCACTATAGTATTCGTCAACACCATACGAGGACACTGCTTCAAGAATTTCTGGGAATCCTGAAGCGTACCCTGAACCATAGGCTTCGTAGACGGCGCCATCCAATGTTACACACTTGAAACCTTCGCTAGAACATTTTAGGGCGACAGAGGCGTCTTCAACCAACAGAGTGTCCTGGAAAAGAAAACTTTTCAAAACATCATATTCGCTGTTAACGAAACTTGATAGGTAGCCTAGTATACCAGGTTCTTGTGGGGGAGGAGGAAGCTGCCTAGGCTTTATTTCAGACAAGGTTATCATGTTAAAATGTTTAGCTCCAACCCTTTGCGCTGCATCAATAAGCTTATTCAATGAGTCTCTGTCTCTTACAACTATTGCGTTAAGCCATAGTCCGCAGACAGACTTAACAGGTTTTGCATACCTTTCTTCGAAGCTTATGAGCTCCTTCACTAGGCCGACACAGCCTTCGACGGCACCGGTTTTCGCGAACGTGACAAGCCGCTCCAAACCTTCTATGTCAAGCAGTTCCTCAGCCATCCTTTGAACTGCTTCAGCCTTAACTATACTTGATTCAACCTTTTCCAAGGTTTCGATAGAAGACTTTATTGCATCAAGCATAGCCCTACGCCTTTTCTCAATCTCCTCATAAGATTTTGAGAGTGAGACGACTTCAGTGGATTCGGCTTGTAGTAGATTGTCAAGGTTGGAGAGTGACTGTCTAAGCTCATTTAAAACTGTAGAGAAGGAGTTCTGCTTGCTTTCTAGAAGCTTAAACTTGTAAGAAAGTTTTGTATGTATTGGCACTATCTTTTCCTTCTTAGCCTTACTTCTTTCCAATAAGATGTCTATTTTTTTAACTTTAGAATCAGCTTTCAACTTCTGAGACTTTATTCTAGAAAGCCTTTTATTCACCTCATTCACTTCAGCGGTTACGTCTTTGATCTTTTGTAGAATGGACTGCCGTTCAGTTTCCTTCAACTTAACCTCATTCTTCAGCCTTTCAAGATTTTGGGAAAGATTCACTTTTTCAACCTCAAGCCCGGACAACATTGTAGTGAGTGTGGAAAGATCCTGTTCTATTTCCAAATTTCTTTCTTCAAGAGATTTTATTTGGGAAGAGGTTTCCTCAATCTTTGAATATGTTGAGGCAAGCTCCATTTCATAGTTTACAAAAGTTTTAGATGGATCAGATATGGATGAAAGAAACTGTTCCCTCTGGCTCTTTAAAGCATCAATTTCCGCTTCCAGAACAGTCTTATCATGCATCCTCTTCTTCAAGAGACCCTTTTCCTCCTCTAAACTAGAGTTCAGGGACGAGATCTGCTGGTTAAGGAGGCTTATGTTCCTTGAAACCTTCATCGCATTCAAGTGCCTTATCTCTTCTTCAAGATGACGATATCTTAAGAGAACATTTCTTGCCTCCTCATTTTTCCTTAAAACATTTCTAATTTCCCCAATCCTTGCAAACGCTATTTCAAGCTTGTGCGTAGCATCCTCCAGATTCTTTAAAGCTTCAGCCTTTTTTTCGTCAAACTGTGCTACACCTACAAGGCTCTCGAGTAGACGACGACGCTCGTCAGGTCTAAGTTCAGCTATACGATTGATCATACCCTGTAATATGACATTAAATGCTTCTGGAGATATTAGGCAAAGCTGTGTCAAGTTTATGACCATCTGCTTAGAAACATGTCTACCATTTATTTTAAAAATGGATTCACCGTCCTCCCTAAGCTCTCTAGTGAATGTTACTGTGTCAGCGTCTACAGGAATTTCTCTACCAGTGTTATCGAACTGTACGGAAACTATGGCCTTAGAAGCCTTTTCCCCGCTAACACCTCCATCGAACAAAAGATTCTTTAAACTTGTAACCCTCAAAGTTTTTGGACTACTTTCTCCTAAAGCAAAGAGTATGGCATCAAATATATTGGATTTTCCAGAACCGTTTAAGCCTGTTATAGCTATAAGGCCGGGCTGAAAGTTTAAAGTAACCTTTCTGTTAAAGGTCTTAAAACCTTCAGCTTCAACCTTCTTTATATACAGCATTCTAATCTATACAGCATAAGAGTACGAACATTATGTTAATAATTTTTTAAAAATTGGTTTAGGAGCCTTCAACTTCCCTGTCAAATGGTTTCAAAACTTCAGGCAACTCGTTTAACAGGTCTGATGCGAGGATGTGGAAACCTTTTTTCGAGACAGCCTTTATTCCAGCGTCACCGTGAGCATAGGCTGCAGCGGCAGCTGAAGAAAAATAGTCGTTTCCCCATGATATAAAAGTACCCAATATGCCTGAAAGCACGTCGCCACTTCCTCCAACAGCTAGGCCAGACGTGGACCAACGGTTAACCTTAACCCTGAAACCGTCAGTTACAAGAGTATCGTGGCCCTTAAGAAGTAGGGTAAAATTATATTTTTTCGCAACTTCAACAGCAGGGTCAATGCGTTCCCACCACATTTCCCCGACAAGGGTGCCGAAAACATGCTTGAATTCTCCAGCATGAGGAGTCGCTACCGTCCCCTCAAGCAGGTGTGGACTGTCCTTTACAGCTTTAAACCCGTCAGCGTCTAATACAACTTTAGATACACCCTTACAAATTTTTAAAACCTCGTGAACAAGCTCAATGGTTTCAGGATGGAGGCCGAGGCCTGGGCCTATCACAACCACGTCAGCCTTTGGAAGAAGAGCTTTTATCAGCTCAATATCATCCAATTTTAGATGCGGGGAACTGGTTGGGTAAACGATCAGGTCTGGAGAAAATGGTCTAATAGATGGGGTGATAGATGATGGGGCAACTATATACACTAGTCCAGCTCCAGTTCTATAAGAGGATAGGGCAGCGAGCGCTGGAGCGCCAGAATAGTATTCGCACCCTCCTACAACTAGTACGGTTCCATAGTCACCTTTATGGCTGTAAGGCTTTCTAGGCTTTATAACTTTTCTAAGATCACCTGGTCCTGTAAAAAATTCTGCTTCAAAGGGTATGCCTATATCTTTAACAACAATTTCTCCAGTATAATCTTTTTTTCCAATCAAGCCGACTTTCATTTTATGAAATGTTATTGTATGCACCGCTCTAACGGCTTCACCGTGAACTTCCCCTGTTGAAGGGTTTAAGCCTGTTGGAACGTCAACTGCTACAACCAGCTTTCCAGACGAATTTATTGCTTCGACAACAGATTTCATTGGATCCCTTAAAGCACCCTTAACACCTGTACCAAGTATTGCATCAACAACCATATCACATTCTTTCAATAGGCCAACTATGACGTTGATTGAGGAAGTGTCTGTGAGAAAAAATTTTTGAACATCATCCATCTTTTCTACAAGAATCCAGTTCACTCTAGCCTCTTCACTTTTAATTTCTGAAGGCTTACCTAAAAGTACAACCTTAACATTAAAGAGATTGTTTCTCAAGTGTCTTGCGACAACAAAACCGTCTCCACCATTATTTCCAGTCCCACAAACAATTAACACGTTCCTAAAGTTTGCACCATAGTTTCTTATTATAAAATCTGCGACACATGCACCCGCATTTTCCATCATGAGAAGTCTAGGAAGACCAAGGCTGACAGCATTCTCCTCTATAGCGGACATGTCCTCTACGGAAACTTCTTTAGGGGTAAAGTGTCTAAAGTAGTCTAGTATTTTATTTACCATTGTATTTAACTTGTTACGTCTACGATATTAAACTTTGCCTAGATTTAAAGAACCCTTAAATCCTTTTTACATGAGATAAGTCTGTTCGTTAGGTATACTACATATGATGCAGTCTTCCATGTTGTGTCGACTGTTATAAACTCGTTTGGTGCGTGAGCGCGTTCACCATGACCTGGGCCTGTTACAATCACGGGAATCTTTAGCACTCTAGTGAAAAGGTACATTGGAGCTGAGCCGGTTATCAATGGAATAATGTATGGGTTAACACCCATGTCGGAATACGCTTCCTTTGCAACTTCCACAACTGGAGCCTTAGGACTTATCTTGCTCCAAGTGTAACCGTCCAGCACGTTAACTTCAACCATATCGGAGAGGCCGAGCCTTTCGATTAGGGACTTTAATCCTTCAATAACATCTTCTGGCTCAATATTTGGCACAATTCTGAAATCTATTCTTAAGGTTGCCTCATTTGGTAATACTGTTTTAGTTCCAGGGCCAGTGTAGCCTGCCGTGAAGCCGTCAACATTAACATTTGGTTTAAAGAATACAGCCTGATACCATTCGCGGCCCCTGAGTCTAGAAGATTTTATTCCATGAGACTCCATCATCTTTTCAAGAGGGGTGCATTCGATTAGCTGGTCGAGAAGCATAAGATCTTCTGGAGTTGGGAGAACAGTCTTTTCTTCAAGCCATGGGATTCTTGGACCAAAATGTGGGTCAATCAGCTCGGAGACAATCTTGCTTAGTATTACAGCAGGGTTATAGAATCCTCTACTATAGCTTCCATGAACTTCATACTTGCTTGTTCTACACTTTAATTCAATGAACACGATACCCTTGTTTCCAAGCTGGATCCTAGGCTTACCCAATTCAACTTCAGAAGGTATGGTGAAAAGGCCTGTGTCAGCATCTTGGAGTTCAACCTTCTTATCTTCAACAAACTTTGGCATGCTCGGTGAACCGAGCTCCTCCTCACCTTCAAGTGCAAAGATTATGTTTACTGGCGATTCTCCTAAAACTTCAACCATAGCTTCAAAACCCAATAGCGTTGACATGAGAGCACCCTTCGTGTTTGTTGCACCTCTAGCAATAATCTTGTCTTCTACAATTCTTGCCTCAAATGGTGGAGATGACCAGAGTTCCAGTGGACCTGTTGGTTGAACATCATACATGTTATAGAATATTATTGTTTTCTCTTTCCCAGAATCAAGTTTACCGTATACGATAGGATGGCCACCGTACCTTAATAATGTGGTATTTGCACCTAACCTATCTCTAATCCAGTCTCTCAAGTATCCTGCAACGTCCTCTATGCCCTCACCTGTACCGGAAATGCTTGGCATCCTTAGAAGCTTCCTAACTTCTTCAACGATGTAGTCCTTTCTAGATAAGATTCTATCAACAACCTTTTTAGCATTAAACCCTAGAGACATTACCTACACCACATGTTATACGATTATATATTATTTTGTTGACCTTAAATTAAGAGTTTATCCAAATTTTTTAGCAACTCAGCCTTTTTACCGTTAATTGCATTTAATCTTTCCTCAAACAAATTATTTCCCTTCGTGTCAATTGATACTATTAGTGGACCAAAGTTTTCAACATCCATGATCCATAGAGCTTCAGGCACGCCTAGGTCGAGCCATTCTACGCCTAAAACCCTTTTAACCCTCTCTGCTGCTACGACAGCACATCCCCCTGGAAAGATTGCGTGAACAGCCTTGAACCTTTTACATGCTTCAGCTGTCCTACGGCCCATTCCACCTTTCCCTATAATCATCTTAACTCCAGACCGTTCTATAAAATCGTATTCCAGGGACTCCATTCTCATGCTAGTTGTAGGCCCAATTGATACAATACGCCATTTTCCCTCAGCTTCTTTAACTATTGGGCCTGCATGAAATATTGGAAGACCCTTTAAATTTATCGGCAGCTCTCGACCATGCTTCAAAAATCTTTCGTGTGCAGCGTCCCTGGCTGTTACAATGACACCATTTAGGTAGACTATGTCTCCAACATTAACCTTCTCCAAATCTTCATCTTTTAATGGAGTTTTTAAGGTCAAATTCATAATTTGACACCCTTATAGGATAGTAGCTCGTAGCTTAAATCGGATTTTAATCTTACGGTACCTCTCCTATGAGCCCAGCAGCCTGTTGAAACGCCAACAGCTAGGGTAGCGGGATGCCTTGCTGAATATTCCACGTGTACGGCCAAGGCTGTAGTGGAGCCTCCTAAACCTTGGGGGCCAATTTCAAGACCATTTATTTTATCATAAAGAATTTTTTCTAGGGAGGCAGCCATCGGATTTGGATTACTTGAGCCAATGGGCCTGAGAAGAGCCCTCTTGGATAAGATTGCTGCTGTTTCAACTGTTGTTCCAAGGCCTACGCCGACAAGGAAAGGTGGGCATGCGTTTAAACCGTAGCCTGAGATCACGTCTAGAACAAATTCTATAACACCTTTGAAGCCTGATGCGGGTGGAAGAACTTTAGCATGTCCCGTCAACGATGTGCCGCCACCTGCAAGGTACAAGGTTATGTCAGCATAGCTTGTATGGGGTAGAATATTCCATTCTATCCAAGGCAATCTTGTGCCAACATTGTTTCCAGTATTCTTTTCTATAAAAGGTTCAACCACATTAGGACGTAGTGGAACCTCTTCTGTAGCCTTAACAGTTGCAGCATGTATGGCGTCTGGCAAGACGTTCAGGTGGGGAAAATCTGCTCCCGCGTCAACAAAAAACATTAGTACTCCAGTATCCTGGCATACTGGCACATCCTTTTCTAACGCGAGATTAATGTTATCGAACATTATCGAATATATTTCCTTACCCCAATGCGAGTTTTCTCTGGATGCAAGCTCTTTTAAGGCAGTGTATACGTCGTCAGGCAATCTTATTGCGACAAGCTTGATAAATTTGGATAGAAGGTTTACAAGATCTTGCATGACGATGAAGGACAGGATTAAAGTATATAAGTTTAAAATTTAAGGAAAAAAAGAAGTAGGGTTTAGGGGTTTAGGCTTTAAGGACGTGTCTAACAAAAGAGAGTTCAGGTAAAGCTCCTTCAAATGAAATTTTATCGTTTATTACAACCTTTGGTACAGCGAAAACCTGATATTTGTTCGCTAAATGTGGAAATTCTGTTGCCTCTATCATTTCAGCTCTGACGAGGTCGCTTTCCAAAGCAATCTTATGGGCTGTTTCAACCGCCATTGGACAGTATGGGCATGTTAAGGTTACAAAGACTTGAATGTGGACTGGTTTTGTTAAAGATTTAAGCATATTTTTTGCCTCCTGAGAAAGGCCTGAATTTTCTGAAGAAACGATCTGTATAGCATGCAATAGGGAATTGAATTCGTATCCTCCTGGTATACCATAGAATCTTATTCCATAATCTTTTTTACCTTCAACAACTATTGCTGGAATCTTGTCAACCTTATATTTTTCAACCTTATCCTTGTCTGAAACGAAATCGTAAACTTCAAGCTTAATCTTTTCTGAAAGAGATGAAAGTTCTTCAAGAAGTTGCCTAGTGTCTGCGCATGTTTCGCACTCAAACTCCTGCGTAAATAGTACTAGCTTTACAGGTGATACGAGTTCGTTAAAGATGCTCTTCACACGTAACCTTACTTTTTCAGATAGAAGTGGCATCCACTCCACCTTTTACAGAAATAAAAATGTTTGAGTATATTAGGTTTTTCTATACTTCTAACTTTCATATCTTCCAAACTTCTTTACCGTATCAATCCACGCTAGAAAGTTTTCAACTTTAGCGTCAGAGGTTATAACATTGCTTGTCGTCATTATATATCCTCCGTCTGAGGCAGCGGATTTTAGACATTCAAGAGTCTCGTTTATAATGTATTCTTTCCCCCTTTCACCTCCAAGTGAACCGTCTATGTTACCGATGACGCAAACTCTTTTACCATACACTTTCTTAACTTGCCCAATGTCCACACCAGCCTTCTTTTCTAGAGGATGGATCCCGTCTACACCAGTGTTAACAATATCATCTAATATGAGGGAAATGTTTCCATCGGTATGCTTAATAAAAAAGGCACCCTTCTTATGCACTTCATCACATAAGCGTTTCAGGTTAGGTATAACTAGTTCTCTAAAATATTTTGGAGAAATCATTGGACCCATTGTTGTAGCATAGTCATCGTTTTCTATTATACCCTCTGCACCCGCATCTATTTTCGCCTTCGCACGCTCAATGTTAACCTTAAGATAATATTCTAACCACATTTTTAGTACGTCAGGATTCCTATGCAGCCAAACCATCATATGTGTTGAGGGTGAAAAGAATGGTAGGAAAGTGCCCTGTATTACAGATAAAATGAACCTTTTACCCTTCAACCTTTTTGCAATCTTTTCTAAAACCAATATTTCTTGGTCTGGAACTGTCACATCATTCCATATACTTTTAAGAAAGTTTTTCGCCATATCAGGGTCTGTCGGAAGAAATGGTTTCAGGACATAAAGCGAGTTAACTTCAGGCATATACTGTACTGGCACTCCATTTATTTCCCAAAGATTTTCACCCTTCTTGACAATTTTGACATCCTTTGGAAAGTATTCCCACCTTGGGTCGATAAGCCAGCCGCCAACCTGATTCACTTCCCTAACAGCATCCAAATCGAATCTTTCAACCAACTCTATATGGTCTTCAACCGTAAGCAGATTCGCTTTCTCAACTTCACCTTTAGAGCACATTTCAAGATAGGCTTTAGGATTCCTTTGCATTACAGGCCTACCGAGAAGTTTTTCCAGGACAACACCATTTATTCCAAAAACGAATATGGGAACCCTATCAGGCTTTCCCCGAGATAATGCTTTGATAAAACGTTCTCTTGGATTCATACGATGTTGTGTTAACTGTGGGAATATTTTAACCTTTTACCATAAGGAGAGGAATATTTTAGCATAAGCTTCTATGCTTCTAGAAGCGTTTTAAGTCCATCGTCAAGGGAAATCTTCGGATAGAAGCCTAGGAGTTTTTTTGCCTTAGAAATATCAGCGCAGCTGAACCTTACATCACCAGCCCTTTGAGGGGCAAAAGATGGTTCACCTTCAACATTAGCTAGGTACATAATCTTTTTAGCTAAATCTACGATCTTTGTTTCTGAACCCGAACCTATATTATATGTTTCGTTAACATATTCTGTCTTGAAGGAACATTCTATAGCATGGCACACATCGTTTACATGGATAAAGTCTCTTGTTTGAAGACCATCGCCATAAACTGTAGGCTTTTGGCCGCATTTCACATTTTTAACAAACTTTGCTATTACACCAGCATATCCTCCAGACCCTTGACCGGGGCCAAAAACGTTGAAAAGCCTTAGATTAACATATTTTAAACGGTAAACTTTTGAATAAAGTTCAACAATATTTTCTCCAAAAAGTTTGCTTAAACCATACGGGGACATGGGATTTCTTGGATGAATTTCTTCAACAGGAACCTTTTGCGGTTCACCATAAACTGCAGCCGAACTAATGTACACAAGCCTTTCAACATTTGCGCTTACACAGGCTTTAGAGACAACCGCCGTACCAACCGCATTATTTTCAAAATATGATATAGGATCTTTTAAAGACTCTTCAACATCAATTAATGCTGCGGTATGAACAACAATGTCGCAGCCTCTAATCAATCCGACCAACTTTTCAAAATCTCTGACATCAGAAACATGTATTGGAATATTTTCTAAAGACAACCTTCTAACATTATATTCTAGCGACCTAGAAAGATTATCAATGCATGTGACTTCGTATCCTAATCTTTTTAAGAAGAGTGCAAGGTTTGAGCCTATAAAACCAGCTCCACCCGTTATAGCAACACGCATATAGCAAGCGGTAGCAAAATCTTGTTTTAAAACATTAAGAACTGTAAAGCGCCCAGGGCGGGACTTGAACCCGCGACCCTCCGGGTGACAGCCGGAGATACTAACCGATCTATACTACCTGGGCATACATTCTGGTTTCTGAATATAGGCTTATAAAAATTTTTCTTAATGTAATTTATGCTTCTGAGGCAGGTTTACCAGATTTACCCCAATTCTTTTTCTCTACCTCATATATTATTACGGTGACATTTTCTGGCCTTATACCTAGTACATCACATAGTACGTTTGTTACACCTTCTATTATCTTCTTTTTCTGCTCGTCAGACCTTCCAGCCCACATACTTATTTGTACAACAGGCAAATTTTTCACCCTCAGCCTAATAATGTTTAAGCATCTATTTAATTTTTACAAAATATACTTTTTTATTACTTTACAAATATTGAGTATGATGTGGCAAAATTGATGCTACCCTTATAGTCTTCAACTTCAAACACGATAGTGTAGACTCCTTCACCCTTGAAAAATGCTTTGAAGTCGAAGACGATTTCGAAGTCTAATCCGTCTTGACGCCACTTTGTCGCATAAATGTAGGGTACGTTTGCCTGATAGCCTTTGTTCACTATTGTACCTAAAAGTTCGCCAAAACTATAGCTTCCATTATATGGTGCATTACGTAAATCTTTGCTGGATAATGGTGATGGTATAGGATCATAGTATAATAGGACCATGTATGGCCTAAGATTCTGTAGGAAGCGGCCTTTTAGGGTCACAGTAGTATTTTTTGTAGAAAATTCACTCCATTTAATGAGAATGTTTTCGAAATCCTGTACCATTACAAAAATTTGACTATTGTAGGCGATACCAATATTTACGTGAGTATGCGTTGGATCAAGAATGTTTTTCCTATGACCCCAGTCTGAAGACGCATCATTGTACATCATTTCATGCTCGGTTTGAGAGATGAAGGATAATATTTCTTCATCGGATGGAATCGAAGTCCGCCCGAACATGAATACTGCGGCAACATTTTCTTGTACAAAAAATTTTCCACCATAGATTGTATAACGCATGTATGGTTTCATGCCGTTTGAACCCCAATGGCTTAAACACAGCATACTTGCTAGGTCTTCAGCATGGTATTGGGCTGCAGGATTGGTTCCGAGTTCAACAGGCTTGAGACCATATTCTAGCCTATCCTTGTTAATTACTTCAAGAGCGTATTTTATGAAGCGTGTTACATTAGTTGGGGAGGTAGTCGATTCTATAGGCGGAGGAAATGTTGTAGTAGTCTGAGAGAATGTTTCTGTGACAGGGAAGGTGGATGAACTTATAGTATATGATTTTGTTGTAGAGAGGGTGTTCTGTTTAAGATATTGAATTTGAGGGCTTATATAAGAAAAGTATAGTATGATGAATATGAATCCTGTGAGCGAAAGTAATAGAATTCGGTTTAGTCTAGCTGGCCCCTTCTCCATGACATAAATCTTTTCTAGAAACATATTATATCTTTTCCTTAAAATATAAAAGGTTAGTTGTATTATCTTTTGGAGAAATGATGGTTGAAAAAATATGCGTTCATGGAGACAATTATGAAATGGGTGTACAATATGGTAGGGTTATAAAGGATAAGATACACAAAATGTTAGAAAACTTACCGGAAATGGGCATGATAAAGGTGATGAGGCCGAAAATTGTTCCAGCGAAATGGTTCTTAAACACTTTAAAAAAGGATACAGAGAAGCTGATGAAAAACGATATTCTCAAATACTATCCGAGACAGGGTGAACGTTTAAGGGGAATAGCTGATGGTGCTAAAGTTGAACTTTCTATGCTAATGCTTATGATTTCTCTTGAAGCTTCCGGCTTTAGTCTTGGTGGATGCACTAGCCTAGGAATCCCATCTAGGATGATGATTGGAGAAGAACCTGTTTTAGCTAGAAACTTTGATTTCCCAATAGAGTTTACCGAACATCAGGTTGTAATTGAGTCTAGACCTGATGACGGGTATCGGACGTTAGGATGTGCAATAATCCCCTCTCCCGGAATATTGGATGGGTTAAACGAACATGGTTTGGCTGTATCATGCAATTTTGCATACTCTCTGGATAGGCCAACATGTATTGTCCCACTATCTATTACAATGCAGGAAATGTTGGAAAAATGTCGAACTGTTGGAGAAGCGCTTGAATTTCTAAAGTTGTGTGAGAGGGGAGGGTATGGGGCTATCGTCACATTGGTGGACAGTAATTCGAACATCAAGGTAATAGAACTTTCCCCACATAGTTATAGTATTAGAGAAGACGAGGGTATTGCTATAGTCACAAACCATTATGTTACAGAAAGGATGCAGAAGATTGAACTGCCAAAGAATGCTGTCTATTCCAAGAAGGCGCCACCTGAACTTTCTGGCAAAAGAGTTCACGAGTCTAGTGAGAAGAGGCATAAGAGGGCTGAACTTCTTTTAAGGAAACATGATAGGCTTGATGAAAGTGACATTATCTCTATAATGAAGGATCATGGTGAAGAAAATCATCCTTCTGATTTAACAATATGCAGACATATTCCATACCATAATACAATTAGATCCACCATAATCTTTCCGAAGAAGATGGTTATGGAAACAGTTTTTGGAAACCCATGTGATAGAGAATATCAGAAGTTTACGTTGTAGAACATTTTTAGGCTAAAATTTATATTTGTATCAGAGTCCTTTTTAGGACATGAGTTTAAAAGAGATAAGTTTAGAGGAGCTGGATCCAGAGAAGTTTATTAAAGAAAAGGTTGACGAGATAAGAGCTATTGTTGGCGAAAATTATGCGATAAATGCTCTTTCTGGTGGAGTCGATTCCTCGACTGTAACCATGCTCGGTCACATTGCTTTGGGAGAAAGGCTCAAGACATATTTTATAGATAATGGGCTTATGAGAGAGAATGAGCCGGAGCATGTTGTATCGTTGTTTAGAAGTCTTGGAGTAAACGTTATACTTGTTGACGCAAAAGAGAAGTTTTTCAATGCGTTGAAGGGTATAAGAGATCCTGAAGAGAAGAGGGAGGCGATAACAAGAGTATTTTATAAAGAAGTTTTTGGAAAGATTGTGAAAGAAAGTGGTATTAAGTTCCTTTTGCAGGGGACAAACTATACGGATATAGAGGAGACTGTCGCAGGTATAAAAAGACAGCATAATGTGCTGGAACAGTTGGGTATAGATACTGAAAAGGAGTTTGGGTATAGGGTTATAGAGCCACTTATACAGTTGAGGAAGCCGGCTATAAGGAGGGTGGCTGAAGCGCTTGGGCTTCCAAAAAGCATTTGTGAAAGAATGCCTTTCCCAGGACCTGCACTTGCTGCCAGAGTTGTAGGTGAAGTGGCACCTGAAAGGATTAAGATTGTTAGAAGATGTACTAGTATCCTTGAGCAGGAGTTAATGAACGTTAAAGCCTTCCAGTACCTTGCAATATTGCATGAGGACAAGGTTACTGGAATTGTTGGTGGAAAGAGGAGACTGGGTTTACAGATTGAGATAAGATGCTGGGATAGCTTGGACGCGAAAACAGCTTCACCTACAAGATTGCCTTACGAAATTTTGGAGAAGATTGCCGAGCGCATAACGTCTGAGGTAGAGGATGTTGTTAGTGTAACATATAATATTGCAAGGAAACCGCCTTCGACAATAGAGGCAGTATAGGATGGAGAACATGTCCCCCAAACTAGTAGAGGGTGATGAAGGAGGATTTGGGGGGCTTGAAGTAGACGTACTTAGGGCAATGGTGTTATTGCATGGTTACGCTTGGAAACCAGACCTCCATGATACACTTTCAACAATATGGAGACTTAAGGGACTGGACTTCAATCAGATGGTTGAAGCAAGCGAGCTAATTCCAAAAGTTTTAGAAAAACTTTGTCAGAAGAGAATTTTAAGGTTTGAAAGAAGGTTGAGAGGGGATCTGAGTAGGAGTGAGCCTCTTGAAGACACCTTATATTGTCTGGAGAATGAGAGGAAGATTTCAGAGACGCTTTCAAGCGACCCTATTGTTTTAAGATATCGTAAGGAGATAATGGGATACGATAGTCTAAAATTCTGAGACCCTATTCACTTAACATTTTTAGAATGTTAAGGCACCTTTCACAAAGTATAGGCTTTTTCATGTCAACTTCCATTACACTATTCGAAAATGACATGAGACAGCTTCTGTTCTTGCAATGGCTTAAACCTAGAAGGTGGCCCAGCTCGTGAGCGGCCTCCTTTAAAACCCTTTCCCTAAAAATTTCTTGACCTTCATCATATCTTCCAAATGTAAGCCTGAAGATCGATAATACTGCACAGCCTCGGCTTACGTCAGCAACTCCAAATACAAAGTTCATTTGCGGAACATATATGTCGGAAGCCGTCACACCCATGCAGAGGTCAAAACCCTTTTTCATTCTAGAAACTTGGTCTAGTAAGATTAGGGCATTGAACTGCCTTCTTTCAGGATTATAGGATTCTTCACTCAATGGCACACTAACATTTAGCACACGCCCGTTCAAGGAGTACAAGGACGCAGCCTTCAAAAGTTCACTTTCATAGGCTAAGGTACGCAGCGTACTACCTAAAGGTATATAGACTATTTCCTTCGCCAACATTCTAGAAGTAGGAGTAAAGCATCTTATAAACTTGAATAAAATTCGTCAAAATTTTACTAAACAATATTAAACCATAACACATATAAAGAGTTTATTTGATGCTTCCTATTATACTACGGTGGTCAAAAATGTCAGAAACAGACACAGTACTCATTGGAAAGAAGCCTGTAATGAACTATGTACTAGCATGTCTGACACTTTTACAAAATGGTTCAAAGTCTATAACATTAAAGGCTAGAGGGAAGGCGATCTCGAAGGCTGTTGATACTGCACAGATTCTAGTAAAAAGGTTCGCTACTGACGTGAAGATAAAGAACATTTCCATAGACACTGAGCAGGTTAAAGATTCTGAAACGGGCGCCACGAGCAATGTAAGCTCAATATATATTGAGCTTTGCAGGTAGGCGCCATCCAAAAATTTTTTTATTCTTTACCAAATTCCAAAAATCTTATTTAGCATCAGAATAGTAGGGTTAGTTGGTTATATTTGAAAACACCGATATGCAACTTTTGCGCAAAAACAGGCATACTCTGCCCAGAAGACAGTAAAAAGTTGAAAAGTGGGCAGATTACGGAATTGGATGTAGAATGTTCTGTAAAACTTTCAAAATTAGCTGAAAAGGATAAGGTTTTAGACAAGTTGACCTTTGTTAAGGCGTTAGAATCAAATGGAGATCTCATCCTACTTTTTGGCGGTGGAAACCTTAAAATTTTAAGGTCAAGCCCAGAGACTGTAAAAAGTATTAGAGAAGCCTTTGGTAGAAGAGTTTGGATTTTTGAGGCAGACGCTTCAGAGAGAAAACTTTTGGAAGAAGTGTTTTATCCAATTAGGATTTTAACGGTGAACGTTGTCTGGCTTCCTGACGGAAGCAAGCTTACAAAGGTTATATTACCTTACAGTAGAAGGGTTATTGAACAGGTTGACGAGGAAGCTGTTAAAAGGGTTTTGAAGACGTTAAAGGGTATAGATGTGATGATAGAATATGAGCGTAGACAGCCAGTTTAAAAGATATTATTCGAAAGAAGTATCTCGTCTGCAAGAGGGGACAAAATGTATTGTTAGAGGATGGGTTGAGGACATTAGGCCACTTGGTAAACTCATGTTCATTACAGTGAGAGATAGGACAGGGTTAGCTCAGATAGTCTTAAACAGAAACATTGTCGGCGAAGAAGCTTTCACAGTTGGAGAAAATCTTACAAGACAGAGTGTGATAGAGGCATTTGGTAAAGTTCAGAAGAGTAGGTCGCAGAACGTGCCAATGGAAGTTCTTGTAGAAAAGCTTACAGTACTTTCAAAGTCGAACCCACCTTTCCCAATAGATCCTACAGGAAGAGTTTTTTCGAGCCTAGATAAAAGATTGGATGCAAGAGCATTAGATTTAAGAAACCCGCAGGTTATGGCAATATTCAAGATAAGGCACACTGTTTTGAAGTCAATAAGAGAAACATTCTATAGGCTTGGATTCATTGAAGTGAACACGCCGAAAATAATAGGGCAGGCTGCTGAAGGTGGAGCAAACCTTTTCAAGCTAGCATACTTTGATAAGAAAGCGTATCTTGCACAAAGTCCCCAACTTTATAAGGAACAGCTGACAATGTCACTTGAAAAAGTTTTTGAAATAGCACAATATTTTAGGGCTGAAAAATCAAACACGTTAAGGCATGTCTGCGAATTCACAAGCTTGGATATGGAGGCAGCCTACATGGACGAATTTGAGGTTATGGAAGTTGCTGAGGAAGTGGTATGTAATGTTCTAAAGGATGTTGAAAAAGAAAATTCTGAGGAGCTTAATATTTTGGGGGTAAAGTTGCCTAATGCTGAAAGGCCTTTTAAAAGGATATCGTATACTGAGGCAATAGAGAAGCTCAGTGAAAAGAGGAGGATAGAGTGGGGTGAAGACTTGCAGACAAGGGATTTGAGAATGCTTGGAAGGATCTTTAAAGAATTCTATTTCATATACCATTGGCCTCTAAAGATAAAACCATTCTACATTGAAAGATTAGATGAAAGGCTTTCAAGATCCTTTGACCTAATGTACGGGTACCTCGAGCTGGCCTCTGGAGGAAAACGAGTATCAGAGAGGCAGGAGCTTGAGAGAAGGCTTATAGAACAGAATCTTGACCCAAAAGACTTTGAATATCATCTGAGAACATTCGACTACGGTATACCGCCTCATTCAGGCTGGGGGCTTGGTGTAGACCGCCTCCTAATGGTTGTAACAGGTAAAAATAATATTAGGGAAACAATACTTTATCCGAGAGACCCGAGAAGACTTGTTCCATAAAAAATTTTATAGGGCCTTAAAGTTTTCAGTCCAAGCAATATATGCTCTGAGCATCTCTTGAGAAACACTCGGCCTCCTATACCTTAGGACCTCCTTAAAATCTTGCATTCTAATTTCACGTGGTTGAGCATTTTTGTCTACAGCCGCACCTGATTCAAAAAGTTCTGATACAACCCTGAGCTGCACTGACTGGCATATGTCACGTATATCGCTTCCAGAATATCCTTCAGTAAGTTTTGCGATCTGAGTAAGGTCTACAGAAGGGTCAAGCTTCAGGGGGGCAGTGTAGAGCTTAAACATTTCAAGCCTAGCCTTCAGGTCTGGAAGCGGAACATATATTCTCTTCTGAAAGCGTCTTAGAAATGGGGGGTCAAGAGACCAAGGCTTATTTGTCGCGCCTATAACATAAAGTTGTAAAGTTTTACCCTTATCCATTATTCCATCCATTTCCTTTAGAAACTGGTTTCTAACCCTTACCTCACCACCAACTTCCTGTGATCGGGTTCCCAACAGTGAGTCCAGCTCGTCTATGAATATTATGACTGGGCCGTTATCGTCCAAAAGCCTTCTAGCGTAGCTGAAAAGCTTAGAAACATTCTTTTCGGCTTCACCAAGCCACTTTGACATTATCGAGGCAGCGTCAACAGTTATAAAGTAGCCTTCTATCTCGCTCGCTGCCGCTGCAGCCAACATTGTTTTACCACATCCCGGTGGACCGTATAAGAGTATACCCCTAGGCCAACCTAGTGGAAATAGGTCAGGCCTCTTTACTGGAAATATTATCGATTCTTTAATAGCCTTCTTTGCATCATCTAAGCCTATAACCTCTTCCCATCGAACGTTAGGCTTCTCCTTCATTACAAGGTCATCGAATGTTGCTTTAAGTGTTTCAACACCCTTAGATGCTTGAACAGCCTGTGTTACTGGACCGTCTGAAGCTTCTTGCGCGGATGAAGTGCCTCTTGCAGCCTGTAGTGCTTTAACACGCTCCTGATATGCTGCTGCACGCTCCAAATACATTTTGTTTAGCTTATAGTCTGGATAAAGTTGAGCCAACTTTATTAGTGTGGCAATAGCCTTCTGATAGTAGCTTATGGCAGTAGCATAGGAGCCCTGTGAGTCCATTTTAATAGCTTGTGAAGCATAATAGTATGCTGATTCCTCAAGCTCTTTAGCAGCCTGGTAGCTCAAGTCTAGCCAACCTCCTCAACATGAATCTTTCCAGCTGCCGCAAGCCTAAATATTGACTGTTCAACCTTATCAACTGGTACACCAAGACGAGAAGCTATTTCCACAACATTATATGAACCATTTGCTTTGATAAATTCTAGAACACGATTGTCTAAAACGGCCTGTTCAGGTGTTGGACGTGGAGCGTTCAATAGTGTAGCCTTAAAGGGTTCTTCCTCATCATCTCCACTGGCAAGCAGTGCAACATTCTGTATCTTGTCAAGAGAATATTCGCCCTCTAAGGATTCTGGAAGAGGCTCCTCAAGAGAGCTTACCTTCTCCTCAACATACTTTTTAGCGGATTCAAGAATTTCCTGTCCACCACTCAAGTCCAATGTGATAGGACTTTCTGGAGTTATCTGCTGCAGGCTTGACATTGTTTCAACAAGAACATCGTTAACCTCCTTCATCGTAGTCTCAAGCTGCGGCATTATTGAACTCAATTCTTCACCAATCTTTTTAACGACCTTGAAGGCTGCAGAAACCTGTACAATTACATCGCCTGTATCACATATGCTCTCTAACCTTATCGCAATCTGTGTAAGCGCGAGCTCGCTTATTGTGACAACCTTAATGACACGCTTTAATTCAGCATGCTCTGTCGCATAAACTTTTGCCCTAACCTTATCTTTGTCCTCTAAAGCTTTAACTGTCAAATTAAAAAGCTTCTCTCTTCTAGCTTCAAGACGCCTCTTAATATTATCGAGCTCCCTTTTATGGAATTCAATACTTTTAATAGATTCTATAATACGATCTCTTAAGGGTTTATCTTCACCTAGCTTCCAAAACCTCCAACTCAAAACCATCACCAAAAAAATTTTTGACGAAGACGGTTACCCAAACCTGGTCACCCCAGGTTCAAGCAAACCGTCTTCAACCTCAGGTTTATGTGAGTGTAGACTCTCCTGTTGGAACACCGGTTGGAAGTTCTGGGAACCTTTCCTTCATCCTCTGTTCGGCGACAGCTGAAGCTTCAGCCAATATCCTTTCAGCATCCTCGTTGGCTGCTTCAAAGTTTAATGTTGTTCCACTGACCTGTCCAGCGTCAACCAGTATACTGCTTAGTAGGCTGCTGATCTCGTTAATCTCTCTTTCAGCCTCAGGCAGCACACTTATTATTCCAGACTTAACGTTTCTTATAACAGCCATAGCTGGAGCCAAAGTTACAACGATGTCTCCTAGCTCGGTTACAGTGTTAAGCCTAAGGACTATCTGCTCGAGAGCAAGCTTTGAGGAGGTAACCATCTTAAGCATCTTTCTTATTTCAGCAAGCTCGTTAGCGTAAACGCTAGCATGCTGGGTATCATGCTTTTGGATAGAGGATACAACCTTGTTGAATATTGCAGCATCCCTTTCCTTCAACTTTGTGGCCATAGCATCAAGTCTAGCGATCTGAGTCTGTATAGCTCGTACAGCGTCTTCAAGCCTCGGCTTCAGGGGACCGGACGGCCTTATAGCCTCCCTAACCCTATCACCCATTCCAGGCTTCTGTTCCCTAACCCACTTTTCTTCAAACTTAGACATTTTTTACCACTGGGTCTTAATCTCCTAACATTCTCCTATTATTTTGTATGTTACTGAAGAAACTGTAACCTTGGTGACAGGTGAAAAGGTTACATGATAGGGTCAAACGAAGAATATGTTTCCTTACAGGAGTTCGGTTTAAGCGAGTACGAGTCTAAAGTTTACACTACACTGTTAAAGTATGGTAGAATGAAGGTTAAGGATATATCGTTAAAGTCTGGAGTCCCCAGAACAAAGGCCTATGGTGTAGTCAAGTCCCTTTCCGAAAAGGGGCTGGTAGAATTTTCAGGAAAAGACCCACTATATTGTATGCCCACAGCGCCAGAGGAGGTGCTCTCGAAGAGGCTTGAGGAGGAGAAGAAGCGGTTTAGGAAGATGGTTTTAGCGTACAAGAAGCTTGAGGAACTAAAGAAGGAGACGATATTGCCAACAGACTTTGAGGAAAGAAAGTATACAGTCTATAGCATGAAGACGTTCCAGAACAGGTTGAAGGAGATATTGGAGAATACTTCAAAAAGCTTTTACGCTTGCCTAAACTGGTGGGGTTTAAACGTGCTTTCAGAAAACATTGAGAAAGTTAACGCCCTCTCAAAGGGGGCGAGTGTTAAGATTATTGTAGGATTATATAACGATGATAGGATAATTGAAAGATTCGATTCAACAATAGATGTTAGGGTTACTGGAAAAAGCGTCGGAGTGAACATAATGCTTTTTGACGAGAAGACAACAGTACTTTTAGAAGAGTCCGGCAAGATAACGGAAATAAACGATGTGGAAGTATGCAGGCTTGCTAAAGAAATTATTATAGAAAAGTTTTATAAAAAGTCTCTTTCGTGGAGAAAAGCTTACCAGATAATACAGTTAGGTGGAGAAGACATCATAACATTATATTCTGGAGAAGAAAGAGTTTATGAGGCGTTCGTTCAAGCTGTCGCAGAAACAGTATTCGATGAAGAAAAAATTTATCAGATAGGAGAAAAGTTTGTAGAAAACCTTACAATGATGCTACAGATAGACCTATTCAACAAAGGTTTCGAAGTGCAGCAGCCGATAATTTCAGCACTAATTTCAGAAAACCTTGGAAAGGATTCGAGCGTAAGATTCGACCCACTAACAAGACTGTATGTTCTTGAGACACCCATGGCTTCAAAGGGACTTCCTGCGACAGTATGGCTTTTCGCGCTAGCGGGAGCCGCGAAAAGAAATGAGATGAGCTTCAAAATATTACAGAATACAAGCATACAGGCTGAAGGAAAACATATTATACAGGCAAAAATAGAGAAGAAGCCACTAACATGATTACTTTGAAAGATACGACCACAATATTATTGTAACATCCATTATAAGCGCGCCAGCAATTCCTGAAAGGAAGGCGCCGGCAACCCTTGGATCACTAAACAGTTGAGGCAAAGCGTATGCGAGAAAGTCTATGAGCGTTGGAGAAACAAGGTAAGCTATAAACCCTATAGCGAAACCAAGTAACGTGAAACCAGCCAATATAGCGAACCTACCCATATATTACACCATCCCTCTGGTATGAGAAGATGATATATAAAATTTTAACCCTTTTAATAAAAATAAAAAATTGTGGGAAGAAGGCTAATTTAAGATAGCCTTCTTATCAATATTGCTGCCTCTATAACTAGGGTTATTGCTGCGAGTATACCAATTATGATGAGGAAGGTTGAAAGATCTCCTACGGAAGACTTTACCTGAGACGATACAGCTTCTTGAGCGTTCTTTATTGAAGTCTGTATGCTGTTCGCGTTATCGGAGATGCTCTTGCTCAATGTGTTACCTAAGCCTGTGATCTGGCTTGAAAGGCTCTTGCCCATGCTGTCAACGCTTGAACTTAGTGTGCCAATAGCACTGTTCACGCCACTAAAGCCCTTCGACATCGAGTCAGATAGTGTTGCAAGGTCACTCTTTACTCCAGCAATGTCACTTCTAATACCCTGAACTCCCGCGGTTAAAGTGGTCTTAACACTGTCAACGCTGTTAGATAGTGTGGCGATCTTGTCTGAGAGACTCTTAAGCTGTGCTAGAAGGTCAGCCTGGTTTGCGGCAAGCTTATCCAATATCGCTTGAGTGTCAGGTGAGACACCTGTTACAGTGAATAGTAGGAATGTTGGCTTAAGCTCGCCTCCAGCGTACAGTGAGAACACGTGAAGTCCTGGAGTGAAGCCTGCTGCCACAAACTTTAGCTCAAGGTCTCCTGTTTCGTTGCAGTAAACACTTGATGGATAGTCCCAGTTCTGTGGGTCGACACCGAGTAGACGGTTGTCAATGTTAGGCGTGTAACCTACCGTTGGGTCTAGACCTGTTCCTAAGACAGTCACAAGAGAACCGTCGTTAGCGAACTTGTCTGGAACAATCTTCAAGGTTGGGAGGACCTTAAAGTCTTTTTCAGCAATCTCGTAACCGCTTATGTCAGTTGTTTCCTTACCAAGGTAAGAGTCAATGGCCCAGACCTCATGCGCACCACCATAGGTGTGTGGCACAGTAAACTTCACTGTGACGTTAAATTGTCCGTCGGCGCCGGTTGTAGCGTTGGCAAGCCAATAGTATGTTCCGTCACCCAACGCTTTCTCCAGCCAGTAGAGGTATACTGCAATCTTTGCTGGGAAGCCGTAGGCTTTAGCGGTTACAACTGTGCCCACAGGACCTTCACTAGGCTCGAGAACAAGTGTTGGAACGACCTCTATGTAGAATACGAACCTAAAGCTGTTAGCGTCCTTCAATAGGATGTAGTGTGAGCCTATAGAGGTTACTGGTATTGTTACCGTGGTGTTAAAGAAGCCTGTTCCATTCGCTAGCACAGAGCCGAGATACTTTGAACCGTCAAACCATATTGTGACATTACCTGGATAGAAGTAGTTTCCTGAGACAACAAGCTTGTCACCAACGCCTACCTTGACATCGTACCATGCACCAAAGTCTGTCTCGTTACCGAATAGGTATCCTTCGTCTGCCATAACATCGTCTACTTGAATCAAGCCTCTAGGATACTCGCTCCAGTCGAAAGAGTATTCTGTTGCTGTCTTGTTGTCCATGGCGTAGAAGGTTATTGTATAAATCCAGTCTTCTACCAACTGCTCGTCAGAATCCATTACAATCTTTAGGTCTGGAGCCTTCATGTTGTAGACGAACTGACCCTTCTCGTTTGTCGGATAAAGTTTCTTTATGACAACCTCTTCTCCTTTTATGGGATCCCAGTAGCTTAGGTTAACGTAGTTGTTCGCTGTGAAGGCATAGCCTTTCAGGCTGATGTCTCTTCCACCTGGACCCCAGGATGGAACAACCTCGAAGGCTGCTGTGACTATGATTACGTTATCAGTTACCGCAACAGATGTTGCTGAACCGTCGAAGGCTTTAACATAGTATTCTCCTCCAGCAATATCCTTTGGTATAGAGCCGTTAACCCAACCAAATCCGATTTTGTAGCTATCAACTGTTTTGATAGTTGAACCGAACAGGTCTGCTACCTTAAATGTTGGAGTGTACTTGAAGTCTCCCGAGGAAATCTGTGAAAAGCCGTCCTTACTCCATACTAGGTAGAATTGTCCACCTGAAAAAGTTACGCCTCCAAAGTATAGGTGGACTGTTCCACCAGCAGGAACAGACACTGGCGCACTTGGCGGTGATGTTTTTTCTATTAGGATGTATCCTGTTGAAGCTTCTACTGCAAGTAGTGGGAAGAATGCTGCGAATACTGTTGTTAGTAGTAGTGCTAGTATAAATGTTGTCTTTATCTTACTCATATTTTACACCTTGAGCATTCACTCTAAGATTGTATATTTAAGTTTTGTGGACAATTTGTCTATACTACTATGCTTTCATCAACCTCCTTTTGTATTACTTTTGCTTTATTTTTCTGTTTTGTTGCTAAAAATGGCTTTTGCCTTTTATATTATAGTTTTCTTTTTTACCTTTTTGCAACCATTTTGTTTATATTTTACCTTTTCCATAGGTAGTGTGGTCGGTATGAAGAGGCTGGATGAACTCGATTTAAAGATTTTGGACGAGCTTAGCGAGAATGCTGGAATCTCCATTCCTAAGCTGGCGAAGAAGCTTGGTGTTAAACAGTCTAAGGTGTATAGTAGGGTTAAGAGGCTTCTGAGGAGGGGTGTTATAAAGAGGCTGACCATTGAGGCCAACGAGGAGGCTCTTGGCTTAAATGTTCAGGCTTTTATCGGGATAAATGTTGAATCTCTGGAGAGGGAGAAGGTTGTCGAGGAAATAGTTAAAGTGCCTGAGGTTGTGTCCGTGGCAGAGGTTACTGGAAGGTTCGACCTTTTTGTTGAAGCACATGTGAAGAGTTTAGAGGACTTGTACAGTGTTGTTTCTAAGAAGATCGCCGTCTTACCTGGTGTAAGCCATACTGAAACGTTCATACAGCTTAAAAGGAGACAGAGTTTGAGAAAGTTTTCGTTACTAAAATAGTAGGCCAGATGATGGGCGGAGGGAATTTTTAGAATTTTTGTTTAGCGTAAAAAATATTTTTTAGAGTGCATGTCTATGGTTCTGTTGAAGGAGATTGAACAGACTGTTTAGGTTCGAGGATCCAAAGATTGTAAGCCTATTTGATAAAAGGTTTATTTCAAGTATTTTTAAGAAGGTTAATGTTTTAGAAGAGTGTGTTAAGAGTGTTGAAGAGGCTTCTGGAATAAATTTTCCAGAATATTATGTTGAGCCTATTCTTCCAATCTACTTTGATGTTGGAGGGGGGATTGCAGTATATTATGCTAGAACAATTCCATATGCTGCACCCAGTGGGCTTGATATTGTTGTACAAGTTTCTGCAGCACTCTTAAAATATGGTTCAAAATCTTCTATAAAGGCGGTTCTAGCGCACGAGTTTCTCCACTACCTTGACCTTGTTAGAAGAATTTCAAAGTTCGAAGTCTTGTCCGATGAAGTTAGGGAAAGCGTGTTCGAAACCTTGTACAGTGATCTTGAGAAGACGATTAAACCTGAGCACGTTTATTCTGATAAGAGGCTTATCAGGAACATTAGGAAAAAGTTTGCTGACGGGTTCGAGGATAAGAGGTTGAAGGATAAGACCCTTTCAGATTGGATTAATAGGGGTAGGCCTGTCGTCCAACTTTCTCCAGAAGAGAATGTGGTTAGGATTCCCGTGAACATGATCTTGGCTTCAAAATTTGATCCAATACTTCTTTTAAAGATTAGGGAGATTGAGAAAAGGGCTGGTCTAGTCTGGTCAGCTACTCCCGACTGAAGTCGGGAGCTTGTGATGGTGGTAGCAATGCAAAAGCTGACTAGCCTAAGTCCTTCGGGGACTACGCCTATGGGGCTAGAAGCACGGCAGAGCGCCTCCCTAGCCCTGCCCTCTGCGGGAGAACCACTCAATCCCACGACTAGCACAAAAGCTGGTCTAAGCCCTGTAGGCTTTGGCGAAGGGAAATCTCACCCAGGCTTTAGACCTGGAGAGCCTAATAGGCTCAGAGTCCCGGTCGTTGATGCGAGAGGAGCGCCTCTGATGCCGTGCACGCCAGCCAGAGCGAGGCTGCTGCTGAAAAAGGGTAAAGCTTTAGCCAGATGGAGCAAGCTCGGAGTGTTCTACATAAAATTAAAGTATGCTGTTGAGCCGAAGAACCAGATTTTGGCTGTTGGAGTTGACCCTGGTAGCAAGTTTGAGGCGTTATCCGTTGTCGGAACAAAGGACACGGTGCTAAACATAATGCATGAGGCTGTTGATTGGGTTAAAAAGGCACTGGAGCAGAGGCGTCGAATGCGGAGGGCGAGAAGATATAGGAAGGCGAGGTGCAGAAAGTGCAGAGGAGACAACAGACGCCGTGAAGGCAAGGTTCCGCCGTCAACTAAAGCGAGGTGGGATGCGAAGCTGAGGATAATTACACAATTGAAGAGGATTATGCCAATCTCCCACGTCGTAGTCGAGGACGTCAAAGCCGTAACCAAAAAGGCGTGTAGAGGATGGAACAGCAACTTCAGCCCAATCGAGGTTGGAAAGCAGTACTTCTACTCAAGGCTTAAATCCATGGGCTTAGAGGTTACGGTGAAAAGCGGCAACGAAATAAAGGCGTTCAGGGATAGTTTAGGCTTGAAGAAAATTGGAAACAAGTCTAAGCCTGTTTTCGAGTCACAGTGTGTGGATTCATGGTGCCTAGCGGCAATGGTGACTGGAGCAGGACATCCGACGACAAGAAGCCTATACTACTTGGTTCCGTTAAGGTGGCACCGGCGTCAGCTTCACAGGCTAGAGGCAGAGAAGGGCGGGATGAGAAGAAGATACGGTGTAACAATCTCACTCGGGTTAAAAAAGGGAACGTTGGTGAAGCATGTTAAGTATGGGCTGTGCTACGTGGGAGGCAGTCTAAAAAACAGGTTAAGCCTGCACAGCCTTAAGACCGGAGAAAGAATCACACAGGACGCAAAGAGGGAAGACTTCAAAATCCTGACAAGGATAGCTTTCAGAACCCAATTCCTCTCCACGACTGAAGTCGGGAGTCTCCTTGAGGTGGTCAGATGATTGAAGAAAGTGTTAAGGAGACTATTCTCAAAACCGTTTTTGAAGAATATGGTGTAGGAAATGTTATAGCAGTATGTGTTTACGGCTCACATGTTGCTGGATACGCTAGGCCTGACAGTGACTATGATGTTATAGCAGTGTTGAGAAAGTATACTGCAAAGATAGGGTACAAGTATGTTAGGGAGCCTCTCCTCTGCTCTATATTGGCGGTGGAGAAGGGAATACTCTATGATGACGCTAGAAAGTCTTGGCTTGGAGAGTTTGTTGCAGGAAGGTTCCTAAACGTTTACGAACCTCTTATTGGAAAAGAGTTTTTGGAAGAGGTTGAAATAGAGTACAAGAAGAGGGTTATTCTTGAAATATTAAGCGAGTTTAACGGAAAGTTTCAGCCTTTAATGGATTTGATAAAGTTTCCACTAGAATATTTCCTTTTTGAAAAGCTTAGGAGGAGGATGCAATTTTATCCTCCGGCAGCATACAGTTATACAAAAACTTATGGGGGAACGTTTAGAGATAAAAATATAGGATACAGTTTAGACGGTTTCAGAAAGGCTGCATCTGAGCTTTCAAGAGAAAACAGTTGCATAACTTTAGAAGACGACCTCATATGGGTTTCAGACCCGAACTCTTTTAGCAGAATGGGGAAGGTGAAGGCTATAGTGGAGGAGACTAAGAGGGATATAACATCTTATGCCACACACATATACTGTGGTAGAGTTGGAGTGTCGATCATATTAGAGGAACTAAAGTCTAAGATTGAAAGACATGGGAGGATAGAGCCTTTAGACGATTTAAAGCACCCTTCAGCCTACTTGAACATTCCAGAGGGAAAGCTTATTGTCAACGAAAAAAATTGGGTGGAGAGGGTTGCAGAATACCTTGAACTTGGGAAAGACTACAGCTACAGGATTGAGAAGATTGGAGGATATGGTATAGATAAGTTGGTTAATGTTGCAAGAAAATATGTTTTCACGTCAGGGGAAAAGGTTTGTGAAGTTGTTGTTAAAAGGTTTAAGGATCCTAGGAACATTAAATGGGCTGTTCTAGCCCTAGCAACACTTGCTGACATAAGGTTTGAGGTTCTACCTTTAAAGAGAATGGCTAACGAGTACAGGATGGTTTTAGAGTTTAGAAAGGCAGGTTTTAATGTTCCAAAGATTCATGCAGTAGACTTGGATAGAATACAGTTGATAACAGAATATATTGTGGGAGAAAATGTTGGAAAACTGATAAAGGATGGTAAAATAGAACATTTGATTAAGGTTGGAGAGGAGATTGGAAGACTGCATTCTATTGGATACGTGTTAGGTGACGCAAAACCAGATAACATGATAATTTCTGAAGACAGGATATATTTTACTGACCTTGAACAGGCTAAGGTTAATGGAGATAGGGTATGGGATATTGTAGAATTTCTAAACTATAGTGTAGCGTTTTCGTTTGACGCAGAAAATGCTTGGAAAATAGCGAACCTATTCTCTAAAGGGTACCTAAAATATGGCAGGGTAGAGGATTTGAAGGAAGTTAAGAGTACAAAATATAGTATAATCTTTAAATCCCTTATTACACCACAAGTTTCTAAAAGCATCACTTTAGGAATAGATGAGGCTGTTAGCGAGGCTAGCGCTTAAACTTTGTGTAACCACATCTTCCACACGTGAACCTGTCCTCGTGTTCTGCCAAAAATACTCCTCGACCACATTTTGGGCAGTCTACGCGCCTGGAAACAATTTTCCCATCTTGTATGGTGTAAAGTGTCCAAACACCTTTTAAGGCCTTTTTAGAACCTTTTTCAGACAAATCTACTTACCTCCCTTTTTGATCGCCGCCTGCTTCTCCGCAGCCTTCTTTGACGCCATCTCCTTTTTAACCTTTTCACGCTCTTCCTTTGGCAGCAGTCTTACTGGAATATGTTTTGGAAGTTGACGTTTCGCATCCTCCATCCTCTTGTAAATGTAGGCGACAATTTTTGCATCACGTTTTCCAGAAGATGTTTGAATTTTTATTGGAAAGACAAGGTTTTCGCTTACATTAAATTCTTTTGCTATAATTTCTCTAGCCTTCTGCCTTGAAATCAGGTGAGCTTGACCCTCCACTAGCGCTTCAACTTCAATCCTTTCAAGCAGTGGGTTTTCGATTTTGTTGACTATCGTGCATTCTGCCATAGTGACCTATTGAGGGTCTGGTTAGGGAGTAAATTAAGCTTTTTCAGACAAGGTCATGGAAGAAAATATTTCTTTACACCAGTTTCTGATACTTTCATCCACTTTTACTATGACAAGGCCTTCGTCAGGCTGCCCATAGAGTATGCAGGAGCCTTCTGGGGAAAAGATTATTGCGACAAGTGCGAGCAGGTCATCTTCACCTTCAACAAGGATTCTTACTGGCTTATCTGAGCCCAGAGCCTTATTGAATACTTTAACACTTTCTTCAGAAATGCACCCCCTCGGATTTGTTACATGATATTCTATCCTGTGAGCGGGTTTTACAGCACTCCTTGGAGACCTCTTTTCTTTCATGTCGATAATCTGGATGTCGGGGACAACGTTTATTGAGATGAGAAAGTCTAATGTTGCATCGCCAACAGAGACGAGAAGGGAACAGCCTTTAATTTCGGATAGGACGTTGGAAATTTTATTCGAGTCATTTCTTATTAGAAGGCCGAGGGGACTTTTCAGCTTTCTGGCTAGCTCGTCATTTAGAAGCCAGACACGCACCCCTAGCTCACTTCAACAGCGTATCTGCCGCTAGCCTTCAAATTCAATATTTTAGCTATCTGAGATTTTTCAGGGTCAAGGATAATTATTAGCCCGGACCATTTTGATGTAAGGTCTGTTGAATTGCATACGGGGCAGACTTTGCCAGTTGTTAGAGCTTTACATTTTCTACATGCAAGTTCTTTTGGCATAAACTTCACTCTTCAACCTTGGCCTTTTTAACGTCTTCTTCAATCCATTCTAGGGCGCCGAGGAAGGGTTGCCTACATGTGATACCTATTTTACCAATGGATTCTCCTCGAGATAGACTTACAGCAGTTATTCTTGCACGAATCTTTGAACCAACCTTAAGAATACGTTTTGTCTGAGACGCGGTTATAACACCTCTTTTAGTGTCACTTGTTACATAATCGTCTATTATTTGTGAAATGTGGAGAAGGGAGTCTGTGGGCCCGATCCTAACAAAGGCGCCGAAGTCCGTGACCTCGACAACCTCTCCTTCAACAACTTCCTGCAGTTTAGGGTAGAAGGTTAGTACCCTGAATTTAACTTTATGATATGAGGCACCATCTCCTGGAACAATTTTTCCAATAGGGTCCGGTTCAACTTCGTCAAGAAGAATGATGTATCCAAGCTCAGGTATAATCATGCTTTCATACTTTTTCTTCAAGATTTCTTCTGAAACCTCCTTTAGAGGGCGACCGAACTGGTCGGGAGGAATTCTTACAACATCCTCAAGTTCAACAAGCATGAACAAAATTATCAACCCCTAAAATTTATCACGCTTAAACCACGAATATGATAGGATATTAATCTTTCCAAAACAATTGGTTTTATGTAAAATATTCAGCATAATACAACCTTATTATTTGAGAGAGTTACACATTTAAGGTTTTCTCTAAGAAGCCTTTCTCTTAGAACGTGATCCATTGTGGCAACCCAGACGTTCGGCTTTCCCCTCGCATAGGAGACAATTCTATCGTCGACAGACCCAGTTTTAAGCGTTTCAACAACCTTCATTTTTTCGTTAACAAACTTTAGAGCAAGCTGTGCAAGCTTAGACTTCCTAACATGCCTTGAAAGAGAAAGTCTTGAAAGTTCTTCGACGACACAGTCTGGTACAACAAATGATACGGGATCCATAACCCTTATAATATCATCAATTATATGTTGTGAAGATTTTTCAGCTAAAAGCATTAGAAAACTTGTGTCTAAAACTATTTCGATCAAAACGCATCCTTTATTCGATTATTCCCGAGCCTATAAGCCTCCACCTATCACTAATTCTTCTAGCTATAGCGACTCTAGCTCCAGGCTGTGCAGCTACAGGACGGCGGAGCCTGACCTCGATAGTGTCGGACCTAGCTGAATACACTGTTCCAACTGTGACAGCTGTCCAAACATTTAGCCGTAGAATCTCGTTCATGGATATCCTTGCCACTGGAACATCCTCCTCCAGCCCTACAACTTTCTTGAAAAGGTTAACTTTCAATGTCAGATTATCGTATACTGGTAGGTCGTGGTCGATAGAACATACGACAGAGCCGACAAGAGAGTCACTTTTTGTAAGAGAAGGGTCAAGGTTTGTTCCGATGGCTACAAGACCGCCGCTTGTCACCCTATCAACTAGTCCAGCACCAGTACTTAGAGACTTTATTGTAGTAGTAATTTGAACATACTTGTTTTTTTCTTTGTCCAAAATACCTGGCAAGATTTTTATTTCATCGCCTACCTTAAACTGTCCCTGTATAAGTGAACCTCCTAACACACCACCTTTTAGTTCAATAAAATCGGTTCCAGGCTTATTGACGTCAAAGGATCTGAGAACCTGCATTATTGGTGGAGCCTTCAAGTCTCTAACTGGTGTTGGAATATGCTTTTCCATAGCCTCGATCAGCACATCAATATTCAGTTTATAGGCGGCTGAAACAGGAATTATTGGCGCGTTTTCAGCCACTGTACCCTTTACAAAGTTTTTTATAGCCTCATAATTTTCTCTAGCACGCCTATCGTCTACAAGATCGACTTTATTCTGCACTATTACAATATTTCTTTTACCGAGCATGTCGAGTGCTGCAAGATGTTCTGAAGTCTGTGGCTGAGGAACTTTTTCGTCAGCCGCTATAACTAGAAGGGCGCCGTCCATCAAGGCTGCACCCGACAACATGTTCGCCATTAAGCTTTCGTGGCCTGGGCAGTCTACAAAGCTTACAACTCTAACAAGCTCTGCTGGAGAATTACATGACGGACAAGATGGTGTAGTGCTATAGTTTGATGGCGGAGGACATTTTGGGCACCGGTAGATTGCTGCATCAGCGTACCCCACACGTATTGTGATCCCACGCCTAAGCTCTTCGCTGTGTGTGCTAGCCCACTTTCCTGTTAAAGCTTGAACTAATGTTGTCTTACCATGGTCAACGTGCCCAGCTGTACCGATGTTCACTTCAGGTTGGCGTGGGATCTTATACAATGGTGGTCACCGTCTAAGACTTTGCTTCCTCCAACTCTTTCGGCAATAGCACAGCATTTATCTGATAGATATCTTCTGTTATCGTATTGCCTCTAACAAGCTTTCTCCTTCTTTCACCAGGCCTAACCTTTTTTAAGCCCACACCTTTAGTGAGTAAAGCGTACTTTTTAACACCTCCTGGAATGTCAGCCCTCATTGGAAAACCAGCCTTGTCCGAACCACCTGTTATCTTTATCTTTCCCTCGACACCTAAAACTGAGCCGTCTATGACGTCATTTATTTTTAGGCCTAAAAATGGTGCAGCCTGCTGGTCCTTCACCTCGTAAACTGTAGATTTTCCAGTCCTAGGGTCTGAAAGAACTATTTTAAAGTTGGCCATATTTTATTGCTCACTACACAGAGCAGAACAAGGGTATGTTATAAAATTTTGATTTTTGCAACATTATGTACTTTAATATTTTGGAGGTTTTTATACGAATATGAAGGATGGATCTCTAGACCTTTTTATCCTTATTATTTCATCCATAAGCTGTCTTTCTTCTTCACTTAACTTATCTAGATATTTTGTCTTCAGCAGCTTTATATCATTAACGTTTGGAGAAGAATAGAGGATATCGCCTTCATCAAATGTTCTTCCAACAAAGGCTTCTTTTATTGATATTGCAACCTGCTGTCCTTTATATGCTATTTCTAAATTTTTACCCTTATCTTGGATGCCGCTTACAGTTCCAACCACTTCACCATCAGCTTTCATTAAAGGAAAACGCTTAAGCCTACCCTCAAGCACTTCAACACCGAATATGGCGGGATTGCTTCTTCTGAAAACATAGCCTTTTAGAACCTGTATCTTGCAGGGTAATACAAGTGAACCGAACTCCATAGCCTCCCTTTTTAAGCGTTCACTTTCAACCCACTTAAGGTAGCCGTCTATCATGTTAAATATTACAGGGTCACTGAAAGTCTTGATATTCTTTGCAATTATAAGCTCTTCGGCATCAGGATAGACTTTAACATGAAAATATAGTATTACGCCAAGAAGGGGATCCTTCTCTGCAACCGTAATGGCTTCAACAACATCACGCTTAGATACTGGGCCTATGTCAGCCAAGCGGATAGGAACACCCTTCCTCTTAAGAAAGTTAACTATAGCCTCAAGGGATCCGAGTGCATCCGCTTTAACTATAACACCAAGCTCATCCTTTAGGAAGGTTAACTCTTTAACTTCCCCCTCAATCTGCGCCTTCACTTCTTCAAACTTTGACATGTCCTCTAAGCCAATGAACCTTGAACCAGCCAACACACCATCAATTTCCGGGGAAACAATCTTTACACCAGCTGCAGCGTAAACTTCGTTTACATGAGTAAATTTGTCCATGGGATCACGCATTTCATCTAATGGTTTTGGCATTAGAAGAGCCCTTATCCTTACAAGGTGAGCACCATCCCTCTTCAACATTACAATAGAATCGTTTACCTTTAAGACCCCTTCAATAAGAATCGCGTCAGCGGTGACTCCAAGCCCAACTTCTTCCTTAACTTCAAGCACTATACCAGATGGTGTTCCAAGCTTATATGCAAGCTGTGAGCTCATGTAATGTTGTGTTAAGCCAACTATTATTGAAAGCAGTTCTGGAATACCTTCACCAGTTTTAGCGCTGACAGGGACAATTGCAACTTCCCTTGCAAAATTCTTTACCCTAGAGTATAGGTCAGAGTTGAAACCGAGCTGGGATAAGCTTCCTACAACTTTATAGAGTTGACGCTCTAAAATTTCTAGGGTTGTAGGAGATTGAATTTTAAGAGATTCTGAGATAAAGGGTGTTGGTGAAGGTTTCCAACCGCTTATCATGTCAACCTTATTTAAAGCCACAACAAATGGAACACGCCTCTCCCTCAAAATGTTTATACTTTCAACAGTCTGCGCTTCAACACCCTTCATCACATCGACAACTAGTATAGCGAAGTCGGCTGCGGATCCACCTCTAACCCTAAGGTTCGAGAACACTTCGTGGCCTGGGGTATCGATGACAAGTAGTCCGGGAACCTTTATGTCACCTCCAACCCTCGAGAGCAGTGGACCGCAGATTTCAATCAAAGTTTCTTTTGGGAAAATGCTTGCACCAATATGCTGGGTTATACCACCACTTTCTCTAGCCTGCACAGCCGTCTTCCTAATCTTGTCTAAAAGAGAGGTCTTTCCAGAATCTACGTGACCTAATACTACTACAATCGGTTGCCTTAATCTGGCCACAGAAACCACCTTTAGGTTGATAGTCTGCCCTGACGAGCCATATATTGTACTGTGATTTTATTTAAGCCTTCTTTAGAGCCCTTTTCGGATGCTTGTCAGTCCACTTTAGTTTTCTAGGATCCCTTTTTAGGTCAAGCATACTCTTTCTACATTTTGAGGAACAGAACCAGAGCATGGTTCCATCATTTCTTACAAAGGCAAGGCCAGTGCCCATTTCAATTGGTTTACCGCAAAAGGAGCACTTTTTTTGGAAGGACATTTTTAGATCACTTTATCTTCTTGGCTTCAAGCTCAGTGTCTCTTAACATTATTATATCTCCAAGCCTTACCGGGCCCTTAACGTTTCTCGTCAGAATCCTGTTCTTGTCTCTGCCCTCAAGAATTTTTACCCTAACCTGTGTAACCTCTCCTGCGACGCCAGTCCTACCCACAATTTGGACGACTTCAGCGGGTGTAGGTTTTTCTTCACTCTTAGAGGACATAGTGGACACCAAAAAAATTTCTAGGATTGAGGTTTAATTTTTGATAGAGACTTTAAGAGATCTTCTAGGAGCGGGGCTGTTTCACCTGGTTCAACAATACAGACTGAGGCTGCTGGAACATCTATACCTACAGCTGCACCAAGTTGACTTTTACTTGAAACATAAACGTATGGTATCCTTTTTTCCTCACATAGTATTGGAAGATGGGCTACAATTTCTGGTGGATCGACATCTTCAGCGATCACAACAAGCTTAGCTAGACCGCGTTCTATACTTTTTGTGACTTCATTTGTACCTTTCTTAACCTTACCGGACTCAGAGGCCCTCCTCAATATTTCATATACTGAGTCCATAATTTCCTTTGGGGTTTCAAACTTTACATAGTATGATTTCTGACTAGACTCATCCTTTCTGGCAGACATAGTCATCAAGTCCCTAAAACCTCCACTTGACCAGGATATAAACATAACCTTAGGAAACTAAAGTTGGAGATAGGAGGTCACGTTCAAAAAACGGGATCTTCTAAAAATTTTCCAAAATCTTATTTTGAAACCCCTTTAAATCTAACACATGCTGTGAAAGTGTATGCTTTTGGAAATATTGATTGTTTATCTTGTGGAAAAGTACAATTTTATAGTATTGTCCTGTTTACTGTCAACCCTCGCGAAACCCTCACGTTCCAATTGCACTATTGAATCTAAAGGAGCCTCAATTAAACCTCTTTCTCCAAAACCTTCTATTAAAGAGCCTTCGGAGGTGACCATTAGAACCTTTATGCAGTCTTTTACAGGAACCCAATGTATCAATGGTGCACTAAACTTTTTTGCAGTTTCTACGTCAAAACTGTGGAACTTCGCTTCTGCAATGGAGTCTTTTAAAACTAGGTCTGTTAGATTAGCGAAGCCCATTAGGCGAAAGATGTTAGCCTTTTTAATTAGCTCAATATCATTTTTGCTAATGTAAACCTTTACTGCACCATCTTCTGGGATAAGCTTAATACTTCTGTACCCCATAGAGTCGACGTTAGGATGCTTTCTTAAAACAATTTCACGTTTCTCAATAAAGTTTTTTATGACCAAAACTATTGGATCAAATACTGCAAAATATCTTGGAGCAATAGGGTCCACAAGTTTCTTGTTTATAGAATATAAGGTTGACCAGCTTATTGTAGCATCGACGGGCTTAATGTTTACCTCGTGAATAATTTGTCTTATCGTTTCCGGAAGTATTCCTCTTCTTCTAAGGGCTTTAAAGGTAGCAAGCCTGGGGTCGTCAAAGCCACTGTACAGCCCCTTTGATATACCCTGCATTATTTTAGACTTGCTTAGAACACCTCCTTCGATTTTGAGACGACCATAGTGTATTGCTGTAGGATATTCCCATTTAAGGTGGGCATACATGTATTTTTGGCGAATCATGTTCGTATAATGTTCTTTACCCCTTATAATATGTGTTATACCCATCAGGTGATCATCGAGGCCTGCTGAAAAGTTGTAGAGAGGCCAAACTCTGTACTTTGAGCCGACTCTAGGATGAGGGTGCTTTTTAGTGTCAACAATACGTAGAGCAGGCCAATCTCTTACAGCTGGATTGGGATGTTCTAAGTCAGTTTTTATCCTGAGAACGGCTTCACCCTCGCCAAATGTGCCATCAAGCATTTTATCGAAACGTTCAAGATTCTCTTTGCTAGAAAGAAGTCTGCAGGGACAGGATTTCTTTTCAAGCAAAAGCTTCTTAAACCTTTCACTTTCACAAGTGCAGACGTAGGCGCCTCCAACTTCAAGAAGCTTTTTAGCATATTCATAGTATATAGGTAAGCGGTCGCTCTGAATATATTCCTCATCCCACTTGCATCCAAGCCATTCCAAGTCCTCTTTTATGGAATCATAGAATGGTAATGAGGCCTTTTTAAGGCGAGGGTCGGTGTCTTCAAAACGTAAAATAAACTTTCCACCATACATTCTCGCGTAATCGTGTGAGAGTATTATTGCTCTAGCAGAGCCAAGATGGAGCACGCAGTCTGGGTTGGGAGCAAATCTTGTAACAACAGTACCATACTTTTCGACGTCAGGAAGGGGTGGTAAAACTTTTTCTTCTTTCTTCGGTTGAGCAGCCCTGGCTTCAAAAGAATATTTTGATAAAAGACTTTTCTGTTCATCCAAACTTAAGCTATTTACTTCTTCAGAAATGTATCTAACAAGCTTTGCTAGCTCTTTTGCGCTAGACTTTAACTCAGGCCTTTCACCAAAAACTTTACCTAGTACAGCTTGTGGATTACATTTGCCTCCAAATTTTACAGCATTTTCTAATGCATACTTTCTGATTAATTCTTCAACTTCCTTATTTGAGGACAACCTATCTACTCCTACTTGAAGCCTCCATCGTCAAATTTATTAGCATATCCCTAGCCCTAGATTTTGGAAAATTTTGAAGAATCGATATTGCCTTTTCAGAGATAAGTTTAGCTTCAAGCCTAACCCTTTCTGGGGCACCGGATGAGGCGATAATGGAAAGAGCTTCATTAATTTCTTCATTTGAAGCCTTACGATTTCCTATAATTGATAAAAGTTTAGACCTATCCCTTTCTGAAACGCTATCGAGAACATATTTTATTACAAGAGTCTTTTTCCCTTCTCTGATATCGTTACCGACAGGTTTACCAGTTATAGAGGGGTCGCCTGTTACAGCAAGCACGTCGTCAACAAGTTGAAAGCATAGGCCATAGAGTCTACCGAATTCCTTTAACATTTCTATAGAAGGTTCGTCAGCGCCACCTAAGACAGACCCTATTGTCGTACAGGCCTTAAACAGGGACGAGGTCTTTAATTCTATAAGGTTATAGTATTCTTCTTTGGATGGAAAATCTTTAGATTCCGCGATTTTAAGATCCAAAGCCTGGCCTTCACAAACTTCTATGGAGGCTGTTACAAGTGCCTTTACAACTTCGACAACCTGCTTATGCGTGTAAGAGTTTTTTAAAAGATTTAATGCGGCTTCAAACGATTTTGCAAAAAGGAGGTCGCCTGCCAAAATTGCCATTGGAACACCGAACTTTACATGAACAGTTGGAACACCTCTTCTTTCTTCATCATTGTCCATTATATCATCATGGACGAGCGTGAAATTGTGTAAAATTTCGATGGCGGCTGCTGCGGGAAGAAGACCTTCTAGTGAAGCACCAAACATCATACCTGAATTTATAAGAATGAACGGCCTCTGCCTTTTACCACCATGTCTTATAAGGTAGTAGGATGCATCATACAAGAACTGTGGCTCCTTTCTAAAATATGTTGAAAGGTAATCGTCAACCTTCAAAGAAAGAGATTTCATTTCATCGTATAGCGACAATATTTTTCACCTCATAATCCAGCTTCTGAGCGGATAGTCTATATAGTATCTTACGGATTTAAGTTCTTCTACAGACCTGCATCCCGCCAAAAACATAGCCACCTTAAACTCCATCAAGAACCTGTCCACTAAAGAAGAAAGTTGTGAAATAGACTTTGAAGCTCTTAATACTGGAAGTGCTATCGAACAATATTTTGCTCCTAAAACTAGAGCCTTAGCCATATCTAACCCGCTTCTTATGCCTCCAGATGCTATTACAGGAATTTTTACTGTCTGTGCGCATTCAATAATCGATACTGCTGTTGGAATACCCCAGGTTGAAAATAGGGCGCCTAATTCAGCCTTACCGTTGTCACCTAGCATTTTAGCCCTTAAAGATTCTACTGTAGCCCAGTTTGTACCACCTAAGCCGGCGACATTGATTGCTGAAACACCCGCAAGCTCAAGCTTAGAGGCAACCTCACGTGATATACCGCATCCGACTTCCTTGACAACTATTGGTACACCCAAATTTTTTGAGAGAAAACGGATTTTTTCGAGAACGGACCTAAAAAATGGTTCACCTTCAACTTGAATCGATTCTTGTAGTGGATTCAAGTGGATGGAGAGTGCGTTAGCTTTAATATTACTTATAAAAGATTTAAGCTTATCGATATCGATTCCCCTAGAAAGTTGTGAGGCGCCAATATTTAGGCCAATAAATGTTTCTGGAGCGACATCCCTTGCTACAGTATATGAGTCAAGCAAGTTCGGGTCCTCGAGGGCGGGACGAATGCTTCCCAAAAAGATAGCTAAACTCTTTTCTTTTGCAACTTCAGCAATATTTTTATTTATTTCCTTAGATTCCTTAGAGCCGCCTGTTATTGAGTCAAAGATGAGTGGAAATGAAATCTTGTACCCGAAAATGTTTGAGGCAGTGTTGACGTCTTCTAGGTCCATTTCTGGTAGAGCATTATGTAGTATGTGAACATATTCTAGGCCAGTAGTTACATTTTTGCATTCAACATCCTGTTTTAGGCATATTGAAATGTGGTCCACCTTCCTTCTTCTAGTCTGGTCGCTCAACGTATTCCCCTCATACAGGTTCCCACACCATATTCTCCATTTAAAGCTTTGAGCAAAGCGTCCTGCTTGAAACCGTTGACAAAGAAGACGTCTACACCCAATTTTGAAATCTTGTAGGCGATTTTAATCTTTCTAAGCATACCTCCAGTAACGTCTACAGCATGCTCTTTTACAATAACATTCTTGATCATTTCAGGATCCAATTCTTTTATTATAGGCCCTTCTAGTTTAGGTGATTGAAAAACTCCGTCAACGTCAATGCAGAATATCATTCGCGAAGGCTTTAACATTTTACAGAGGAGGTATGATATATCATCGCCTGAAAGGATCTTAAAACCACCCTTGCATGGTACAACATCTCCGAAGAAAACAGGTGAAAAGTTCTGTGAAAGGAGTTTCAATATTAAGGATTTTAGTTCAGAAAAATCTTTATACCAATAGAATGGTGTGATCGTATAAGGGTTTAGACCGTGAGAGGCAAGCGAGTTTATGATGTGTGAGTTAAGTTCGAACATGCTTTTTCTTGTTGCAACAACCTTATTAGGTTCATAAACGCTTTTACATTTAGTATTTAATCCAGCCAGCTTAGCATAATAGTGTCCGAATGAACCTCCGCCATGAACTATAATCTTTTTAGAAGGATGCATCGCAAGAGTTCTTGAAAGAGCATTTATAGCATCTAGGTTTAGTGTAAGAGGATGCTTCTTGTCGGTTATAACTGAGCCGCCGAATTTTACTACAACATTTTCAACTACTCTACCCAAACCTTTAACCCCTCTGAAGGAATTTCAGAAACGTAAACTTCAAAGTTTCTGAAGTTTTCCAAAATTTCTTTAACCTTTGACTGTTCCGGCAAAACTATTACGCATCCGCCTCCACCTGCACCAGTAAGCTTTGCACCTAGGGCACCAGATTTTATAGCCAATTCTACAATCTTATCGAGTACATCATTTGATACACCGAAATATGAGAGTATGGCGTGCTGGTAGCACATTAGTAGACCGAAATCTTCTAAAGCACCTTTATTCAAAAGCTCTGAACCAGTTAGGGTAATATGTGAAGAGGCTTCAACGAGTCTATTAAAGTATGATGGGTAAAGGTTTTTAAAGGACGAAAATTTTGAAATAAGCTGAGAAGTTTGTCGAACTATTTTACTGTTTACAAGCAAAACCTTTATCTTAAATGGAAGACTGATTTCTTTAGATAAACCGTCTTTCTTGAAAAGATGTATGCCGCCTCTTATTCCAATAAACACGTCCACGCCTGACGGATTACCATGGGTCACACGCTCTGATTCCATAGCAATATCAAAAAGCATGTTGGGGTCAACTTCACCTGAAACAAGCTTTATTACTGATGCAGCGTACGCTACTGAAGTTGAGCTCGATGAACCAAGTCCTGCGGATATTGGAAGATTAGTTGATATTATCGACTTAATTTTTCTCGAACAACTGTACTTTTCCCTAATCAGGTCTAGAGCCCTTTTATATGGAAGTAGTTGGTGTGGGACATTTGAACCTTCTCTCCAGCCGATGTTGAGGGATAAACTAAATATTTCATCTTGATCTGAAAAATGTGTGGAGGCAATAGAACCTTGCTCGATAGCGGCTACGAGGGCGTATGCGTTATGGACAACAAAATGTTCACCCAATAGTATAGTCTTTCCAGGAGAGAAGGCGAAAACTTTCAAAGGCTACCACTTGCCAAAAGCTATTGAAGCATATCCTACAACTTGGTCATAGTCTCCTATAACGTCCCCGCTTGTCATGTAGGATACAAGCTTTGAACCGGACATGCCTAAACTTTTTGAGACGGTCATAAGAACTGCAATCGGTCCAAAACCGCATGCTGTAATATTCATGCTGTAAAGGCAGTCATAGAATCCATCCACATCAAGTTTTTCTATAAAATTTATGAGGGTTGAATCCTTTTTTTGAGCCTCATTGTGGGGCTCATAGTGTGTGAAGTCAGAGGAGGCGACGATGATGTCTTTTTCTGGGTCAAGTATCTTTAAAATTGCGTCAGCAACTTCTAAAGCAAAATGTTTGTCCTGTTCCATCATGCATATTGGAATTATCTTAAAATCGCTTCCATAAATATGCTGTAGAAATGGGAGTTGCACTTCTATCGAATGCTCGTAAGCGTGAGAGTATTCGTCTAAGTCTATTATCTTAGAAGATTTTGAAAGCAATTTAACTCCTTCAACATCTACTTTAACATTCCCTAATGGTGTTGCCCAATATTCTTTTGTAGAAGATGAAATGATACTTCCAATACCTCGGTGGTTTGGACCCAATATTATTGCACGTGATGGATTTGGAGCGTACGATTTTAGTATGGAATAGCCTCTTGCAGCAACATAGCCAGAGTATTCGTATCCAGCATGTGGAGAAACTATTCCTATAAGTTTTGAAAACTTTGGAAGGGGAAAGACTTTGGCTTTTGATGAAGAGAAGAGTTGTTCAAGTAGGTTTTTTAGGCTTCCTGAGCTGCTTGGATAAAATGTTCCAGCTACCGCAGGACGTCTGATATTAGCCAAGACCCTCAGCAAAATGTTGTAGGTAGAAGTTTATTAAGATTAAGATTCTTCCTCTGGCTTGGTTTCAAAATCGTCTATTGAATATTTCATCGGCTCATTTGGTTGCAGAAGCTTTAACGCTATTAGAACACTTCTTGCAAGAAGCCAGTAGACTGCAGCTAAAGCTTTTCTACCATTATTGTTTGCTGGAATAACAAGGTCCACGTTTGAAACAACATTATCAGTATTACATATTGCGATGACAGGTATACCTATACTTGAGGCTTCATCTATAGCCTGCTTATCATAGAATGGGTCAGAAACTAGAACTATTTCCGGCTCAACATAATTTTTTAGAAGAGGATTTGTTATGGTTCCCGGAAGAAACCTCTTCAGAACAGGTATGGCTCCAGTAAGTTCACAGAATTTTTCTACAGGCTTTTGCGCATAAGGTTTTCTCGAGTAAACGACAACATTTTTTGGCCCCACACGCGCTATCATTTTTGCAGCAACATCTATCCGTTCAAGTGTCTTGTTTATGTCTATAATGTTAAGCCCACCTTGTCTAGTGGTTGCGATAAACTTACGCATGTAGGATGTTTTTGCTATACTGCCGATTCTTATACCTGATGAGAAAAGGGCTTTTTCTGTAACTTCTGTTGTAACCATCCTTTCAGCAGATCCTTCCTCGTCTACGGACTCGTTTTCCTCTAACATGATATTCACCAACCCAAATTACTCATCTTAAATGGCCCATATATTTCGTCTATTCTAATTAGTTCATTAAGTTTCGCTATCCGTTCCCCACCTACAACACCTGATTTGATAATTTCTCCTGAAACACCTAAAGCTATGTGTGCAAGATGAGGGTCAACACTTTCGCCAGACCTATGTGATACAGCTACAATATACCTGTTTTCTTTAGCCGTTTTAGCAAATTTTAGAGCGTCACCGAGGGGACCTACCTGATTGACCTTCAGTATTACACCATTTCCAGCACCAACCTTAACACCCTCTAGAAGCCTGCTAGTGTTTGTTACAAATATGTCGTCTCCGACAATATATGTTCTCTTTGATTCCTTAGTTAATATTGAAAAGCCTTCAAAATCGTCTTCGAAAAGTGGGTCCTCAATATAGGCTGGAGAATATTTGTCTATTATAGAGAGGACAAAGTTTATCTGTTCACTTCTAGAAAATTTAACACCTCTACGTGAATATTCATAAAAGTTTGTTTGAGGATTATATAGTGAGGATGATGCAAAGTCTATGCCCATTTTTACACTAAAACCTAACTTGTCACTTACATTATTTACTGCATCAGAAACTATTTCTAGTGCTTCAAGATCATTTAAGTTTGGAGCCCAAGCCCCTTCATCACCTTTTCCTCCAGAAAATGATGGATCCTTCTTTTCAATCAATTTTCTTACTTCCTTATGGACTAGAATGTTTGCATATATTGCGTCATAAACTCTTTTTGCGCCAACTGGTAATGAAAGAAACTCTTGTATGTCAGGAGAGCCTGGACCAGCATGCTTTCCACCACCCAAAACATTTCCTAGAGGAAATGGATGACGGTACTCTTTTTCTCCACCAATGATCTTAAACATTGGAACCCCAAGAGCCTTGGATGCAGCGTCTACAGAGGCAACGGTTACAGCGAAGACAGCGGCGCCACCAATTTTACTGAAGTTTGGAGTCTGGTCTATTTGATGAAATAGTTCAGCTAGACCGGTAATGTCATCAGCTTTAAATCCTATGAGCTTCCTTGAATATTCTTTAAAGGCTTGAAGTGCACCTTCTGGACCTGATGGAGGAAAGGCTACGGCTTCAGCTGCACCAGTACTTGCTCCAGCTGGGGCGCAAGCTCGACCCATAAAGCCGTCAACGAAAACGTCTGCTTCAAAGGCCTTTTCCCCACGACTGTTGAAAACAATTCTAGCTTTTAGGTTTCTGATTTCTGTGCCCATGATCATCACCTTACAACCTGATATTCTTTACCCTTTCTATAAACTGATTCCTCATAAGGTAGAATTTGGTCAATTATATCAACATTTGTGATGAACATTCTTCTACAACAGTATCTTTTGACGCCGAGGGCGTCTAAAACTTTCCCAGGGTCTTCGCCCATTTCAACACGTTTCTTAAATTCCTCGTACTTGTCACCTATTAGGGAACCGCATGTGAAACATCTAATTGGAAACATCATATCATATCACCTATAAGATTTCTGGCGTCTTCTCCTTGGACCCGGACCTCCAAACTTTTTGGGTTCAGTCTGTCTAGGGTCACCTACAAGAAGGTACCTGTCATAATCGAGAAAACGTTTCTTCAACTCCTCTGAACCACTCCATTTAACAAGAGCTCTTGAGATTGCCATTGCACATGCTTCAGCCCTGCTCATGAAACCGCCACCCCTAACCTTAACATTGATATCAACCTTATTCGAAAGCTCTTTAGCCAAAAGTAGGGGCGTCATTATTCTCAATCGGGCGAATTCAGGTTGAAGAATTTCCAGTGGAACATTGTTAATCAAAACTTTCCCCTGCCCAGATGTTACTGTAGCCTGAGCGTATGCGGTTTTTCTCCAACCATCCGATTGCACAACCTTCTTGGCCATCAAACATTCACCTACTTGCTAAATGCTGTGAAACCTCTCCAACACTAATATAAAACGATATTGGTTTTTTAGCCATAGCTTCTGGAAAAGTAGTCTTTTCAACCTTTTCATATTCTTTTGGAACTCCCGTGAAAACCTTTAGCCTATCATAGGCTAGTGCACCCTTACTTTTTCTCATAGGAAGCATGCCTCTAACTGTTCTCGAAACAATATTTTCAGGCCGCCTGGGATGATATGGACCATATTCGGGATTAACTCTACTCTTTATTTCAAGTTTTGAAAGAAACTCGTTGAGTGTTGATTTTCTACTACCGGAAAGCAGAATTTTTTCAGCGTTAACTATTACCACACGATTGCCTTCCAACAGAAGTTTAGCGACTTTAGAAGCTAACCGTCCAAGTATATGGCCATTTCCATCAACAACAATAACCTTTTCCGATTCAACCATATTTAACCACCCAAAACCTTAACGTTGGAACCGTCTGGAAAACGGTCTACAAATTCTGTAAAAGGTAGATAGGTTCCGCCGGCTTCCTGAACCTTCCTTATAGCACTTTTTGATGCGAAAAGGGCGGAGACTGTGACAGGATGGTCTAGAATGCCGTCGCCTAAAAGTTTTCCAGGAACTAAAACGATATCGTTTTCCTTAGTTAGCTTGGAAATTTTGCCAATGTTTACTTCTGGACGCCTAGACCTCGGTTTAAGAATCATTTCTTCTATATTAGACCAAAAATTTTTGTTTCCGGTCTTTGATACGGTTCTAATCTTTTTAACTGCTTCCCTGATTACAGGATTTTCAACCCTTCTTTTCAACTTCAACCACCACATTTGATAGGCCTTCGATAACTTTATCAACTTGTGACATAAGCTCTTTAACTGCATTAAGAAGTATGTCTCTAGCTGACATTGAACCTACACTTTCAATAATCAGGATGAACTTGTCTTCCGCCTCTTCAACACTTATACCCTTAGGCTCAGACTTACATGCTCTAACACATTCCATGCATAGGCTACAGTTTAATGGATTATCAATCTGAAGTAAACCTTCTTTTATTGAAAGGACATTCTTTACACATGCATCGACACAAGCACCACAATTGTCACAAGATTTACCTTTAACAATTATAGGATACGATTTAAGGACTGAAACAGAGGCAGCCTGCCATTTCGAATGGTCCTTACCACGACCCAATTTTGCATAAGCTTCAAGCTTAACCTTCTGCCCTGGAGAAAGTTTAAGAAGGGGAATGTTTGGCGAAATAGGCTTAACGTCCTCGTCTTCAGAAACAAGTTCTCCAGAGTACACTGTCCTAACTTTATCGCCAGCTTCTACGTCCAAAACAAGTAGTACACGACATCGTGGACACCCTAAAGAACTCTTACAATCACATTCTGACGGAAGGACGTATTTTCCAACTGGAGTCTTTAATGGAACCATAGCAAGCCTATGCGCAATAACTTCATCATAGAAAGATGAAGAATTTTCTAGGATCACGACATCATCTATAGCCATTACGGGTACAAGTGAGAGGGCTGCACGTCTTATCGCGTTAACATATATTCTTGGATAGCCTTCAAACAGAACCTTTATCCGCTCATACGATTCCTCAAGAACCTGAACCTTCATACTATGCCCTCCTACCCCTCCTTCCTCCAGGCTTGCGCGTTGTATCATGCGGTATTGGTGTAACATCCTCAATTCTTGCAATCTTGAAACCAGCTCGAGCTAAAGCCCTTAGGGCGGCGTTTAGACCTGGACCGGGAACTCTTGGTCCTGTACCGCCTACAGCACGAACCTTTATTATTATAGATGTTATGCCCTTCCTTTTTGCTTCCTCAGCACAGGCCATTGCGGATTTAATGGCAGCATATGGTGATGATTCAAACCTATCTGCTTTAACATGACGGCCACCAGAGCTTATAGCAATAGTTTCAGCTCCAGAAAGGTCTGTAAAATGAACTATTGTATTATTGTATGAGCTGTATATGTGTACAATTGCCCATCTCTCTTCCTGTGATCCTGTAGGTGTTGACATCTAATCAACCTCTTTGGGTCTCCAAAACAACCTTTAGGGGGCTATCCTCCCTCAACTTAATAGAGTCTTCTTCACCTACCATAACAAACATTCCAGGCCTTCTAACAACACGATTGTTCATGACTATATGGCCGTGGACAATAAATTGTCTAGCCTGATAGGGGGATTTAGCTAAACCCTTCCTCCACACGATTGTTTGAAGCCTCCGCTCTAGTATATCTTCAACTGTTAAATTTAGTATGTCATCCAATGTTGAACCTTCACGGACAAAACCATATCTTAAAAGTTTCTTTAACAGGATGCTTTCTTTAGCCTTCCTCTCACTTTCAGACATGGCCAAAAGAAGCCTGGCCTGACCCCTAATTTTTGATAGGATAGTCTTAGCCTTCCAAAGTTCACGCTTATTTCTTAAGCCATAAGTACCCAATAACTGAAGCTCAGAAGCCAGAATATCGCTCCGCCAAGGCATCTTTGGCGTAGTATACTTTTTCTTAGGCTTTTTAGGGTCGCCCATAAACTTGCACCTCTATAACAGTCTCTGCACCCGCCTACTAGAGGGCGCAGTTATAAAGATTTTTACGGGAACATGGTTCATTTTAAAATCACTTTCCACCCTTCTCCTTTTCACCAGAAGGCTGGGTTTTGACAGCACCCTTCCTGACACCAACTGTCATACCTTTTCTTCCAGTAGTCCTTGTCCTTTGACCTCTAACTTTAAGGCCGAGAGAGTGTCTTACACCCCTCCAGCTCATAATTTCCTTTTCCCTCCTAATGTCCTCCTTTACTATAAATTCGAGGTCAGAACTTATCAAATGTATATTTGATCCTGAAGAAGGATCCCTCCTTCTATTCAAAAGGTAAGGTAAATCAATATATGAATGAAGAGATTTGACGTAATCGTCGATCATTTTTAGTTCAGTTTCCGAAAGCGAACCTAGTCTAACGTTCGGGTCAAGGTTAAGCTTGTTCACTATGGCATTTGCTGTAGTAAAACCAATACCTTTAATGTCGGCTAAAGCGGCTATCAGCTTCTTCTTTCCATTTAAATCTCTCCCACCCAATCTTACAACATGCTTAAATTCTGATGAAGACATGCTAACCTTCCTTACAAGCTCCCTATGAACACCCTTATTAATAGTTTTTATTGTTAGCTGTGAGCTACTCCACGACTAAAGTCGGGAGCTTCCAGCGTTCGCCTGAAGCTTTACGCTTTCAGTCACATCTGCTGGTTCGAGGGGCTCACAGCTCCTCCATCCCATAGAACTCATTATTCTATGGGCTATTGTCGCCTGTCTCACCTCGCCCAACACAGGCTTGAGGGCTCATAGGTCATTGGAACATCCTCAATACTTTTCAGCTTTACAGCAATATTTAAACTTTGCCCATTCATTCCAGAGCTAAAGCTCTAGGCTTTCTGGGCACCTCCTTATAAAAAATGGAAGTAGCAGGGTTAGAACTTTATATAACGCCACTCGATGACATCATCATTTAGTACTGTAGTTTTTAAGGCTCCGGTTTGAGATAGTTCCCCATTAACATAGAATACCCAGTACTTTGACATGTTAACATCATTTTCTACACCCAAAATTTCTGTTATAAACACGTCCCCAAACTTTTCAGAAAATGTATACTTTATTCTACCACCAACAGCAATTAAAGTAGCGTTTAGAACTGAAAAATGCTGGTTAAGGTTAAAGTGCACAGGTTTAACGAAAACGGTTCCATTTCCAAAGTTTACTACAACTATTGCAGTAGCATTTCTTAGGGAAGATTCTCTAAAGGATTTTAAGGATACAACCTCCTTTTCGAGCACGTCAGCACGATTAAAATATGATGCTGCGGAAACAGAGGCTAAGGTAGCCCATATGATAAGTATGATGACAAGAAGATTCAATTTATTCAACATAAACACCTCTTATGCGAGAAAAAATTTCAGGAATAACTATGGAGGCTAGCATAGCGTTCACGAACTCATGAACAGGGCCAAAGGGATACGGTGAAGGGAAGAAGAGCATTATTATTGCAACTATGATAGAATAATTGAAAATATACGCAAGAGCCGCTGAAGTAAACAGATCATAGAAGAGTGTAACGAAGAAGCCTAGAGTAAACAAATTAAACCTCGAAGTTTCACCACCAAACTTTACGAAAAATGATCCTAACAAGCCGACAACACCCATTGCAGGAGCAGTAACCATCGTCCACACACCGGACCCAAAGTAAAGCATGTCAGTTATGGCCATAGACAGAAAACCGACAAGAAAACCGACAACTGGGCCAGCAAAAATGCCTGAAAACAGTGTAAAGAAGACAACAGGTTTTATGTTTGGAAGTGGAGCGAGAATTAGTCTTGACACTATTGTTGTTGATGTTAGTATTGCTGTAAGTGCAAGTTTTTTACTTTGCATCTTGGATGGATAATCCAACCAAATTAATAAACTTTATCTAAAGATAATGAAAAGAGGACAACTTAATTATATTTGCAATGTTTTGTTGTAAAGAAAATCTATATTGGTTCAGGGTGGATCGTGATAATGTAGTCGCCTATAGTTGTTTTGAGCACATCTTCAATAAAATTTATTTCTCTATGGACGTCCTCAATTTTCAAGTCACTTGGAAATGAGCATATAATGTCTATGTAACGGTTTTTATCACTTTTATAGACTTTTATTGATGAAATCTTTTTTACCTTTTTGCTTGAATTAAGTACTTTTAGTATCTGATTAATTAAGTTTTCATCTTGTATAATTTCTCCTTCTTCAGTTTTTGGATAGCCTTCTATGTGGATTATTGTTTTCTGTAGTATTGGAAAGGATGCTTTAATGTCTTCTTCAATTTTCTCTGAAATAGAATGGGCCTTTGAAAGCTCCATTTTTGGGTCAACTTCGATATGCAGTGTTAGCATGTAGCCTTCTCTGGTCTTTGTTGCCGTAATCTGGTGGACACTTTTTACTTCAGGATTTTTCAGTATCAATTTTTCAATTCTTTCTGTCAATGTTAACTCTTCTTCTACTGGTTCATAATGTATTGTTGCAGTTACATTTTTTATTGAATTATTAATTTTTGCCTCAATTTCAGATGCTATTTCATGGGCTCTTTCAATACCAATTTTTGCCGGAAGCAATATTGTCATTTCAACAAAATATTGATCACTAACCTTTCTCATTCTGAGCGACTTAACCCCTTTAACAGCTTCTACGCCTTCTAAAATTGATTTAATTTTTTGATATTCTTCCTTGGGAGCAATATCACTAAGTTCAAGGGCGTTGCTATATATTAATCTTAAACTTGAGAAGCCTAAAAAGATGGATAAGATTATGGATGCGAAGGAATCAGCATAGTAGAAGCCTATGTAACTTGTTAAGATTCCTAGTAAAGCAATTATTGTTGAAGAGAAATCGGCGACCGCATGTAATCGGTTTGCTTTAACTATACTAGAACTACTTTTTGAGAGTACGAAAATTCTGAAAACATCTACACATATTGTATAGAATACTGAAAGTAATGCTATGGGTACAAATTCCAATAATATTTTTGCACCTGATAAAAGTCTTAATATGGCTTCGTAGAAGATAAGCACACTTATACCTAAAAGGGATAGCCCTCCAAACATGCTACCTAATGTTTCAATTTTGGAATGGCCATATGTATGTTCCTCGTCAGGAGGGTTAAGCGAAATCTTTGTAGCGTACATTAGCCAGAAGGTTGTTAGTGCATCAAAAAGTGCGTGAGCCGCATCACTTAATATGGCCATGCTATTTGCCAAGAAGCCTCCAAAAAACTCCACTAATATGACTGAGAGTATTGCATAGAATGACAGTTTTAGAGCTCTTACTTTAGGATTTTCCATCAAATGACTCTTTGGTGGAGAACGATTTAGGTGTTAAGATTCTAGTTAATTGCAAAGGGTTAATGCTGCGGCAAAACATCCTAAGTAAGCCTTCTGCTGTTCTTCAGCAAAACATATTATTAGCACATCTCCATCTTCAGGTTTACCTAAGGACTTTATTTTACTCCAAAACATGCTTGGATATAGTTCTTCCGCAGCCTCCTTAGTACCTGGAAATATGAAACGGCCTTTTTCATACAGTAAGGTTACGGCACCCTTGGCACCATATTTTATGGCCTGGTCTCTTTGCTCTATCCCCTGGAGAACTTTGCCACTCATATCTTTTGCCAAAATTGCTACATTGTATTTAGCTGGTGCCAGAGGGTAAATGATGTCTTCCACAATTACTGGGAACGTTTTCTTGAAAGCTTTAAAAAAATTTGTTCCTTTCTCACTTAAGGAGACACCTTTTCTTGTCACGTTTATCATGGAGCTTTCGCTAAGTCTCTTTAGAATTGTTCTTATGGAGCCTTCACCGATGCCTATGAGTTTTGAAAGTTCAAGCCTACTTTTTGGAGCCTCTTCTCCAAGGAAGTATATTAGGAGTGCTACGTGAATGTGGTCAAAGTATTCTGGTGGACCTGCGTACTTTCTCGAAGTTAGGTCCTTTAACTCACTTAGCAAGGACATACTGTTAATTTCATCGTCTTCACCTTTATAAATATTTATATATGTGGAGTTGACATGACTGTCCTGAGATAATATGGAAATTGTTGAAAATTTCGATGAAGCTGGAAAATTTACGGGAAAACTTTTCTCAAAGGTGGGGAACCTGATAATCTTGATCATTTTAAGTATTATTCCAATTGTAAACTTTATCGTGGTAGGATATTTGGGGAGGATAATTAGGGAGGGAAAGAAGATTACGGAGCCGCCTGTTATTTCCGATTACGGGAAACTCTTTTTTGAAGGGTTAAAGATTGTCGTCGCGACGATAGTTTATGCTATAGTCCCAATTATCATACTTGTCGTATTGCTTTTGGCAACGGTTCCCATTACATACTGGACTTCAGGCCAAATCCTTGCTCCTGGAGCGTTTATGGGATTGATGAGCGGAGTTGGTGTTATCGCACTTATAGTTTTGTTTGCGTTCTTGATCATTGGTGTCATTGCGATAGGGAACATGATAAGGACAGACAATTTTATGAAGATTTTTGCATTCAGCGAAAATTGGAAGATTATAACCAAGATCGGTTTTACGAAATATATTATTTGGCTGATTCTAGTGTTCGTTATTGGATTAATATGTGCTGCTATAAGTGGAGCACTCTGGATTGTCGGGGCTGTAGTTGACCTGATCGCAGGAGTATTTATTGCAAGATCCTTTGGAACAATGTTAGATGAAGTGTTTGGCGCTCAAGAGGGTGTTCAGCAGCCGTCAGTTCTTCCTCCACCGCCACCGTTTTAGACTGCCCTATTTTTTACTCATCTACAATGTAATCGTTTACTGGTGTAGTTGAATAGGATAGCATTTTTAATGCCTCTGTCGCGATGATCTTATGCTTTTGCCCCCGGTGTATGTGGACAACGTCGTCCTTTGACAGCTTCACCTTTTCATCTCCGATGTAAAGGTATCCTTCCCCAGAGAGAACATGTAACGTTTCATCTTTTTTTACATGATAGTGTGTCGGAACACTTGATTCCTTCATAACATAATATTGGATGGTGACATAGTTTTCTGTTTCAGCTATTATTTTCTCATATCCCCATGGCTTATCCGTTCTGTTAGTGAACTCCCTTCTTACAAGCTCAAGGTCTTTTTGCGAGTCTATAGACTGCCAGAACACATCCTCTTCCATATAATAGTTTAGAAGACCTTTTTTAGCGAGGTATGGGAAGACCGTCTTTTCGACGTCACCCTCTTCGTATGAGAAAAAGTGTTCCTTAAGCTTTGCATCGATAAAATATATTCCAGCGTTTATGTAATATGGTAAAACTGGCTTTTCCTTGAAGCCTACAATCTTGCCGTTGGAGAGTTCCACAATACCGTAGGGTGATACAAGTTTTGTAACCGCTATTGTTACAGCGTTTTCAAAGGACTGGTTTATTAGAAGCTTAAGGTTCATGTCTGTGACGACATCTCCATTCATTACCAAATAGTAGTCTGAATCCGATACTTTAAGTAGGCTGTTGATGGCGAAAAGTGTACCTCTCGGCTTATCCTCCACATAATACTCTATTTGTAGGCCGTTCCAACTGACACCATACCTTTCACTTATTTTTTCATGCAAGTATCCTGCGAGGAGATAGACCCTATTTATGCCCGCGTACTTCATTTGAAAAAGTTGACGGTCTAAGATGGTGTAACCCTCTTTTATCTCTATCAGTGATTTGGGTATAGAGTCTGTTATTGGCCTTAACCTTTTCCCCATTCCTCCGCATAATATTCCACCCACCACATTTCTGGGCAAAGGGTGAATCGCCTCAGAACTATCTTTTGAGCAGCTCTTTTACAGCATCGTTTATCCTTTTAATTCCTTCTTCTATAGCTTCAAAGCTTGAGGCAAATGAGAGTCGAATGTAATTTGATCCAGCCTTATCTGGGAACACTGCTCCTGGCAACGTTATAACTTGATGATTATTTATTAAATATTCTACGAATTCTTCAGTTGAAAGCTTAGCCTGCTCTAAAAATTTTGATATGTTCGGAAACATGTAGAAGGCACCCTTACTCGGCCATACTTCGAATCCTGGAATCTTTGAAAGCAGGTTCGCCATCATGTCCCTTCTTTTTTGGAATAGGCTTATCATTTCCTTAACAGGGGCCCAGGAACCTGTTAAGGCTTTAACAGCAGCCCTTTGAGCAAAACTTGTTGGACACGAGTAAATGTTTACAGCGAATCTTGTAAGCTTTTGAGCCAGTTCCTCTTTTACGACAAGGTATCCGAGACGCCATCCTGTCATAGAGAAGGTTTTACTGAACCCGTTTACGTAAAGAACATAGTCTCTCCAGTCGCCTTGTGTAAGCAACCCTCTGAAGCCAAGATTGTCGTATACGAAGTTGTCATAGATTTCATCGTCCAGCACAAGCAGCCCATGCTCTTTAGCGATCTCATATATTTTTAAAACTTCACGTTCAGGGAATAGTGCACCTGTAGGGTTGTGAGGATTGTTTAGAACAATCATCTTTGTTTTCTCTGTAATGGCGGACTCTATGCCTTCCACGTCCAGTGAAAAGCCTTTACTGGAACCCATCCACTTTATTGGAACGAAAACAGGTTTCCCGCCTAAAAACTTTGTTACCTCTGGATATGCTGGATATGAGGGCTCAGGCACTATAACTTCGTCACCTGGATTTATGTAGGATGCTATTGCAAGGAATATTGCACCCTTTGCGCCGGGGGTTACTATGACTTCTGATGGTTTAACATTGGTGGAGTATCTTGAGTTCAAGTATTCGGCTATTGCGGCTCTAAGCTCAGGTATTCCAGCGGTTTCAGTGTATCCTGTGAAACGGTCGTCTAAAGCTTTTTTCGCTGCTTCAATAATATGAGGGAACGTTGGTATATCGGGCTGGCCTACACCGAAGGAAATAACTTTATAGCCTTTCTTAGCCAATTCATTTGCTTTTGCAACATAAACGAAAGCTGCTTCACCCAAAAGTTCTGGAATTATTGGTTTCAGATTGTCAGTTGGAGAGCCCAAAACAATTGCACCACCCTAATGGTAAACTTTGAAATTAATAAATTTATTTTTATGATACAGTGTATTTTTTGGCTAAATCTAAAACAAGCTTTACCGTTTCATCTATTGACGTCCCAAACACATATGTTATTGGTTCAAGACCAAATCCTCCTTCGTCAAATATTACTTGTGGAACCTTGCCAATCTTCGTAACAGCCTTTCTTATACAATTTATTACGTCGTCCTCATTATATATTACGTCATGTTCTGTCTTAAAAAAGGAAATATTTGAGTTGGATACGATGTGAGCAAGCTTTTTATCATATTTAATATTAATAACTACATTTGTTGCTGGACTGATCTTTTTGATTTCTAAGAGAAGTTTTGTGAGATGGCTTATTATCCCGAATTCTGGGGGCATGAGAGCCTTAGCCCTGTTTTTTACTCTTACAATCCGACCAGGTATTGTTGCAATATCTTCAAAGGAGCGACAGTTTTCTAGGGAGGCAGCAATGTTAACATATACTTCAGGCATTATTGGCACAAAATATGGTGAGTCTTCAATATCCTTTATAGCCTTCTCCAATTTCTTTAGAAGCAACTCTTTTTCTCTACTTAATGTTGGTTGAGAAAAAACTTCAACACATACGGTACAATCTTTAAGTGATGGAATCTTTTGTTTATGAATTTGACAAATTTTACCATTTTTTAGAAGGTCCTTCAATATTAAGTTGAAAGTTTTTATCGCAGCTTTAGGTTCAGAAATTATATCTCTTGATAGAGTTTCCACACAACTCTCTATTACCTCTTGTTCTAGGCCAAATGATTTGAGCTTACTTGCCCAATATTCCGTGCTATTGCTCAGATAGTAGCTTATTAGAGGCTGAGTCTTTCCAAGAAAATTTGAAATCTGTGTTTGAGAATATCCTTTTTCCCTAAGCCTATGAGCTAATAACGCTCTTATAGGAGGCAGAAGGTCTTCGATGACTATTTCACAGAAGGTATGCATCTTTATCTTCTAGAAAAAAGCATATTAAAAAAGTTTAATAAGGATTCAGGATTCAAATGGAAAATGAAAGAGGATGATTTTACTTGGAAAGGGTTGTGAGAGTTAGTGTTACAATTCCTGGCGACGTTTTAGATAAGCTGGAAAAGGTAATGAAGGATATGGGAATAAGGAAGAGATCGCATGCGATTTCTAAAGCAGTCGAGCTATTTATAGATGAAAATATGATGATGGCAAAAAGTGGGGAAGAAGATGGTGTTGGAACCATAAACTACATTTACGAGCACGAGAAAGAGCTTGTCGATAAGCTACTAGATGTTCAGCATGAGCACTCTGATATAATAGTTTCAACATTACATGTACACTTAGATGTTGAACGATGTTTTGAAACATTAGTTGTAAGAGGGAAAATGGAAGAAATTAGAAAGCTTATCAACAACCTTGTAGGCATGAAATTAAAGGATGTTAGCTACAAAATTCTTTAGACCATTCACTTTGAAACTAAAGATTAAAATAAAATCGATCTAATGGTATAAAGATACGCCCTATTTAAATTCGGGAGTCCTCTTGCGTGGTTTGATGAACAATGCTCTATATAATATATGCAACTGGACAATGTAATTTATATTGTAAATATTGTGGAGGAAGCTTTGGAAAAGATAAAATGCCATGGGAGATAAAATATAAACTTGATGATTTAAAAAATTTAATAGAGAGAGATGGGGAAAGTTGTATCTGCTTTTATGGTGGAGAACCTCTTTTAAACCTTAGTTTTATAAAAGCAGTTTTAAAAGAGGTGCCGGCAAAGAAATTTATTCTTCAAACGAATGGGCTTTTGATTAAAGATGCTAGTATTGAACTCTTAAACAAGTTTGACACAATTCTATTGTCTATAGATGGTGTTAAAGAGGTTACAGACATGTATAGAGGAAATGGAGTTTATGATCAAGTTTTAGAAAATGCGATATGGTTGAAAAAGAGGGGGTTTAAAGGAGACCTAGTTGCACGTATGACGTTAACAGAGGATGGTGACATTTATAGGGATGCCAAACATCTACTTTCTTTAAAGATTTTTGATCACGTGCACTGGCAACTTAATGTTGTATGGAGTGAAAGATGGAAGGATTTTAAAGGCTGGGTGAAAAGTAACTATCTTCCAAACCTTGGTAAGCTTCTTAATTTTTGGTTAGAAAATATAGAAAATGGAAGAGTTTATGGAATAGTTCCATTTCAAGGAATATTGAAAAGGAGTATTTATGGAGGGACTGTACCTCCCTGTGGTTCAGGTACAGATTCTGTGACCATAGCAACTGATGGAAGAGTGTTAGCTTGCCCGATCGCTGTTGAAGAAAAGTGGGCGTTATTAGCTGAAGACTTAAGAAACTTTAGGGGAGTTAAAAGAACGTTTATTGGAGAACCATGCACCTCCTGCAATTTTTTAAAAGAGTGTGGTGGAAGATGCTTGTACGCTTACATGGAAAAACTTTGGGGTGAAGAAGGTTTTCACGAAATATGTAAGATAACGATGTGGTTGGTTCAGGGGGTAAGGAAGGTAAGGCCTAAATTGCTTAAAATGGTTGAAAATGATATTATAGAGTTAAATGACCTAATATATCCCGCTTACAATAATTCTGTTGAAATAATACCCTAGCAAAAATTTTGGCGCCGGGAGGGGGATTTGAACCCCCAAGACTCTTTCGAGTCAATGGCTTTCAGTCTATTAGACTCCAGGCCATCGCCCTACCAGGCTAGGCGATCCCGGCTCACAATGCCTTTTTTGATATAGTTAGTTTGCTTAAAAATTTTATCTTAAAAATTTTTGATTATGTTATAGAGAGACTTTCCTATTTCGTCAGTCCTTTTGTCTCCTCCTATGTCTGGAGTTTTATAGCCCATGCCGAGGGCTTTTACTACAGCGGATTCTAGAACAAGTGAAGCTTCTTTAAGCCTTCGATCGCTTTTCTTGTCACCTAACCATTCCATTAGCATTTTAAATGATAGAACCATTGCGTACGGGTTAGCTATGTTTTTTCCAGCTATATCGGGTGCTGCACCATGTATTGGCTCAAAAAGGGCTTTAGAATCACCAATGTTGCCTGATGGGCCTATTCCTAGGCTTCCAGCTATCTGTGCAGCTTCATCACTTAATATGTCCCCGAACATGTTTGTGGTTAATATTACATCAAACCTTTCAGGATACTTGAGCAGCATCGCCGATGCAGCGTCAACATACATTTCGTTTACTTTAACATGATAGTTTGAAAGCTCTTCCTTTGCAACCTTTGAGAACAGACCACAAGTTTTCCTTAGAACATTGGATTTATGAACTATTGTAACAACACCTTTTCTTTTAGTTGCAATTTCGCCTGCGATTCTAGCAATCCTTTTGGTTGCATGTTCTGAAATTATTCTCAAAGCGATTGCAAAATTTTCCAGTTCAAATTCTAGCCCCTTGTAAAGGTCTTCAGTATTCTCTCTAACAATAACAACATCTATATTTTTGATACATTCAATGCCAGGATAGTTTTTAACTGGCCTTATGTTCGCATATAAGTCAAATAGTTGCCTTAATTTTACTGTTACATCCATAGAAGTTTCTCCAACAGGACCCTTTATTGCCACATCAGAAGCCTTAAAACCTTCAATAGTTTCAGCGGGAAGAGCTACACCCATTCTGCTAAGACAGGTGTCACCAGCATCGTAGAAAACTATATTGAAATTTAAATTATATTTTAGCTCGAGAGCTTCAATAACATGTAATGTGACATCAGAAATTTCAGGTCCTATACCATCACCTTTTATCCAGGCGATCTTATAAGCCATTTTTTTCTAGTGAGGTTCTTAATTTGAACTATATAAACTCTTAATTTATTTAATCATAAGCTAACTTATCGCTATACCTTAAGCCATAATTTTATTTTGCTAACATAAACGATTCTGATGAGAAACTCAGTTGAGGTTTTCCATCTTTACAAAAAATTTAGTGGAAGTTGACACAAAAAATTTTAATTGAATAAAAAATTAGTCCATTTTAAATGAGGCTAAAATTTCCTTTACTTTTTCAACATTTTCTTTATGCAAACTTTTTCTACGTCTATCTACTGGAATTTTAAGCCTTTTTGCAAGATTAGGAGATAAACCAGCTTCTTCAAGCTCTTTTAATGAAAATCCTCGGCCTTCCCTTGGTTTATTATAGATTGGTGAAAATACGATTGGCCTCAACCTTCTTTCCAAGGGCAACTCACCAACGGAGGATAAAAAATTTTAATTAAAAAAATTTAGTTCAATTAAGCTAATAGTCTGAAATTTAATCTAATTATTTCCACATTTTAGGATAGGCACCTTTATCCATTATTACTCTTTCTATTTTTACAGCAAATCCTTTTGCTAGTTCTTCTATTTCATTAGCTGATAGTAGAGCTTTACCTAAGGCGACAAGTTCTCCTTTCAAAGTTAATATTACTACTAGATCGCCTTTAACTATATTTGATGATAACTTAACTATACCGGGTATCGCCACCTGTGCACCATGACATACGGCATCAACTGCAGAATCTTTAATGAAAACCTTCTTAAAGGGTGCTAAAACATTTTCTATAGGTTGTATAAGTTTTCTTACAAGTTCTTCATTGCCTTCATTTTTCCATTTGTATATGGCGGCGGAAAGGTCATGCAATCTTACTAGACCCTGTTCTTCATCTATATTGAATACTTTTGTACGCCTAAGCTCCACCATTGTCGCTCCAACGCCTAAAACTTCTCCAATATCATAAACTAATTTCCTAATGTATGTTCCAGCTTCACAGGTAACCTTTGCCACAAGAAGACGCCCTAACTTTTCTATCAAATTTATCTGATAGATCCTTTTTGTCCTCGTCACCCTTTTAACACTCGACCTTTGCGGAGGACGTTGATATATTGTACCAGTAAACTCATTGAATACGTCTAAAATTTTTTGTTCTTGCACATCATTATGCAACCTTATTACCGTTATGTATTCTTTGGGGCCAAGTAAAAATAGGCCTAAAGCCTTTGTAGCTTGACCTAAAGCGATAGGCAATACGCCTGAAACTGGAGGATCCAGTGTTCCACTATGCCCTGCTTTTTCAATTTGCAACATTTTCCTAATCCATGCTACCACTTCATGACTTGATGGACCCCGAGGCTTATCAAGTGGTATGAAGCCATAGTTAAGGTATACGTTGATTGGCCTCTTTTGTGGAAAGAAGCCATAATCTAAATTTGTTACTTCATCCGATAATATTGTATATTCTTCGTTGCTCGGATTCTCTGACATCATGTTACATCAGTATATTCTTTAACTTAAATTGTATGTACGATTTAAGTATTAAAAAGATTTCATCTTCATTCAAGTCTTCAGTGGATAAGACAATGTGGCACACGTCCTTTACATCAGAAAGGGATAGGCCATAATATTTTTTAAAACGATTTATTTCACTTGCCTCTCTAGCCATTGTTTCCTTGTAGGCTTCGTCAAACGATTTTCTATCCCTTTTCGCAATCCGCTCAATTCTAACATTATCAGGGGCATAAAGGAATATTCTAACCGACGCTATGTCCTTAAGAAACCATGCACATAGCATGGAGTCTACGACAACATTACCTTTAATACCTTCTTCTATAACTCGGCCATCAATTAATCTATCTATTTCATCAGATAATTCAGCATTTTTAGATAGTTCTATAAGAGATATTCCCTTTTCTTGAGCTAAACTTCTAAAGATAGCCCCACCAGATACATGCCTGAGACCAAAGGCTTCAGCTAGACGCTTAGCTTGTACAGTTTTACCTACACCATGGAGACCGCTCACCGCAATAACAATACTTTTGTTTCTTTCATTCAATGCTTGTCCCCACCAATTTAGTTATGATTGTTGCAAAAGCAAATGAGGTTATAAGGTACCACCAAAAAAGCTGCAGTCTATCTCCTATAAATGGTAATGGTAGAGGAGAGATGGCGACAGTGGTGGTTGGACCTATAAGTGATGAAATGAATAAGTAAATGAACCAGAAAGGTATTATGAAAATAAATGTTGCCTTAAGCCTCTGGTTTGAAGACTTTATTTCCATTTGCTGGATACTTTTCTCCTTCTTTCTAAGCTTCTCTTCTCTTGCCTTATCACCCTTTTTTATGGCATCTAGTAACTCTTTCCTAAAGGCTTTAGCCTCTCTTGCAACCCTCCTTGCTTCTTCTACATCAACAAGAAGACGTACGGCAACCTGTGAAACAAGATTAAGGCCTATAGATGTTACTATTATCAGTATTGTGGAATAGGGAATTTGGTTCCATGCTATTTCGAGTATCATAAGTATGATCAGCTCCAATTATAGTGATATAATAACTTTAAATAATTTTATTGAACAAATGGATCTTTAACTTCTACCCAGAACTTTACCTAGCATGGGCATGAATGTCTCTATTTCTTCTCTAACAAGTGTCTGATAATATTGTATGCCTATATCAACCATTAAAAGGATACCGATACCTGAGCCTAGGACTGAAAAAAGGTCTGAGAATGCGGCTAAGAGACCAATAAATATTCCCCCAAGAATTGTCAGTGTAGGGATGTACCGGTTTAGAAGTTGACTGATGCTTAGCTCGGACCTCCTAAATCCGGGGACCAGAACCCCTGCATCAACAAGACTTTTGGCCACCTTATCAGCTGATAAACCTCCGATTTCAACCCAGATTTTTGCAAAAAGTACTGAGAAACAGACTAATAATAATGTAAATATGATAGCGTGTAGGGGATCGGCTTGAACTGCTGCTAGACCACGTGGAGCAGTAATATAGTATGCTAATCCACCTGTCGGAGCACTTGTCGTCCTATTAAAGGTGCCGAACAAATTTAATATTGGATTGCTATTTTCAGGATTAAGTCGTGCCCAAATCAGTTGCGTGAAAAAGGTTATATTTGTTAGTAAGGCTGAAGTAAGTATTATTGGGATGTTTGAAACGTAAAGGAATTTTATTGGATATACTCCACTGAAGCCCCTATATCTTGCAGATGTTATTGGAATTTCAACCCTCAATCCTTCAACATAAACTATTAATAGAATCACAAGTAAAGTTAGAATTACAGTGAGAAGGGAGGGGAAACCCGAGCTTCTATAGAATATTTCATTAAGACTTGAATGTGATGCTTTTGCTATGACATATGGAATGAAACCGTAGGGGGCTGTAACATTTTGTGATTCCATCACAGGATAGGGGCTGAAGAGGCCCCATGCAATCTGTACAGCTGCACCAGCAAAAATAAAAAGGCTTATACCACTTCCAACTCCCCATCCCTTTTGAACCAATTCATCTAATAGCATAACAATTATTGTTGCGAAAAAGAGTTGAAAAAATATTATTAAGGAGGTTTGCGGCGTTAAATTTAGTCCAAATGCACCGCCCACCATATATGCGGAGCATTCCATAATAGCTACCACTATTGTTAAAAATTTTGTTGTAGCCGTAAAGAGAGCTCTATCCTCACTTTTTGTTAAATCCAGTTTGATTATGTCTGCACCCCGTAAAAGTTGTGCAATTAAGCCTGCGGTTACTATTGGACCTATACCAAGTTCCATAAGGGTTCCTCTTGCTGAAGCAAAAATTATTCTAGTATAAACTAGTGGGTCGGTACTACCCTTGCTTACACCATAAAGTGGAGTTTCAACCATTATAAAATATATTACCAGCACCGCCGCAGTCCACAATAACCTTTCTTTAAGGGAAAGTTTCTTAATAGGCTTAGGTACTTCAGGTATTACTGTTGAAAAGCTCTTTATAAAGTTGGCTAGGGCGCCCAATATTACTTCGACCCTTCAATAAAACCTCCTGCCGATAAAATTTTTTCTTTCGCAGATTTTGTAAACCTTTCTACGATAACATGATATGCGCCGGAAACTGAGCCGGCACCAAGAAGTTTTTCGTACCCAAGTGAAGAGAGGTTTAGTACAGGTCTACCGTCGATGGTTTCTAAGGGAGAGGCTGAAGCCAGGCTCTTGTATAGTTTATCAAGTGCTCCAATGTTTATCCAACGTTTTGGCTTAAAACTTTTTGGAGGACGCATGTCGTCTTTGCCAAAATGGTCTGGCGCATATTTTATGGTCCAACTCCATTTATGCTTATGTAATCCCGCTTTTCCAACACCACCTTTTTGACCTGATGCTCTATGCTGTGATACTTGCCCCCATCCATGGGTTCTTGAACCACGCATTTTTCTAACCTTTCTTAATCTGGTAGGCATACTCTAAACACCCTACTATTCATACTTTATTTAGTTTAATTTCAAGAATACCGTTTCGGTATTCTGATTTTAAGGAACTTGTGTCTATAGCATTGGGTAATGGTAGAACCTTTTTATACCTTCTTTTTTCAGAAGACGCTAAAACATATAATTTGTTATTCCTTACATGAATGTGTATATTTTCCTTGTCCACACCAGGAAGTTCAACTATTACAATTAGATCTTTTTCTCTTTCAATCATGTCTGTAAGAGGTATTCTTAGGTTATCCTTGTTTTTAGTGTAAGATGATCTTATGTGACCAAATTTTCCGATTTCCGGCTTACCGTCAGGGCCTATTATAAAAGAGAAGCCGTACACGTAGGGGCCTTCAACTTTATTTTTCCCCTTCTCCAAGTCGATGGTGTCAATATATTTTGACATTTCATCTAGAAGTTCATCGAACCTTTTTTCAAATTCATCAAATACGTCAAACCATTTCTTCTTTTTATCGCCTTTATCTACCATGGTTATCTTACCCTAAAATTATAACATTCTTGCAACAATCGCTAATATTTCCTTATTCTCACCTAGGACACCCTTCTGTTGATAGGGTTTTTTAGTGGACCTTTTGAACCCACCCTTTGGTGGAGCGAGATTAAAGTAGGGTTTTATTATTTTAAGTTCAGAAAACTTTTCGCTACCATCTAATATTGCTTTGACAAGTTCGTCCAAATTATTGAAACCTTCAAGTTTTGCAACTGAATCATCCACCCGTCTACCTCCAATAGTTTTACCTCTCTTTAGTAGGAGCTGTTTTGCGGTTTCAAAATCAATTTCACCCCACGCAATATAGTCTTTGGCTTTTTCCAACATTCCTAAATAATATTCATTTTTTGGAACTATAGTTGCACTATATCTCCTTTTTAATCTCAAAAGTTCAAGCGTCTTCTTTACATCATATCTTACGTTGATAGTGCCTCTAATTCTAATAACTAGTAGTTGGGTCAAAAATTTCACCTCCTAACAAAATTATGAAGATTTCTTAGGGCATCGTAAACAGCATAGGCTATAGATGGATAAGTGCTGGTCGCACCATATGTTCTTGTCCAAACATCTTTAACCCCAGCAAGAGAAAGAAGTTTTTTAATATTTTCTCCTGCAACAAGCCCGAGCCCTCTTGGCCCGGGGATAAGTTCGATCCTAACACTTCCACACTTTCCTGCAACCTTATATGGAATTGAATGTGGTTGATTGCATCTGCATTCCCAACTACCGCAACCTAATGTTACTGGAATAACTTTTAGTAATGCATCATTTGTAGCTTTATCTACTGCTACACGCATTGTCGACGCTTTACCTGAACCTACCCCGAACCACCCATTACTGTTGCCTACGGCAAGTACAACCCTAAATCTTGTAATCTCACCAGCGTCAGTCTGTTTTTGCACGACAGTGACGCCAACTACTTCTGTAGTAAGACCACTTACTAGGCTTTTGACTATTTCAGGCTCCTTAATTTTGTAACCTTGCTCAAATACTTCATGTAAGTCTGTTATTTTTCCTTCAGCTACAAGTTTACCTAACTTTGTCTTTGGAACCCATGACTTTAAAGTATCCTTTCCACTTTCAGATGAACTCATTTCGGCCAACCTCCGCTCGCGATTATCTTTTGCTTAATTTCTTCAAAAATTTTAGGCATATCTTCAACATTTAGACCTTCTCTAATATAGTTTGAAAACCTCTTATTATAAAGTGAGGGGTCTGTAGCTTTAAGCTTTTTCGCGTACTCTGCTATATGCTCACCCCTTATCCTTTCTTCATCAGGAAGAGTTTCAGGGTCAACTCTCACGTTCAAACCTGAATCTAGTAATCCCTTGATTGCAGCGGTTGCTCTCGTCCCCCTGATATATGGTGAGAGGCCCATGTAAACAATTACGTCCGAATTAATTTTATCCTTAGCTCTTAATCCAAGCATTAAACCTGCCAGATAACATGCTGAAGTGTTCTTTCTTGAAAACGGCCAACCAAACTTTTGAAGCTGTTTTGTGTGAACTGATGATATAACTTTATCGCCTTCAATTTCAGCTTTAACAAGTTGAAGTATAGCGTTTTTGTTGGCTATACGGATTACAAGGAATGGGAGTTTACTTAAAAGAATTTTCTTCCTTGCGTGATAGTTTGTTTTTCCTTCACGCCTTCTTCTAAAAATTTGAATATACTGCTTAGCCATCTCTATTCACCTCTTCTACCTAATTCTCTAGCAACCTCATCAAGCCTTTTAATAGTCCTAATTTGACCCCCTTTAACCCAACGGTAGAGTTTCTTATAATTTTCCTTGCTTATTATACCATGCTCTAAAAGGTATTTAAGATGTAGTCTTAGAGCTCTTACCTTTTTGACCCAAACTTCTTTTTTACCTTGTCTAGCACCTTTGGAACCTTTCCTGGAACCGGGTCCACGTCTTTTATCTCTTTTCACTCTAGCCCTTGAAACACCTCTTTTTTGTAGTACAATTATAGCCTTTTCTTTAATAAGTGAACGTATTTCATCCCTTGTTATTGCATCGCTTATGCGTTCCGCTGCTTCTGGCATAAGTTTTATCCTTGAAACGCCTACACCAAGTGTCCTAGCAACTAACTCCTTTTTACTTCTAAGATTCATTTTTCTTCAACCTCACGGGATTGAGCACATGTATACCAAGCTCTTTCGCCTTCTCGAATATTTCGATTCTTTTTTTGGTCCCCACGGTGTGCGCAATTCTTGCAGCCTCAGTTTTAGGGTCTAACTTTAGAAGTTCTTGAATATTATGGATAATGACTTCTTTGAAACCCGATGGATGGAGACCTCTAATTTCTTTTGGAGAACCGTATCCGATCTTTACCCTAACGGGCCAGCCTTTGTACTCTTTCCTGACCTTATGGTCTATACCCTTTGGCCGTCTCCAATTTGGTTTTATGCGGACATATCGCCAAGACTCGGGTCTAACGAAATCTGGCTTCTTCCTTTTTATAACACTCTTTTTCAAACTAGCTTCGCTCATAAAGATAAACACCGTCCAAGAAAACACGCTGATCTTTACGCTTAACAACTGTTGCTTTTTCAATGTTTGCGGCCGTTTGACCAACGTCTTCCTTTGATATTCCCTTAACTATAACATCATCACCTTCAACAGTAACTTGGCAGTCGCCAACAATCTTTGCGATTCTAGGATGCTTTTCACCATAAAAGTTTTCAATATAAACTTCTTTACCCTTAACTTTAATGGATACAGGAAAGTGGGCTGAAACAATTTTAAGTTTGTAGGTGTACCCCCTTGTTACTCCCATAAACATGTTCTTTATTATCGATGCAGCTGTACCGAGAACTGCTACATCTTTCCTCTTATCACTATATGAGGCTAATTTTATCTTATCAGAATTGACAGATATGTTGACCTTTATTTTAGAAAAATCTTTACTCACTTGACCTAGTGGCCCCTTAACATATAGTATATTATTTTCAAATTTTACAGAGATATTTTCTGGCACTTGAAGTATTTGCTCAGCCATGGGCAATCACCTAATACACATATCCTAAAAGTTTTCCCCCTAAACCTTTTTCCTTGGCTTCAATCTGTGACATTACACCTTGTGGAGTTGTTACAATCAGTATTCCATAATTGAATGCTGGAAGATATCTCCTTTCCCAAAAATCATATTCATTCTTTTTAACACTGAATCTTGGAGATATGACACCGCACTTTACTATCCTTCCAAGAAGTTGGATTCTAAACTTCCCACCTCGTCCATCATCAATTTGCTCAAATTCGCCTATATAGCCATATTTCTGAAGTATTCTCAACACTTCTCTAGCCAGATTTGAAGTTGGGTGAACTATACACTCTTTTTTTCTCCTCAGCTCATTGTTATATATTGTTGTGAAAAGGTTTGCTAGAACATTTTTTGCTGGCATAAGTTTTTCACCTACTCATATTTTCTGAAACCAAGCTTTTCAGCAACTTCCCTAAAACACTGGCGACAATAGAATAAATTGTACATTTGTATTACTGGACCATATGCACCGCATCTTCTGCAAATTCTTGAGCCTTTCCCAAACTTTCTTGGTTTTCCATGCCTTATCTTAGCCAACTAAACCACCTCAACACTAAACATTTCTTTCATAAACTTTATGGCATCCTCTTTAGTAACTCTATGTGATTTACCAACCTTTGAAGGACAACGCCTTCTTCTTTCAACTCTATACCCAGGACGCTCCAACTTTATACAGACATCAAGCCCAAAAATGCCTAGCTCAGGATCATATTTTATGCCAGGTATTTCGATATGTTCTTTGATCCCAAATGAAACATTACCTTCATTATCAAATGATGAGGATGGAAGCTTCAGACCTTTCGCAAGCAAAAGCTTCTTTAAAACGTCTACAGCCCTATTTCCCATCAACGTTACCTTAACGCCTATTGCTTCACCCTTTCTGATGCCAAAGTCTCTTATCGTCTTTTTTGCATAAGTTAATGTAGGTTCTTGACCACTAATCTGTTTTAGTACAGCTTTAGCCTTTTCCACAGCTTCCCCTGAGCGGCCAACACCAATATTCAAAACTACTTTATGAACGAAGATCCTTTTCATAGGATTTTCAACAATCTGAATTGACATCATTACTCACCCGCTTCAACTGGTAGTAGAGGCTTATCTTTTCCCACTGCTAAAAGTACACGTAACGGAGCCCTAACTGTTTCACCTTCTACATAAACTTCTGCGGATTTTTCTGAAGAGAAAGTCCCTTTTACTAAATCCTTAACGGTTCCAATTTTACCAATGTGCTTGCCTTTTAAGAAGAGGACAAGTGAGCCTTTCTCCAGTTTAACCTTATCGACCAGCTTGCCGTCTGGGATTGTAATAAGAACACTGTCGCCTACATTTAGTCCAAGGTCTTCTTTAGATAAAATTGTTCGACCATCGTGTAGACCATAGGAAAATTTATTTGATTTAACTTTGTTCTTAGACTTTACCTTGCAGAGTTTAAGTTTTGCGGACTCAGAGTCTATTTCCTTTGGAAATAGCATAGCCTTTTTAGATGGAAGCATGCGATAGAATTTATTCATAGATGGAATATGTATTACATCCATTAATCCTACAGGAAATTTTTTGTCCATTCTGACAACACCATCGACAAGGATTTTTCCAGAATTTATGACATACCTTGCTTCCCTCATGTTCTTGACAACTTTTAAGATGTCTCGTAAAAGAGTTGCCAGCGAATAGCTTTCACTGATGGGATGAGGCCCCGGAGATGGTTTAACAACAAACTGGCCAAGTTTTCGAGGAATTTTCCAGAACGAGGGCGCTGCACTTCTTTTCATGTGCCTCGATGAACCCATACTGCCCATTACTTAACAACCTCCACCTTCCTAATTTTTGATTCAAGCATTTCTTTTCTCATTTTATCGTCAAGATTTAGTGAGGTGACAACTACTTTGGATGCATGTATTTTAACAGGAACCTGTTCCCCTTTAACATTTTCTCTAAAAACACCTTCGACAGTAATCCTTCCAGTCTTAATATCCACTGAAGTCACTTTTCCCTCAACTCCTGCATATTCACCTCGGACGATTTTAACAGAATCGCCTTTCCTAACACGTATGGTTTTTATCCCATACTTGGAGCGTAGCTCATCAGATAAACGAGCGTTCAACATTTTATTCTTAATATGCCATGGCGCGTATAATACCCTTTTTCTAACCTTAGAAGGTTTCACAGAAGACATAATTATCACCATCATATTATCATAGATGAAAGACTAGCGATCCTAGGCCATCTTTCAGCAGCCTCCGACGCTACTGGCCCCTTTATTTCGGTACCTTTAACTTCACCTTCAGGCGTTATTAGTATAGCAGCATTGTCTTCAAAGGATATTCGGACCCCTGAAACTCTTCTTATAGGATATTTTTGTCTTATAACCACAGCAGGAAAAACTTGCTTTCTCATGTCAGGTGGACCCTTTTTAACAACAACATTAATTTTATCACCAACAGAAGCTGCTGGCAGTCTTCTTAGTCTTCCTTTATATTGGAGAACTTGTACAACCTTTAATGTCTTTGCACCTGTATTATCTGCGCAATTTATTACTGCATTTACAGGAATAGCTCGGGTTATGTAAGGTTTAAATTCCTGCGCACCTTTTGCAGAAACAGCCCTAGATTTTGTGGACATTAGCTACCACCCCTATTTTCTACTACAACAAAAGAAACTGTTTTTGATAGTGGCCTACATTCGGCAAGTAAGACATTATCTCCAGGTTGGGCTGGAATACATTCAGGAAGTCTGGCATGAATTTTCTTTCTAACCCTATAGTATCGATTATATTTTTTAGAAAAACGAATAAGCTCCTTTTCAATTACAACCATGTTTTTGGCTTTACAGCTTACTACCTTACCCTCTTGAAGAACCCCTCTAACAGGTAAATGGCCATGAAATGGGCAAAGTGGATCATTGCATACTTTTTCAGGGGGTTTGACGGGTAATCCAATGTTTTTCAACATGATCACCTCATTTTAGACAATCGACTTTCAGGTCTACCTATAATCGAAATACCTGAAAGTTTTATTGAGTGCCCTGAGGGCAAGATGAATTCAAAAACACTTACCTTTTTAGGTACAGCACGAACCTTTGTTCCGTCGTCGACGTATAGCATATTTTTTGTTTCCATAACAACTTTCCCCTCTAATCCTACTAAACTTTTTATTCTAGAATCTACAACTTTTGTTGGTAAACATATGAGTTCATGATATAGTATGTTATTCGGTGTTATCATTTTAACTTTCACCTTTGACTAAATTCAATTGCTTTAACCTTTTCGCAGTTTCAAGCCTTGCAATATTTCTTCTTATACTTTTTATTGCACCGGTTTCTTTTTTAAGTAAGCCACGTCTGGATAGACCCTTAAGTCTATGATATTCACTCCTCAATTCAAGGATACGTTTATCTAGCTCGTCTATTGAGAGATTAAGCAGATCCTTCATTTTTAGCACCTTCAACAGATTCACCCTCCTTAAATTCACCCTCTTCCTTTAAAACATATTCTGGAATAATCTTTTCTTTTATTGCTATTTTAACCTTAATACCGAATAGGCCGGCCTTTAAAAGCACGCTTTTGGTGGCCTTTAAAACTGCAACACGTGAGACTTCACCACTTTTTGGCACGACACCGGCAACAAATTTTTGATAATGGGCGCGTTCACTCCTAATTTTACCTGAAATTATAATTTCTGCACCGAATGCGCCTGCGTTCATTATTTGATTAAGAGCCCAGACAGCGGTTCTTCTGAATGGTGTACCCTTTTCCATTGAACTAGCGATACGCTCGCAGATAACCCTTGGATTAAGCTCAGGGACCTCGATTTCTGCTACAGAGATTTGAACATTATCGAGATTAAATTTTGAGGCAAGTTTATCTGTCAAATCTTTGATGCCCATACCCTTTCTTCCAATAACTAGGCCGGGGCGGGTAACATATATTGTCAACCGAACACCTAACGGGCCTTCTGAGATTTCTACACCACCGTATCCTGCATCTTTTAGAGTTTCTTCTAAAAATTCATCTAAATAGGCAAACATTAATTGCTTACTCAGTATTTTCTTGACAGGTGAACGTTCTATTTGAGTAGACATGTTCCTACGATACCTCCCTTCCAATAAGCTCTATATGAACTAATACATGAAAGTTTGGAGAAGAACGGCCGAAAGCTCGTGGAACATAATCTTTTATGACAATACCCTTATATGCGCTAGCATGGACTATAACAACCTTTTCAATATTTAGACCCTTAAATGATGCATTATTTTCTAAATTATCTAAAAGTTTGAGAAAGACCTTTGATGCTTTAACAGGATAACCGCCTGCTGGATAACCTTTAGTCGAAGATTTGTGAGGAACTTTTCGATGATATCTTCTATAAGGTATTGCTACCTTTTTCTCAATCACGTCTTCAAGCAATTTTCTTGCCTTAGAAATGGTTAAACCTTTTATCGCAGCACAGATTTCTCTAGCATGCTTTGGTGAAATATTAACTTCTCTAGCACTGGCTCTAACATAGAGCAGTGGATCCTCTACCTGGAAGCTGTATCCGAACTTAGGCAAACTATGACACCGAGTAAATTAACCCCAAATTTAATAGAATAAATACTTTAATGTAGGGATTTTTCATAGCAACAAATGATTTGTCCTATGTTGAAATAATTGGGGAAATTTTAGATCTATATAATTAGATAGAAAAATGGTTTTCTATTTAATTGCACCTGTGCGGCGAGTGAAGTCTTAAACCTGTGGATCAAAGAAATTTTATTTCAGTGGAACGTAGAGACTTGAACGTGACGCACCAATACCTGGTGTACCATGTACAACTTTTTTATTTGTGATAGCGAACTCGCCCAAGTAATGGCCAATCATTTCTGGTTTTATTTCAACTGGAACAAACTCTTTGCCATTATGTACATGTATGGTAAGACCAACCATTATTGGTAGTATTATCATATCTCTTGCATGCGTCTTTATTGGCCCTTTTATTAAACCGTCTTTAAGCTTTCGAACTTCATCTAAAAGCTTCATTTTATCTCTACTAAGACCTCTATTGAGTGAGCGGCGCATTCTCGAAGGAAGAAGTGATATAAAAGTTTCATAGGACATTGTCTGTAATTGTTCCAGTGTATAACCTCTATATTTGAATTCTTTAACCATCCTACTTCACCTCCAATGTTTTTCTAACACGTTTTCTACCAGTTTTCCTTGGTGCAATGTGACCAACTTTTCTACCTGGAGGAGCGTTTCTTGAAGTTGACGTAGACTTACCTGGATGCTGATGCCTGCCACCTCCAAATGGGTGATGTACAACAGCCATTGCGACACCTCTAACACGCGGATAAAGCTTTCTCTTGGCTTTCATCTTATGGAAGTTAGCGCCTGCCTTTAGTAGAGGCTTTTCTCCGAAGCCTCCACCTGCAACAGCCCCTATAGTTGCTCTGCACCGTCCATTCATCAAAACCATTTTTCCACTTGGTAACTTAATTATGCTACCTTCCACAGTTTGTGAGAAAAGTATTGCAGACGAGCCTGCTGCTCTCACTAATTTTCCACCATCGCCTGGACGCTTTTCTATGTTACATATAACTGAACCTTCACTTATATCTTTTAACATAAGCACATTACCATTTTTTTGAGCAGCATTTGGCCCAAACTCTATTGTGGAACCAACTTCCAGACCCCTTACAGCGGGAAGATAATAGTGAGTATCCCCAACTTTTATTTGAGCGAGGGGAGCTATTCTTCCTCTTTCATGTAATATTCTCTCGACAACACCTACCAATTTCGCTTCACTTAATGGTGGGTAGGAGACTGGGGAGATTTTACCTTTCTTTGGAGCAAGATACTGTATATGTCCTAAGCCTCTTCTTTGCTGAATGAGTGATTTACCCATAGTTTTCACGCTCACATTATACCAATTTTAGACGCCAATTCTGGCGCCGAATATTCTTTAGAAAGGCGAACATAAGCTTTTTTCCCATCCTTGCATATTAGGACATTAACTTTATCAACTTTAACGTTGTATAGTGTTTCTACAGCTTGTTTTATTTTACTCTTATTGGCTTTGCCGTCTACTATAAATGTAAGAGTATTACTTTTTGTGATAAGCATCGATGTTTTCTCTGTTACATGGGGATATTTTATTATCTTTATAGCTTCTGACTGATTCATGACACTACACCCCTAAATTTTTCGTCTAATAATCGTATTGCATCTTCTGTCCAGATAACAAATCTAATAGGGTGACCGCCGGGAGCAAGGTCGAGTACAGAAAGTGAGTTGACGTCGACAACATCTATTCCTGGAATATTTTCTGCAACTTCCTTTAATTTACTATTTAAATTAGAGGTTACTATAAGAGGACCTACTGGAACATACTTTGTTCTCCCTCGTCTTTCAGATTTCCCGCTCCGTCTTTTGATACCATGTTTTATACGTTCTAATTCTTCTTCAATGCCCCAAACTTTGAAAGCGTTTATAACATCTTTAACTTTCGAAACATTTTCAAACTCGGATGAAACAATAAATGGTAACGTAGGAACATTTTGTACCCTATGACCTCTCTCTTCGACAGCAGTTCTTAATGAGGTAGCAGCTATTGCTGAAGCTAATGCCAGAAGCCTTTCTTTCCTATTCACTCTTTTGTAAATCTTCTTCTCAGCCTTTGGTGGGTGAGCGATTCTACCTTTAACGACGCCAGCAACGCCAGCAGCCATACCTGCTCTACTGTACCTTTCTCCTTTAACGCGTGGAACTCTAGCAACACCATGCCCAGTTTGCCATGATTGTGCTGAAGTCCGCTCACCGGCCATGGGGTCACGGCCTTTTGGTTGCAGCTTATGGGTCCACATGGCCACGTAAACTCTGTGGATTACGTCAGGCCTATAGGGTAAGCTAAAAATTTTTGGAAGAACCATTTGCGATTTTTCTGAACCGTCTAGACCATAAACTGGAACCATACTCATATTCAACCACTTTTAACGGTAATTGGAGTGACACTTGTATAGATAATCTTTGGAGGAGTGGGTTTTTCCTCCTTCTTTCTCACTGCAAAGCGCAAGACTATAGGACGCTTCGGTGGACCCTGTACACTACCATCAACTACTATATAATCGCCTTTCACAATACCAAAATGTTTGAAACCACCTGGTGGATTAAAGAACGTGTTTTCATCAGTAGACGCACATATTAGGATTTTTTTATTATATTCTGTTCTTTGGTGGAAGCCCATTTGTCCTGCTCTTGGAACTGTATAAGTTACCGCCGCAGGATGCCATGCACCTAAACAACCTACAGCTCTAACACTCTTTCTAGATTTATGCTGTTTTCTTTTTATACCAAATCTTTTAACCGGCCCTTGGAAACCTTTACCCTTTGTTATACCAATAGTGTCAACAAAATCCCCAACTTTAAAAACATCCTTTACTCTTACAGTTGAACCTAAAATAGACTTAGCATATTCCAGCCTATCTTTAATTGATTTGCCTCCGCCAACTTCAACTTCTAAAATAATGGGCTTCTTTCTAGGAAGCTTAACTTCTGATGGCTCTGCACCAACAATTGCAACCACACGCTTCACATTTTCAACAAGGTTATCTAAGACTTTTAAATCATACTTTTTCCCTAAATAGCCTTTAGGTAAAGCACGCTCATAAACCTTAGGAAGCTTATCATAGTATACTTCAGTAAGAGCACATTCACCTTTAACACTTTCGCCATATAATCGGATCCCACAAATCCTGATAGGGGGGCATACTAAAACTGTTGAAGCCCTAAAAACTGGTTTCCCAAATGTTGGAGCGCGCGGATTTTCTCCGGAAACAATAGTATGCATCATACCTGCCTTAAATCCTATAAAGCCAAGTAGGGTAGGCTTGGGGCTATCACTCCATCCCCAATATCTAACACGGGGAACTATATCACCAGCCCTAACCCTAGGACGAAAGGCTAGGGACCCCCTTCTAGGAGCGCTTTTTTTCCTATGGCCCAAATCTGGTCACTTGCGTACTTTACCAAAAGCGATACCATTTTTAAAGCTTTACTTTTTAATCACAAATTGCTAGCCTTCAATTGGGCAGATGATAAAAGCTCTGGGTTTGGTGAATGTTAAGATACTAAGTTAATAAAATTGATTGCTGAAAGAGCAATTAATATCGCTTCTTCAGTTCTGATGGTACTTGTACCCTGTGAAGGTACAAAGTTGATGACGAAGTCGCCTACATCTTCAGGTCTTAAGTTTTCGTCCTTTAATATGTCGTAAACGCCTTTTTTTGGTGAACCAAATATTAAAGTAACATTCAGAGAAGATTTTATAGCGGGCTTGAGTTCCTCGAAACATTCATTAATTGGATAACCGAGTCTGGAGGTAATTATTTTTAGTCCACTAAAACCACTTTTTAAAACCTTACCTAAAGAGCCCACTCTTAGAACTTTGTAACCCCAATATTCTTTAACTTCTTCACTCTTTGCCCTACGACAAGTCGGATAGGGTTCAGTTTGCTCGATAATGCATGTTACACGTTCACCCTCATATGCGGAACCAATAAATTTTATTGGTGAATCTAAGCCTAGGTCAGCCCATAAGGAACCACCTTTTCTAAAAACTATACCCTCTCTTACATCGCCTACCTTAAGTTCTTTTAGGGGGACCCATGGTTTATGATGGGGGGTTCTTAATGGAGGCAAAAGGCCGGCTTCTTTTAAACCTTGGTGTATGGGGAAAAGCTTTTTCCTTAAATATTGGGGAGTTTCAATATATTCTAGAATTAATTTCATTAACTTAAAATCATCTTCGTATTTGCCGGCTTCGTCAGTGTAAATGTATATTCTTTCAACTTTGAAAATTGCACAGGCTCTTGCGATCATACCAAGCTTTATAGTTTTATCTCTCAAACTAGTATCTTCACATAATAATGAATCGGGAATAAATATTGAAAAATGCATTAATCATATATGGCTCCATGGCCAATAGATAAATATTTTATAATGTTAGCATAATCGGTGATGATGTATGGAAGAAGACATTGAACTAAAATTGCTTAAAGCAAAGAAGATGGCAGAATTGGCTAAAAAATTACAGGAAAAGAGTAGAGAAAAGACTGCGAGAGAAATTGTTCTTGAACATTTAGTTGATAGGGGAGATGAGGTTCTTATTAAGGCGGAGGAACTTTATCCAAGGGAAATGAAAATTATTGTAGAAAAATTAGCAGAATTGATAAAGGCTGAAGAAATTAAGTTCATAACGGGGGGGCAGTTACTTAGTCTTTTAAAGACTTTAGGACTAAATGTTCCTATTGAAACAAGAATAACATTCTATGAAGATGGAAAGTTTATGTCATTTCAGGAAAAAATAAAAAGGTCAATCGAAGAGTGAAATCCTCTCCTCGCTCTTGCGAGGAGTTTCCAGCTTTACCTTCGGATTAGGCTTCACAGGCCACTCTCCAGACCGTTTCGCTTGAAGCATGCTTTCGCATGAAGTTCCAGTGTTCGCCTGAAGCTTTACACTTTCAGTTACATCTGCTGGTTTGGGGTGTCACGGCTCCCCCATCCCACCTTATCGGACAAGGTCTTCTTTTGACACTCTCCACGACTTTAAGCCGGGAGATTCTTGCACACAGTCCCTTCAACGCTCTGGAGCACATTCGTGTTAGCGTTCACCCCTTCATGGTTCTAGGACTGTCTGCAATGGGTGTGCCACCACCCAGTTATCCCTATCCTTTAAGGACTCGGGATTATATTTTTTTGCTCGAACCGCTCCACCCCAATTCGGTCCAGAGCCTTACTCGAGCCTTCGGACACCCGGACCACATTTGAGCGGATTCGCTCAACATAAAATTTTAAGGCAGATGTATTTAAGCCTATCGACAACTCATCCCACGGTTAAAACCGTAGGCATTCTAGTCGAGTTTGCGGTAAAATAAAAAATGTTGGAAAATTTAACTAGAAATCTATTTTATTGATTTGATGAAATCTTCAGTTACCGTCATCAGATTGTCTATATCTTCTCTTGTATGTGGATTTGAAATGAAAAAGTGTACTTTTCCTGGTGCCATAGCCAAAATCCTATTCGATAACAGGTGATGGAAATATTTTATTTCTCTTTCTTTGTGCGCTTTAGAAAGTAGTGTTTGCAAATCATTATTTTTAGTACGCTCTTTTAGAAAATGTATTTTAACCATGGAACCTAATCCAGCAACATATCCTTCGATATCACTTCTATCCATAATTTCTTGGAAGCCAGTTTTAAGCTTCTCACCTAATTTGTTTATGTTATTATAAACATCTTTCTTTTTGTACTCTTGCATTGCTTCGTATCCGGCTCTCATTACTAGTGGGTTGCCACTGTATGTGCCACCCTGTGCAACGTTTTCTGATCTTTTAGGATGCTTGGTGTGATCCATTAGCGCCATGATGTCTCTTCTTCCACCTACTGCACCTACTGGAAATTCTCCACCGCCTATCGCTTTTCCGAATGTTGTTAGATCCGGTTTTATACCTAGAACCTCTTGGCCTCCGCCTGGAGCAAGCCTGAAACCTGTTATAACTTCATCAGCTATAAGTAGTGTTCCCGTCTGATCACAGACTTCTCTTAGCCCTTTGATAAACTCTTTTTCGGCTGGGACGCAGGCTGCACCCTGTACTGGCTCGAAGAAGACGCATGCAAGCTCTTCTTTCTTTATTATTTTTGAGCAGGTGTCGAGGTCATTAAATGGTAGGATTACTGTGTTCTTTAGACATTGCGGGTCCATTCCGGCTGATTCTGGCTCATTCCACGGCCAGTTTACTGCAACATAAAGTGGTTCTAGAACACCGTGGAAGTGTCCAGCAAATTTTCCAATCTTCACCCTTTTAGTGTAGGCTCTTGCGAGTCTTATAGCGTGCATGTTTGCTTCTGTACCACTGTTGTTGAATCTTATCATTTCAACGCTTGGGACAAGTTTACAAACTTCTTCGGCAAGCTTAACTTCCCATTCATTGCATACACCAAAATGGAAACCTAGATCAAGCTGTTCCCTTACCGCATCAACAACACATTTTGGCATATGACCTAAAACTAAGGCACCATGGCCCATCCAGTAATCCGCGTACTCGTTACCTTCAACATCAACAAGTCTACAACCATAAGCTTTTCTAGCATAGAATGGATATGGTTCAAAAAATCTAAAGGGTCTAGTTACACCGGCAGGTATTACCTTAACAGCCCTCTCATATAACTCCTTATTTGATGTGAGCATATCAGCTCTTGTTGGGGATTAAATTTCAGACTACATAAAGTTTTAATGCTGACTAAAAATTAAACAATGTTCCCTGTCAAACTAAAGCGGTACAATTGGAAAGTAAATGCTCCGGCCGGGATTTGAACCCGGGATCTACGGCTCGAAAGGCCGACATGCTTGACCGGACTACACCACCGGAGCGCATTTACAGTGGATTTTTATCAAGTTTATTAATGTTTTTGTCCTTAAAGGGAGAAATATTTTTAAAATGAGAGAGGGTTAATTTAAGAGGAAAGTTTAAGTTCAATTACTGCTAATAGAATTATGGCGAAAGCTAGGATTACTATAGCTGAGGTTATTGATGAAAGAAGCATGGCGTTTAAACTTGATACATCAACCATCTTCTTTCAAGTATATGCTTTTTTAGGTGTAGGATTTAAACATTTATTTCATAATAAGATCTAAAAATATGGAAGGAGTCGAAGCAATAATTTTTTAAATTCTTGAACATAGTAGATAGTCCTTTAGGGTCTAATTCCGAATTTAACTTTTTGAAAGTTATACTTGAGTCTTCTGAAATAATAAAAGATTTACTATTTTTTAGGTCTATCGGGAATTCATAGTTTGATAGTAGATCTTCTAATAAGCTGAGAAAAATATGGGTGGAAGTTTCAGCTTTAAACATTAGGTTGCAGCCAGGTTTTATGATTGGAACAGAGTCTTTTTCAACAGGAAAATTGAATAAACATTCTATTTTCTCAGGTTTAAAGATTTTGCACAGATGGATTAGAATCATTAGTTCGTCTTCAACAATATAGTATTTGCAAGCTTTCCTGTTTAAGAGCCAAAGTGATTTTTTTGACTCAAACCTACTCTTAAGAAAAACTTTCAGTCGATTATTAAGCCAGTTTAAAATGAAATAGTTGTTTTCAAACCTTTGACCAATAGGCTTGGGAACTTCATACTTTCTAAATATTCTTTTATAATTTAGAACATTTTTTAAGAAAATTATTATATATGATTCTATTGGAAAAGTGGACAATAATTTCCCATTACTATAAAGTTTCACGTAGTTCCTATAATTTTTAAAGTATAAAGTTGCAGAATATGGTGGGAAATTTTTTCTATTGTCAGTTAACCAGTTAGAGGCAACAGCACCCTTTATTTTAATTCCTGGTTTAGGGGAAAATGTTGAAAGACGAAAACCATTATCTACTAATTCCTTGACTATATCATGAAATTGACTTTTTGAAAGAAATGGAAGTGCATAGGAAATTAGTTCTGAACTTTCACGTCCTGGAAGCCTAATCGAATAAAGTTTAAAATATTTCTTCATAAGCAGCTTGCCCATTACATTATCATGGTTTATGGTTTAACATATTTTTCTTAGAAAGTTCTTTGCAAAGGGAACATAAATAGTTAACACCTTTATCCTGTAAACCATGAATTAGTTCTTCAGCATATGATCTTGCATAATAATCAACTAATTTAATGTCAACAAAGGAATCCAATTTCTTATTCACTCCTCTTTTCTTACCCAAATAGAGACTTACAGAAGCCTGTGAAATTGAAAGAAGTTTAGCGACTTCATTTTGAGTCAAACCATGCTCATCTATAAGAATCTTTACAACTTTGGACCTGAAAAGAGGAATAACGTATTTAGCTGTAATTTCACACCGGTTAGACATGTTTGGGGAAATTTTCATAGGCAAAATATAAACATTATTTCTAAAAACAAAAATCTTATATGCTAATAACTAGGGAGTTGGAAAGCCAATGGAAGATTCAGAGATTGAAAAAATATTAATTAAGAAGTATTTGGATATGAGTGAACTACCCCTCCCTATCGGAAGGGGCTTCCTGCTTCAATTATGAGGCTTGCTGGTATTTCTACCAGTAGAGGCTTCATCTCAGCAGGCGTATCAGGGCTATCCCATCCCCTCATCTTTATTCTATAAGCTGAAATCCAATCCCTATAAGGATTTCTATAATCTAACCCTTCAGACGTGCCTCTTGGGTTTACCCTCACCACCCGAACACCAGCTCCCGCCGCCTTGTGTTCGAGCAGTTGAAGGAACTTGCCCCAAGAGGCATCCAATATCTTCTGGGCAAGGTTATGATTTCTAACCATATTACCTATACTCAAGTCTTCAACACAAATAACGTCATAATTACTCACATAGAATTTTGATAGTTTGTGGAGGAAGTCATCTCTTTGATTTGTAAGTTTCTCATAGAGCTTGGCAAGTTTAACTCTCTGCCTCTCATAGTTCTTTGAACCCTTCTTCTTTCTTGAAAGCCAATGTTGAGCAACTCTTATCTTTTCAAGTGTTTTCTCGTAAAACTTTGGATTCTCTATCTGTCTTCCGTCGCTATCCGTTAGGAAATGCTTTACTCCCACATCTATGCCTACGACTCTTTCAGACTTTCTCTGAGCTACACATATCTTCTTCTCAACGCATATGCAGGCAAACCACTTCCCAGAATTATATCTCTTAATTATCACCTGCTTTATTTCACCCTCAACAGCTCTATGAACTCTTATCGGTATATCACCAATCTTCGATAAATGCAGTGTATCAAGCCTTTTCCCAGTCTTTATGAGTTTAAATCCACTCTGATTGTAGATAAAGGATTTATAACGTCCTTTGCTTTTGAACCTCAGTCTTCCAACTTTCTTGCCGTTCTTCTTCAACCGTGATAAAGTCTCCAGATTTGAGTATAGCTGGTAGAGAACCATCTGTAGAACCTTAGAGTAAACCTTGTTTAGCTCAGGCTTTTCACGTTTCAGCTTAGGCAGTTGAGACTGTAGCTCAAACCTGCTTGGAATTTTATCTCTCCACTGAGCCAAGAAGTAGTTATAAGTTTGTCTGCACAGCTCTAGGGTTTCAACTAACTTTTCCTCCTGCTCTTTCTTTGGATATAGCCTGAACTTGTAACTAAGCATGTCTTCTCTCAACATCCCAATAAGGCGACTTACACTTTGGACATATTCTAGGCTTCACGGGTTTTCTAGGATACCATTCATGACCGCAACGTTTACACTTCAACCTCGGTAGTTCCATCACCTATAAGTTATACTCACAGGAATGTAAGCGTTTCGGCTTTCATCCCCCAGCTTTCGCAAGGAGACTTCCCGCCGACGTTGTTAAAAGAAGTTCTAAAGAGGAAAAGAGCGAGGATAAAGTTGTATATTATTTAGATTCAACTAATTTCGATAAATTCTTAAACGAAAACACTAATGTTATAGTTGACTTTTTGCTGATTGGTGTGGTCCATGTAAAATGATGGCGCCAATATTTGAGCAAATCGCTAGAGAATATTCACCATCTATTATGTTTGCGAAATTAAACGTTGATAAAAGTCCTGATATCGCAGAAAGATTCTTTATTATGGGGGTACCCACAATCATTTATTTTAAATCAGGTAAGGTTGTTGAAAAAATTGTGGGTGCAGTTAGCAAAAATATTTTGAAACGGAAGATAAAAGAAGTTTATGGCCTATAAAAGTTAACTTTTAAGAGTTTCTAGACCTAAAACTGTAAGAACATCTTCTATGAGTCTGGGATTAATATTATGTCTTGAACATTCTTTTACAAGTGAAATAAACGAATCAACAGCCTTCGGAGTACACATGTTATCAAATAAATGTTTGAAAAATTGTTTTTTTATTTCCATCAAGTAATCAGGAGGATTGGAGGAGGATAAACTTAGGTTTTCAAGTCTATATTTTATATCATTAACGATATCCTCAAAAAATTCAAGCTGATCCATAGAAAATTCTGTGGACTCATCCCAGGGATGGGATAAGAAATAAATTCTAATTGTTTCCGGAGAGAACTTTTTTAATATATCATCAGCGTAAACGATATTTCCAAGAGACTTCGACATCTTCTTTCCATTTATTGTTAGAATACATGTATGTACCCAATATGGTATATACGGTTTGGTACCCTCGATCGCAGCACCTAAAGTTTCAATAAAATCATGATGGGGATACACAAGTTCAATAGCGCCTCCATGAATATCATGAGGACCTTTAAATATTTCATGAGCTATTACTACATCCTGTAAATGCCATCCAGGACGGCCTAAGCCCCATGGAGAATCCCAGTTTGGTTTCAAATTACATTTAAACCACAGAAGAAAATCTATTGGAGATTTTTTTCCAATATATGAGTCGAATCTTAAATCATATAGAGTTGACTTTTTAAGCCCTGAAACAGGGCCTCGGTCATATATTTTGTTAAATTCAAAAAAGATATTGCCATTAACATTATAGGCTAGGCCTTGGGATAAGAGTTTTTTAATCTGCAGAACATATTCTTTTATATAATTAGATGATCTGGGGAAAAAATTTGGGGTAATTATATTCAATTTTCTTAATGTATTAATGGTACTGGATGAAATCTTATCTGCAAGTACATTAAATGGGCAACCCTCTTTATTTGCTTTTTCAAAAACTTTTTCGTCAATGTCTGTGAAATTTAAACAAAAATTCACAGTATAGTTTAAGTTTCTTAGAAAACGAACCAAAACATCAAAAAAGAAGAAAGTTTTCAGATGCCCAAGATGCAGTTTATCATAAACTGTGGGCCCGCAAACTTGTATGTTAAAAGCCATTTTAGAGCGAGGTACAATTTCTGTTAATTTTCGATAGTTGGTTGTATACAGATACATAATTAAAGCTTAAAAAATTGTTGATATTTAAAGTATACGCGAATCATATGACAAATAAATGCTATGATGACTATATACCTTTTAAGAAGAGTATAAATGTAAATGAGATTATGGATCACGTTGTCTCATTAGGAAATGATGAGGGATTAAAGATTGAAGTCGAAGATTCAGGGGGGAAGAATATTAAAATTTATGTTAACAAGACTGGGTTGGAGTATGTAATAACGATAGTCAGCGGTAACAAAAAAGAAGAGAACCTTATTTCTCTAAACGTTCACGAGATTTACCAAAATCTATTTAAATTAATAGAGAAAAAGAGGATTATAGAGGCGATCTTATATTAAATTTAATATCTAGAAAATAAAATTTTAGAAAATTAAAATAAATTAATAGGAAAGAGCTTTAAGTACATGACGGGTTTCTTGATCAAGTGACTTCATTTTTGACACTGCTTCATCTAAGCTTACATATGTTATACTAGTACCCTTTAAGGCGACCATAAAGCCGAATTTTCCCTCCTTTACAAGTTCTACGGCTGCTAAACCAAATCTACTTGACAGAACTCTATCAAAGGCTGTAGGGGAACCTCCTCTTATTGTGTGGCCAAGAGTAACAGCTCTAACTTCGTATCCAGTTCTTTTCTCAATTTCTTCTGCGAGGAATTGTCCAATTCCGCCAAGTTTTATGTGACCGAATTCATCAACTTTACCTTCTTTAACAAAAGTTGAAGACACGTTCTTTAGTATTGCACCTTCGGCCACCACTATGAGAGTTGCCTTATCACCTCTTTCATGCCTTTTTTTAACAAAGTCTATAACTTCTTCTAGGTCAAAGGGTTCCTCCGGCACCAGTGTTAGATGAGCTCCTGAAGCTATTCCAGCATAGGCGGCAACCCAACCTGCATGGCGGCCCATAACTTCTGCTACCATAATCCTATCATGTGATTCTCCAGTTGTCATCAAATTGTCTAAAGCGTGCATCGCTTCATTTACAGCGGAATCAAAACCGAAAGTGTAGTCTGTAGCAGAAATGTCGTTGTCCATGGTTTTCGGAACGCCTACAACATTTAAGCCCATTTTGAACAGTTTTGCAGCAACACTTAGGGTGTCATCTCCACCTACAGCTATTATTGCATCCAATCCAAGCTTTTTTACGTTTTCAAGGATTTTTTCAGGACCTCCTGTATGCTTAAAGGGGTTGGTCCTTGAAGTTTTTAAAATCGTACCCCCGAGTCTATGGATATTTGCTATATCTTTGAAAGAAAGTTTTGTAATGTCAAGGTCCATTAGGCCGCGCCAGCCATATCTTATGCCTACAACTTCCCACCCATACTCTTCAGCTCGTTTAGTGACTACTCTTATTACCGCATTTAAGCCTGCACAGTCGCCTCCGCCAGTTAATATACCAATCCTCATTCTCCTATTCACTCTATTCTTTCAAAATATTAATTGCTTCCTCTAAACTTTTACCTTCAATAACTAGAGCACGTAAGGCTTTTGCCATTTTCAGTGGATTTTCATGTTGCCAAACGTTTCGGCCGACTGCTAAGCCGACTCCACCTGCATCTATTACACCTTTTACTTGTTGTAAAAATGATTCTTCTGTTGGAGCTTTTGGCCCGCCGGACATTAGAACTTTAGCTTTTCCCGCTGACTTTACAGCCCATCTGAACGTGTTTGGGTCTCCGGTGTACTTGATTTTCACTGCGTCTGCTCCAAGCTCCAGCCCTATTCTTGCAGCATAGGCAACCATTTCTTTACTAGTATCATCCTTTACAGCTTCGCCTCTAGGATAAACCCATAAAATTACTGCAAGACCGTATTTTCTAGCTTCTTCTTGGATGCGCCCAAATTCTTGGAACATTATACTTTCATGAATACTTCCAGGGTATACTGTATAGCCCACAGCCTTAGCGCCTAAGCTTACAGCATACTCAACACTACAGTTTTGTCTTGAAATCGGATCACCCTTAACTATGTTTGTCTTTCCATTGAGCTTTAAAATTAGTGGAACTTTGCCATTGTAGTATTTTTCGGCTAAGCCTTTTTGAAGGGCTATGCCATTAAATTTTCCTTTTTCGGCAATTTCCATAACAAATGCGGGGTCAACGCTTTTTTCATTGAAGTCTGTAGGACCGTGTTCGATACCATGGTCGTATGCGAGAATGATTGATCGTCCATTTTCGAGAAATATGTCGAAGCCCATATTTATTCCCCCAATTAAGATATGGACCATGTATATTAATTTTTACTCTATATTTCTTTAGAACAATATAAAAGATCCTTAAAAAATAATTTTATTACTTTTAATATTTTACACCTAATGTTATTATTTTTCTAGAAAAATAAGACTTTCGAGGGCAACACCAATTTTTTTCCTGTTAGGGTCTGTAACAGTTCTCTTATTCACATGAACTATCTTTTTGACATGGAAACCGATGTCTCTAGCAATTTGGGAAAGGATAAAGTGGACGGGTATAATCTTATCTGGGAAAACACCTTCACCCACAACGAGGACAGCGTTCCCTGTCTCATTGAGGAGTCTATATATTTCGTAAAGGACGTCTTTCATATCTCTAAAATACGCTTTTCCTACGGGGGGGATATCCAGATGATTAAATTCACTGTAATTTTTTTCAACATCTATTCCAATATATGATCTAAGGCCTTGAACATTAAATTTTGTTTGGTTAAAAAAGAGTTCATTTTCGATAGAGTATACTTTGATGTAATCTATTATGTTAAGGTATGGGGGAGAAGTTATAACCGCGTTGAAAGTGCAATCTTCTAAGAAATCTAATCTTCTTGCATCTGCGTTATAGACTTTAATAATTGATTTTTTTGTTTGCAAAGTTTTAAGGTCATGAAACATCTTTTTTACAACCCTTTTAAATACTGGTCTTAGTGGAGGCAAATTTTTTCTTTTTCTAAATTTTATCACAGCACCATCCTTGTAAGCCATAGAAACTTTGTTGGCGGCTATCATGAGGGCCAAAGTGAAGAAATTTTTTGCCGAAACATCTTTTATTTCGCTTATAACATGTTTAAAAAATATTATATCTTCTAAAGCATATCTAGTGAACGCTTTTCTAACCAAGGGACTCAGGCCTTCTATCTGAGGTTTGATGAACCTTTTACTGAAAATATCTTGTGCCACACTCTTTAGGTATCCTAAGTCATAATCCATTGTCTTTACTTGGGAAAGGAAAACGGCGAGTGGCATAATGTCTACCCCCACGGAATTTATTCCTTTTTCTTTTGATGCCAAAAGTGTTGTTCCGGAACCACAGAATGGGTCCAGCACCCAATCACCTTCCTTTAATTTAAATTGATCAAAAATCGTCATTACAAAATCTCTTGAAAAACCTTCCTTAAAATGAAACCAATTGTAGACAGGATATTTTTTATTAGGGACAAATGTTACTAGTGGCCCGAGTTCAAATTTTTCCTCTATTAAGTAGTCCATAAGTTATGCTAGACGATAGTTGTCGACAAATTTATAGTTAACGCATTTTAACTAGAAGTCCATTGAATTTAATATTTCCTCAGGCAGACCTGGACATTGTAATTCTAAAAAGTATTTACTTTTTATCACTTGGGCTCTAACCAATTCTTCCATTTCATCTAATGTACGGTAGGATAAGGGGTTTAATTCTTTCAATCTACTACTAGGAAGCCCTTCGACTTTTACTGGAATCAAAACCTTTTTACCCCATATAGGATGTTCATCATATTCAACCGCGCCTCGGACAGCTTGTAAAAGGAAAAGTTCTGTTTCCTCTATAGTTGGACTTGTTCCATCAACCGGTTTTGGAATACCGTTTGAGTTTAATTCAAGTTTTGTTACGGGCATCTTAAAAGTTTTTTCACCCAATCTTTCTTCAACCCATTCATATTTTGCACCAATTTTTCCTACAGTATTAAGCATGTAAATTTCTATCAAAATTCCTTTTTCCCTTAACCTTTTTAAGATTTCATAAAATCGTAGTACATGCATTGTACTTTTAACACCCATTGTAAAAGGTAAACAATATCTTGTTTCATAGATTTCCTTACCTACTACTGAAAGGGATTGTGCAGGGTGGCCGACAGTTCTGCCGTCAGCAAGAACTTTGGCAGCAAATGTGAGATCTTCAATTTTTACCCAAGCATAATCACAAAGATTACCTGGACTGATAAATACTGCAGTATTTAAAGGCCCGCTGGAGTCTATTTGGCCATCAAAGTAGCCCGTATCAGCTAAATCAAATACGCTTCTGGCATTTTTATTAGGGGAACCACAGTACTGAAAAAGCTTACCCTCTAAACTTGGATTCCCATTTGAGTCGAACTCTGTATTTTCATGCAAAGCTTTCGGTGACATTGCAGCCTTTAATATTGGAAGCTGATGCTCATTAACGTCCTCTGTTTTCGTCCATGAACCCTTTTCAGAACCATATACCCGATCTTCAAATATTGCAACTACATCATCATTTCTTATAACTTGATTGGATACGTATAATGTTGGATCTATGCCAAATTGCTTTATAAATAGATGTTTGTTATGCTCACCAAAAACATACATGCCGTGAGTGGATTTGCCGGTACCAGTTAAGCCCCACACGCACATTATAACCCTTTTACTTTTACCTTCCACGGTTTTAACTGTAAACTCTCTCAGAGCAGCATGTTCACCACATCCACCCCTTTTATAAACAAAATAAATCCAGTGTGCAAGAAAACCTTTTTTAACTTCACCTTGATACGAGCTACAGGTTACAATTGTATAATCGTGATGGGGAAAACGTAATACTCTTAGCATTTGATTGGTTCCAGGAATATTCGGATTCCCTAGATAATGAGGTATTTCAAACAACATTACATCAGGTTCTTCATCCGGTGGTGCTGGAAAATTAATTTTAGACCACCGGAATGCAATATCAGGAAATTGTGGGTCACAGTACAGTCGTGCATGCATTCTTACTGGAGAAGCATCAGAACCTAAATAGCAATCAACTTGTATCAAAGGGCCTTGCGCAAGAATATGCTCTAAGACTCTCATCATCAAAAACTTGTATTCAGGCAAAAGTTCACTATCATCTTCTACAACGACAGTTCCATTTGCCGACCTATGCCATATGTTTGAAGCCCAGCCCCAAGAACCATTTTTGAAGCCTATACCATATAGTTTTGCACGTTCAAAAAGATCGGGAGGATTATTTAAAATTGCCTTTAAACCGGCTTTCTCCTTAATCATAATAATTTTAAAAAATAAATCCTTAAACCCTTGGATAGTTATCTCGTCTTGCTTAATAAGCAAGGTGAATACACCCCGCTACTATTATGCCGGTACACCAGCATCCTGAGTAAACATGACAGTTCATGAGCGAATCGCTGAAAAAGCGCCTAAGATTTCATAAATAAATTTTATCCAAAAAAGACAGACTTTTTGATAATAAAAAATACAATATCCTATCAATCTGCAAATTAAACAACAACATTACAAATATACATTTGACATAATGCCAACACAAATTCAATTTTAATTTCAAAATTTTTATTTTAGTACAAAAATCACTACAAAATACCATAAAGTAAACTAATACTTGACGATATGGTAAACATGCACCAGAATAAATCCATAATGCAGGGGGTGGGATTTGAACCCACGAACCCCTACGGGACAGGGTTCTAAGCCCTGCGCCTTTGACCTGGCTTGGCAACCCCTGCGCCTTGTTTATGAGTTTAGTGATTGTAATTTAAAGTTTTCTGCTAATTTAGACATATAATTTATTGCTCCTTTTAGTTACCAGAGATATAGCTATAGTTGCATTTGAATAGGATATTATTTTCAGGTGAGATGCATTTCTTCATTGGGCGTGTCCTACCCTCGGTGCAGATTAGTGTCATCACACTGTTTGAAATAGGGTCTTGGAAATATTTATTATTTTCTGTTTGATTCAAATTCATCTACTTTTATGTTCTTAACTTGTTGCATCTAAGATCGATGCTAGGAGAGCAGCCCGTAACCTTTTTCCGTATAATGTTTGTTTAAAATATTTTGCGTATCTTGAATTATCTACTTCGTAAGAGATTTCGTCTACTCGAGGTAGTGGATGCAATATTATTAGGTCTTCTTTTGCCTTTTGTAAGATTTTCAGGTTCACCACATAAGAACTTCTCACTTTTTCGTATTCTGCAAGGTCTGGAAAACGTTCCTTTTGCACTCTTGTTACGTAAAGTACATCAAGTTCTGGTAAAACTTCTTCGACATTATCGTGTTCAGAGAGGGATATTTTCTTTTCTAGGTCAAAGAAAATTTCTCTCCTCACCCTTAACATTGGATGCGAGATAAGTTTTATTTTTACATTGAACAATGATAAGGCGTATAAAAGTGAATATACTGTCCGTCCATACTTTAAATCACCCAAAATGCCTATCTTCAAACCATCTACGTCACCCTTTTCCTTGATTATAGTATAAAGATCTGTCATCGCTTGTGTAGGATGTTCCTCGGTACCACTACCTCCATTTATCACTGGCTTGTTTGAAACTTCAGCTGCAAATTTTGCAGCACCATCCTTATAATGACGTATAACAATTACATCAACATAATTTTCTACGGTTCTTACTGTATCAGCTAAATTTTCGCCTTTCTCAACCGACGAGGTTCTAGGTTCTGCAAACCCTAAACATTTACCACCAAGCCATAACATTGCAGCTTCAAAGCTTAGTCTGGTTCTAGTGCTTGGCTCAAAAAAAAGATAACCTAAAATTTTTCCCTCAAGAAGATGCGCACGTTCTTTTTCAGACAAATTTTCTATTTTATCAGCCATGCTAAAGAGATACAATAGGTCGTCTTTGGAAAAATCTTTTATTGAAACCACATCTCTATTCCTAAATGGATTTACCATCATTAATCGCCCTATATGTTTGTAAACATTTAAAATAAAAATATATGTGTAGGTTGATATGAGTGATTGAGTGCAATGCCGGAAAAGGAGTTGTTGGTGCAAAAGATAAAGAATGGGACTGTGATAGACCATATAGTGGCCGGAAAAGCACTTCAAGTACTTTCTATATTGGGTGTTAGCGGTTCCGAAGGGAAAACGATAACTATTGCTATGAATGTGCCTAGTAAAAAGTATGGTAGAAAGGATATTATTAAAATTGAAGACACCTATTTGTCTCCTGAAGTTACGAATAAAATTTCACTAATTACACCCCACGCGACCGTTAATATTGTTAGAGAATATGAGGTTGTTGAAAAGAGATCATTAGAATTGCCGGATGAAATTATAGGTTTATTTAAGTGCCCAAATCCAAACTGTATAACAAATGCCAGCGAGCCAATAGAGACAAAATTTTATCTGCCATCAAAGGATCCTCCACTCCTAAGATGTAAATATTGTGAGAGAATCTATGCGCCCACTGAGGTAATATAGAATGGAGAAAAAAGTTTTTGAAACAATTATCGAATTAGAGAATAAGAAAAAGAGTGAAATAGAGGAGGCTTTGAAGGAGGCAGAAGAAATAAGGAGAAGGGCTGAGGTTGAAGGAAAAAAAATTTATGAAGAGATTATTGAAAAAAAGGTAGAGGAGGGAAAGGAGGAAGCTAGAAAAATAATATTGGAGGCGGAAAGAAAAAGTGAAATAGAATATAAAAGAATAATGTTGGAGGCAGAAGAAAAAAAGAAGGCGTTAAGAGAAAACGTTAAAAATTGTGAGGGAGAGGCGATAGACATAATTTTAAAAACACTCTTGGAAAGGTGGAAAGAATGAATAAGGTCATAAATTTTGATTTACTTTTAGAAACAATAGAAGGAGAGTATGAGAAGCAAAAAAAGATGATTATAGATAAGGCAAAAGATGATTATGAGAAAATTTTACAGAAATATAGAGATGAGGCATGTAGGAAAGCGGAAGAAGAGGTTAATAAGATTGTGGAGGAGGCCAAAAGAAAAGCTGGATTAATACTTCAGAAAAAGATTTCTGAGGCTGAATTGAACGCAAAATGGGAATTACTTAAGGATAAAGAGAAAGCGTTTCAGAATATTGTAGATCGATTTTTAGAAAAAGTTTATGATGAACAATATTTGGATATGGCGAAGGAAATTCTCTTTTGGCATATTTACAAGACACTAAAGACACTTAATGTTGAAAAATGCGTTATTAAATTTAATGAAAAATCAAAAATTTTAATTGATAAGGATAATTTAAGGAAAAAATTAAAAGAAAATGGATTAAAAATGCAGTTAAGTTTTAAGAAAGATGAAAATATTAGAGGAGAGGCGGTTATAGAGGCGCTTGACGGAAAATTAAGAGTAGACTGTTCATTTAGAGAAATGATTACAAAAGACGAGGATCTAATAAAAAAGCTGCTTAATGAAAAAATTTTTGAAAAAGAGGGTGGTCAGATATAGGTAAAGTATACGTTATTGGAGATGAAATGGTAACCGAATTTTTTAATGTAGCAGGTGCAGAAAAGACTTTTGTACCCAGAAGTAGGGAAGAGGCAAGGACAATTTTTAATGAACTTTTGAAAAAGGAGGATTCAGCTCTTATTGTAGTCGAGAAAAGTGTGTCTCTGTGGCTAGATGACCTCATAAATAAGCATATTGCTGAAAAAAGGAGACCGTTGATTATAACTTTGCAATCGCCCAAAAAGGAATATAAGGAAAGTCAGTTTGAGGATATAGTAAGATTAATAGAAAAGGTTACAGGCGTTAAAATTGAATTGTGATAGTTGGGGGAAAGTATGGAAATAAACACGTTCACATTATTTAGGTCATGTAATATAGGAATATTTTTAAAATGTAATGAAAAATTTGTTTTAGTTCCAAAAAATATTGCAGTTACTAAAGCAGAAAAGTTATCAACTTTTCTGGGGGTACCCTATATACGTACTTCTGTTTCTGGATTAAGGCTGTTAGGGCCGCTGATCGCAATGAATAGCAACGGTATTCTAGTTTCAAAATACATCGAGGATGATGAGCTAAAAAGTTTAAAAAGTGAAACAGGATTACCTGTAGAACGTTTTCCTTCAAACTATACAGCCGTGGGGAATCTGATTTCAGTAAATGATAAAGGAGCAATTGTTTCAAACGTTTTTTCATCAACTCATGTGAAGGTAATCCAAGACGTTCTTGATGTCCCTGCTGAGAGAATGAATGTAGCCGGATATAGTACTGTAGGTTCTTTGATTTTTGCAACTAATGTTGGAACACTGGTACACCCGCTTACCTCAGATAAGGAGGTGGAGAGAATTAAATCAATTTTAAAGACGGATGTAACACATTGCACAGTGAATGATGGAGTGCCTTTTGTTTCATCCGGTATACTGGGTAATTCTAAGGGAATTGTTGTAGGAAACTTAACCAATGGAACAGAACTTATGACTCTTTCAATGATCTTCAGGTAACATTAAAGTTAATTTGACACAAAATACTTTTAACCCAATTACTCTAGACCAAATTTGTGCATCTAAAATGGCAGAAAAGGATATTGAGCAAGAGTTACAGACTAAACTTGTTCAATTAAAGTATCTAGAAGACTACTTACAGGATTTACTTGCAAGAGAAAATTTGCTAATTACAAGTTTTAACGATATAGAAAATGCTGAAGAAACAGTTAACGAATTATCCAAAAAAAATGGATTTGAAACCTTAGTTTACATAGGCGGTGGAATATATGTATATGGGCGAATAGATTCAAGAGATAAAGTACTAGTAAATGTTGGAGCGAATGTGGTTATAGAAAAAAAATTTAATGACGCACTAACTTTTCTCCAGGAACGGAAGGAGGAAATCAAACGAATCCTAAATGACATAGACCAACAAAAGCAACAGACAGCTTCAGCTATACAAAAATTGAGGGAAGAAGTTGAAGACAGCATAAGAAAAAAACAGTCAAGTGGTTAAAAATTGTTTGAAAAGCTAAAAAGCGTATTTTCGTCAGCAATTTCAAATTTATCAAAAAAAGAGATTACTGAAAAAGAAGTAGATAAAGTTCTTAATGAACTGATGCTTTCATTAATAGAATGTGATGTAGCATATGAGGTAGCTGAGGAAATAAGTAAAAGACTTAAAAATTCACTTATAGGTAAAAGGGCATCATCATATGAAATAAAGGAGTTGATTCGAGAAAATCTTAGACAAACGCTCCTCGAAATATTTTATGAGACACCTAAAATTGATATTATAGAGAAAATAAATAGTAAGAAAGAAAAAGGGTTACCCTTCGTAATACTGTTCTTAGGAATAAACGGGACAGGGAAAACAACTACCTTAGCAAAGCTAGCCTACTTATTAAAGAAAAAGGGTTTTAGTGTTGTTCTTGTATGTGGGGATACGCACAGAGCAGGTTCAATAGAGCAGTTAAAACAGCATGCAATGAAATTAGGGCTTAAAACTATAGAGCAAAGATATGGAGCGGATCCAGCGGCTGTGGCTAGGGATGGAGTAACTTATGCGAAAATGCATAAGCTAGATGTCGTGCTAATCGATTCTGCTGGAAGAATACAAACGGATAAAAATCTAATGGAGGAAATTTTAAAGATTGTTAGAGTTGTATCACCTGATCTAAAAATTTTTGTCGGAGATGCATTAGCTGGAAATGATGTGGTTTCACAGAGTAGAGAATTTTTAAAGTATACAAATTTTGATGGTGTAATATTAACTAAAGTGGACGCCGATGTAAAGGGAGGAAGTGCAATTTCTATAGCCTATGTAACTAAAAGGCCAATTCTATTTATAGGTACAGGCCAAAATTATGATGACTTGGAAGAATTTGTTCCCGAAAGACTTGTTGACAACATACTTTCGAGAGAATAAATCTTTTTAAAACATTATTTCTAAGAGTAGATGAATTTGGATGATTAGGGGGAAATCAATTCTATCTTTAATGGAACTAGATCGAAACGAGATATTAAAGATATTAGATTTTTCAGCTAAGTTAAAGGAAAAAAGAAAGGAAGGAATGTATCCGAAACTTTTGAAAGATAAAACATTAGTTTCAATTTTCATGAAGCCAAGCACAAGGACCAGGATCAGTTTTAATGAGGCAATGCATGAGTTAGGAGGACATTGTATAGATGTTACATCGAATGAGCTACAGTTAGGACGAGGAGAAACAATAGAGGACACAGCACGAGTAATTTCAAGATACTGTGACGTGATAGCGGCAAGAGTGTTTTCACATGAAGATGTGGTTAGACTTTCAAGAGCGGCTTCAGTCCCAGTTATAAATAGCTTATCAGATATGTATCACCCGTGCCAAATATTAGCTGACCTCCTTACTATTAGGGAGAAAAAAGGCAGTTTTAATGGAATAAAACTTGTATACATTGGCGATGGAAATAATGTTTGTAATACATTGATTATAGGTTGTGCACAAGTTGGGATCGATATAAATTTGGCATGCCCAAAAGAGTATATGCCATCAACCGCTGCAATAGATTTCGCTTTAAAAGCTGTTGAAAGCAGCGGAGGCCACATAACCTTCTACGACGACCCTCAAGAGGCTGTAAAGGATGCCGATGTAATTTATACTGATACTTTTGTTTCGATGGGACAAGAAAGTGATAAGGAAAAGAGACTCAGAATTTTTTTGCCAAAATATCAGGTAAATAGCAAATTGGTTGAAAAAGCAAAAAATGATTTTATATTCATGCACTGTTTGCCAGCACATAGGAACCAAGAAGTCACTGACGAAGTAATAGACAGCCCCAATTCAGTTGTATTTGATCAGGCAGAAAATAGGCTGCATGTACAGAAAGGCCTATTATGTCTTCTCCTTTTAGAAGAAAGTGAAATTAAAATTTGAGAATAACATTTATTGCTTCAAAAAATGATTCCGCAAGCTTGAACATTGCAGAAAATGTTATTGAAAGATTTCAATTAGTGGAGAATGAGGAAAACCCAAAGTTCAAATCTTTTGAAAAAGAAGGTTTTAAACTTATTTACATAGATGAAGAAGGCATATTCTTGGATAAATTAAATATCAAGTATGAGGCAGACCTCCTTATAGTCTTATCCAAACACATGAGTAGTGAAGGAGTGAGTTCATTAACGGTTCATCCAACCGGAAACCTATTAAATAGTACAGAATACGGTGGAAAGGCAAAGCATGTTTCATATACTAATCCCTGGTATATGTCTGAATATTTTTTAAACTTAGTTGAAGTTTTAGGAAAAGAAAGCAGTTTGCAGGTTAAAGCTTCTTTAGAAGTCACACATCATGGACCAACTGAAATTGATATTCCACTCTTTTTTGTAGAAATTGGCAGTAATATACAAAATTGGACAGACAGACGGCTTGGAGAAAAAGTTGCGGATGCACTCTATAATACATTAACTAAAGATGTTAGGAAAAAAGACGCATTTGTAGGGTTTGGAGGAGGACATTATGCACCAGCTTTTACACATTATCTACAAAAGGAGGATGTTGCGATAGGTCATATGGTGCCCAAATACGCACTTTTTGAGGGAATTGACGAAAAGTTATTTCTTACACTGTTTAAGAAAAGTTTATTAGAAAAACCAAGAGCATTGGTCGATAAAAAGGGGTTGACATCAAAAAAGTTTGAAGAACTTATTTCATTCTTTGAAAAGCATTCAATAGAATTTTTAAAAATATAGTAACAAATTTAGAGAACCACATTTAGGAGACTTTAAGATTTAATAGGATGCAGAAGTAGGGGGTTTATGTGTGATAATTGATGAAGATTAAGGAACTTTTAAATTCTATGATAAACACGTTACGTTTGACTAGAAAAACAAGCTTTGAGGAATTTAAACTATATCTTAAATTAGTGCTTATAGGAGTTGGAGTGGTAGGAGGTATAGGGTTTATAATAAAGGTTATAGCAAGCTTTTTAACTCTGGGAAGGAGGTAAAAATTATGGAAAGCCAATTTTTTGCAGTTCGAACTACAGGCGGCCAAGAAGAAAATGTCGCAGAATTTATTTACAAAAATGCAATTTTTAACAAAAAAGAGATATACAGTATAGTACATATTCCTTCACAAAAAGGCTATTTAGTTATTGAGGCAAAAAATGGCCAAGATGTAAGAGAGGCAATAGCAGGAGTAAAACATGTTAAAGAACTTGTACCCGGATTACTGAAATTGGAAGATTTTGACAAGCTTTTAATAAAAAAGCCTGCTATAGCAGAGTTCACAGTAGGAGAGGTAGTCGATATTATAATGGGCCCATTTAAGGGTATGAAAGCAAAAATAACAAAAATTGATTTAACAAAGATGGAGGTTACCGTTATGCTTTTGGATGCACCTTATCCACTTACATTAACTGTAGACGCAAGCTATTTAAAACCAAGTAAGAAAGGGTGATTAATGTTGGGTGAAAAGAAAACTGTAAATGTACTTATAACTGGAGGAGAAGCCACAGCTGGACCACCACTTGGGCCCGCACTTGGACCATTAGGTGTGAATGTAGTAGCAATTGTTAAGGAAATAAACGAAATGACAAAAGAATATTCTGGAATGCGTGTACCAGTAACAGTAGAAGTTGATGTTGATAGTAAGGCATATAGTATAAAAGTGGGAATACCTACTACTGCGGCATTACTTGCAAAAGAGGCACGGATAGAAAAGGGTTCAGGTACACCAGGCAAGGATTTTGTTGGAAACATTACATTCGAACAACTGCTAAAAATTGCGAATATATGTATGCAAAAATCATATTCCACTTCATTAAAGGCTGCAGCGTGCGAAGTTTTAGGCTCTTGTGTAAGTATGGGTATAAAGGTTGATGATAAGCCACCAAAACAGGTCCTTAAGGAAGTTAAGGATGGAGTATACGACAAGAAGATTGATGAGTGGATGCAAAAAGTAAAATTTTAAAAACAGGAAACTTTTGGATGAAGGTTGTCGTGAATAAACTTGATAACAAAAAACCAACTAATTTCCTTGGTAAAGACAGTAAAGAATAATGCTGTTAAAAGAAACTTTAAACAATCCTATGAACTTATAATTGCATTAAAAAATATCGATTTTAAGAAGCAGAATGTCGTAATTAATGAAATTGTTCAATTACCATTCTTCTCTGGCACACCTAAGAAAATTTGCTTCATAGGCACCGGTGAGCTCGCACTAAGGGCGAAAAATGCAGGAGTAGACCTAGTTTTAGAACCCGAACAATTAGATAAACTTCAAGGCAATAAAAAAGAGGCTAAAAAGTTAGCTAAAGAATATGATTTCTTTCTAGCAGACCCAACACTCATGGCAAGGGTGGGAAAGATTTTAGGCCAATTTTTGGGGCCAAGTGGGAAAATGCCTATTCCAGTACCTCCTACAAGCCCCTTGGAAGAAATAGTTAAAAGATATAGAAACTCTATTAGGGTCAGAACACGTGGGCAACTTTCTGTGGCAGCAAAAATTGGAGATGAATCACTTACAGAAGAGCAGATAGCAGAAAATGCACTTACAGTATATAATGTTATAGAAAAGAAATTGCCAGAAGGTGAAAAGAATATTAGAAAGATTTATTTGAAATTAAGCATGTCAAAACCAGTTGAAATTGTAGTGGGTGCTAAGGAATGAGTAAGAGAACAACTTATCCTCTAAAAAAGGAGAAAATGTTTTCTCAGATACAAGAGCTTTCGCAAAAATATAATTACTTGTGCATTTCAAAATTGGAAAAAGTGCGCTCAGTACAGTTAATGATGCTAAGAAAGATGTTAAAGAATGACGCAAAATTTATGGTTGTAAAAAATAAGATAGCATTGAGAGCACTATCTAATACAAAATTTGGCTATGACACACAGTTAGAGGAAAAACTTAAAGGACAAACACTACTGATTTTCACAAACCAAAATCCCTTTAAGCTTTCACTCCTATTATCTAAGAATAAGGTTTCATTACCGGCAAAAGCAGGGGATATTGCTACTGATGATATAATCATACCAGCAGGGAATACTGGGTTACAGCCGGGACCGATTCTTAGCGAATTTAAAGAGGCAGGAGTGCCGACAAAAATAGATAGCGGAAGTATATGGGTTGCTAAGGATACTGTAGTAGCAAAGAAGGGTGATATTATTTCACCGAAATTGGCCGGTCTATTAAGTAAGCTTAACATAAAGCCAATAAAGGCAGGCTTAACTGTTTCATTTGCGTTCATGGACGGTGTTACAATAGCAGAAAAGGATCTTGTGTTAGATCTTGAAAAAATCAAAAGTGATATACAATCAGCATATTTAGAGGCAAGAAATCTCGCAATAAATTCGAACTACTTTACAAGAGACACTATAATTGAATTATTAAGTAAAGCATATCAGCAGGCATGGGGACTATCATTAAATGTAGAATACATAACGAAAGAAAACGTGACCACATTATTACAAAAATATGAACTTATAGGGAAACAGATTTACGAAAAATTGAAAGAAAAAGGATATAATTGATTTATCCGAAGAGCGCTGCCAGCCCTTCAACAGCTTCCTCTTGAGCAGCTTCCTTCTTCTCTTCCTCCACTTTTTCCTTCTTTTCTTCAACAGGCTGTGACGTAGGCTGGACTGTAGCGGTTGTTACCGGAAGCGATGTCACAGATTTTAATGCCTCATCTATGTTAACTTCACTCAATGCTGCAATGAGGGCTTTAATTTTTGCTTGATTAGGTTCAACGCCGGCGGCAGAAATTACTTTGGCAATATTTTCTTCATTTATTTCTTTACCTAACTTATGTAATATTAATGCGGCATATATGTATTCCATTTTTTATCAGCTCTGCATAACTGCTTATTAGACCAGTATTTAAAAGATTTTCCTTTTTAAAAAGAGAAAAGACTATATTAGTATGTTTTTGTGGGTATCATCATAATGTCTGTGGATCCTAAAGAGTTTGAGCTAGAATACTTTAAGAGAAATGGGTTTATTAGACAAAAGTGTAAAGTTTGCGGTGCCTTTTTCTGGTCACAAAAAATTACTGATGTGTGCGGAGAAAGTCCATGTGTAGAAAACACATTTATAGAAAAATCTCCGACCACCATTCATCTAGACTTAAACGGTGTTAGAGAAACATTTCTCACCTTTTTCAACAAACATGGGCATACAATAATTGAACCATATCCTGTCGTCTGTAGATGGAGAGATGACCTCTTGGTTACAATTGCAAGCATAGTGGACTTTCAACCCTATGTGACAAATGGGGAGATTCCACCGCCTGCAAATCCTTTAGTTGTGAGCCAACCTTGTTTAAGATTTGAGGACATAGATAACGTGGGCGTAACTTCTGGAAGACATCTTACAATATTTGAAATGGGAGGAGCACATGCATTTAATTATCCAGGGAATGAAGTGTATTGGAAAGATCAGACAGTAGAATATCATCATAACCTTATTACAAAGGTTTTCGGCGTTGAAAGTGATAAGATTTCTTATAAGGAACATTTATGGTCTGGTGGAGGAAATGCGGGACCAGCTGTCGAAGCAATTGTTGATGGACTTGAAATCTCAACTCTAGTTTTCATGTGCTACAAGATGGAAAATGGGAAATGGGTGCCAACTGTTGTCAAAACAGTTGACACAGGATATGGGTTAGAGAGGTGGGCATGGTTGAGCTTGGGAACGCCGACAGCTTTCCACGCAATATTTGGGCCACTCTTACCAAAATTTATGGGAATAATGGGGGTAGAATGTGATAATAAAATCATAGTAGAAACAGGAAAACTTTCTGGAGCATTAAATGTGGAAAGGCCTACATTATCTTATGAGACCAGAAGACTTATTGCAAAAAGAATTGGAATTACTGTTGATGAATATCTTAGGCTTATAGAACCATTTGAAAAGGTTTGCACACTCTTGGACCATACAAAAGCATTAATATTTTTATTAGCTGAAGGAGTTGTCCCATCAAATGTAAAAACAGGATATTTAGCTAGAATGCTTTTAAGAAGAATTTATAGAATATTATGTGAATTTGGTCGTGAAAACCAACTTCTCGAATTATTGGAATATCAGATAGGTTACTGGGGAAGATACTTTAGAAATTTAGAGATGAATAAAAATGAAATATTAAAGCTCGCGGAAGTTGAGATTGTAAAGTATAGAAGAACTTTAGAAAGGGAAATGGAGATCATCATCAAAAAGTTGAATCATTTAAAGAAAGAAGGGAAAAATGAAGTTCCAAAGGAGATGATCGTTGAGGCATATGAATCCCATGGGATACATCCTTCTCAGCTTAAGGAACAGGCAATTAAATTGGGGTTAAAGACAGAAATTCCACAGGACTTTTTTGCTTCAATTGTAAAAATGCATACAAAAAAGGTAAAGGAAACAGAGGAAAAAGATGAACTTGAAAAAATGCTAATAGATAGAAATATTCCTCCGACAGAAAAAATATTTTATGAAGATCCAAAGCTTTTACAGTTTAATGCAAAGGTAATATTCGCATATAACAACAAAATAGTTTTGGATAGAACAGCATTTTATGCAGAAAGTGGTGGACAGTTATCAGATATTGGAAAAATTGTGTGGGAAAATGGAGAAACAACTGTTAAATACGTGAAGAAAGTTGGTGGAATAATTGTTCATGAAGTCGATAACCCGCCACCAATTAATGCGGAGGTCGTAGGTCATGTAGATAAAGAAAGAAGGGAGCAACTATCAATACATCATACAGCAACGCATATAATTAATGGGGCTGCACGGAAAGTTTTAGGAGAACATGTCTGGCAGGCAGGTGCACAAAAGAACGTCGACGAAGCACACCTAGATATCACACATTATACAAACATTACGGATGAAGAAGCTAGTAGAATAGAGGACATAGCTAACGAAATAGTAAGGAAAAACATTAAGGTTGAAATATTCAATTTACCTAGATTTGAGGCAGAAAGGAAATATGGGTATAGACTTTACCAGGGTGGAGTTGTACCAGGAAAAGAGATAAGGGTAGTAAAGATAGGGGAACATGATGTAGAAGCTTGTGGTGGAACACACGTCTTAAACACTGGTGAAATTGGATTCATTAAAGTGATCAAAGTTGAACATATACAAGATGGTATTGAGAGAATAGTTTTCACGGCGGGAAAAGCGGCACTTAAAAGGGTTCAGGAGACCTTCGAAACTATAAAGAATATTTCAAAACAAATTAATGCACCATCAGAAGGTTTAACCGAAGCTGTTGAAAAAATTGTAAAGGAAAATGACGAAATAAGGAAGAGAATAAGGAGATATTCTAAAAGATTAGCGGAGTACGCACTTCCTTATATTAGGGATAAAGCGGAACATTTTATGGGAATTAGAATATATTATGTTATAGATAATGAATTGGAGGAAAGCACGCATATTGATATTGGAAGTGCGGTTATAGAGAAGATGCAGGATCTTCTTTACTGTGCATTAATTCCGGTAAACAATGTTGTACAAGTTATAGTTTTTTCAGGCACCCAAGCTCAAGAGAAAAATATTTTAGCAAGGGATATTGCGAATTTTATAGCAAGTCAACTTGGTGGAGCCGCTGGAGGAGATAGAAGATTTGGTAGAGGAGGAGGAAGGGATATTGATAAGCTAAACATGGTAAAAGAGAAAATGCTGGATTACTTAAGGGAGAGGATGGTGAAAAATTAATGCTAGAATATGAGGAAAAGTGGATTGAGGCTTGGAAAAAGGATAGGGTATTCGAGGCGGATAGGGACGTTTCTAGAGAAAAACTTTTTGTAAATGCGCCATTCCCTTACATGAATGGACCACTACATATTGGCCATGCCTTTACATATACGAGATTAGACGCTTTTGCAAGATATAGGAGGATGAAGGGAAATAATGTCCTATTTCCTTTTGCATGGCACTGGACTGGCGAGGCTGTTGCTGGACAATCAGTTAGGTTAAAAAAAGGGGATCCGGCTGTAATCAAAGCTTTTGTAGAAATTGATGGAATACCTCCAGAAGAACTTGAAAAATTTACGTCACCCTATAATCTGGCAGAATATTATACCAGAGTAAGTAGGGAGGCACTCTATAGACTTGGGCTTTCAATAGACTGGCGTAGAGAATTTTTTACAACAAGCTATAATAAGGGATTCAGTAAATTTGTAGAATGGCAGTATATTAAATTAAGGGAAAAAAATTTTGTTGTAAAAGGATCTCATCCTGTTGTATGGTGTCCTTCAGATCAAAGTCCTACAGGCGATCATGATAGACTTGAAGGAGAGGGCGTATCCCCTGAAGAATTTTATCTAGTTTTCTTTAGAATGGACGATTACTTTTTGGCAGCAGCCACCTTTAGGCCGGAAACAATATATGGTGCAACAAACATATGGATTCTTCCCGAAGGAGAATATGTTAAAGCAGAAATTGATAATATAAAACTTGTAATAAGCAGAGAAAGCCTCACCAAGTTTATTGAACAGGAGAGAAATGTAAAAATAATTGAAACATTTTATGGAAAGGAATTGATAGGAAAAGAGTGTGTTGTACCCTTAGCTGGACATAGAATTCCAATCTTACCGGCAACCTTTATAGATCCAGCTTACGGCACAGGAATAGTTTATAGTGTGCCAGCACACGCACCATATGATTGGCTTGCTTTAAGAGATTTACAAATAGCTTCAAATGGAAAGTTGAAGGAAATTGTTGCTAACATAAAACCAATTTCTATAATTAAAGTTGAAGGCTTCGGCGAGTATCCAGCTATTGAAATAGTGGAACAAATGGGAATAAAAGATCAAAACGATAAGCAGGCGGAGAAAGCAACAGAGATCATATACAGCAAAGAATTTCATACTGGAGTAATGAAGGAAAATTGTGGAATCCTAAGTGGGATGCCTGTTAGAGAAGCTAAGAATAAGATTATAGAAACTCTGATGCGCCAAGGTTTAGGCGATAAAATTTATGATTTACCTCAAATAGTTAGATGCAGATGTGGCACCAGATGTATTGTAAAGATTCTAAGGGATCAGTGGTTTTTAAACTACAGTAACCAGGAGTGGAAGGAAAGAGTTCGCCAGCACGTTAAAACAATGAAGATTTTACCAGAAGAGGCAAGGGCGTGGATTTACGCTACAGTTGATTGGCTTAATAATTGGCCTTGCGCAAGAAAAACGGGAATGGGGACACAGCTTCCCTGGGACAAGGAATGGATCGTTGAAACCCTAAGTGATTCCACAATTTATATGGCATACTACATCGTGAGCAAGTATGTGAACAGTGGAGAAATAGATCCTGAACAGATGACCAAAGAATTTTTTGACTATGTGTTTTTAGGTGAAGGTAAAATAGAAGAAGTTTCAAAAAAGACTGGAATAGATGTAAATATTTTAAAAAATGTCCGTGAAGACTTCCTTTATTGGTATCCAGTGGATTTGAGAAATTCTGCTAAGGAGCTTATTCCAAACCACCTAACATTTTTTATCTTTCATCATGTGGCGATATTTCCAAAGGAAATGTGGCCTAAGGGAATAAGTGTGAATGGAATGATTACAATAGAAGGTAAGAAGATGTCAAAATCAAAGGGAATTTTTACTACAATCTCAAAAGAAATAAGAAAATATGGAGCAGATGTTGTAAGAGCGGCATTAATTTACGGCGCAGAAGGAATGGATGATCCTGATTGGAATGAAAACATTGCAAAGCTTATGGAGCAAAAAATCGCATTTTTATTCGAGTTCATAAACGAAATAAGAAGGATTTCAAGTTATAGAGAAAAAGATTTTCCAGAAAAATTATTACTTGCGGAAGTCAAGAACATGATTTCGCTTATTGAGAAAAATTTAGAGCAGATGAAGACAAAGACTGCCTTTCAAATTGCATTCTTTGACATACCCAATGTTATAAAAAGGTATCTTAGACAGGTTACTGTACCAGAAAAAGGTACAATTGAAGAGGTTCTTGAGTACTGGATAAAGGTGATGGCACCATTTATTCCATTTACATGTGAGGAACTCTGGCATCTTATCGGAAGACAAGGATATATTTCTTTAGAGAAATGGCCAATTTTAACGGTTAGCGAAGAAGATAATAGAGTTCTTTTTGAATACAAACTTATAGAGAAACTTTTAGAGGACGTGAGGGAAATAAAGAAGGTGACAAAAACTGAGCCAAAAACATTATACATTTATGTTGCAGCACAGGAACTGACTAAGGCGTTTTTAAAGTATGTAACTTATGTTGAGGAAGGATTAACTACAAAAGAGGCTGTGAAAAAGATTTATGAAGAAATTCCAAAAAACTTGATCGAAAGTGTTCCTCAGTTAATTAAACTGGCAGTTGCAATAGAAAAAAATTTAATTGATGAAGTAAAGAGGATAAAGGATTTTGACGAGTGCCAAGTATACAAAAAGAGTAAAGAATATTTGGAGAAGGAAACCGGCATGGAAATTAGAATATACTATTCAAATGAAAAAGATAAATATGATCCAAAGAATAAGGCTAAAAATGCTTTACCACTAAAGCCAGCACTCTTCCTAGAATAAAATACCCCCGTCTTAAACTTTAACATAAAGATTAAATAAGGTTAGAAAATTATTCCCAAATGTATGGAAATAATATTAAATAATTGCAAAATTAAAATTATACAAGGGGATATAACAGAACAGGATGTAGATGCTATAGTTAATGCAGCTAATCCAACCCTTATGGGCGGAGGAGGAGTTGATGGAGCAATACATCGTAAGGGGGGAAGTAAGATACTTGAAGAGTGCAAACAAATAAGAGCCACATTATATCCTAATGGGCTTCCAACTGGGGAGGCAGTTATAACTTCAGGAGGGAAATTGAAAGCAAAATATGTTATACATACTGTGGGCCCAATATGGAGGGGTGGAAATAGTAATGAAGCTGAACTTTTATCCAAAGCATATAAGAATTCATTAAGGATAGCAAAAAATCGAGGATTAAAAAGCATTGCTTTTCCTTCAATCAGTACAGGAGCTTACGGGTACCCTATAGAAAAGGCAAGCATGGTAGCATTAAGCACAGTTAAAGAATTTTTAGAAAAAGAAGATGAGTTGGGGGAAGTAATTTTTGTACTTTTTTCAAAAAAGGATCTTGAGATATATGAACAAATGGCAATTGAAATATTTGGTTTAAGTAAATAAATGATAGGATTATGGTGGACCGAGCGGGACTTGAACCCGCGACCTCTCGCGTGCGAGGCGAGCGTACATACCAGCCTGTACTATCGGCCCATGTTTTCTCGGTATACGGTTTCAGCTCTTCATCCCTATTTTTGGTCAGTTCGCCCGTCGATATAACCGTATACCTTTAAGACCGCCACAATTTCCACTATAAAGGGTTTAACTTAAGGTTTTCTCCCCGCTAATATATTAATTTCTTTGCTGAACTAAGTTAGAGAAAAATATTTTTAGCAAGAAGGGTCAGTTGTATCGAGTAGCAGGTTGATAAATAAATCAAGTAGAACTAAAAATTTTCTATTTGTTTCAATAATAGTTATTTCCTTTATTTTAGGTTTCTTCATAGGCTTATATGCAAAAAATAAGATTATGCAAGAATTGCCTGAAGAAATAAGTTCGCAATTAAAAAGGTTCAAATTTATAAACAGAAATACAGGTTTGGAAATATCCGATTATAAAATTATAAGCGTTACAAAAGGAACCTATGATTTCAGCGGAACCGTTTTTGAAACCTTTGTAATCGGATTTGAAGATAGACCCTCAGGTGCGAGCGCGGACCAAGACTATCTAGATCTAATAATCGAAATAAAAAGAGTCGCAGGGGAAAGAAGATGTACTTTTAGAATGGCCCAAATCGGATTAGACACAATAGACGTATACTTAGATGACAAATATTTAGGAAGCCTAAGGCCTTTAATAGAAGTAGAACTTACATAATAAAGTATAATGATTTAAGTCACTTAAATGCCGAGGGCCGGACTTGAACCGGCGACAGCCCGGTCTTCAGCCGGGTGCTCTCCCAGGCTGAGCTACCTCGGCGTCACAGCACAATTATAAATGCTATCAAGTAGCCCATTAATAACTTTTATGCAAAAATTTTCTGTAAATTTATGGCGGATGCTATCTAGTAAGGAATAAGTTCCCATCATTAAAATTTTGTTGAATAGGATGCGACCGCCGGGATTTGAACCCGGGTCAGAAGCGTGGCAGGCTCCCGTCCTAGACCAGACTAGACTACGGTCGCACACGATACCTTTTAGGGTTAGTAAAATAAAAGATTTAAACTTATAACAATAAAAGAATTTAAATAAAAGTGGTGGATGGTTTGTAGTGACAGAGTATGGGCCGGTAGTACAGGCTGGTAGTTATGCTCCCTTGGCATGGGAGAGGTCGTGGGTTCAAGTCCCACCCGGTCCATTAAAATACTTAGGCAAGAACAATATTAAACAATTTTTCGTATTTCTTTTTTAAAATTTTCAACAGGAGGAGTAAACACATCTATGAGTATGGATTTAGCTAATCCAAATACTTCATGCGCAATATTAGAGGGAATACAGTAACTATCGCCACTTCTTAATACATAACTTTTGCCATTTATATTAATTTTTATTCTTCCTTTAACTACATATCCAATTTGTTCGTTCATATGCTTGTGCACAGGAACTCTAGCATCCTTATTCAATGTAACTTCTATAAGCATTAAATTATCAGTTAAAGCCAACACCTTTCTTTGAACGCCCTCCCAAGGCACTGAAGGGAGCGCTTCTCGAGATTTGAGCATTACTGGACTCATATTGTAAAGATAAATAATGAAAGTCCTATTTAATCTTTAAAAAAATTAAAATCCTATTAAGTGTTTGAAGAAAAATTTTTGGCAGGCGGTTTAACTAGGAAGAACGCTGCTGTTTCACCTAGTTTTGTTCCAATTATTTTCGACATAACCTCACATTTTGTGGCTAAAATGTGAAAAGAAGGAATTTCCAGCCGTTTATAATAAATACTTTCAAAATTGGCGACACCTTTTGCTATTATTAAGTCTGTTCTTTCTAACAATTTAACTACGTGATCGGGTACCAGCCCTTCAATTATTCCTTCTGAATCAGTTTCTGTACTAATTAATGAACCATAATTGTTAAATCCCAATTTTATAGCTTCATCATAAGTTATATCATTTTGATAGGGTTTTCCTTTTGCTAATATCTTGATGTTTATGCCCATTTTTGACAGTTCTTTTACAAGTAGAAGATCCACTGATGCTTCACCTGCATTGTCTAGTATAAACAAGATATCTTTAATTCTGTTTAGGTAATTAAATAGGGTCTTCGATTCATCTTTTGCTAGTTTGTTTTGACCTATTTTTTTAAATGCCTCTTTTGGGCAAAGACCAAAATTTGTACTGGGATCTAAAAAATTCATAAAAGCAGAGACGGCTATTATTTTTTTTAACCTTTCTTTTCTATTTAGTTGTGATATTCTTTTTTCAAAGTTTATAGAAAAATTATATGCAAATTTGTAAGACAATTCTTTAAAATTTTTGTAAGGATCTTCATCTTTTATAAGTTTTTTAAGCTCAGAATAAAGAAGAGAGGCCAATTCAACTGTTGTTAAATCTTTTCTAATTAATGAACTACATTTCCTAATCAAATATTTTTGGGCATGTAATTTTTCCTCTTCATTTATTTTTGAATTATAAATTTCGTTTAAACGTCTATTCAGTATACAACATAGACATCTAGGTGTAAGTATCACAGTAAAGTATTGTAAATATACACTAAATAAAGTTTGATATCTGATAACTATTTATTAAAAATTTGGTGGGGCTAGTGGGACTTGAACCCACGACAGACGGGTCTCTTCACCCAGCTCCAAAACTACATCATCTTGGGATCAGTTTACCCATCTTGGTTCTGGAGCCCGTTGTCCTGCCTTGCTGGACGATAGCCCCCAATATTATTATCCCTTAAAAAGGAGGAAAATAAATTTTTAAAAAACAAAAATTTAATTAGGAGCTTTTTGGGCGTTATGCTCAGCCGGCCATAGTGATGCGGGTTCGACCTGGACTCGTCGGATCCCAGAAGTCAAACCGCATCACGCCATTGCGTTAGTGATGTGCGGAAGCCATCGCGAAGCAATGGTGCCGGCGCCAACAATAATAGATGATAATAAAATGGGGGATAGAAGATAAATGGGAATTAGTATATTTCAGTTCTTTCCTACTGATAATTCCTCTATACAGCAGATTCTGTCGCTTATTTTTTATGCAATTTTTTTCTTTTACTTATTTTTTGGGCAACAATTGCAGGTTCAGAGAATTTTATTGTCAATTTCTGGGGCACTAAACAAGATAAAAGATGCACAGGATAGGTCTAGAAGGGAAATTATTGATTTCCTTCAGAAAAACGATTATAAAGGTGATGCGATCTCACATATTAATACTTTAATAGAATATTTCACTATTTCTCCAGTAGATCTTGACCCAACGGGGTTGGTTAAAAAGATAGAGCATATTTTAAGCGTAAGAGATGAGAGAATTCGCGGCGAGGTCAGGAGCATGTTGCCTGAAAAGGATGCATTAACAATCTCGATCCTTGAAAATTTATTAGAAATTGCAGCAGCATTGAATGTATATTATAAGGTTGTAAGACATTATTATCTTATTGGCAAAAAGACTTCTAATCTTTATCTTCTAATGCAACTGCAAATGGTTCTGCCAGATTTATTGAGGGAGGTTGAAGCTTTAGTGTCGGCAATTGAACCAATAAAAAATGCGCAACCAATAGGTGATGGTATAGGGCCAATGGTAGCTGGTAGGCTACTATTAAATAGTGAAAAAAAGCAGATAGCAAGAGACACCATATTCGGTGAAGTCAATTATAAAAATCGAGTTCTTTATGTTATAAAAGCTGAGGGGCCGGCTGGAAATGTTGGACAGCCTGGTAATGCAATAGAATATTTAATCAGCAATTACGGCTTAAAACCAGCCGCCATTATTATGATAGATGCAGCACTTAAGTTAGAGGGGGAGGCTACTGGTGAAGTGGCTGAAGGGGCGGGTGCTGCAATAGGTGGTATTGGTGTCGATAAGTATAAGATTGAGGAAATAGCTTCAAAAAATAATATTCCATTATATGCAATAATTATTAAGGAGTCAATTGTTGAGGCAATTACTTGCATGACTAAGGAGATAGTGGAAGCTATTCCAAAAGTACTTAATAGGATAGATTATCTGCTTGAAAATAGGACGAAGGAAGGAGATAGTGTTATTGTTGTGGGCGTTGGAAATTCGATAGGGGTGGGACAATAGTTGGCTAATTTATTTAAGGGGCAAAAACAGTTTAAGGTAGTTACTATAGAGGAATGTTTATCATGTAAGCTTAAGATGAAAAGACCATTTAAAATAAATGATTATGTATACAAAGAGGGTGAAATGTGCCAAAAATGTGGGACTAAAATGATTATATCGGCAATATACAAAGAGGAATTGAAGTACTAAATTTTCTAGTCATAGAGTTGTTATTATTTTATTTTTTTCTAACACAAGGACGGTATGCTCAAATTGTGTAACCACATGATTACTTGCTTCCCTTAACACAGAATATTTTCTTACTACTTTATTTTTAATTAGGGAATCAAGTATTCTAAGCAATTCTTGTTCACTAAATATATCAGTAAACCATCTAGCAGCGAAGGGCAATGTTTTCCTCCTTTTCCAGATTTCTTCCAGTAAAAGATTTGCCTTCTCACACTTAATCTTTTTCCTTTTAACTAGACTAAAGATATTGGCACGCGCGTCTTCTTTAACAAATGCGGCAGCATTTTTGTCGGTGAGGAAGGGCTCTATTGCATAGCATTTGCCCGCTGTAAAATATCCAAGTGATCCATTTATTGGAACATTTGGAATTGATTGACCAGCATGTATCTGATAGCAGTCTAATGAATGCCCGGAGAGATTACTTATTGGTTTGTAACCCCTACTTATTGCTTCATAATAAACTGCTCTACCTATTTCATTTAGACTTTTTCCAACCATAATCTTTTGTAAGGCTTCATTTAATACATCTAAGTTAGCATGCAACATATCAGAGAATTTCTCGTTAAAAGATATTGTTACAGCAGTATCCGCAATGTATCCGTTTACATGAACCCCCACGTCCAATTTTATAACATCACCGTCTCTAATTATTCTTTCGTCATTTATTTCCGCTGTATCATGCGCTGCAATATCATTTACGCAAATGTTAACTGGAAAAGCAGGGTCGCCACCTAACTCTTTTATTCTATTTTCGATTGTTTCACATATGCTTTTAAAACTCATGCTAGGATTTATCTTACTAATAGCTTCTTTTACAACATTTGATGCAATCCTTCCAGCTTTAATATATGATTCAATAATTTGATCCAATTTCCTATCACTTAAGATAATTAATTTCTCTTTAAAAATAGTTAGTGGCAATCCTTATATAAATTGTATAATATTAAAAAGTGGGAATGAGCAGTAAAATTATTTTTAATCAAGTTGTGGTTGGCGGAACATTTGATTTTATACATGTGGGACACCTTAACTTGTTGAACACAGCATTTTTGATAGGAAAGAGAATTATTATAGGAGTTTCTTCCGATTATTTGGTTAAAGAAATGGGAAAAATAGTTGAACACAATTTTAATCAGAGGAAAAGAAATCTAAATGCACTTATAAAAAAGACTAAACGATACAAATCAAGAGACTTTAAGATTATCCAATTAAATGATAGATTTGGACCGGCTCTTGACCCACAAACAGACGCTATTGTGATTAGCGAAGAAACGGAAATAGTGGCAGAAGAATGTAATAAGATCAGGTTAGCTATTGGATTAAAAGCTTTATCAAAGGTTGTAGTCCCTATTATATATTCTGAAGATGGAGAAAGGATATCCTCAACAAGAATTAGAAATAGGGAAATCGATTCTAGAGGAAAACTTTACGTTGAGGGTTAAAAAGATACTGTTCGACGAGATTTTTAGCTTTTTCCCGCCTAGATTGGAAATCTCTTAGGAAGACGATAATCTTTGTAGCTAAGCTGTTTTTATGCTCACCACATAATAATTTTCCACTTAGACAGTCTTGTCTTATTTCTTCTAACTTTTTATCATCCTTTTCAAAAAAGTATTGTTCATAAAAGTATACAGGACATATATTGGGGTTACCTCCTTTTTTTCTTTGTTCTTCTACTGTTGGTTGTCCTCCTGTAAAAGCGTTTTTTACTTTCCGTCGAACATCTTCAGGCGAATCTGTTGTATAAATTGCTGTTTCAGGTAAAGAAGAAGACATTTTCCCTTCTTTGCCTAACGCAGGCAAAAATTTTGAATGAATTTGGGCAGGCTTATAGTATCCCAACTTTTCTGCAACATCTCTCGTCATACGCCAAAAATTATCCTGGTCTATTGCAGCTGGTATAAGGCAAGGTACACGCTTTCCAAGCATTTCAGAATAAAGAAAACAGGGCGCAGCTTGAATAGATGGAAAGAATATCATACCTATATTTGTTGAATCTGTAAATCCAAAAACAGCTTTAATGGTTGAAAGAGTAATAGATTTTGCAATTTTTATAGCAATCTTATAGAGTTCTTTAATTTCTTTTGTATCAATTAATATTTGTGTTTTTTCGGGATCAAAGCCCACAGCAACTATGTCAAGTAAGTTATCATATGTCATGGATTCAACATTTAAGAGGGACAGTTCATCTTTGTAAAGGAACTTTTCATCATCTGTAACTTGAAAAAGTAGGGGGGCATCAAATTTATCTTGCAAATATTTTGTGAAGAACCATGGTAGAAGATGGCCTATATGAACTTTACCAGATGGACCCCTACCTGTGTAGAGATAAAATTTTTCACCTTCCTCATATTTTTTGAAAATCCAGTCTAAATCACGATGGCAAAAAAAGAAGTTCCTTCTTACAAAGAAGTTTATTTCACCCGTAAACTTTCTAAAATATTCTAATATATTGTCATCGATGTATTTGGTCCCAAATTGACGCACTAGTTTATCATAGTCCACTTCTCCTTCAACAGACCAAGGGGTAACATTATTTGATTGTGTGCTATATTCGTGCATTTCAAAAGGGGTGTGACTAAAAAGATTTAAAAACGTTATGAAAAAATCCATAGTAAGTAATAGATATGAGTGCAGTTTTACATCCAATTGAAGTGGAAATTATAAAAGTATTAAGAGGAGAGGATTATATCGCATTAAACGAAATTGCTAAACAAACAAAACTTTCACTAGATCAGATAAGACGTGGAGTAGAGTGGTTAAAAGAAAAGAATTTAGTTGAAGTTAAAGAGGAAACCAGCAGTTTCATTGAATTAGACACTTTAGGAGAAAAAAGTGTAGCTGAAGGACTGCCGGAACGTAGAATACATAATTTTTTGAACAAAAGAGGAGGAAGGGAAGAAATTGAAATAGTTAGAAAGGAAATAGGTATGGATGAAAAGGAATTTTCAGCGGCCGTAGGGTTTGCGATAAAGAATGGACTTGTTAAAGTAATTAAAGAAAATGGGAAGATATTGGTGGAGGCGTTACCCTATTCTAAATCACTAGACACTGAAGTTTTACTTAACAAAATTTTTTCTCTAAAACAAATAGAAATTAACCAATTAAGTTCATACGAGAGAAAAATTTTAAATGAATTAGTAAAAAGACCAAATTATATAAAAATTAAAGAAGTAAAACAAATTACAGTTAAGGCTAAAAATGACGCCTTTAAACTTCTTGAAGAATATTATAAGGCGAATTATGTTGAAAAGCTGACTCCGGAATTAATTGTCAGTGGCATGTGGAGAAATGTCAAGTTAAGACCCTATGATATTGAGGGGACTGTTCCTGTAATATACCCAGGAAGAAAGCATCCAGTACAAGATTTTATAGACCAAGTTAGAGAAATATTTCTAAACTTTGGATTCGAAGAAATAGAAGGCCAAATAGTTCTATCTTCATTTTGGAACTTTGACGCTCTTTTTATACCTCAGGACCATCCTGCGAGAGAAATGCAAGATACATTCTATTTAAAAGATATGGTTGACAAAAGCGTGAGAAAAAATCCATTGGTTGAAACTATAAGAAACATACATGAAAACGGAGGTAATACAGGCTCAAGAGGATGGAACTATAAGTGGTCAATAGCCGAGGCTGAAAAAATGGTATTGAGAACACATACAACACCGATAACACTACAATACCTGTATAAGAATAGACCTTTATCCGCGAAAGTTTTTTCAATAGACAAAGTTTTTAGGAATGAAAACTTAGATAGCAGACATTTATTTGAATTCCATCAATATGAAGGCATAGTCACAGGTAAAAATGTCACTTTACGACATTTAATAGGAATTTTAAGTTCCTTTTATAAAGAACTCGGATTTAAAAAGGTTAAGTTTTGGCCAACATATTTTCCTTATACTGAACCATCAATGGAGGCAGTTGCATATGTGGATAAAATTGGGAGATGGCTAGAATTATGTGGAATGGGAGTATTTAGACCTGAAGTTGTTGAACCTGCGGGAATAAAGAATCCAGTTTTAGCATGGGGAGGCGGGCTAGAAAGGCTAATCCTTTTAGCATATGATGTGGATGATATAAGATTTTTGTACGAAAATTCTTTAGGTTGGCTGAGGAGTGTAAATTATGCCCGTACTAAGTTTTAGATTTGAAAGGTTGAATAGTTTCCTCAAAAGGAGACTTTCTAAAGAGAAGATTTTAGAAATTTTACCATTGCTAGGATTAAATATTGAAGATGTTAGTGATGATGAAATTAAGGTTGAATATAGCCCAAATCGGCCAGATTATGGCTCTCCCGCTGGGATAGCTAAGGCAATTAATTATTTCTATTTTAATGAGGCTCCAAGAATTGAATTCCAATTAGAAAGATCGGACTATAAGGTTTATGTTGACAAAAATGTTAAGGAAATAAGACCATATATTATAGGAATGTATGCGAAACTTAAATTTTCTGAAGAAACATTGAGAGAATTAATTTCATTACAGGAGGATTTACATGAGGGTATAGGACGAAGGAGAAGAAAGTTTGCTATAGGTTTGCATGATGCTTCAAAGATAAAACCACCAATATATTATACAGTTGAAGCTGCAGAATTCAAATTTATACCACTTTACAATGATAAGCCTATGTCAATACAGGAAATATTATCTCAAACAGAACAGGGAAAACTTTATGCACATTTACTTACAAGAAGAGATTTATTTCCAATATTAAAAGACTCTCTTGGTCAAGTTCTTTCATTCCCACCTATAATAAATGGAAATGTAACTATGCTCACAGAGAGAACTCAAGAAATATTTGTAGATATAACAGCGAATGAGCTTGAACAAGCTGAGGATGCACTATCAATATTAGCAACCACATTAATGGACTACGGTGCTAAGGTGTATACCGTAGAAATAAACTTTGATAGCACAAAGATGGAAACACCTAATCTTACTCCAAGAAAAATGTATCTCAACAGTTATAATATAAAAAAAATTCTTGGAATTTCATTAAAAAGTGATGAAGTTATAGAAGCACTTAAGAAAGTAAATATGATTGGAAAGACAAAGGACAAACAGATAGAAGTGCTTATTCCGAGATATCGAACAGACATCTTACATGAAGTAGATTTAATAGAAGAAGTGGGATATGGATTTGGATATAATAGGCTTAAACCATTACCACTCAAATTACATCAAAACGGAAGACCACTAAAAATTAAAAGAATAGTCAGAGATATTAGAGAATGCCTAATTGGTCTAGGGTTCATTGAAGTTATGACCTTCTACCTTGCTAATAAAGATGACCAAAAACCATTTACTGACAATTTGATAGAAGTGGCAGAGCCTAAGGCCAAAGAATATAATGTCCTTAGAGGCACTATAGTACCTCAACTCTTAAAGGTCTTGGCTTCCAATATTCATGAGCCTTATCCGCAGAAAATCTTTGAGATTGGGCGAACCTTTAAATTGAGAGATGAAAATAATGATAGTATAAAAGAAGAAATTAAGATAGCAGCCTTAATTACCCATAGTGATGCCTCTTTTACTGAAATAAAGTCCGTTGCAATTGCACTCATGAACTATTTAGGGATCAAAAACTATTCTTTTAAAGCATCAATGCACCCCTATTTTATTGAAGGACGATGCGCAGCCGTTATAAAAAACAATAAGAAAATAGGAGTACTAGGAGAAATTTCACCATTTTACTTACAAAAAGAAGGACTTAGAAATCCTGCAAGTGGATTTGAAATAGACTTAGAAAATATGATCTAATAATGACTCAGAAAACTATATATTTGCAACTTGATCTATTTAACAAATGCGCCTACCATAAAAGCGTAGTGACGGCCCTGGCTGAAATAATGAAGACCGGGGTTAACCCAGCTACGCAACAGGTAGACGCCCCCCGCATAAGGAGGTTTGGCGAAAAATGCCAAAAAATGGCATGAATGAGCCAAAACTGGTCAGAGGCGGGGGACATAAATCTTACAAGTGGTCTAAAAGAGAAAATATTTTAAAGTTAGAAAAACTAAGAGAGCTAATACTTTCATTAAACAATGAAGTCGAAAATGGTGCACTTGTGGTAGTTGAAGGACCAAAGGATGCTATAGCATTGAAAGAAATGGGCTTGCTTGGAGAACCATATCTTTATAGCCATAATTCAGATCATATTGAACTTTTTAAGTTGGCATTTAAATCATCAAAGGTTATTATCTTAGTAGATAACGATAGGGAGGGAAGACACATTTGCAAGAAGTTAGTAACAGAACTTGGGTCAAAAGGTATAAAATATGATATCTGGTATAGGAAACAATTTTATAAGATTGGAAAAGGCATGATATCTCATCTAGAAGAACTTTCTTCATTAATTAGAAAAATTGAATAAATAACTTAAATAATGGCTTATTTGAATCAAAGTGTTAGGTAGATATGTCGATACCTACTAAATATTTGATTAGATTAAAATTCGAAGTAGAAGGTGTTGTTGAAAAAGCGGATGTAGTGGGAGCCATATTTGGACAAACAGAAGGACTATTTGGCCCAGAATTTGATTTAAATGAACTACAGAAGACTTGGAAGATTGGGCGCATAGAAATAAATCTAGAATCAAAGAATGACAGGACCTTTGGTGAAGTTCTAATCCCAACTTCTACTGATTTCGAAACAACAAGCTTAATTGCTGCAACCGTGGAAAGCGTAGATCGTGTAGGACCATGTAGCGCGAGGTTTAAACTTATTTCAATAGAAGATGTTCGTGCAGAAAAAATTAAACAAATAAAGGAAAGAGCAAAAGAAATTGCTAGAGAATGGTCAAAGAGGGTGATGAGTGAAAGCAACAAGATACTAAAGGACATTAGTGAGTCAATGGGTAAATCGAAGATAACAGCTTATGGTAAGGAAAAATTGCCAGCAGGGCCAGCAGTTGATAAGTCGGACACAATAATATTAGTAGAAGGAAGGGCTGATGTCTTAAACTTATTGCGTGCTGGCATAGAGAACGTTATAGGTATAGAGGGAACAGGAATACCTCAATCTGTGATAGAGTTAAGCAAGAATAAGAAGATTATAGCATTTTTAGATGGGGATAGAGGAGGAGATTTAATTCTAAAGGAGCTGATGCAAGTTGCAAGAGTTGATAAAGTTGTTAGAGCACCACCTGGAAAGGAAGTAGAAGAGTTAACACCACTAGAAATCATGGAATGCTTGAGCGATGTAATTCAGCCACCTTCAATTCAAGTAAAAAAGGAGATACCGGCTAATATAGGACCTGAACTAGCTGAGAAGGTAAAAGAACTCAAACCATCATTAGTTAATACTTTAGAGGCAGTTATATTAGATGAAAATTTCAATGTCTTAATAAGAGCCCCTGTAAGTGAACTTGCAAAACAACTTGAATCGGAAGAGCTAAAGGGTGCCAAATACGTCATATTCGATGGCATTGTATCCCAAAGGATAGTGGACCTTTCTGAGAAGAAAGGCATAGCAGTCATTATTGGGCATAGAATTGGGGAAATTACAAGAAAACCTTCTTCGATAGTAATTACAACTTTAGAAAACTTTTAGAATATTCTTACGTGAGAAAAGTGAAGGTTAAGAGGCTGTCTAAAAATAGTGCTGAAATCATCCCTGAAACTGTTGATGACATGCTTCTTTTAAGACTCTTTATAAGTAAAGATGACTTAGTATCTGCTAAGACCACTAGAACCGTAAAATTTGAAAAGAATTATTCGAGGCATGCTGAAAAAGAGAAGAAGATCATTATATTAACAGTAAGGGTTAGTAAAATAACTTTTGATGGCACATTCGAAAAACTAAAGATTAGCGGTTCTATAGAAGCAACATCTGACGAGCATGTACATAAAGGGACTAGACACACCCTAGAAATAGGTCTCTATACAAAGTTCCTTTTAATTAAGGAGAAAAATCAAATTGACTTTAAATTACTAGAAAAGAATATGATTTTATATGAGCTAATTTTAGTTGCACTAGATTCCCTAGTTGCAGGTATAGGAAAAATAAAGGGGAGCCAAGTGAAATATATAACAGAAATATATTCAAATTATCAAGGTAAACTTTACAATACAAAACAAGATTGGCTAAAATCATATTATGAACAGATTCTTGATATGTTAATTTCTTCAATTTCAGGAACAGAAAATAAAATCGTTATAGTTGGACCAGGACATGTAAAACAAGGGTTAAAAAATTTTCTTGAAAACTCACCAATTGGAAAAAAAGCTCAAATCTTGACAATTGAAGGAATAGAATATGGCGGATTTGATGGAATAAGACAGGCTATTAATTCAGAAGAATTTTCAAAAGTATTTAAGGAAAACTTTTTTACTAAAGCAAAAACGGTGATGGAAAAAATATTAACTTCACTTTACAAAGATGATGGTCTTGCGTTACTTTCAATAGATGAAATAGAAAAAGCGTCCACATTTGGTGCATGTGAAAATCTTTTAATAACAAAAGATTTTCTCTTAAAAAATCCAGTAGAAGAAGAAAAAATAGTCCAAATTTTTTATAATATTTTAAAATATAAGGGAACAATTTATTTTCTTGACGAGAATACTAATACCGGAATCCAATTAAACACAATTGGCGGGATAGCCGCTTATTTAAGGTACAGAATTAGGTGAGCTACTCCACGACTGAAGTCGGGAGCTTCCAGCGTTTGCCTGAAGCTTTACGCTTTCAGTCACATTTGCTGGTTCGGGGACTTCACGTCTCCTCCATCCAATGGAGCTCGTTACCCTATGGGCTATGTTTATACATGCGTTTAGATCCCCCATCCTCGATTTCTTTAAGTTTTTTGGACTACATTAAGGTTCTCCATTACTATTACTGGCTTAGAATACTGTTTAGTGTATTGAACTATTTTGGTTGCTATTATGTGGAGTTGCTGGTTTACTTTACGCCTTTCAATATTTCCAATAGCCTTATCTCTTGCCGTCTGAATTAGGGCGGTGTTGAGGTTGAAGAGCTCTTTAGCTTTTACATAGCCGTTCTCGTGTAGAAAACTCTTGGACTTAGAATTGAAGTCAATATACCATTTCACGAGCCTTAAGTATTTTTTTAAAGGGTTCTGTTTAAGGCTAAAAACTTTCCTTTCGTTCGCCTTGAAAAACTTTTCCTACAACACATACACGAACATCCTTCTGCACGGGAACATTCCAAGAATTTTTTGACCTACGACTATCTAAACCTAGCTCATTCATTAAAGAGCTAAAGCTTTAGGTTTTATGGGCACCTATCTTTATAAATTTTGATTTAAAGCAGGAATGGGAATATAATTTCTGAAATCAAGGCTAAAATTAGTGCACCCTTTATAAGGTCTAATCCTAATCTTTTATTTAATCGACTAAAGTAAAGTAAAACGCCAACCATACCTACAAGAGAGTAGGCAATTCGAGCAATATTTAATACAGCACCTTTAAGAATTATTACAACTTTTTCAAACAAATTTACGAATTTAGAGGAAAGGTTTTCAAATAATTCGGTTGAATTGGAATCTGATAGGCTATACCCTTTAGTGTAAATCAAAAGGATATTAATCATTATTAAAATAGTACATCCTAAGGTGATAAAAAGTATTTTCTTAAACATCATTTTATATTGGAAAACAGCATATATAACCATATATAAGGGACAAAATTATGGTAAAATGCAAATATAAAAAGTATCCAATGGTATATAGGGTTAAACATGATTTGTTCTTTCTGCGGAGAAAAAGCGATATACTATAGGGCGTATAGTGGTAAATACTTTTGCACGACATGCTTTAAAAAGTCAATAGAGGAGAAAGTTATAAAAACTATATCAAAGTATAATATGCTAAATTATGGTGAAAAAATTTTACTTATGGTTTCAGGCGGAAAAGATAGTCTTGCTATGCTCAGAATCTTAAATAAAATAACCAAGGAGCATGCCTCAGAAATTGTTGTTGCAACTATTGATGAGGGAATAAAAGAGTATCGTGACGATGCCCTAGAAATTGTTAAGAATGTATGTAATGAATTAAATTTGCCACATCATATATTTAAGTTTAAGGATCTCTTCGGATACACTATTGATGAAATTGCGAGTCTGAAAAAAGAATATTCAACCTGCAGCATATGCGGCATATTTAGAAGAAGAGCAATGGATCTCATAGCACAAAAATTGAATATTCAAGTTGTCGCAACAGCACATAATTTAGATGACATAATTCAAACGTTCCTAATAAACTTATTGAATAACGATCTAAAACGCTTAAAATGGAATCTACCAGTACATTATGAAACATCTATTTTCCCTCAAAGAAGAATAAAACCATTAGCCGAAATATATGAGGAAGAGCTCGCACTTTATTCTTTTTTAAATAATGAACGTTTTCAGAAAATGGCATGCCCCTATATGCATGAAGGAATACGCTCACAGATTCGTGAGATCTTGAACGAACTAGAGAAAAATCATCCTGGGATAAAATATTCTTTATATCATTCTGCAATAGGCGTATCAAATTCATTAGCCATTTCAAAAAAAGAAATAAAAAAATGTAAAATTTGTGGAATACCAACATTCAGCGAAAAATGTTCCTTCTGCACTATATTAGCAGAACTAAAAAATGAGAATGCAAATAATTAAGTTAAAATATAACATCATAGTAGCATTTTATGGCGATAGGTAGGGCCGGGAGAATAGCCGCCTCCCACTATCCCGCAGTCGGCTATAGCGGGGGCCAGTAACCATTAGGTAAAGCGCCTAAACAAGGAAACCGTTAACTCAATCCCGAAATGAACTCGCGCCGTGATGGGTGGACGCAAGAGGCGCTTCCTTCGAAGGAAGGAAGACGACCTTCAACTACCGAACCGGGTGAGGCCCGGGAGGGAGCAACCCTAAGGTAGGGCGTCCACGCTATCACGTCTACGTGAGGGATCGGGTAGAGTTAATAGGCCCTGTTTAGGCGTGAATACTAATGGGGCTATCGCCATAGAAAGTTTCAAAGCAAATAGGTTAAACATTCGTTTAAAATACTGTGTACATCTAATTAACTTAAAAACCAGTCTTCGCAAAAAAGATTTTAAGTCAAATATTCCTTAATTTAGCGTTCAGAGGCCGGGATCGCCCAGCCAGGCAGGGCACAGGGTTGCTAACCCTGCGTCTCTTACGAGACTCGGGGGTTCAAATCCCCCTCCCGGCGTTTTCCTAATTTTTAGGAAAAGATTTTAAATTTAAATGAGGAAGAAGATTGTGTGGGCCAGTGGTCTAGTCCGGTTAAGACAACGCCCTTACACGGCGTAAATCCCAGGTTCAAATCCTGGCTGGCCCACTTATAGGAAATTTCTTTTCTGAATGAAATTGGTGACAATAATTTTTAATTTTTGGAAGGTATTATTTCTTACAGACTTTTGATAGGAGTGACTTCTGTTTTATTCTTACATGAAAGCTTGACAAGAAAGCCTACGGTTTTAACTGTAAATGTATTGTTGATAGGCTTAAATATATCTGCCCTAAAATGTTGTATTGAGTGTCTCGCTCGTGGATGTGGTCCGGATGTCCGAAGGCTCGAGTAAGGCTCTGGACCGAATTGGGTGGAGGAGGTTCGAGCAAAAAAGATAATCCCGAGTCCTTAAAGGATAGGGATAACTGGGTGGTGGCACACCCATTGCAGACAGACCCAGAACCATGATGGGGTGAACGCTGACACGCATGTGCTCCAGAGCCTTGAAGGGACTGTGTGCAAGAATCTCCCGGCTTCAGCTGTGGAGAGTGTCAACTGATATTTCTGACAACGGCTATGTCTTGTAGGACGTAGGCATTGGTTCCATTTTTCCCTCCTCCTTAAAGTTTTTATTTTCAATACTCGTTGTGAGTCCAGAGGAAAATTCTTTTCGACTATAATTTCTGCAAAAATTTTATATCCGTCAATTTTTTTACTCTTTTTAGGGGGTCCATAGCTCAGCTTGGTTAGAGCGTTCGGCTGATAACCGAAAGATCGCCGGTTCAAATCCGGCTGGACCCACTCTATTTAGACTAAATTGTTGATTTCTACGGCATAAAGGATATGTCTTATATTTGACATGTAACACAGTTATTTTATTTTAAAACTAGGAACGATTTATAAATAAGATCTGCAATATTCTTTTTATTGCAGAAAGGATATATTTTAGTCTGCCTCTACTATCTTATATTTAGTTTTTTATGCGTAATTATACTTCTTGTCACAATTTTCTTCCCATTTATAAGAGAGATTATGTCTTTGTCTTGGAAAACGCCCTGGGGTATTATTACATCAATTTTAGTTCACCATAATATTGAACATTTTTTATTAAATTTCCAAGCCATTATGGCATTCCTTCTTTTCTACATTTTGTTAAACATGCTAAATCAAGAGATAAAAAATAATGAATTATCTTTTTGTTTCAGCCCATTCATTTCTGCCATTTTAGCGAATGTGCTTTCTCTATTTATATTTCCTGAGTATACTTCTTTAGGAGCATCGGGTGTTTCTTCAGCTATGGAAGGTTATGATTTTGCTTTAGCCTTAATATATTTGATCATAAACTTTAAAAATATTAAATCTTTGATTAAATTAAACAAAAAAAATATATGTAATAATTTTTGATTCTTTTACAATAACGTACATTTTTTTAGATGTACTTTTTTCCAGCACCTATTCGAGAAGTTCAGGTTACAATTCTTTTGTCCACTGGACAAGCTTTTTTATAAACTTTATGATAACTTCAATTATTTTTGGAGAAGAATTACTGCTTCATTTTCTCTTTTTTTGTAGCAGTCTTACTATCTTTTTAATAAGATACGTTATCAAATGCACTATTTTCTAAATATGAGCCATGAATAATATAATCTAAAAATTAGTGATTCGTGTTTGCGATGTGCGCAGTTGAATTTGATACAAAGATAACTTGCTGGCAATTTGAAATTGAATAGCAATCTTTAAATATAAGAGAAGATTTTAATTTGCTAAGGTGACCTGCTTGGCTAAGAAGAAAGCCAAGAAGGAAGCCGAAACATCTCAAACTGCCCAGAGCACCGAGCAGAAGAAATCTTAAAAATAAGTGAATTCTTTTAATTTCTCATCCCTTTTAATTTTTTTGAAGTATTTAAGCTTTCAAGTATGGGGTTTAGTAATTCTAGTGGACCGGGCGGGATTTGAACCCGCGACCTCCCGAGTGCAAGTCGGGTATTCTACCGCTGAACTACCGGCCCCTTCTTTATAGGTTTTGTTAAAAACATATTTATAGATAAAAATTTTTGGTTTCATTGTTGGAAAGCAGTAGTCTTGCAAATTGGTTTTCCACCCTACTTTCTGCACCTATTGTTAGTACTGTCTTTTGTATCCTTGCGCCATATTATGTAGGATACTCTTTTGATCTCGGATATCTTGCTTTAGTTTTGATGGGCATATTTTTCTACGCATTTTTACCCTTCTCTTCAACTTTTATGAGAATTGTAAAACGGAATGATGATATTTATATTTCAGATTTAAAAGAAAGGCCAAAGCATTTTATTGCAGGGATATTGGGATATATTGTTAGTGCGATTTTATTTTCTTGGATTGACTTAACTTATTATGTAATATTTTCTTTAACATCATTAATTATTGCATGTATAACTTTGATTATAACATTTAGATGGAAAATTAGTATTCATGTAATAGGGTTTTGCACACCTTTAACACTTCTTTCTATAATTTCCCATGGTATCTTTTATCCTTTATTGATCTTTACCCCAATACTTATGTGGGCTAGAGTAAAGGTTAAAGCGCATAATTGGCTGCAAGTTCTTGCCGGTGCCTTTTTAGGTATATTTGGAACCATATTTTTTGAATATTCCTTAGAAAATCTATTCAATTTAGTCTAGATTGATTATTTTGAACTCTTTGTCATTTATTAAATAGATTTTTGAAGGCTTTTTTGTAAATAATCCAACTTCAATAACACCAGGTTGTGATTTTATTTCTTTTTCTAGAGTGAGTGGATCAATTATTTCTTTAAAAGTTGTATCCAGTAACATATTCCCATTTTCTGTAAAAATTGGAAAACCTCTTATGTCCTTTCTTATTTCTGGCACACCATTAATTTTTCTCAGATAATTTGAAATAAAATTGATGGAGAAAGGGGACACTTCTATCGGCACTGGGCAATTAATGCCTAATTTACTTACAAATTTTTTATTTTGGACTAAAAGAATTACCTTTTTCGAGTTATACATCAAAATCTTTTCTTTTAAGAGCGCACCACCGCCACCTTTTATAGAGAAAAAAGTTTTGTCTTCAATTTGATCCACGCTATCTATGTACAAGTCAATTTCCGCAGAAGTTATAGCGTCAGTCACTTCAAAGCCGTTTTCTTTTAATTTAAGTAGTATTTGATAGGAGGTTGGGAGGTATTTTGTGCCATTCTTATAAATAGTGGAAAGGCTATCCAGAAATGCTGCTATCGTCCTTCCGCTGCCTACACCCACAATTTTCGATCCCCTTATTTCATCTATAAGTGATTTAGCTATCTCTAGAAAAATGGTTGAAATGGACAACTTAGGTTGTCTCCTCCACATCAATTTGCTCTAACTTTTCTAGAGCCTTTAGTATTTCTTCTCGGTAACGTTTGAGTTCTCTTTCTATAGAGGATTCAAGTGGTTTAGAGGGTCTTTTTTCAACTTTAGTTGTCTGTGATGGTGCAGGTTGTGTAACTTTTTCTGATGACGGTATTTGTGGGGTGGATTTTATTTTTTGCATATCGAGTCTGCTAATAGCTTTTTCAAGCTTTTTATCAACTTCATCAATTTTTCTAGAGAGTAAATTCACAAGTTCATTTCTCAGATTTTCGAGCTCACTTACTTCTATTATTAGCTCTAAACTTTCAAGCTTTTTATCAACTTCCTGTAATTGCTCTTTGTACTTTTTAACTAAAAAATCTCTTTCATCCTTTGAAATTTGCCCTTGAGCTTCTAGCTCAAATACACGGGTTATTGCACTACTTAAGAGATCTTTTTCAAGTAATAAGGTTTTTACTTCTTGCTTAGCATTTTTAGCCTCTTCTTCAGGAATTGTTAATTGTTTAGTTATGGGTGTAGAATAGCTTATTTTGGACTGCCTTTTAACTCTAACTCTATAGATTATAAAACTCACTATACCAGTAGCTACAGAGCCAGCAGCAAGACCGACTACTAGATCATTTAGAGACATTTACAATATATCCTGTCATACATATGATTTAAATGTATTGGTATATCATCCGTTTCATTCTTAACAATTTTTAGGATAATTTATTTTCTGAGTTTTTTAGAATGACCAAATCCACAACTTGCACATCTTTTTTTACGAACATGAAACGATGGCCTACCACATCTTCTGCATATTGTATGAGTTCGAGGACGTTTTCCCTTCATTCCGAAAGAGGGTGTACCTTTCAACTATCTTCAACCTCACTTTTTATGGTGATGGGGAGATTAGTATAACATTGTCTCCACGTACAACAATTGTACCTAATGACGAGGTGCGCCCATCATCTAATATTTCTTCTGACTGTTCAAGCAAAAAGTTCATATGCTGGTCATAACCTTTTAAGATACCACGTATTGCACGGCCACTTTTTAGTTTTATTAATACTATTTTGCCCAAACTTTTTTCTAACATTTTGACTGCTAGGTCTAGAGACAATTTGGATCGCCTGCTGATATCAACTCTAAAAAACCTTATTTATTTACCTTACTTTTTCTGCGAACTCATACTATTCAAGCCATGTTTTGGGATAAATTTAAGAGGGAAAATATGTTAGGAAGAGTGTGCATCAGTTTTATCTTTCCAAAAAAGATACAAAAAAGATAGAGGAGGAAATAAAGAATAAATTTAGAATTGAAATTGATGAAATCGATTACGTTGGTAATCGTGTAATTGAATTAGATAAAGAGACAAAAATTTTTGTCTTAGGAAAGATCATTTTAATTAGAGAAAAAGAAAAAATTTTTCCTTCACTAGCTTGTGGAGAGAATTTTCTCTCAAGGTTTCCATCTATAAAAGTTGATGCTGGCGCAATCCCCTATATATGTAGGGGAGCAAAAATAATGAGACCCGGCATAGTGGCTTTTGAAACAAATTTCAACCTTAATGATATAGTATGTGTGAAAGAGAGTACTTACAATAAATTTATTGCTGTAGGAGAGGCATTAATGAATAAAGAGGATGCGGAGAGAAGGGAAAAGGGGCCGGTATTAGATAATTTACATTATATTGGAGATAAATATTGGATATATTTAAAAAATACTAGAATAATCTAGTGAGCTACTCCACGACTGAAGTCGGGAGCTTCCAGCGTTCGCCTGAAGCTTTACGCTTTCAGTCACATTTGCTGGTTCGAGGGGCTCACAGCTCCTCCATCCCATAGAACTCATTATTCTATGGGCTATGTTAATGCATGCGTTCAAGTCTCTATTATATTTCATGCCACATGTTGGGCACTTAAAGATTCTTCCTTTAACTTGGACAACATGTCCACATCTGTGACATTTTTTAGAAGTATTCCTTGTTTCTTTCCTTGTTAAGTATTTGACTTCTATTCCTTCAAGAAGGGCTTTGTATTCTATGATAGTTTGAAGTTTTTTGAAGGGTAGTGAGTGGAACCTCTTGTTGAGGTTTTTGGACTTTTTGAAATTATTTCGGATTTCATTAAGGTTCTCCATCGCTATTACTGGTTTCGGAAATTGTTTAGCGTATTCTATTATCTGATTTGCCGTAATATGCAATTGTTGCCCAACTTTGCGTTTCTCTATACTTTTAAGCTTCTTAACTTTGCCCATCCTATGTTTTTCTTGAAGCTTTCTCCTAATATGAGCATAGAGTCCTCTTATCCTTTTGATTTCTTCTCCTCTCCAGAACTGCCCCCTCATAGGCTTTTGAGGATTATTCTTCGATACGGCTACTGCAACGGCTAGATTGTGTTCTCCTCTATCTATCGCTATCACCGTTTCAGGATTATCAGTTAATTCAATAGTTTTTGTTAGAACAAAATGTGCATACCATTTCCTGTTACGTTTAACCATCTCAACGGTTGCAAATTGCCATATTCCTTTGAATGCTTCTTCAATTCTTTCTCTTTGTTTCTCTCCGAAGACAATTGGTAGACTAATTCTTTCCCGTCTATTCAGGCTTAAAGTAAGCCAGTATGGTGTTAGAACGTTTGTTGTCTTAGAGAATTTGTAACATCTTTTATCGAAACGTATGGATAACCTCTTAAGTCTAATAGTACTATCATCTTCTCGGTTCTTCTCGAAGCTCTTTAAAATCTCAATAGACTTGTCTCTTGCAGTTTGAATTAAGGAAGTGTTTAAGGTAAAAGATTCTTTTGCTCTCTCGTAAGTGTTTTTATGGAGAAAATTCTCTGACGTGGAATTGAATTTAAGATACCACTTGACAAGTCTGAAGTATTCGTTGAGGGTTCTGTTTAAAGCTAAAACTTTTTGTTCATTCGGTCTGAAAACTTTTCCTACAACACATATTTGAACATCTTTCTGCAAGGGAACATCCCAAGTAAGTATTTCTTAGACCTACATATACTTAAACCTTGCCCATTCATCCCAGAGCTAAAGCTCTAGGTTTTCTGGGCACCTATCATATAAATTAATTTGGTAGTAATTTTTGTTAACCTCCAGTATTAGATGATGATTCTAAAAATTTTATCAACAACTTAAAATATGCTAACATTTAAAAAGAAGTTCACAGTAAGTAAATAAGAAGGCGTTGAGCCTTGTCAAGCGAACTAATTAATAGAGGAAAACAAGAAGGAGTAAAGATGATCTTAAAGGCATATCCTTTGAAGTCACTGAGTGAAATTGAAAAAGTTAAGGAGGATCTTGAAAATAATACAATTGTAATTTTAAGAATTACACCTTTGGCGCAAAAGAATATTGATGAATTAAAAGAGGCTGTTAGCAAACTCTATGAAATAGCTACTTCAAGTGGAGGAGATATTGCCAGATTAGGTGAAGACAGAATTATCCTTACACCACCTTCAGTTTATATATGGAGAGGGTAGAGTAACAGTTTCAGTCTAGCTTAAATTTGAATTAAAATAATCTGGATGCTTTAAAAGTTTTATACGGCTGGTGAAGTTGCGAAGGTCTTCGGCGTTTCTTACTTTGCTGTAAAGAAGTGGGCTTACGCGGGTAAGATAAAATACATCAAAACTCCTGTTGGAGTTTCAGTTCTTACTAGAAGAGCTTACGAACATAAGGAGTTCCCATGACAGGAGAAGGGAAGATCTAGTTATAGAAATTAACACTAGGTTAGAACGGTTAAACTAATCTTATTGCGTCAAGACATGATGGTGCAATTGATGGTATATGGAAGAGTTTTTTGATGCTATTACTTACATTAATTGTCTTATTTTTTTCTCCATGATTAACTATTACATTTTTAAGCTTTGGCCTAAGTTTTGATATAAATTTCATGATTTGATTGTAATCACTATGCCCACTAAACCCAACTACCTGGTCAACCTCACATTTTAAATCTATAATTTTTATTTTGCCTTCATCATCTATTATACTTATCTGTCTTGCACCATCGAGAACACGTCTACCTAATGTGCCACTTATTTGATAAGATACAAAAAGTACCTTATTACGTTCATCTCCAGCTAAAGCTTCTAAGTACCTTATTGAGGCACCACCTTCAAGCATACCAGATGTGGCCATTATTATAGCTGGACCCTGCTGCAAAACCTCTTCTCTTTCATCAGGCTTATTTACTACTGTAAAATATTCTGATTCAAAAGGATTCACACCTTGTTCAATGATAGATGCTCTTAACTCAGGGGAGAGATAATCGGGAAATGTAAAGTGTATTGCAGTAGCATCTGTTATCATACCTTCAATAAACACTGGGCATTCGATTATCTCCTTTGTTCTCAGGTAATGGTCTAAAACCAGCATAATTTCTTGTGCACGTCCCACAGCAGGTACGGGTATCAGGACTTTACCACCGTTTGATAACGTACGATTTATTGTATTAACAAAGTATTTTTCAACTTCTTCTCTGGGAGGCATTATGTCATCCTTAGAGCCATAAGTACTTTCAATTATTAGTGTTTCAACTCTTGGAAAGCCATATTGGGCAGCTTCTAACAATTGTGTTTTTTCAAACTTGAAGTCACCTGTATATACTAGATTATAGATGCCTTCACCAAAATGCAAGTGAACAGATGCGGAACCTAGTATGTGTCCAGCGTTATTCAGTATTAATTTAGTATCCGGTGAAATATCTGTAACGGAACCATATGGTAATGGAATGCAATGTTGGATCATGTCTCTTAGATCCTTTGCGTCGAACAATTGGGCAGCGTTCTCTGAAGAAGAAACTTTTATAAAATCGGATAAGAGAAGACTCATAAGATATAGGGTGGGTTCGGAACAGTAAACTGGACCATCATATCCGTATTTAAATAGGACAGGCAGAAAGCCGCAGTGATCCAAGTGTGCATGACTAATTATGACAGCATCAAGTTCTTCTAAATTTTTTAGGTACATGTCTAGACGAGGATATGCATCGATAGGATTTTTTGTTCCAGGATTTATGCCACAATCAATTAATATATTGCTTTCATTAGTTTTTACGTAAACGCATGAACGGCCCACTTCTTGGAAACCGCCTAGGAAAGAAACGACAACTTCTATTTTGTCATAAATTTTAGGCCTGAAAATATATTCTCCAACTTCTTTAAGAATGCGTTCTCTATTAGACCAATCAGATTGGAGTGCATAATATACCTGTTCTAACCCCTCAGATTTTATTGACGAGGCTTTTCTAAACTTTGGTCGCCATCCTGTTAAAGAAAAGATTTCTTGATTTTGCTCGCCTATTGTTGAATAAATTTTGTGTATGTCTTTAAGTTCTATAAACACTTCTCCTAAAACTTTATCGAAAATGAAACGATCAACAGAAACGTCTTTTGGGAGCTTACTCAATATGATTTCTTTAGTCTCTGCTTCACTTTTTCTAATTGATTTATCAGCTCTTATTACAATTCTTTTTTTAAGTGAGGAAACTATATCAGATATTATAAAACTATTTTCTATGAAAAATCTTGGATTTTTCGTATAAATTGCAAATCTTGGACCCTCATACTCGATAGTTGTAACTTGGGCTTCGGGAGGTATATTTTGTAAAAAGATCGTTGCTGATGCTTTTTCAGAATTTTTGTGCTGCATCTTTTCTTACCGTAATGCTTCTATTAGCTTATTTTTTTCATCCTCAGACAGTTCACGATAACCGTTTGCATCTATGACGCCCACGTCAAAGCTTTCTCCTGTAGCAGTATCTCTTTTCATTGCGGCAAGAATTGCTTTTACCGCTAATTTAATACCATCTTTTATTGACATTGAGGGAGAATATTCTGATTCTAGTATGGAATAGGCAATGGGAGAACCGCTTCCTGTAGAAGCCAAGTATTCTTTAGTCAGGGAGCCAAAGAAATCAATTTGATAAAGTGAAGGAGATGTATCTACACCTCCTATGATAACTTGAGTGATATAAGGGAAAAGTCGGCTTGACATAAATATGTTTGAGGCTAATGTAGCTGCGGCTTTAACTGGAATTTTTGTCTGTTTTTCCAGTTCATATCTTCTTATATAGAAGAGTAATATATCGATTACATTTTGCGCATCTGCTACAGTACCAGCTATAGTCATCGCTAAATGATTTGATAGCTTGTAAAGTTTTTTTCCTTTTTTGTGTGCAATATATCCATCTGCGGTAACCCTTGTATCAGTAGCGAATACTACTCCATCTAAGCATACAAGTCCAACTGTAGTTGTTCCATGATATATTTTAGCCATATTTTTACTAAAATCTATATTCAATTTTTATCAACACACCCTTTTTAATTATATTGTACTTTATCGAAGGGTTTTAATTAGGGTTTAAATAAATGTTTCCTAAATACCCTTTAATATGAGTTTCCATTATATGGAATTACCTAGGATAATTTTAGTAGGTGATAATGTATTAGGGAAGTTGGGAGAATTTATAAACAGAGTTTGTGATGCGAGGAGAATTCTGATTGTAACAGACAATAAATTAAAGGAATTATATGGGAAAATGGTTGAAGAAGCTTTAAAGATAAATGATACGATACTTTTTTGGGAACTTATTATAAATGCTGATTTTGAAAATGTAAAAAAAGTAAAAAATAAGATTAATGAGGAAAAAATTGATTTAATTATTGGAATGGGAGGTGGAACGTGTATTGATGTTGCTAAGTTAAGTGCATATGAGACAAAAAGATTATTTGTGAGTGTGCCAACTAATGCTGCTCATGATGGAATAGCAAGTCCCTTTGCGTCTATAAAGGATAGTGGAAGACCATATTCGATCGTTTCTTCTTCTCCCTCAGGTGTATTAGCAGATATTGGAATAATTTCTTCAGCACCAGAAAGATATTTTCGGAGTGGATGTGGAGATTTAATAGCTAAGATAACTGCTGTAAAGGACTGGCAACTTGCAAGGGACGAGAAAGGAGAATATTATGGAGAATACTCTGCAAGTCTTGCCCTTCTGAGTGCAGATGTTGTAATTAGAAATTCTGAAAAAATAGGAGCAAGACCAAAGGAAAAAATAAGGGATATTGTTGAAGCGTTAATTAGTGCCGGTGTTGCTGCAGGAATTGCTGGAAGCAGTAGACCTTGTAGTGGATCGGAACATCTATTTAGTCATGCATTAGACATCATCGCACCGGGAAAGGGGTTACACGGTGAAAAATGTGGCATTGGAACTATTTTAATGGCTAAATTGCATAACTTAGATTGGGAGAGAATAAAGATTGCATTAGAAAATATTGGTGCACCTACAAGGATAAGTGATATAGGTGTAAGTAGGGATGAGGCTATAGAAGCACTATTGTTGGCACCAAGAATAAGGGAGCGATACACTATTCTACATAAGAAGAATCTTTCTAGAGATGAGGCCCTTAAGTTAATACTAGACACAGGTGTGGACTAATAGATGGAGAGTGAGTTTTTACTTTTAATGTAAAATCATGCATACATTCTCCATGTATATCCACATTTAGTGCATCTGTAAAATTGAGTAGGAGGTTCATCACCACTTCTTGTTTGGAGTAACCACCAATATGCTTTATTGTTTCCACATTTTGGGCATTCAATTTCAATTGTTGGCATTGTATCTATTTTCGATTCTTTTTCACTTAATACCTTAATAGGTTTATTTTCTTCCTTTTTTTCTTCTAAAGAGCTTAGAGCCACTGGCCCATATACTTTGTTACATCTTGGGCAATAGTACCTTAATACTGTTTTACCCTCCTCTTTAAACTGTTTTATCTTCAATCTTGAATTACACACTTCACAAAATTTCATGTTGTATTCACCTTTTCGGTTTTACCTAATGATGATATTGCACTATACAAATTGGAGAGATCCTCTTTAAAGAGTAGGGCTGCATCAATTAGACATTTTTCTGGAGGAACATCTTTTGATATAATTCTAATTGATACCTTTCCAAAAAGTGGATGAGGTGGTGTAACCCCTGCAAAGTAAACATTAGGATGCTTTATTAATATGGACTGCAACGCTAGTGCTATACTTATGTCTATTGAACCTAATTCAATTTCTTTTGGTGAAGTTTTTTGATCTGAACTCATTCCCAAATTTGCCCTTTATCTAGGGCCTTTTAAACTTTCCGAAATCGCTAGACAATTTTCTTTCATCTACCATTCTACATTCTGTGCACTGAACACGTTTTCCTACAACTTGAACGTCTCCGCCACAAAAACTACACCTGGTATAGATTACACCATACTTTTCATCATTTATGGAAAGATGGATCAAATTATTTGTTAAACTTATTACCTTTGCTTTCACTAAATCTCCAAGTTTTAAAACAAATTTCGAACCAGTTTTTCCAGCAAAAGATCTTAGAATTAGTAAGCCAATAAATTGCGAATGAACAGGTTTACCGTTTATTTCTAGAATCCTTACAGACACAACTCCACCTTGCATTTGATCCACTATGCCTATTATTTCATCATTAACTTTTGGAACTCCTGAGTTTATGGCCTTTGGAATAACTTCTACAATTTTTGTTTCAAGATCAAAGGAGGTTGTTCCAATAACCTTTGATCTAAGATTATAATTTTCTTGATAAACATTTTTTGAGGGTATAAACTCTTCAATAACACCTACAACATCTCCTGGTAAACATAATTTTTTCTTTCTGCACTCCAAGCTTATCTCCTACTCTTTCAATCCTTTGATTAAATTTTCTGGCCTTTTAAATATTCTATGAGTTTATAGCCATACTGTAAAGAGAGAACAGGTTTATCAAAAAAGTCTTCGCTTATGCGTGGACAGGCGGTTTCTATAAAGGCATCAATATTTTGGAATTCATTCAATTTTTCATTAGAGATCTCCTTCATTGCAATTAGATATACATTTTTTCCAAGACTATTTAACTCTCTATATAATTCTAAGGCAGCAGAAATATTATATTGGCCTTCCTTTAAACCTATAATAACACCTATATTTTTTGCATCTATAGCTTTATAGAAATTAAAGAGTAAATGCTTCTGAACTTTCAAAGCATCCTTTTCAATTGAAAAGATTTCTTTTGTGTGTGGATCCAAAACTAGTACAGGTTTTCCTAATAAATTATAAAGGCCTATAGCATGAAAACGACTTGATCCTATGAAAAGGAAGACGTCCACAAATTGTTCAATCGTTTTACAGGTAGAATAGTTACAACCAAAAATTTGGCCCTTTCTTAAGGGTGGGGTTGAATCACCTACGTATACAGAAAACCCTTGCTTTTGAAGATAATTTTGTACTTCATCAAGCCTTTTCAAATGTGGACCAATGGTACATAAACCTATATTTTTAAATTCCTTAATCAAAGGAAGTGCCTTTTCTACTACCGGAATCAAGGATATGTTATCATAAGCTTCTATGAAATAGGTCATTTTACCAGCTCTTCTAAGAGTAGAGTTGTGTCCAACATGTAACACTAAATCAACTTGCAAAAATGAGGCTTCGCTTTCGGCTAAATCACAAATGCCGTAGCATGATTCGCCAAGGAAGATTGCATTAAAACCGTATTTTTTTGAAAAATTACTTATAATTTTGATACACTCTAATCTAATACCTGAAGGACAAACAACTAGTACAAGTTTAGGTTTTATTTCTTCAACCAACTTTATTAAAGATAATTCATCAATTTCTATCATATTAGTTCGCCCCAAACTGTTATTAATAGCAAAATTTAATATGTATGCTCAGGCCGGGAATTGGATATGTATAAACAGATCGCTCAAACATGGAGGAAGATCTACAAAGAAAATTTAGAAGTACTTAGAATAAGAGCAGAAAAATGGAGAAAAGAAAGGGCTATCGTAAGAATAGATAAACCAACAAGATTAGATAGGGCTAGGCGACTCGGATATAAGGCTAAAAAAGGATACATCGTTGTAAGAGTACGTTTAAGCCGTAAAGGGAAAAGGGTGAAAAGACCAAGATCGGGCAGGAGACCTAAACATATGGGAGTAGTGAAGATAAAGCCTAATGTTAATTATAAGGAAACAGCTATTAATAGAGTTAGGGAAAAATATCCAAACATGGAGGTTTTAAATGCCTATTACGTATACAAGGATGGAAAGTACATTTGGTATGAAGTTATATTAAAGGATAAAAACATGGAAGATTAAACCTTAGTTGAAGCTACAACTTCTAATTCACTTACATTTTTTAATTCTTTGATAGCAGATTCAATAGAATCCATATCAACATTATCGTCAACACGAATATCCAAAATTAACGCACTTAGACCAAATGCTATAGGTTCAGTTTTAAACTGTCCAACCTCTGCCTGCCCAGCTAACTTTTGCTTTATTTCATCATAAATTGTTTGCAAATTAACGTCTATATCGGTTGGAAATATTTTATAACGAATAACCATTTTACCCATAACTATCACGCTAAGGTCCTTCAAAACCACAATTTATACATTTATAAACTCTAGCAAAGGCTCTGCATTTTTCGCATCGCCAAATTTGTACTATGCCACAATTTGGACAATAAAACTTTACCGCTTTCTCTCCTACAGAAATAGGTCTATTGCAAGATGAGCATTTAGGTAATTTTATCTCCGACATACCAACGCACACATTTAAATGATAAATAAAGTTTACTTTATCAAATTATTAAACTTTTTAAGATGATCTGTTACTACGTTGCCAAAAATTTCCTTGCAGATTTTTAACGTATTTTTGACTCCTAAGAGTTTAATTATTGATGATAAATGCAAGTCGTAATCGATTTCTAAAACATCTTTGGTTGAAATAACTTCTTTTGCTATAGAAAATAATCTTTCAATTTTATCGTTGTCCATACTTTCATATACCTTTCTTGCAAATTTCATTAGTTCTACCTCGTTTTTGAAAAACGATAACCAATTTTTTTCATATTCATCTGCTAAACAAATTTTGGGATCAGATAATTTACTAGCAATCGCTTTTGCTAAAAGGAGTGCACCTATACCACCAAAATATATTCCTCCACCCGTGGTTGGTTTAGTTTGGCCCGCTGAATCGCCAACATATAGGATTCGTCCTTCTACAAGATTTTGTCTTACACCACCCACTACAATCGGAGAAAAGTAAATTTTTAGGAAATGTTTTACACCTATTTTTTTGAGGAATATTTTAGTAAATTCAAATGTATTTTGTTTTGAGGCGAGACCAATTTTTGCTAAGTTTTCATTGAGGGGGATTAACCAGGCGAAAAAACCAGGAGAAAAACTTTTATCAAAAAAAACATGAATCGCGTCTGCTTCAAAATCTTTGTAAAATGCGTACAACTGTACACCATTATACAAACCTAATTTATCAACGTACGAAGAGACACCTCGTGCATCTATCAAATAACTGGAAGTTAGTGATTGATCACCTGTAAGTTTTATTTTAACGCATGTATCATTCTGTGAAAAAGAAATCATTTTCGTAAGTAAAGAAATTTCTGCACCATTTTTGATGGCTTCTTCTGCTAGATAATTGTCTACATTATATCTATTTAGAACAAAGATATTTTTTGTTTTAAAACTAACTGCTACTCTTTTACCACTTGGGGGATAAAAAATTATTTTTGAAAATTGATTTTCTACGATATTTTTAGAAACAGGTATATTTAATGTTTCAATTGTCTTTAAAGATACAACACCACTACATTTATTTGGATAACCTATTTCATTATGCTCTTCTATAACTTTAACTGGAAAATTTTTTGAAGCTAATTCTTTTGCACATAAAAGGCCGGAAAAACCACCGCCCGCAATTAGTATTTCTGATTGGCCCATAACTAATTTGTGCAAATTAATCTTTTTATAAATTTTCTATAGAAAAAATTGTTTTGACGTGCTTAGACATTTCCTGTTTTATTTTACACAAGGTAATAGGGTCAGAAGGTTTAGTAGGATTGGAAAAATTTTTAAATTAAAAGGAATAAGAATAAAAAGGAAGGTGCAACTAATGAGCGGGAGAGGAATAGAATGAGAACAAATCTTAAGCATATAATATTGAGTAAATTAAATGAAAGAAACGCGATTATAGATAAGGAATTGATAAATAGTTTGAAAAAAGATAATTATGATTTTTCATCAAGGGAATTAAATTTTGCCTTGCTTGAACTAGAAATAGGTGGATTAATTTTAACAAGATGGAGTGGAAAAGATAAAAGGAGAATAGAAAAAATAGAGAAAGGAAAAAAGGAAGAGGGATAGAATGGGAGTAGATATAAAGGAAATAGTTAATGCTAGAAAAATATCTTTAGATGATTTAGCTGACAAAATTTTAGCTATAGATGCACATAATGCCTTATACCAATTTCTTTCCATAATCCGTGAAAGGACCGGAGAGCCTTTAAGAGATTCACATGGAAACATAACAAGTCATTTGAGTGGTCTTTACTATAGAACAATGAACTTGCTTACAATTGGAATAAAGCCTATTTATGTTTTTGATGGGGAACCACCTACACTAAAGAGTGTGGAGCTTAGTAGGAGGAAATTATTAAAGGAAGATGCAAAAATTAAGTATTCTATCGCCTTAGAAAAGGGAGACATAGAAGAGGCTTTGAAATATGCAAAGCGAGCCTCTTATTTAACGGACCAAATGATAAGTGATTCAAAAAAACTTTTGGAATTAATGGGAATCCCTTGGATTCAAGCACCATCTGAAGGAGAAGCTACAGCAGCATATCTTACAATAATTGGAAAAGCTTACGCTGCGGTTTCACAAGATTATGACACACTTTTATTTGGCGGAAAAAGGTTATGCAGGAACATTACAATTTCTGGAAGAAGGAAGCTCCCAGGTAAAAATGTTTATCAAGAAGTAGAGCCGGAAGAAATATTATTAGATGAAACTTTAAAGAATCTTGGAATAACTAGGGAACAATTAGTTGATATAGGAATTCTAGTGGGAACCGATTTTAATCCCGAAGGTTTCAAGGGCTATGGACCGATTAGGGCATTAAAGGCAGTAAAGCAATATGGTAAATTAGAGAATATACCGGACATACAAGAAGAATTGAAGCTAATAGACTATAATTCAATTCGTGAAATCTTTCTCAGACCAAAAGTTATAGAAACTGTAAACATTGAATTTAAGAAAATGGATGAAAATGGCCTAGTAGAATTCTTATGCGGTAAATATGAGTTTTCAGAGGAACGTGTACTTAATGCTATAAAAAAATATAAGGAGGCTGAAGAAAGGAAGCTCAAAAGGGAGTCTTCTTTAGATAGATGGTTCTAATGAAGGTAAATTTTGAAGAACAACGTAAGAGACTTGTTAGGCGATTAAAGGAACAGGGAATAATTAGAAGTAAAAAGGTAGAATTAAGTTTCTTAAACGTGCCTAGGGAAGAATTCGTCTGGCCGGACACTAAAAATCAAGCCTACCTGGATACACCTCTTCCCTTAGGAAACACTGGTCAGACAATTTCAGCACCTCACATGGTTGCCATCATGCTAGAGGAACTTGATTTAGAGAAAGGAGACTGTGTCCTTGAAATAGGAACAGGGAGTGGGTATAATGCAGCTTTAATGGCGTATATTGTGAGTGATGGAAAAAAAGATAAAGAGGGAAAAGTTATTACTATAGAAAGAATAAAGGATTTAGTTATCTTTGCAGAGAATAATATTAACCGTACCACATTTTCAGAGTATGTAAAAATTGTGTATGGGGATGGTACTATTGGATATCCACCCTATGAGGAAAAGGAAATATACGATAAAATTATCATTACAGCAGCGGCGCCTCGATTTCCTAAGATTTTAATAAAACAATTAAAGGTGGGGGGAATTATTCTTGCACCTATTGGCGATCTTTTTACTCAAACTTTAACTAAGGGGATAAAAAGAGCTGATGGAACAATTGATGTGAAAGAGGATATTGAATGCATATTTGTACCTTTAATCGGTGAAAATGGTTACAAATTTTAGGATAAAGAAAAAATTTCGATTATCATTAATCCTTCACACTCTCTTTTTTGTAAAAGTTTAATTAAACTTCTCGGGAAATCTTTTGCAGAAGCTGTGGATTTTATTGCTAATGTCCTTGGACAAACATAATCACTTTTACGTACAACTATACTTTTTTTATCTATTAAAAGTAATTTAGATGAACCTCTTGCCAGCACTTTAAAAGTTTCATTGCCTACTTTTATTGTCAAACATACCTTGACATCATCTGCTTTTAGTTTACTCTTTACCTCTGGAAGAAGGTCATAACAGGCCTTTGATGAATTTATTCCAATAATACAATCACCTCGGGATGTAACATAGTTTTCTTTTGTAATTTCAAATGTAGTTGGATGAGTCGCCTTTATATTCTCGTGACCGTAGAACCTTATTACATCTTTAAAATTCATTCCCTTCAACGGTATTGATATTGTGAAAAATAATAAATTTTTAATTTAGCGGGCCTGCGGGGATTTGAACCCCGGACCTACTGGTTTCTCCACTTTGTTTAAGAGCCAGCCGCTCTTCCTGGCTGAGCCACAGGCCCTCTCAATTTGGTAAACGCTAAGGTGTTTTTAACTTTTTAATTTAACATGATGAGTAATTTATTGTCTAAAAAAGTAAAATGTAAAACCCTAGTATTATAGACTTGTTGGAGTAGGAATATGTTGGCTTTAGTCGGATTAGGAGTTCATGGCATAAGGTCGATTACATTAGAGGGATTTGAAGTACTGAAGGAAAGTGATCAAATTTACCTTGATGGATATACAACATGCCTTCCAGAGAAGTTTGTAGACGAATTAAAAGATTTAGTCAAAAAGGATGTAAACGTTATATTTGAAAGAAAAAAGATTGAAGAAGAGACAGATAGAATGTTGGAGGAAGCCAGGATAAAAAATGTCAGTTTTGCAGTTTTAGGTGATCCTCTTTTTGCTACCACTCACCTTACCCTTGTTCTGGAATGCAAAAAGAAAAACATACCCTATAAGGTGATACATAATACTTCAATAATATCTATTTTGATGAATTCTTTTGGATTACATTCGTATAAATTTGGAAAAATAGCCACAATTGTTAGACGGGGTGGTACGCCTGCAACTACAGTTTATTTTACATTATATGAAAATTTGATTAGAAACTTGCATACCGTTTTTTTGCTTGAATACGATGTGGAAGCTGGTGAGGGGGTAACACCTAAAGATGCATTTCAGATACTCAAGGAGGCCGAAGAAATTTTCAAGCTTGGAGCATTTTCCAACGAGACCTTTGTAATAGTTGCTTGCAGGATGTTTAGAGAAGATGAGAAAGTTTATGTAGGTAAAGTTCAAGAATTACTAGAAATAGATTTTGGAGGACCACCCTATTCGTTGATAATACCATCGGAATTGCATTTTGTTGAAAAAGAGGCATTAAGTGCATTATTCAATTTGGAAAAATATGCTGAAATAAACAATTCTAAACTGATCAAAAGGAGAGTTGAACATCTAGTAAACAGATATGTGGGAAATACAAAAGCAGCTTTGGTGGAGGCTAGAAAAAGATTACCTCAAAAAGAATTCGAAGACCTTTTCGAGAACATAGAGTGTTATTTGGATGATGCCATAAGATTTTTTAATTTGGGTGAAGAAAATTTGGCGATGCTAAGCGTTGGATACGCAGAAGGACTACTTGATGCACTAAGATTTCAAAAAATTCTAGATTTAAAGTGGTGAAAATTGAATAAAAAAGAGATTGAAAGAGAGTTTCTTTTAAAAATTTTTTTAGAAAATTTAAAAGGAAATAAAATTAATTTCAGAAACAGTAGCATGTTTCTGACGCCGTTTAGGCAAAAAAATAAAGAGATTATCAGCATGCTTATTAGAAAAGGATTTATTAAAAGGACCCGGGATGGAATAAAACTTACTTGTAAGGGAAGGAGAACAATTAAAGTTGTTTTATGCGGAGGTACATTTGACATCTTACACCCAGGACATCTGTTGACCTTAAGGAAAGCGAAAAGTTTAGGAGACATATTAGTTGTTGTCGTATCAAGGGATAAGATAGCTGAAAAAATTAGAGGAAGGAAACCATACAATGATGAAAATAAGAGACTTGAACTTGTGAGCGCCTTAAAGATCGTGGATTATGCTTTATTAGGAGGAGAGAATGAAAAAATATATGATATGATTTTAAAGATTAGACCAGATGTTGTCGTACTAGGATACGACCAGGTGCATAAAGAGGATGAGATTAAAGATTTTGCGGCAAAAAATGGATTGGATGTTAAAGTGATAAGGATTTCTGAAAAGCTGGAGGGCGTGAAAAGTTCAACTCTTTTAAAGGATCCTAATATTACAAACCAGATTTAGAGTTTATACTTCTCTCTGAAATATAAACTTTTAATCTAATTTTATCACCATCTTTTAGATTTAATCTATTTCTAAGATTTACTGGAGCTATAACTTCTAATACTGATTCATCATATAGTGAACGCTTTGTCAAAACTATTGCACCTTCAACTGTGTCATTAATTATAGCAGGAAAACATTTTGCACCACCATAAGTTCTATATTCATCATTAAAGCCTTCTATTAAAATACCACTATAATATTCTAAATCCTTTCTTTGGCGTTTTTCTACCGGAGATGTTAAGCGAACGTTTAATGTTCCCGGATAGGGGTCAAAACCGAGTTTTTTAATAAATTGTTGTCTATAGCCTTCAATTGTAACATAATACGAACCTTCACCTAATCCTGAAAAAACAGTGCCAGTAAATTCGATCACATTTGGTGCCTCTTCAAAGATCTCTCGAAGAGTAGCATATAGGCTTAATAGGATTGATACACCGTTTTCTGTCAATTTTATTACAGACTTTCTTTTTCTATAAGTAACTTCAATCAGCCCGAGCTTTTGAAGTTCTATAAGATGCTTTGATATACTTTGTTGCGACTTCCCTAACCGTTTTCCCAATTCAGATGTAGATATTTCAATAGGCTTATCTTTAGCCCCTAAGTATAGAAGCTCTAACAAGGTGGGCAGAATAGAAGATTTTATTTCTCTAAAAGATAGTTTCATACGCAACATCTCATACGACTTATTGACTTAAGGTTTTTTACAATAATTTAGTATACTCGTAATTTAAACTTTGAACACACTTATTTTAGTTAGGTCAACATATGTTTCTTCGATTAACTTTCTAGCCAAGTCAACTTTATGTCTAAGTCCTGGAATCACATTATCAAAGTATGAAAGTGGAAAAATTTTTTCAAATATAATTTTCATTGAAATAAAGCAAAAGTTAGCTTTATTGTAATTTTTTTGGTTTATATAATCATATACTGCACGTCTCAGCTCGCCTATACAATCAAGTAAACCAAGTAGATAAGCGTCTACTTCAACATCTATTTCTTGCTCTGAAGGCACCCTCGCCTCTTGGAGTACACATAAATACGTATAGGCTTCAACATATTCAATTTGCGCAGGAAAAAGATATTTTTGCCAACGCCAATTAATTTCCGATTTAAGCTTCTTTATTTTAGTTTCAAGTTGTTTCAGTAAATCTTTTACTTTCTCATACTTTTCTTCATGTAATAATGCGAAGATTCGTGGAAAGTAAATTAGTATTTGTCTACTTTCCTTATATGCATACTCTCTTTGTGCATCAAGTTCTTCCAAGCATTTTAACAGATTATCAAAATTTATCTCGTCTTCTATTTTATTCATCTTAAAAAAATGTATTTTTGTACTAGTTAAACTTTTTTGGAGAAAGCAGTTTTTTAGACAGTAGGACAACCCTGCTGGCCTTTGATTCACCTATTATATTATAACCTGTTTTTTCGGCTATTAATTTGGCAAATGTTTTGATGTCATCATGCGAAGGCATATTTTCTCTTTTTAGCCTATACATGGAATAGCCAATATGCATGTATGCTTTGGTTTCCACATATAGTGGTTCATATTTGTTTATTATTTTTGCAAAAGCGTCAGAGGCACCCATATTTAGACCCTTTATTGAAGTAATTCTCAGAACAGTTGGACATTCTAACGATTTTAATATTTCTAATGATTTTAGAATCGAGTTCCAAAGATCCTTTGACAAGGGTCTATTTAATTTAATAAAAGATTCGTAATCGTAGGCAGTTAAAGAAATGTAAAGTTGGGTGGGTAAACTTGAGAGTGAGGATATTGCGTTAGGTAAGGTGCCGTTTGTTACTAAAAAAACAGTGCAGCCCGCCTTTTTATACAACTCTATTAGATCACCTAAAAATGGATAAAGTGTAGGCTCGCCTGTGAGGGAAATTGCAACTTGGGTTGGATTGAGAGCTTCAGCATATTTTGAAGGAGAGATTTTTCCCTTTAGGACAAGGGATTTGTAACCTGAAAGTATTTTTCTCTGTGCTTCAAATGATTCTTTAAATACTTTTTCTGGTGGATCCCATCCTTGCTTTGGTGGCGAAAGCTCGTCCCAAGCGAGACCGATGTCTTCGGGCATTATTCTCCAGCAATGCAAACAATGGAAGTTACAGTGGAAAAGGGTTGGGGACATTTGTAAACAACGATGTGACTTTATTCCGAAAAATTCCTCTTTGTAGCATACTCTATTGTATAGGAGACTTTGATGGAGCCAATTACATTTTTTTACCGCTGAATGGGTACCAACAAGTTGGTACTTTTGTTTCTTTAGTCTTAAATGTAGTTCTTGAGGGTAGAAAGTCATAATTGAACTATCTAACAGGTTATATATAACTATTGAAGCTTAATTTCCTGTTCTTTGCTTTCATTTGACTTTATTATTAATAGGTCTATTCCGTCACCGCTTGCTATATCTCTTTGCATGGCTGCTTTGAGAGCCTTAATCGCGAGTTCTGTTGCAGCTTTTTCATCCATTCCTCTCTTATATTCGCTTTCAATTATTCCAATAGCGATTTCTGTTCCAGAACCTACTGTTGCATATTCGTCTGGAATAATGGAACCTAAGGGATCTAAAACATAAACAGACGGTTTTTCATCGACGCCACCAACTATGACTTGAGTTAATAGTGGATAGAGACGTTCACTAAACATTATGACGGACATTAATTTTGCGACAGAGTTTGGAGGAACTGGCCGTTTTATCTCAAGCTCTCTAAGTTTTATCTCAACTGTGACCCGTTTTATAAGATTCTGCATGTCTGAAATCATACCTGCACAGGCGGCACCAACGTTATTTGATATAAGAAATACCTTTTTTGAACTTCTACTTAGCAGGAAATTACCATATGCGAATCTTTTGTCTGCGCCTAGTACTACACCATCTTTAAACACGATTCCTAAGGCTGTTGCGCCAGGGATATACAATTTTTGTTCACCTTCACCCTTTTATATCCACATTTGTGGTTAATTTAGATTTTGATTTAAACATTTATTTCTTTATGTTATAAAACATAAACGTATAATATCTAGACAAAGAGTGGAAAAGATTTAGTAGAGTAATTTATAATCTTGATTAATAAAAACTTTAATTGTCGATAGTAAGAGCTAAAAGGGATGAGCAAGTATAAGACAGCACTTTTCATTGGAAGATTTCAACCATTCCATTATGGGCATTTATTTGCAATTAAGTATGCTTTGGAACAAACTGAGTTCTTGTATATAGGTTTAGGGAGTGCCAATAAAAGTCATGAAAAAAGGAATCCATTTACGGCAGCAGAAAGAATATTAATGATAAAGTCTGTTTTAGAAAAAGAAAATATTGATCCAAGGAGATGGATGATTATACCGATACCTGATCTAAAGGCACACTATTTGTGGACGAAAATGGTTAGAATGCTTGTTCCAAAGTTTGATGTCGTTTTCTCCAATGATCCGTTGACTACAAGACTTTTTTTAGAAGAAAAATTTACAGTAGTAGAAGTGCCTCTGACAGAAAGAGAAAAGTTTGTGGCCACGGAAATACGTAATAGAATCTTGGAGGGAAAACCTTGGGAAGACTTGGTTCCTGAACCAGTTTCTAAAATAATTAAGGAAATTAATGGTGAAGAAAGAATAAGAAAAATTGGGAGAATCTAAAAAAATAAATAGAAGATAAATTGGGGGTTTTATATGCCATTTGAGCAAGGTACTTTAGTATATGTTAATCTAACTGGGATTGTTAAGGAAACTAATGAACTTATTGAGACCACTTTGGAAGATAAGGCTAAAGAGTATAATGTATTTGATCCAACTAGAAAGTATATGCCAAGGTTGATTGCTGTTGGAGAAAGGTGGGTCCTAGAGCCTTTAGATGACAAGTTAAAGGAAATGAATGTGGGAGAAAAGTTATCTATAGAAATTCCTCCTGAAAAAGCTTTTGGTGTGTGGGATCCCTCAAAGGTAAAAGTTATTCCATTACGTAAGCTTGGAGAACGTGCAGCCCAATTAAGGGTTGGCGATGAAGTTGAGATAGATAATAGAGTAGGACGTGTTAAGCTTTTAGCATCAGGAAGAGTACATATTGATTTTAATCATAAGTATTCTGGTAAGACAATTGTTTATGAAGTTCAGGTAGTAAAGGAATTAAAAGAAGACTCTGAGAAGATAGAGGCATTATTTTTAAGAAGAATACCAATAGAAAAAGAAAAAGTGAAATTTTCTATACAAGATAATACAGTAGTATTCGAATTACCTTTCGAACTCTATCTTGAAGAAGGATTACAGATTGTTAAGAGAGCGCTAGCGAATGACATATTCAAATTTTTACCCCATATTCAAAAAGTAACTTTTATAGAAAATTATGAAAAGCAATCATCTGAAAAATAGTCAAATGGATTAGATACAACAATAAAATTTTTAAAAAATTGAATTTCTATTAAAAAATGTGAAATATGAATTATCGTGCATAGGTTTTGTGGCCAGACAGCATCAATCCGACCTTGGACTATTAGTGACAGCGGGCTTAACAAGTCGACCCGAAGGTCTCCTTGCTTACACCCCTGTCCTATCAACGGGATCTTCTATCCCCGTCCTCGTCCATAGCATCCCCCGTGAGGAGGACACTATGGAAGGGTGTCTTTTCTCGAGAGGGGCTTCGAGCTTAGATGCCTTCAGCTCTTATCCCCAACAGCTTAGCTGCCCGGCTTGCCCTGTCGGACAGCCGGTACACCAGAGGCTGCGTTGCCCCGTTCCTCTCGTACTAGGGACAACTTCCTCTCAGACACCCTCCGCTCCCATCAGGTAGAGACCGACCTGTCTCACGACGGTCTAAACCCAGCTCACGTTCCCCTTTAATGGGCGAGCAGCCCCACCCTTGGCCCCTGCTGCAGGACCAGGATGGGAAGAGCCGACATCGAGGTACCAAACCGCGGGGTCGATGGGGACTCTCGCCCGCGACGAGCCTGTTATCCCTGGGGTAACTTTTCTGTCACATCCGGCCCCCAATGGTGGGGACACGAATGATCGCTAGGCCCGGCTTTCGCCTCTGGATTCTCCTCTGTGAAGAATCCAGTCAGGCTGGCTTTTGGCCTTGCCCTCTACAGCGGAGTTCTGACCCGCTTGAGCCAACCTTTGGGCCCCCTCGATATCTTTTCAAGGGGGTGCCGCCCCAGCCGAACTGCCCACCTGCCGGTGTCCTACGGTTACCCGTAGTTAGTGCTGTAGTCGGAGTTGGCTGGTGTTACATTGGCGCCTCCAGTGTTCCCAGAGGAACACCTTCTAAGGCTCCCAGCTACGCTCTGCAACCCCGACCACGGCACAACGACAGGCTGCAGTAAAGCTCCACAGGGACTTCTCTCCCCGATGGGAGTTCGTGGACTGTTCGTCCACGTTATGTGGGTTCGCCGGGTAGTAGGCGGGGACAGTGGGGCCCTCGTTGATCCATTCATGCACGTCGGAACTTACCCGACAAGGCATTTGGCTACCTTAAGAGAGTCAGAGTTACTCCCGGCGTTTAGCGGCCCTTAGCCCGGTTGTACCCGGGTTTTAGGTACCGCCACTGGCCAGGATTCAGAGACTGTACACACCCTTTCGGGCTTGCAGTCTCCTATGTTTTTATTAAACAGTCGGGACCCCCTTGTCACTGCGACCTGCGACCCTGGTTTCGCCAAGGTCACAGGCACCCCTTATACCGAAGGTACGGGGCTAATTTGCCGAGTTCCCTCGCCTACGGTATTCCCGATACACCTTGGGCTTCTCACCCAGGGCACCTGTGTCGGTTCTCGGTACGGTCTTGGATAGCACTCCTATTCTTAGTTTTCATGGCGTCCAAGAATCGCTGGAACCGACCAAATGGTCGGCTATTCCTCACTCGGTAGGATTCTCGTCATTACGACACTCCTCCTACCTTGTAGAGTTAAATGGAGCGACGGCTCCACTCCAGCTATCTTGAACGCACTAAGAATAGTGTGTTACCAGACTTTCGTCTGGTAACGCGTGCTATCCAAGGCACCGGAATATTAACCGGTTTCCCTTTCGTCCACGCAAGTTGAACGTGGACTTAGGACCGGCTTACTCCTGGTCGACGACGCGTTGCCAGGAAACCCTTGCCCTTTCGGTGGTCAGGATTCTCACCTGACTATGCTGCTACTACCACCGGGATCTGCACTAGAGGTCGGTCCACTGAACCTTACGGCTCAGCTTCTACCCAACCTCTACGCCTCCCTACCGCCACGGTCTTGGGGACCGTGACCTAGAGTATCGGCAGTCGGCTTAAGCCCCGTCCATTTTCGGGGCCACCGAGCTCGGCAGGTGAGCTGTTACGCACTCTTTAAAGGATGGCTGCTTCTAAGCCTACCTCCCTGCTGTCTAAGCTCGGTGACACCCTTCGGTTTGACACTTAGCCGACATTTGGGGGCCTTAACTCTAGTCTGGGTTGTCCCCCTCTCGGTTATGGAGCTTACCCCACATAAACCCGCTTCCTGGCTTCTTCTAGGATAAAGCCTTCGGAGTTTGAAAAGCGAGTGGACCCTTTCGGATCCTTGCTCGCTTATCCTCACTCTACAGCTTTATCCCTATCTGCCAGGACTAGACTGGGATCTATTTCGGGAGGAACTAGCGATCACCGAGCTAGATGGGCTTTTGGCCCCTTGCCCCAGGTCAAGGGAGCGATTTGCACGTCAGCACCCTTTTGGACCTCCAGCGGGCTTTCGCCCGCCTTCGTCCTGCCCAGGGCACGATCGCTCGGTTTCTAGTCTTACTGCCACGACTAAAGGCCCTTTCAGACCCTCTCCCTCTGGAACTATAAAGTTCCATGCGGAGATTCGGTTTCCCTTCGCCTTCGGGCTTTTAACCCTTAAGCTCGCCGTGACAGTAAACTCCCCGGCCCGTGTTTCTAGACGGAGCGTGCGACCCTGGAATGCTTAATGCTAAACAACATTAAATGCTGGAGAAAAACTCCAACAGATAATGTTGTTTAGCATTTACATTCCTTTCAGGCCGCACTCGTCTGTAACCTTTTGGTTTCAGGCTCTTTTCACCCCCCTCTCGGGGTACTTTTCAGCTTTCCCTCACGGTACTAGTGCGCTATCGGTCTTGGAAGGTATTTAGCCTTGGAGGCCACTTTCCCCCATATTCCTTAGCCATTGTCAAGGCCAAGTACTCTGGCTGACAGCGATAACTTTTCCCATTTTTGCCTACGGGGATTTCACCCTCTATGTCGGGTCATTCCAGACCACTTCGGCTAATGGGAAAAGTTACCATAATGCTGTCAGCAACCGCCACATCCTACATTGGTCACCCAATGTAGTTCGGTTTGGGCTTTTCCCTTTTCGCTCGCCGCTACTCAGGGAATCTCAATTGATTTCTTTTCCTCACCCTACTAGGATGTTTCCGTTCGGGTGGTTCGCGATCCTTTCGGATCGTTATCTAGGTCGCAAGACCTAGATAACAGGAATTCCCATTCGGGGATGCCGGAATCAACGGCTGCATGCGCCTACTCCGGCCTTTTCGCAGCTTGCCACGCCCTTCTTCGCCCTCCAAGCCGAGCCATCCACCAAAAGGCGTCGTTGTCGGAGAGATACTGTCTGGCTGTCACACCTATGCACGACATTCATTGGAGACCATAGGTCTCCTATGTCCTTCATCCATGATCTGTATGGATCATGGATTGCATCAAGTAGATGTGATGCTTAGCCGATTAACTTTCGAAGGAGGTGATCCGGCCGCACGTTCCCGTACGGCCACCTTGTTACGACTTCTCCCCCCTTGTCGGGTTTTGGTTCGATGACCCCAACATGGAGCCACCTCACCAAAACCCAACTCGGGTGAAGCGACGGGCGGTGTGTGCAAGGAGCAGGGACGTATTCACCGCGCGATGGTGACACGCGGTTACTAGGGATTCCATATTCATGAGGGTGGGTTGCAACCCTCAATCACAACTGGGGTAGGGTTTAGGGTTTACCTCCTCCTTTCGGAGTTGGACACCCTCTGTCCCTACCATTGCAGCCCGCGTGTGGCCCAGGGGTTTCGGGGCATACTGACCTGCCGTAGCCCTCTCCTTCCTCCGCCTTGAACGGCGGCAGTCCCGCTAACTACCTTCCTCTCCCTTGCGGGAGAGGACAGCAACTAGCGGCGAGGGTCTCGCTCGTTGCCTGACTTAACAGGACACCTCACGGCACGAGCTGGCGACGGCCATGCACCTCCTCTCAGCTCGTCGGGTAAAGTCTTTAGCTTGACCTTCATCCTGCTGTCTCCCCTGGTGAGGTTCCCGGCGTTGACTCCAATTGAACCGCAGGCTTCACCCCTTGTGGTGCTCCCCCGCCAATTCCTTTAAGTTTCAGACTTGCGTCCGTACTCCCCAGGCGGCGAGCTTAACGGCTTCCCTGCGGCAGCAGAATGGCTCTTAGGCCATTCTGTCACCTAGCTCGCATCGTTTACGGCTGGGACTACCCGGGTATCTAATCCGGTTCGCTCCCCCAGCTTTCATCCCTCACCGTCGGGCGCGTTCTGGTGGACCGCCTTCGCCACCGGTGGTCTTCCAAGGATCAGAGGATTTTACCCCTACCCTTGGAGTACCGTCCACCTCTCCCGCCCCCTAGCCCTGTGGTATCTTCCGCAGCCTAACGGTTGGGCCGTTAGATTTAACGGAAGACGGACAGGGCCGGCTACGGATGCTTTAGGCCAAATAACCGTCCCGACCACTCGGGGAGCTGGTATTACCGCGGCGGCTGACACCAGACTTGCCCTCCCCTTATTCCCCAAGCGGTTTAGACTTGGGAAAAGCCATCCTTAGCGGATGGCACTCGGAATGACCCCATCAGGCTTTCGCCCATTGTGGAGGTTTCGCGCCTGCTGCGCCCCATAGGGCCTGGACCCTTGTCTCAGTGTCCATCTCCGGGCTCCTTCTCTCAAAGCCCGTACCGGTCAAAGGTTTGGTGGGCCGTTACCCCACCAACAGCCTGATCGGCCGTAGCCCCATCCTCAAGCGGTAACATGAAACATGCTCATGTTACCCTTTCGGTCCAGATTCATTCCAGAAATCTGGACCTATTGCGGATTAGTCCCAGTTTCCCGGGGTTATCCGCATCTTGAGGGTAGGTTGGCCACGTGTTACTGAGCCGTTCGCCATGCCCCTGGCAGTCCAGGGACATACGACTCGCATGGCTTAGTCCCATTCCGATAGCAGTCGGGTCCGGCAGGATCAACCGGAGTCGGACGCACTGCTTTTAATCGGCTAAGCATCACATCCCTTCTCGGATCCGAAGTTTTACTTCGAATCCTCATCTTGTACGCGCAACTGGAGGCTTGTTATTCATCGCAAAAAGGGAACTTTGTCCCCATGCTCTAACAAAGCGCCGCCATTGCGCAAACATTAACCGCTAAAAAGGGATATAAAAATTTTGCTGATAATATATGTAGTTGATGATTTTAATTTTTATAAATTAAAGTCAATTATTTGTATGGTGCGGGGGTTCCCGAGCCAGGTCAAAGGGGACAGACTCAAGATCTGTTCGCGTAGGCGTTCGTGGGTTCAAATCCCACCCCCCGCACTATATTACAAACGAAAGTTTACAGTATTAGGTAAATTTTGTTTACAAAATGTTTTCTCGTTAAGATCGTGTAAGCATATTATTCTTTACTGCGAGGGTCTTATAAAAAAGAAGACTAATGTAAATAGCATAAGAATTATGAAAGTTATCAGATAGATTAGTTGTGTACGTTTCATTCTTTTATCCATTTCAATAGACTTTTGCATACATGCATTTGAGCAGAAGGTTTTTCCTATTGGAATAGCAGCACCACAAATTTTGCAGTGTGTATGCGGAGGGATTGTTCGGGACTTATTTTGTTTTTCTGACATTCAACTCACTTTATCACTATTTCGGTACCTACCTTAGAACCTTTTATTGCATTTAATATATTTTGCGGCGTACAAAGAATTATCTTTGTTCTGATATTAGATCGTTCAATTATTTTAATAGCTAAAGGATCAAAAAGATCATATGAACCTGCAATGATAGGAGAAGATGTGACTAAATTAAAAAGAGTTTTTGTGTCTATTTGATCATATTTTTTTGCATTCTTGTCAATTTTAGGGTCCGCTGTATAGACGCCATCGACATCTGTCGCGTTAACAAAAAGTATAGCTCTAGATTTTTCTGCAACCAAGGCTGCGGTGGCATTAGTAGAATGTCCTGGATAAAGGCCACCTAGAACAACTATTTTTCCTAAATTTAGTGCTAAAGACAATTCATCCATTGAAGAGGGCACTAGTGGATAAGCGGAGGCACCAAGAGCACCAATAATTATTTTTGCATTTAATCTTGACACAGATATGCCAATTTCATCCAAAGTGGTTTCGTCTACACCAAAAGCACGCAGGGCATTTATGTAGTTTCTTGCAACTTCACCACCACCAGAGACTATTATTGGCTGTATACCTTCATTTAATAAGGAAACAAAGGAGTCACACAGAACTTTAATATAGTTTAAATCAAAGGGTTGTCTAAATATAGAACCACTTAATTTAATTACCACACGTTGCAAGGGTATCTCGCATAACTATCTTAAATGGCAAGATAAAAACATACTGTGATGTAAAATGGAGAGTGACAAAGAAAAAAGTTCAGTTGAGAAGTATAGATTAAAACAATTAGTGGCAGAACTTTCAAAGAAAAGAGGGAGGGGTACCGAATTAATTTCATTATATATACCTCCGGGGAAACCCATCCATGAAGTAATAAATGCTCTAAGAGAAGAATGGGGTACCGCGTCTAATATAAAATCAGATACCACAAGAACACATGTACAAGATGCTTTAGTAAAAACTATGCAACGTTTAAAACTATATAAGAAAGCACCTGAAAATGGGCTCGTCATATTTTGTGGCGCTTTACCGACTAATGGGCCAGGAAGTGAAACAATTTTCCTTTATGAAATAGTGCCAATTAAGCCTGTACAAACATATCTTTACAGATGTGATGATCATTTCCATACAGAATTTTTGCAAGAAATGTTAAAGGAGGAGACATTAATTGGAATAATTTCAATAGATACATCAGAGGCTGGTTTAGGATTACTCTACGGCGATAGAATAGAGGTAGCGGAGGTTCTGACATCTGGAATATCAGGAAAACATAGAGCAGGAGGGCAATCAGCAAGAAGATTTGAACGTTTGAGAGAAATGGAAGTAAATGATTTTTTCCATCGGGTTGGGAGGCATGCAACAAAATTGTTTTTAGAAGAAAATAAGGTAAGTAAACTAATTGTTAGCGGGCCTGGACCTACAAAAGATGATTTTTTGAAAGGAGAATATTTACATTATCAATTAAGAGATAAAATTGTTGCTGTAATAGACACTTCTTATGCTGGAGAAGAGGGAATTCGTGAGACAGTTATGAAAGCAGAAAAAGTTTTGGAAGACCTAAGACTTGTTGAAGAAATTAAGTTAGTCCAAAACTTTTTGCGCGAGGTGACAAAAGAGGACGGCTTAGCAGTTTATGGTATTAATGCAGTAGAAAACAGCCTTAATCAAGGTAATGTTGATACAATAATTGTTGTTGAAGACATTAATATTATTGTACTTAAGGTTAAATGTAAATATTGTGGAAAGGAAATTATTGAATATATTGCTCGTGATGAATATATAAAACGTAAACAGGAAATTTTGGCTTCAGCTTGCACAGGATGCCAAAGATTGGACTATGAAGTAGAAGAAGAGGATTATATTGAGTACATTGCCAGAAAAGCTGATTTAGTTGGAGCGCGGGTAGAAGTGATTTCATCTAAAACAGAGTCAGGTATGATGCTTAAAAACTTTGGAGGGATTGGGGCAATATTAAGGTATAGACCACGTGCCTAAAGTTTAACAAAGATATTTTCATCGAGTTTTTCAAAATCATTTGATGACGGCATGCCATAAAATATTTCTTTAACTTTATGCATTGAAATTATTTCTTTTTCAAACACTTTTAACTCTTTTGGTATGCATAGCCTTGAAATTGGTGAAGCCAGTGATAATGATTTCTTCTTTTTATAACTCCATATAACAGAATTTAGTTGCATAAATTTATCAAAAAGGTCAGAAAACTCTCTTTTTTGCCCTAGCGGAATCGGATATTCTTCAAGATGGACACTTTCCTTGAAATGGAAGACTTTTTGATAAATTGCTTCTGAAACAAATGGAGTTATAGGTGCAAGTAGGCAAATTATTGTATAAAGAACACGGTAGAGTGTGGAAATAGCACTCTTAGAAGAGATTTCGGAGAATTCCCTATTCTTATTATAGGCCCGAGATTTTACCGCTTCAATATAGTGATCTGCAAATATATTCCAAGTGAAATATCTAATTGCACGTGCGGCTTCAAATGAATCGAGTTCCTCAAAGGAAAGCCTGCACACCTGTATTAATTCATCCAGCTTTTCTAGTATGGCTTTATCTATTGGTTCCAATGGCATCTCTTCACATGGTGGGAATTGGGAAATAAAACGTGAAATATTCCAGAGTTTTGTGATAAACTTCCTTGCACCGGAAACCCTGCTTTCAGAAAACAGATAATTTGATCCCAACTTTGCTTCACTTGCAGCCCATAATCTAAAGGCGTCCGCACCATATTTTTTTACAATCGGCTCAGGATACACCACATTTCCTAAGTGCCTGTGCATAGCGCGCCCACGCTCATCAAGGCCCATGCCCGAGAGACGCACATACTTAAAAGCTGGCTTTTGAGTTAACTGATAAATTCTTAGTAAGGAATAAAAAAGCCATGTCCTAACTATATCTATCCCTTGAGGGCGCATCCCCACTGGGACATCCGGTAGAGGATACCCTAATTTTCTACCAAGTCTTAGCACATATAATGCAGAAACACTAGAGTCAACCCATGTATCAAATGTTCTAATTTCACCTTCAAAGTCTCTTCCACCACAATTTTTACAACTTTCTAAGGGACAAGGTTGTTTCCAGGGTTGATAATAGTTTCCAGGTAAAGGTAGATTAGGGGCGCCACATTTCTTGCAATACCAAATAGGTAGTTCGGTTCCATAGAAACGTCTTCTAGAAATAGGCCAGTCAGATGTAATAGAATTTATCCAATTAATTAAAATATTGATAGATTCTGGAGGGAAGAATTTTATCTGTTCCTTTGAAATTCTAAGAATATCCTCTAAAAATTCAATTTGCTTAAGGTAATATTCTTTCACATTTATATATTCTACCGGTGTCGAACAACGCCAACATACTGGGACATTCTGAGTTATAACTTCTTTTTTAAGCAATAGTGATTCTTCTTCTAACAAAGAAACTATTTTTTTTCTAGCTTCTTCAACCTTCAGACCAAAAAGTGGGCCTGAATTTTCATTCATTACTGCATTCTCATTTAACAATACTTTAGGTTTTAATCTCAGTTCTTTAAATAACCTAATATCCGACTGATCACCATAGGAACAGATCATCACTAAGCCGCTTCCAAATTCAGGTTTTGCGTATGGATGAGGAATTATTGGAACCTTATGATTATATATTGGGACAATAGCATAGGAACTTTTAAGACTAGAATATCTATTATCATCAGGATTAAATATTATAGCCTGGCATGCACCTAATAATTCAGGCCTGGTAGTTGCAACAACAATATAGTTTAGGGTAGTAGATGATTCTGATTCTAATTGAAACTTAATATAGAAAAGTGTAGATTCCCGCTCTTCTTTTTCTAATTCAGCGTCAGCAATTGTCGTCTTGCAACTTGGACACCAATTAACCGGTCTTTCCTCTTCATAAACTAAACCTTTTTTCCAAACTTCAATAAATGTTTCTTGCGTAAAGGCCCTATAGTCAGGGGAATCAGTTCTATAACCATTTTCAAAGTCACAACTTAACCCTAACCTGTAGAGCGTTTCAACAATTCTGCTTTCTGTTTCATCAAGTATTTTTTTACATTGTTCTAAAAATATTTCTCTAGGAATATCGGTTGCTTTCTTATTCAACTTTTTTTCAGCCATCAACTCGACAGGTAAGCCATTTCTGTCTACGCCCCAAGGAAAAAATACATTCTTTTTGTTCATCCTGAAATACCTTGCGATAATATCAATTTGCACGTAATGGGCCGAACCACCAACATGCATTGAACCTGTAGCGTATGGAGGAGGAATGTCTATTACGAACCATTCATATGATGGATTAAAACAGCGATAAACATTTGTTTTTTTCCAATAATCTAGAATAAATAGTTCATCCTCGGGTTCAAACGTTTTTTTATCGAAGAGTTTTGCAAACATAGGCACTCAAATGTTATAAAACCCGTAAATCCTTTCATATAAAAATATTTAGGTACAACAGTTATTTATAAATAGAAATATTACTAACCGTAATTGAGCCCTGGTAGCTCAGTTGGTAGAGCGCCGCCTTGGTAAGGCGGAGGTTCGCGGGTTCAACCCCCGCCCAGGGCTTACCTTCCTAAAAAATTAGTTTATCAGACCTTCCAATCAAGTTTATATTTCCTATAAATGAATGGAGTTATCATTCCCACAATAAGTACAAAGAAAGCAAAAGGTTGGTAAAGATAATAATACACAGTAAATTCAAAAAAATTAAAATCAAGATTTAACTTTTTAGAGAAAGAGAAAAAGAGAAAGAGAAAGAAGAGAAAACTTATTATAAAATTCAGTATACTCGATAAAATGAAAAGTGAAATAGAAAAAAGGAATGGAAAGGCAATAAGAAATGGAAACTTTGTAGCCAAAAAAATTATTACAAAATTTAGAATTTTATATCCCAAAAAGTTTGATAAAAAATATGATAAAAGAATAGGAATAAATGTTGGAAAAAGTATTATAAAACTTAATATTGCAATATGAGGATACTTCCTTATATACTTTATAAGATCACGCCAGTGATCCTTAATCCACAATCCAACACCTATACTCCACCTTTTTCTTTGATTAAACCAAGTACGCCAATTTGAAGGACATTTTGTCTGAATCTTTATTTTATCATAAAATTTAAAATATCCGTCCTTTAATGCAACCTTAATAGCTAAATCAAGATCTTCTGAAATGACTCTTGAGAAACCCCCAACTTCCTCAAAGACATTTCTTTTAATTGCAAAAGCGGAACCATTAATACCTAAGCATCTTCCCGTAAATTTCGAGTAGAGGTAATTAACAAAGTTTGAACTAATGAATTCATAATTGACCATTCTAGAAATAAAAGAATCCTTTATAACTTCCTTCTTTATATCAAGAATGTCCGTTTCAAGCATTTCTTTTTCAATCTCACTTAAAAAATGACCTTCATTTACAATCCTAATATCTGAATCTAAGAAAACGAGAATCTCGCCTCTTGAACGTTTAACAGCATCATTTAAGGCATTTACTTTACCTACACGCTGCGAATTTAAAATAAAAAAAAGCTGTGAATTTATATCCTTATATTTTTCAACAACATTTAATAGGCTTTGACTTGGATTATCTATTATTACAAAGATTTCCTTATTTTTATAATCATCTCTTAATAATGAACCTAGTAATGAATCTAGAAAATCTGAATTTTCATAAACAGGGATAAAGACACTAATTATTTTCTCATATCGTTCTAGTGAATCATTGGATCTTTTATCCTGTCCATACAGGACATGAGTAGCCTCATTTATTAAAGAATTTTTGTGATTCATTGTATATGACCCTTTAATGTACCCCCTATTTATTTAAACTGCTTTAATTTATAAAAGGGAATCAAACATAAATAGTACAAAAATAGTTTTAAACCCTATTACTAATACGTTTTAATAGGATTGTCAGAAGAGGATATTGAAAAAATTGTATATGAATTTGCTAAAGAAGGTTTACAAATAGAGCCAAAAGCCTTTAAAAAGTTAGTTGAAATTTTAACAGAACAAAGGAATATTAATAAAAACGGAATAATAAAGGAAATAATAAAAAGGAAGACAACTGGATTAAAAGAATCAACCTTTATTACCTTAAATGATATTGAATCTATTTTACCAAAAAGGGAGGAACTGGAAGGTAAAATAGAATATGAAAATATAGAAACAGACATTAAAGTGTTAAAAGACCCTGGAAATGAAGTTAAAATTCTTGAAGGAATAGATGGGTTTAAAAATTATTTTTTAAATCGTTACATTAAATTATTGAAAGTCGCTAACTCAAGACCCTCGCAAAAAAGCCTAACAAAGATAGAAAAGGTTACAGAAAATGGAAAAGATATAAGGATAGCAGGATTAGTAAAAGAGAAAAAGATATCAAAAGATAAGGTGATTTTAGAAATTGAAGATCCAACTGGAGTATTAAAAGTAGTTGCCAAGCAAAATACTCAAAATCATAATCCCCTAGAAGTTTTACCGGACCAATTAGTAATAGCTGAGATATCTTCTATAAAGGAAGGTATAGCTTATGCTACAAGAATAGAATTTCCTGAAGTACCGGATAGAGTGTTACAAACGGGAACACTTGAAGTCTATACACTTTTGCTCTCAGATTTGCATATAGGAAGTAAAAGTTTCCAGAGAGAAACTTTTGAACACTTATTACATTGGCTTCAAGGACACCATGGAGATAAAGAAATTATCAAAAGACTAAAGTACATAATAATAGCAGGAGACCTTGTTGATGGTGTAGGAATTTACCCAAACCAAGAAAAAGAATTAGAAATAACTGACATAAGAAAACAGTATATTTTGGCAGCACAGTATATTGAACAAATACCTAAGCATATGCAAGTTATTATCATTCCCGGAAACCATGATGCAACAAGACAGGCACTACCACAACCTTCTATTCCAAAAAAATATTGTGAAGAATTGTACAGAATGGATAATGTACAATTATATGGAGACCCACTCGAGATAAAATTGCATGGAGTAAATTTCCTAATATACCACGGCCGCAGCTTAGATGACGTTTTCGCATTTTCACCATCTTCAGAAACAAGTAGACCGGAAAACGCCATGAAATTATTATTAAGAGCAAGACATTTAGCGCCAGTTTTTGGAGCAAGAACAATTATAGCACCAGCAGAAGAAGACACTTTAGTTATAGATACACCACCAGACATATTTCATGCAGGCCATGTACATGTTTTTGGTTACACAAAATATAGGAATACCTTAATAATTAATTCGGGAACATTTCAGAACCAAACCATGCACCAAAAATCAATCGGAATAAATCCAACTCCAGGCATAGCAGCAATAGTCAACTTAAGCACTCTGGAAATTATTGAAAAAAACTTTAATGAAATAACTATACAACATAATCTTCCACATATTTAACCAAATCAAATAGGACAGGGTCATTAGAAAAAACAGTTTTTACTGTAGTCAGAGGGATTAAAAGTTTGGGCCTTTTACTACGACCTTGACGGCCTAAACTAACAGTTTCCGCTGAAACAATTCCTAACATAGATAATTCATTTAATAATCCGCTAACTCGCCTAGTAGTTAACTCAGGAACATTCAATCTTTTACATAATTGGACATAATTATTATAAACTGCTCCAGTTGAAACATTATCCTTTAAACTGGCCACACTTAAAACAACAAGCTTACTGTGTAGTGGCAAAGATTTAAGCGCATCTACAAGTCTATCCTGATCAATTTTTAATAATGCCTCACGAACCTGTTCTTCATCAACAACATTAAGATTCTTTCGCTCTGCTATTTCACCAGCTACCCTTACAAGGTCGACCGCCCGTCTGGCATCTCCGTGTTCAGCAGCAGCGAGCGCGGCCGCTAGATTCAATGCTGCTTCAGTAAATACATTAGGTTGAAAACCTAGTCTTATTCTATCTGCCAAAATCACTTTTAATTCTTCGGCCGTATAAGGTGGAAAGACAAGTTCCTCTTCACTTAAGCTACTTAAAACTCTTGGATCCAAATATTCTTTAAATGTTAAATCATTAGATATACCTATAAGCGAAATAAAGACACCTGATAATTTCTCGTTCGCACGAGTAAGTTCATATAATAGGTCATCGCCATGGCTTTTAACTAGAAAATCAATTTCATCCAAAATAATAAGGCCAGAAAAATGTTCACCATTAAGAGTTTTAAAAATTCTATCAAAAATTTCACTTATAGCAAGACCTGTATGAGGGACAGGAATATTAAAATCACGGGCAATTTCATAAAGAACCCTATACTCAGTACCGGCCATTCGAGTGTTCACATAAGCAAAGCGAACATTAATTGATTTAGAAGAAGCTATTTTACTTAATTTTGAAAAAACGTATTTTGCGACAGCTGTTTTACCGGTACCAGTCTTGCCATAAAGAAACATATTAGAGGGCCTTGCACCATGTAAGACAGGAGAAATTGTCTCTGCTACAATTTTAATTTGTTCATCTCTAAAATATAATTTATCAGGAATATAGTCAGATCTTAAAACATTCCTATTTTTAAAGATACTAGTTTTATTAAGGGCTCTATTGAATATTTCATCAATGGAAAAGTCATTTGTTTCCATATACCAATATTTCTACTGGAACACTATATATTATTTTATTGTGACACCCCTTTTTTTCTAATGGAAAAAGGGTAGTATAATAGATTTTAACTTTCTTTAAAAAAAGAAAAGGACCGATATTTGTTTTATTTTTTTCTATATCATAAACTATATCAATTTTTCTAAACCTATATGTGATTTTTCTTTAACCTAATAAAATGAGATTTCTTTAATATTTTTCTAGTGGAAAAAATGGGGTGGCAGTTTATTGTTTTTTCTTTTTGTTTTTATGATTATTAGGCGGTCACCCCTTTATTTCCACTGGACCTGTTTTCAAAAACATTAACAGTTAATCAACTGGAATAAGACCCCTTTATTTCCACTGGACCGTTTTTACGCATAATTTTTTAGTCTTTTTTTCCTGTGCACTGTTAACTGTATGTTAACTTTGACAATTGTTGTAAACTTTCTTTTACCAACTAGTTAACTTGTTAACAGTTTATCTATTTATCACTATTATCAAATTATCAGTTTAACAGATGTCCTCTGGAGGAAAAAGAAGAATAAAGATTGAATTTGAAGATTATAATGGAAGAAAAATAAAAATTGAAATAAATGGTTTTTCGTCAGGCGAAGAAATCAAGAGACTTTATGATTTTCTTTCCAATAATTCGGACGTTAACTCCACTAGTTGTGAAATAGAACGAAAAGATACTAAGTTCCAAAAATTTTATGAAATACTACTCAAACATTTTTCTGTAGGTGTATTTACGTCTTCTGATGCTCTTCTTGTCGCTCAAGAAGAGTTAGGTACTGATTTAAGCCAGGCCCTTGTTTCCACATATTTAATGCGGTTAGTTGATAGAGGCTTATTGACTAGAAAATGGAGTTCTTCTGGATGGATATATTCAATTATAAAATCTTCCCCTATGATCCAGCAATAACTTTTTTACCTTCCTCGCTTAATGTATACACGAAAAATTTGCCTTGGCTTTCTCTCTTTAATAAATTTTTTGAGTATAAATTTTTTAGTAATCTTGCTGTATGTTCTCTAGATTTATTTATGGATAGTTGAACTTCCTTTGAACTTTTGGGTCCAGTTGAAATAAATTTAAGAATACTTAGTTCTATGTCACTTAAATTCAAATCTGTTCTTTCTATCTTTCCGGTACTAACTTCTATATTTTCTTGAATTGTACTTGATTTTACTTCCTCTTTTTTTATGGCTTGTCCTCCTATTCTATTTTCTATCAAATCAATTTTTATCATTATTTCTGAGATTTTTTTATTCTGTTCATCAATTCTATGCTTAAATTCGGTTAAAATTGCTTTTACAAGTGAATATTCCTCCTTTGATATACTTGCACTCTTCCTGCTATAATAGAAAATTATATGATAGCATATCAAAATCACAAACATTAGTGATGCAACAATCACAAAGTCTATGATATCCATCATGCAACATTATATCACAATGCTATGTTTAAATACTTTTATACATTTATTAATTGATCAAAAATATTTTCTAAAGTTTTTATAATATTGTCTACCTGTTCTTCGGTTAAGGTTCTCCCTCTAACATTATTTATTATGTGTATTACTTTTTCTAATGCAATAAAACTATCTTTCGAAATAATATCTAAGTAGTAAGCTAGAATTAAAGTATAGAATGATTTTTTAATATTATTGATTCCCCTATCCTTTGTAATTGAATATGCTGCTTTTGAAATCTTTCCTTTATCAGTTTGAATTAAAATATCTCTTATTTTTCCTGTCAATTTTTTCCGTACTATAATATAATCTAATTGTCTTATTGTTACATTTCCATTATCGATTAATCTCTCCAATAATTTATCCTCCTTCAGTATTTCTTTTAGCATCTGTTATACGTTAACGTATAACAATTTAAGGTTTTTTCTTGCTACCTTTACCCGGTAAGTATTTTTAAAATAATATTTTTCTACAGTTATTTTATTAATTTTTTATTTATTTTATTGATTTTTAAATTCATTTTTATTTTATTATTTAAAAAATTATTAGTAAATATAATTTATTTATTTCAAGATGGGAAATAATTATATAAATATGTCTTAAGGTCATGTTTTGTTGATGTAAATGGGGCGTAGAAAAAGAAGAGTGGTAAAAGTATTCAGAAGAAAGTTACCAAGGATATTGGCCTGTCCTAGATGCGGTAATATCTCACTAATAGTTGAAAGGGTGTCAGACGATTTAGTTAATATAAAATGTGGAACGTGCCACCTTCTATATCCTTATCCTGCACCTAAAGAAAAAGAGTATATCGATACATATAATGAATTCATTGATAAAGTTAATAGTGGGGAAATAAAAATTTGATAAAAAAATGAGTTGATCGCTGTTGCAAAGTACTGTTGTATCACATATGCAACAATACTTTTCCTTGCTTAAAGAACGCGTAGCTTTAAATTCAAAATATGAGAAATACTATTCTTATATCACGGATTATATTTCTAGAACCGTCGAAATTGCAAGTATGGCAAGAAATAAAGGTTTAGATCCTTCTCCCTACATTGAAACAAAAATTGTTTTTGATCTAGCTTCCAGGGTTGAAGAGCTAATAGGTCTTAAAGGTATTTCAAAAAGATTAAGAACTCTATTGAAAAATAATAAAAAAGAAGCAGCGGCCCTCACTTTAGCAATTGATGTTGCATCAGGTTTATTTGGTCCATTATCGCGTGAAGAAGCATTAGATAAAGGAATTAGGGCTGGATTGGCCGTTGTCACAGATGGTGTCACAGTTGCACCGTTGCAAGGTATATCAAAAATTGCAATAAAGAAAAATAAAGACGGCTCACAGTATGCTAGTATATACTTTGCTGGGCCTATACGTTCTGCTGGCGGTACAGATGCTGCTTTTACTTTAGTTATAGCTAACGAAGTTAGGAAGGTTCTAGGTCTCGATCGCTACCATGTGAATGACTATGATGATGAGATCGGTCGATTTATTGAAGAGTTAAGAATTTATGAGCGTGAAGTTGGTAATTTTCAATTTAAAGTAACTGATGAAGATATAAAAACGGCCTTGATGTATATTCCTGTTGAAATTAATGGGGTTGAAACAAATCCTGTCGAAGTTATTATCCATAGGAATATGAAAAGAATTGAGACAAATCGTGTTAGGGGTGGTGCCTTACGTGTTCTTAATGATGGTTTAATAGGTCGTGCACGTAAGCTAGAAAAGTTGGTAAAAGAACTTTCTATAACAGATTGGAATTGGCTTACACATTTGAAGGGTGGATTACAAGAGGCGGCGACTCTTTCTCATTTTGGAGATGTAATAGCTGGGCGGCCTATACTTTCTTATCCTGGTTCAGAAGGTGGATTTAGATTAAGATATGGTAGATGTTTTAATACGGGGTTGGCGACTGTTGGGATAAACCCTTTAACTTCTGTAGTATTAGATTATGCTCTAGTTACAGGAACACAAATAAAAATAGATAAACCTGGTAAAAGTGCTACAGTTGCATTTGTGGATTCAATTGAAGGCCCAGTTGTTAAATTAAAGGATGGATCTGTTGTAAAGGTTGAAGATTTAAAAACCGCAGAAAAGGTAAAAAATGAAATTGAGACGATCCTTTTCCTTGGCGATATTCTTATATCCTTCGGAGATTATGTAGAAAATAATGCAGTTCTTGATAAGACTGCATATGTTGAAGAGCTATGGTTGCACGATTTTATTGATGCATGCAATAAATCGTTTGGTAACATCACTGTTGCATCACAATCATTAGATGTTCCTTTGGAAAATATTCTTAAATGGATAAGTAACCCAAATAAGTATTATCCTGATTTTGATCTGGCATACAAGCTTTCCAAAACTTTGAATATCCCCCTTCATCCACATTATTTGTATTTTTGGGATTTATTGCAAATTAATGAAGTTATTCTTCTTAGAAATGCCTTAATGAATGGCGTAAAAAGAGATGGTCGATTGGTTATACCATACGATAATAACGTTAAACAAATTTTAGAAAAATTGTGTGTTCCACATACTATTGATAATAACTCTATACTTTTTGAGCCTAATGTTTCCAAGATACTCGGCGTCTGTCTAGGATTATATAGAGAAGCGGTCTTCCTTTCAAAATATGAAAGTGTATTAGACTTAATATCCTTTCTAAGTGGTATTCCTGTTAAAAACAAGTCCTCTGTGTTCATAGGTGTACGAGTTGGAAGACCCGAAAAGGCTGAGGAAAGAAGAATGAAACCACCGGTTCACCTTCTTTTCCCTGTAGGCTCCTTTGGTGGTTCTTCACGTGATTTGATAAAAGCCTCTGAAAAAGTTATATGTGTCCCTCTCATAAACAGATATTGTCCTAAATGTTCATCTAATTCTTTTTCTTCATTATGTAAAAATTGCAATTCCCCAACAGTTATTGTATATACTTGTCCCTCTTGCGGTAATATGTCTGACGCTGATAAGATATGCCCTAGATGCAAAATACAGATGCAACCCTATTCACAGAAAGTCATTGATTTAAAGAAAGAGTTATCATTAGCATCAAGTAAAGTAGATTATAAGCCTGTGTCACCGTTAAAAGGCGTTAAAGGATTAATGAATGAATTGAAGCAACCTGAGCCCATCGAAAAAGGTATTCTAAGGCAAAAGTATAACTTGCAAATTTATCGTGATGGGACTATAAGATTTGATGCTACTAATATGCCTCTTACAGCCTTTTTGCCCAATCTTTTAATTACAGATTTTGATAAATTAGTTGAATTAGGTTATGAAGTAGATGCACTTTCGTCTGGGAAACCTGTCCCAATATTTGTTCAGGATGTAATTTTACCCAAAAATGCGGCTAAACATTTGGTGAATGTCTCAAAATTCATAGATGAGTTATTAGAAAAATTTTATAACATTCCCTCGTTCTATAATGTAAAAGATGAAAAGGACCTAATTGGCCATTTAATAGTGGGTATTGCTCCTCATACATCAGTAGCGGTAATCGGAAGAATTATAGGCTTTTCAAATTCTCAGGTATGTTTGGCTCATCCTTTCTGGCACTCAGCAAAAAGGAGAGATTGTGATGGGGATGCGGATTCTATAACTTTACTACTAGACATACTATTAAATTTCTCATTACATTATGTGCCTTCACAGATTGGTGGCTTAATGGATACTCCTCTCCTCTTGCAACCATATATTATACCTTCTGAAGTTGAAGATCAATCCCTTTCTATAGACAGTTGCGAACGTTATCCAAAAGACTTTTACGAAAAAACCTACAAATCTGTATCAGCTCGTGATGTTTCATCTATACCTTTGATAAAAAATTTACTTTCTAAAAAAGAAGAATTTTTAGACCTAAAACATAACTATGAAACTACAATTCTATTTTTAAATAGAGAAAGGAATTCACTTGCAACTGCGCCATCTTTTTTAGAAAAAATTGAGAAACAATTCCAATACGAGTTGATGATAAAAGCAGTTAGCTTTAATGAAGCCATAGTTGCAATTTTGACCACACACCTTTTGCCAGACATACTAGGTAACTTGAAAGCTTTTGGTTCTCAGAAGGTTAGATGCAAGAAATGTGGTGAAAAATATCGTCGCATCCCTCTAAAAGGCTTCTGTATAAAATGTGGAGGCGAGCTCCAACTTTCTGTTACTAAAAAAAGTGTGGGTAAATTTTTGGAATTAGCTGAACGCCTTGCTTCAAATGAAGGAGTCCCTTCTTATGTGAAGATGCGGGTGGAGTTGGCTAAAGAGGATTTTGAAAGTCTATTTGGTAAAGAGCAAAAGCAAACTACTTTATCTGATTTTATCTAATCCTAATATATTCATGTGCTCCTCTTGTGCTTTCAAAGCAGAAATGAACTTTTTGGTACTCTTTTCTAAATTCTATTACTCTTCTTTTAACTTCTTCTATATCCTTGTTTCCTACTATTATATCTGCTATGAATCCGGCTATTTCTCTCATCTCATTTTCTTTCATACCTAATCTCGTTACCTCTGAGACTCCAAATCTTAGGCCACCTGGGTTCTCAAAATGTCTTCCCTCCTTAATATCCCAAGGAAGTAGGTTTCTATTACATATTATGTTTGCTCTCTCTAATTTCTTTTCTAGATCGCCTCCAAGACCATATCGGGTAACATCAACAAGTACAATATGAGATTTTGTAAAGCCATTTTTTTCCCCTAGGACTTTTAAACCTTTTTCAGCTAAAGCTTCTGCAAAAGATTTCGAATTTTTAACAACTTGTAGTGCATATTCTTTCCCAAACTCCATCATTTCAATTAACGCTATCGCTTTTGCTGCAACGGAATGAAGATGGTGATTGCTTACATTTCCAGGAAAAACTGCTTTCTTGATTTTTTCAGAAAATTTTTCGTAAGAAAGGATCATCCCTCCTTGAGGCCCAAATAGTGTCTTATGCGTGCTGCATGTTATAGCATCGGCCCCTTCCCTTAATGGATCTTGGAATTGATTGCCTGCGATTAATCCTATCACATGTGCAGCATCATAGCATACAAATGTTCCTTTTTCCTTAAAAAATGTTGCAAGTTCCTTCAAGGGTTGTGGGAATAAAAGTACCGAACCCCCGAACATTGCTAACTTGATCTTTATTCCATTTTTCTCTAATTCCTCTATCTTCTTTTTTGTTAAATCCACGTCAATATTCATTTCATTATAGTCAAAGGGAAAATACTCTACTTTTAGTCCATGAACTGCTCCTGCTGTCCCTCCTAATTCCATTTTACCCGTGCTTATATGCCCTCCGCATGGAATTGAAAGGCACATCATGTATTCGCCTGGCAAAGTAAAGGCAGTATATATTGCTAAGTTAGCACAAACACCTGAAATAGGTCTTACGTCAACAAACTCGCAATTAAACAATTTTTTCGCGACATCTATAGCTAAAAGTTCAATTTGATCAATATACTTGCATCCTGCATAAACCCTTTCCCCAGGCCACCCTTCTGCATATCTATTTCCAAGGTCGCTTGCTAGCGCCTCTCTTACTGCTGGACTTGGGACGTTTTCGCTTGCTATTAATGGTATGCTTTCTGAAAACCAATTATGATGCTCGTAAAGTAATCTAAATACTTCATCATATAATTTCCTATTCATGTTCATACAACTCTGCAATGGAAACATTATAATTAAAACTTTATGCTTGAAAAAATTTTTAAATCAGAAAAATGAATCTCCAAAGTATGAGTTCTAAGAAGAAAAAGTCCTCTGCACCTATGCCTGCCTCAAGTGCAGGTCTGCTCAGGTTTTTTGAAGATGAGACGCATGGAATAAAAATCAAGCCCGCATATGTAATCGCACTAGCTCTATCATTAGTTATCTTCTCAATAATGCTTTTAATATTAATCCCCCCATAATATTAAGATTGTGATTATCTTCGGTGTAATTAATGGTAAGTAACGCTACTTCACAAATTGCAAATCATTACAAAAAACTTTTTAGTTTCCCCTCGCTAAGAATTGGTGTCTTATTTCTAGTTTTCTATTGCACAATGTTATCGTTACCATTCTACTTTTATAGAAACTTGAACATGTTTTGTCTTCTTTTTCTTACCTTTTTTATCACAATTTTATTTATTGCCGGCCTTGATACCTTTCTAACCTCTTTTTCATTGATTTCTTCATTTCGGCGTTTACTTTTTACAAACTTTTTTCAATTTTTACCTCTATTGTTGTTTTCAATTTTATCTACTATAATCATATTTGTAATTCCTATCCCATTTGATTTATATCTGAAAATGTTCACTTTTTGGATGCTTTTCACAATTAATTTACGTTATTTTATATTATATGTCATCTTTTATCAAAAATTTCTTTATTCTATTATTCACTCATTAATTTTGTTACTTCCATCTTCTGTTATATTAATGTATTTTAAAAATAATATCTCTTTTGATTTTATAATTTTTGTTTTAGCAGTTAATCTATCCTTTTCTATAATTGTAACTGTATACATAAAATCTGTTGATAAAGTTGGCTTCGATTTACTTAATTTTAGTTCATTAAAAATTTTAATTTCATATTTATATGCTTGGGTCTGCTCAGAACCAAGGTATCTTGAAAGTATACTGGAGTATCACAGTGTTGGCTCAGAAATTGAAACATATCAAATCGAATTTATAAGTGAAAGTAAAAAGCTATATTTGGTTGTGCCTGGTATCCATCCTGGTCCTTTCGCCCCAATAGGTAGCTATAACTTGCCATACGAGATAATAAATTTTTACAAACTACAAAACATAAATTCAATAGTTTTTCATAGTCCTTCTTCACATGAAGTTAACCTTCCCTCTAAAACGGAAATGAAAAATTATCTTTCTTCATTAAAAAATGGAGTATATGTTTCCCAAGGTTCTCTCTGCAGTAAACCTGTTAGAGTATGTAAAAATAAAGTCACTACTACCGGTTTAAAATTTGAGGACACCATACTAGTTTTCATAACGTTTGCTCCTTATGGCATCGAGGATCTTCCCTCAGAAATTTATGCTTACGCGAAAGAACTTGAGACTGATGGAATAAAGAAGATTATATTAATTGATTCGCATAACGCATTAGGCCCTTTACCCTCTAGAGAAGATGTAGACGATATAAAAAGTTGTTTAAGTGAACTTATCAGAAAAATAAAAGAAGAACCGGTCTACACTTTTAAGTACAATTTTATACAACAAAGTTTTCCAGAATTTAAGGAAATTGGTCCAGCTGGTGTTTCTTGTCTTCTTCTTTTAATTGATAATTGCCCCTTTGTAATATATTCAATCGACTCTAATAATGCTATACCTCAGTTTAGGTCTTTCCTGATAGAGGAGTTGCAGAAAAAAGGTTTAACATTAATTGAGATGTGTACAACAGATTCCCATTTTTCTTCGGGTAAGGTTTTGTCAGAAAAGGGCTACTATGCATTAGGTGAACTATCGGATTATAATCAAATTATATCCCAAATTGCTAACATGGCGACAAAATTATTAGATTCTCCCCTTCAAGGATTTTTTAAAGCTTTCTATTGTAAATCTAATCAAAAAATCTTAGGCCACAGTCAAATTAATGCTTATTCTAGGTTCTTAAATATTGCTTTAAATCGTACAAAAAGGGGGGCATTAATACTGTTTGCGCTGTCTATATTATTATTTGCATCCATTATTGTGTTTTATCCAAGTTAAAATATATCTCCTATTACTATAGTGGATATAGTGTTAGCAAATGCGTGACCTATCTAGCATAATAGATGAAATATTGCAAAAATGTCCAGGGCTCACTAAAGAAAATATTGTTTCTCTGATTCAAGAAAAAAAGAAAAAGATTGGTAGTGGTTATTTAACAGATACTGGTGCTGCCTATCTTGTGGCAGCTGACTTAGGCGTCAAATTAGATTTTAATTTACCAACTACAATAGAAATTAAAGACTTATATGTGGGTGCCAATTCAGTGAATCTTAATTGTAGAATCTGTTCAGTATCAAAATTAAGAAAATATATTAAGAAAGACTCTAAAGAAGGTTTATTTCTTCTTTTAACCGTTTTTGATAAAACTGGATTGGTTAAATGTTATGCCTGGGACTCAAAAGCAGAAGAAATTATGGCAATGGATCTAAAACCTAATGAAATAATTCAAATCAAAAAAGCATATGTGAAATTAGATTTTGACAATACTCCCTCCTTACATATTGGGCAAAAGGGTTCAGTTGAAAGAATAAACATACCAGAACTTAATTCAACATTACCCACATTAGAAGATTTTTCTTATTCAATAGACGATTTTGAACCAAAAAGTACTTTGTTCTGTGTAAAAGGTATCATAGACTCTACACCAACTATATCCACTTACACGAGAAAGGATGGAACAAACATTATTATACACTCTTTTCTGCTTCGTGGCTTTAAATCGCCAACCCAAAGAAAAAGAATTGTCTTGTGGCTGACTGAGGATATAAGCAAAGAAATTCCGCCTATTGGCCAAATGGTCATAATAGGTCCACTAAAATCTAAGTCGCTCGCGACAGGTGAAATTGAATTTCACGGGGATGAAAAAACAATTGTTCTTCCATTACAACAAAGATCAAATATAGTGAATTTAAGATCTACATCCTATCTTAGCCTAAAAATCCTTTCAGTAGGTCCTTTAATGAAAACAAAAAAGGGTTCTCCGCTAGTAAATGCATTAGTACATACAGACGATGGTCAATACTATATTTTAATCGGTCTAGAAGATGTAACCTCTTTTCTATTGTCAATGAAGCCTGGAGAAACAATAGTAGGCTCATTTACACTTGGCAATAAAAATAAACTAATTTGTTCTAAAGCAGCTAATATTGGAAAAAAGTTAGATGCGCCTCCATTTGATATGTCAAATCTCTATGAAAAAATTTCAAAAATAAAGTCTACTTCCCAAGAAAAAAATAAAATATATTTTCTCAAGGCTGTAGCTATTTCTCAAACAATATCAAGGGAAATTCAACTTAAAAATGGTGAAAGAATAAAGCTTTCAGAAATTTTAATAGGCGATGAAACTGATGAAATAAGTCTGGTTGCCTGGAGAGATTATGCACAATTAATTGAAAACATTCTTCCTGGTGAACGATTAATTATAAATGGTGTTACATTAAAAACTACGCCCTCACTTTGTCTAGAAGTGAAACCTTATACATCAATTTACAAAGTTCAAGAATAAAAATGCTTTAATCCCAAAATGGCCGTGTTCTAATAAAATTCCTTTCTGCTCTGTAGATTTCATTTACCAATTCTATAATGTCTGCCTTTTTATCTAATATTCTACCTGCAATTTTAGGCCCGATCCCATAGCCAGAGAGCACAAAAATCGCTTTTTTGCCAAAGTTCTGTATAAGAGAAGAAATACTCCAAAGCCTCCTATACTCCTTTTCTTCCTCTTTTGAGAGTTTTTTTCCCAATATACGTTTTCTAATTATTTCAACTGCTCTTCTATCTTGAACCGATGTAATAGTAACAAGTCTTGAACCGCATAAATTACAATGTATAAAATCATCCACTTCCTTTGTTTGGATAACCTTCTCCAATTTTCCACAAGAAAGGCATAATAATAAATGTCTCTTATTCTCTAATCTTTCTTTAACTATATTTAGCATTGCTTCATCAATGTTATATACGCTGGCCACCTCTTTTACAGCATACTTAAAACCAATCTTCGCTAAAGGTGAAAAGTCATCCAACTCTTTATAAAAGATCCGTAAACCGCCCTCTCTTATTCTTTTTAAAATTTTATATGTTCTTTCCAAATCAAATTTATCTGTAAAGATTTCATTTAAAACCTCTTTATAAAAAGCTGTATCGGAATACCTTTTTAGCAAAAACGAACTACTTTTACTATCGTAAGGAATATCACGTGGAATAATTCCAAACCGTTTAGCAATGTTCCAGCCTCGTGTACGGAGAATGTTTGTATCCCTTAAAGCTGCTGCCAATATTTCTTTTAAATTAATTTCTTTTGATAAAACTTCCAAAATATTCTCAAATGTGAGAAGATATCCTCCATTAAGAATTATTCTGTAAGGGTCAAAATTATATTCAATGTTATATCCCAACTTTGAAGATAAAAGTGTACTCAATAATACACCCAATGTATTATTGACTTTCGTTCCAAAGCATGCATGTATCACAAATATATTTCCTCCCTTTCTTTTTTCAATAAATATACATTCATTGTCTGGAATAAGTCCTAACAAATTTCTAGTACTATCCAGCATTAACTTAACAGACGTGTATCTGTCAATATTCTTTCTTAAATTTATATTTCTTCTTAATTTACCAACCTCTTGAGCTGTAAAATAATCGACAGGAATTATTTCACCTAACCAAAATGGTATCTCACTTTCTGACAAATCCTTTGGTTCTACTTTGACAATCTGTTTTTGTTCATCTATTGAAATTACCCTCCATCCAGTACCTTTCAAGATAAACGGTTTCCCCTCTTCTAATGCCTCATTAATAAACAAATAATCAATGCTTCCTATTCTATTATTGTTAAGTGCGTTTACTACGGTATATTGAAGATTATCCGGTATTGTTGAAATGTTATTGAAATAGTATTCATAACTTTTCCTTCCCAAATGAACTTGTTCATTTATTACACGGATCACGCCCATTTCTGATAAAATCTCTAAAACTGAAAAAACTTCCTCAACTGTTAAATCTTTATAGAAAATTGTTCTTTTTGCCAGCTTCATTATATCCTCAAAATTAATTGTCTTATATGCTATTGCTAATCCTACAATGTGATGTGCTAAGACATCTAATGCTCCATAATGGATACTTGGTTCTTCAATTACTCCCTTCCTAACAAGTTCACAGATTGCCTCTGATTCCATAAAATCATCCATAAAATTATTTAAGATAATCCCTTTTGCTATACCGCCAACCCTATGCTCGCTTCGTCCTACACGCTGCAACAATTTTGTAACCTGACGCGGTGATTCAATTTGAAAAACTAAAGAAATTGTGCCAACATCAATTCCCAATTCTAATGAAGATGTAGAAATGACAACCTTAACCCTTCCTTCTCTCAAATTTTTTTCAGCTTGCTCACGAACTTCTCTTGAAAGTGAACCATGATGTACTTCCAATAATATATCTGGTCTCTTGGTTTTAATGATAGAGGCTAAATATTCTGCCATCTGTCTTGTATTAGTAAAAATTATAATAGATCCTTGAATTGATTCATCTTCAACTCTTTCTATAATGTTCTCGATTATATCCTTCATTTCTCCATCAATAAAAATATTTTCAAAAATATACCTCCTAGCATTCCTATCAATAATGACAGCACCGTTTCGTCCTAAACCAAAAAGAAATGTTTTTACTTTATCTGGTGCGCCAACAGACGCTGACAAACCTATACGTACGAATCCTGTTCTAATTTTTTCTAAACGTTCCAAAGATAAAGCAAGGTGCACTCCCCTCTTACTGTTAATTAACTCGTGTACTTCGTCTACTATAACCCATTCTACATTTTTAAACCATTCAATATAGATGGGTAATGTTAAAAGCGCTCCCAATGTTTCTGGTGTTGTAATTAATATATCTGGTGGATTCTGTTGTATCTTTTTCCGTAAACCTATAGGTGTATCTCCATGTCTTACTTCCGTTTTCAAGTTAAAGTATTCGCCATATTCTTTTATTCTACGTAATAAGTCTCTGTTTAGTGCACGCAAGGGTGTAATGTAAAGCACACTCGGTTTTCCCTTAATTTTATTTTCTGAAACGCGAAAAAGAATGGGTAATATCGCCGCCTCTGTTTTTCCAGTACCTGTCGGTGCAATAATTAAAGTATTTATTTTGTTTATAATAACTGGTATAGCCTTTTTCTGAATACTTGTTAAAGTCTTAAATCCAAGCCTAGATGCATGATACAACAGTTTTTCGTACGTGTTTTCCATGACACTTCTTTTAATTAATATTTCCTCTTAAAGTTTGAGTATTCATAGAAAATGAGAATTAGTAGTCCTAAAGTAAATAGTAAATAAATTATCACAGTCCAAAAATTAAAGAAGGATGTAATGTCCACGCCAAAAATCTTTCTTCCCCATTATATAATTTTTGCTTTAGCTTTAAAAGGTAAAGCTCCGGGCGGGCTTTGAACCCGCGACCTATAGCTTACAAGGCTATCGCTCTGCCAGCTGAGCTACCGGAGCTCGCTAAATCTTAATAAAATGTGTTTAAAACTTTTACTTTAAGCTACTTAAAATTGATTTAATAAAAAGATTAAGTTCATCATCATTAAAGTAATATGTTGTATATTTTCCTTTCCTTTTAGCAAGTGAAAGTGCCTTTAAATGATAACACATCCTTTTTCTTTTTTTGATAAGACATAAATAGTAAAAATCCTTGCATGTGCAAAAAAGGGGGTTTTCGTTAACCAAATAGTCGCATTCATCTCCTACGACTGTCCATACTTCGATATTGCTAGGCAGGAAAATATGTCTTTTGACAGCATTCCTATCCACAATTAACTTGATCCTTAATCTTTCTTCCATTTTCATTCAATTTCTTTATTCACTTAGAATATACTTAAATATAAAGTGTGTGCGAATTGCTCAATTGTTGGAGACAAAGACAATCCTTTTTTATAAAGATGCTGCAATAAAAATAGGAATTGGAACAGAACACTTTTTGTGCATTAGCGACTTGCACATTGGCTATTCTCCCTCTAATATCATGAAAATCGACAGTAGACGTATTTCAATCCTTTTTTCAGAGAAAATAAAAGATTTATGCGAAAAAACAAAATCTAAAAATTTGATAATCTTGGGTGATTTAAAGCATACAATTGGTCGAATTACCTTAAATGAGCAAAGATCGCTCTCACTATTTTTTAGTCAAATTAACCCGTACTTTAAAAAAATATATCTTATTTTAGGGAATCATGACACCTATGTCCAAAATTTTTTGCCAAGTAACGTTCAAATAATAAAGAAAGGCTTACTTTTAAACAATTTCTATCTAATGCACGGCCATACCTTACCAGATCCTGATATTAAAAAATCAAATACCATTATTATGGGGCACATTCATCCCTTATATTCTAAAGAAAATTCGCCATTAAATGGCCAGAGGGTTTGGGTTATTATCAAATTATATCTAAAACAAATTTATTCAAATTTAATGAAGCAATATAATCTTATAATCATGCCCACATTTAATCATGAACTGTATCTGCCATCGAATTATGTTCTTTCTTACAATTTTATCGGTAAAAATTCTCCTTTACTGAATCGATGCATGAAAGACATACTATCCACAAAAATAATATCTATGGAAGGTGTTCTCTTAAGTGGTACTTAAACTGTTATTCTTCTGATACTACTTTTCTAAATTGAGGTTTCCTTGGCACCAACGCTATTTCTTTTTTAATTAGTTCTGATTCCTTTTGGACAAAAATATAGGCTTTAATCCCGAATTTAACTTTTGGTGTGATCGAACAAAATGAGTAAGGGTAAAATAAAAATGGGTCTTCGATTCTAGTAAAGTCATGGGGTAATTTAATGGTAAGTTCATTATTTTCTATTTTGCCTTCCTCTAACACATATTCGTCGAATCTTTCCTCATTTTCTTCGACAATCCATTCTCTAATTAATATGCCTGTGATAGCATTTTTTATCCGGTTTGATACTTTACAAAATATTTCATTGTCAGGTTCATAGTATAATTTTCTAAGCGACAATTCGTTTTCATCTTTGTTAGTTTCTAATTCTATTTTGTAAACAGGTAAAACTTTTAACCTTATCTCTGTTCTGGGATAAAGTATCCTACCCCCAAATTTCGGTCTGCCAATAACAAGTGAACATCTTGTTTTGAAATGTTTAGTAGAAACAGTGGGTGGGAATGTTTCAGGATATTTGATTTCAGATTCACCTTCATATAACTCCTTCTGTATAATTGAAGAAAAAATCACTTCATATTCAGGAAACCCTTTTTCTCTTTTTCTCTTTAGTAAATCGGAGATCGTAATCACATATAATTTGGTTTTTAAAATTCCACCACTATAATTTTTTATTTTTAAACTCTCTCCAGCGAATAAAGTGCTTTTTTCAATAAACACATTTTTAATCATCTTAATCCACTTCTACCAAATAATATTCCCTTAGAAGAGACGGTCTTTTAATCACCTTAATCCCTTTATAGTCATTATTATAAAGGTGGAGTCTAATATTTTTGGCTTTTAATCCCCATTTATCCTTGTTCTCAGAAATGAAATATATAATCCGTTGCGTCATATCCTTTAAAAATTTTGTTTTTGATTTATGTAACTTAAGTTCCCTTTCATAAAATTCTAATACTTTGGTTAAGGAAAACCATCTAAAGAAAATTATTGCCACAGTACTCCATCCCAGTATTACAAGTATATTTAAATCGAGATATCCAAATGAAAAAATATATAAAATTGAAAACATAAATATGAAAATAAATATCCTAAGTAAAAGTTTTGTTATCAAAAAAATTTTTGCATACAAACGTGCAGTAGGATCTTTGGCCGGTAAGTTTATTATGTAATCAGCAATCTCAAATATTCTTCTTTGTTCAGTTTTATCAATTTTATGTTTAATTATATCCCTTGCTTCTTCAATCTTAGCCCTAACTTTTTTTAAATCAACATTTCTTCCGGTAGTATATCCATCAAAAGCTTCAGCTAAGAATAGTAAACTATTTAATGTGTTCCTATCTATTCTAATGTTTTCCATGTTTTGCTTCGTTTTACTATCAAGGATTAATAAGTATTTGCAAGTTGCATTCAATTAATAAATTTAGTAATAAGATTAAATAATTTGTTGTCTTTTTAATTAAAAATCAAAATTTTTATAAAATTAATAACGTAATGTTTAAATATAAAGAAAGTGTAAGCTTTGCCTCATGTCGCAAGAAGCACCAACTCTCTTTGTCAGGAGGGCTTCTGGTTTAGTTAGAACAATAGGCCCATTCACTGCTTTCATGATTGTATTCAGCCATACAGTTGGTGGCGGTATACATAAGCTGGCTGTACAAGCAGCTTACACCAGTCCTGGTGCCTATATTCCATACTCCTTCCTAGTTACTGGTCTATTAGCTGGATTACCAACTGCCCTAATATACACCATGCTGGGATCAATGATGCCCAGAACCGGTGGTGACTATATATTTATAACAAGAGGGTTAAGTCCAATACTTGGCTTCGTAGCTTCATGGGGATTCTGGTTTACTGAAGTGCTAAGTTACGGTATTATCGCATGGTATTCTATAGACTTCTTTGCAGGTGCATTAACAATCTCCGGCGTTGTACTTAATAATCCTGGATTAACAGACTTTGCGCAATGGCTTTCCACAACAGAAGGTCACTGGATCGTAGGGTCTCTGTTTGTTTTTGGTTTTGCTTTGCTTGCACTCTTCGGTATGCGTGTATATAGTTGGGTGGTGAACATACTTGGTACTCTTGCTATCATAGGTGTGCTCACAAACCTCATTATTTTAGGCGGTTTCGGTCTTGCCGCTGGGGCCTCTGTAGCAGGATGGGACAGAGTATTTGGTGCTGGTGCATACGAAAAAATTGTGCAAAAATCCTTTGAGCTTTCTTCGCAATATAAGGGTGTTTTCCCAGTTTCCGAATTTAGTTGGACTGATACAATGCGTGCTGGAATTGGTGCAATATGGGCTTATATCGGTATCACTTCAGCCGTCTACGTCGGTGGGGAAATAAAGTCTCCATCAAAAACGTTATTCATTTCGCAAGTTCTTGGGACAATCGTTATCATGCTCTACTATATTGGGCTTCCCGCCCTAGTATATAATGCATGGCGTGTCCCCCCTGAGGTCTTAGATAAGACTGGTGCCACTAAGATTCTAGAGCAAATGAATGTGCCCAAAGACAGAGTCTACTTTATTGCTCTCTATCAATTCCTAATGAACAATTGGGGCTCAAAAAATGTTGCAGCTCTCCTAGGTGTACCTGAAACTCACTTACTTCCAGCTGGTGTAGTAACCACATATACTGTAACACTTTTACCTTCCGAGCTCGCTTGGCTTCAAGTGTTAAATGGAGTACTAGTTGGAATCGTATTACTAAAAGACATTCCTGCATTCTTCCTAGTAAGTAGTAGGATGATTTTTGCTTGGTCCTTTGACAGATTCTTCCCTGAAATTTTCTCCAGGGTTAACAGTACATTCAATAGCCCACATTGGGCAATAGTACTGACGATGGTCGGTGGCTTGCTTGGTGTTGTACTTAACATAATGAGCGGAGAATGGTTGGCTTCGGTGGATACAACTATGCTATACCAATTTGCTGTAATGATTGCAGGCTTATCTGCTACAGTATTGCCATTTATAAGATCCGACATTTATGAGAAATCATCAGCAAAGTACTCCATACTCGGTGTTCCTCTTCTAAGTCTTTTCGGAATAATTGCATTCGGCTCAAACTTCTACTTCCTAATTGTAGCAGGAACATGGTTAAATCCAGAAAGAGACCTGGTCATGCAAACATTCTGGATGGCTCTTGGTGTTGCAATATTCACTGGTTACCTAATTAAGAACGTTAAACGTGGTATCGACGTTAAAACAATATATACTGAAATTCCACCAGCATAGCCCCCCCATATTTTATTTTTATATATGGCTCATATGAATGTAAGGTGGCGGCCTTGACTAAAATATTTTTTGCCGTTGATGTTCATGGAAGTACGCCTGTATGGCGTAAGTGGATAAATGTAGTAAATATGTATAAAGTAGATATTCTTATTCTAGCTGGAGACTTAACAGGTAAAGCTGTGGTACCTATTTTTAGAAAAAATAATGAATATGAAGCAATAATTCTTAATAAAAAGTACACGGCAAAAAATGAAGATGAGTTAAAAAAGATTCAGGATACCATTGAAAATATGGCGTACTACTATGCTGTTATGACAAAGGAAGAAGCAAATGAAATATCAAAAGATCCGAAAAAAATGGACTTGCTATTTAAAAATGCTATGATTGATCGTCTAAGAAAATGGCTGGACTTACTACTGGAAAAAGTTGACACCAAAAATGTGATAACAATTGTTATGCCAGGTAATGACGACGAGCAGTACATTGATGAAACTATAAAAAGTTATGAAGATCGAAGTATTCTTTATCCGCTTGATAAAACAATAACATTGCCCCATAACTATGAGCTAGTATCCCATGAATTTGTCAATCCTACACCTTGGCGTACACCACGTGAAGCAGAAGAGGATAAATTATATAAAATTGTTGAAGAAAAAATAAAAAGGTCTAACGTAAAAGATTATTCAAAGGCCATCTTTAATTTCCACTGCCCACCATTTAATACAAATCTTGATCTCGCTCCAAAATTGGACAAAAATATGAAAATTGTTTATGTAGGTGGTAAACCTTCAATGATCCATGTAGGAAGTACTTCAATAAGAAAGTTAATTGAAAAATATCAACCGGCTCTTGGACTACATGGTCACATTCACGAAAGTTATGCAAGTGATAAAATAGGAAATTCTATTGTACTTAATCCTGGTAGCGAGTACACTGAAGGCATTTTAAGAGGATTTTTCATAGAATACGATTCTGATGGAATAAAAAACTATTGGAAGATTGAGGGGTAAATTGTGGCTAGTGCGCATTTTATTGGGTTAAGCGAAGAAGAATTTATAAGCGAGGCATTAAAGATTGTCTCAAAAGCAAAAGAGAAGGATATTATTCTAAGAATATTAGGCTCATTAGCTGTTCATCTCTATGTTTCCAATGAACCAAACGCTCTCTCACTGCATAGAAAAAGATTTGGAAACTCAGAGCACGTGTTCACAGATTTAGACCTTATCGGATATGGAAAGCAAAGAGGTTCAATTGAAAAGTTTTTTAACGAACTCCAATACCAACCAGATAGAATTGTCAACCGTATATTTGGTGACCGTAGACTAATATTCTATCATCCAAAAGGATACTTTACTGTCGATGTCTTCCTGAACAAATTAGAGTTTAGTCATGATGTATACTTTGGAGATAAACCAGGTAAAGGTCGGCTAGAACTCACATATCCCGCAATAACTCCTACCGATATAGTTCTCGAGAAACTTCAAATCCATAAAATAAACAGAAAAGACTTAATTGACCTCGCAGCCCTTTTTCTAGTAAAAGACATAAATCCTGACCCCCTGTCTATTGATGGTTCCTACATAGCCAAAATTCTTGCCCAAGATTGGGGTTTCTGGTATGATGCAACAAATAACTTAAATGCATTAAAATATGTTGTAAAAGAACTTTATGAGTCAAAGGAACTTCAAGAAGATGCATATTCAAAAATTATCAACAGAATTGATACACTTCTAACAATAATAGATAAAGAGCCCAAGTCGAAAGATTGGGTAAAAAGAAGCCAACTTGGGACAAAAAAACCCTGGTATAGAGAAGTAGAAGATTCACTTTAATTCCCATGCTATTCTATGCAATGAATAAGATCAAGTGGTGGGGTCGATGGGATTTGAACCCATGCTTTCACGGGCCCGAACCGTGCAGCCTAGACCAGACTAGCTGACGACCCCTCCTCCATTTCATCATCAAAAGATAACCATATATACCCCTTATTAAATCTAAGGTTGATGCCGAGAGCGTGCCGAGATACATTTTGCTCGAAAGCTCAGCCTGGTTAGAGCGCTGGACTCATAATCCAGAGGCCGCGGGTTCGAAACCTCAGGCGAAAAGCCCGCTCTCGGCATCCTTATAAAAATTCTCTATTCTCCGACTACTTTAGTATTGTCTTGACCACTATTGATAAACTGGTGCGGGGGGTGGGATTTGAACCCACGAACCCCTACGGGACAGGGTTCTGAGCCCTGCGCCTTTGACCTGGCTTGGCAACCCCCGCACACTAACATAGTAGAAAAATTCAATTTTATAAAATTAAATTAAATATTATACGCTATTATACACATAACATTAGATACTGCTTTTTAACCACTTTACCTATGTTAAAAAAACAATTTAAATATAAGCACCGTGGCAACAGTTTTTAAAATAGATAGGTTTAAATGGTTATAAGCTAAAGTAAGTAGAGGTTGTTGAAGGTGTCAAGAGGCTATTATCAGGTTAGGGCATACGATATATAAGGCATAGATATGATGTTAACGTTTTTCTTGAAGCATATAGAAGTTTGCTTCAAAAGGCTGTTGATGAGATATGAGCTGAAATTAGGTGGATTGAAAAGTACGATAGGAGGGGAGGAACAGGTCTAAAGACTTTATTCATAAGCTGACAACTTTCATTACGGGAGCGTTCGAGGGCTACGTTCACGGATTTGAAGATTTGAGAAAGAATGAGATGCTTGGCAGCTCAAAAGAGCGTAATAGGAACATTTCTAAGAGCGATTGGAGAACAATCATAACATTCATGAACTACAAATCGAAAGCTGTGCTCCTCAACCCCAAAAACTCTACAAAAAGGTGCTCCAGATGTGGGATGAGTAATGCCCCGAAAGGAGCACTATACGGATGCAGATGTGGGTTGAGGATGGATAGGCAGTTGAACGCTGCCATAAACCTATGCCTTCAAATGGAGGGTCTTCCTCCAACCCCAAAGCTCTTCAATAAGCTAATGAGGGGCTGGAGAGGGTTCACCCAGACAGGGGAAGAGGCTGATGAAGGCTCCAATGAACTCGAGAGGAGCCACAGGCCAAAGAATCCCAAGAACTATGCAAGTCCACTTAGGATTACATAGTTCAGAACCCTTT
>Ga0272449_1000039_pt1 | contig 188181 bp, 203 predicted proteins | sample YNPCB0241_FD_198679 | JGI IMG/M metagenome (GOLD analysis project Ga0272449, IMG submission 198679) | Hot spring sediment microbial communities from Yellowstone National Park, WY, United States - YNP-CB-024-1 | ecosystem: Environmental > Aquatic > Thermal springs > Hot (42-90C) > Sediment...
AAGAGGGAAAGTTCCAGATCGAAGTAAAGGAATCATTTTACGCCGGGAGGGAAGCCAGTGTTGATGAGTGCCTCCAAGCCCTGCGCAACGCCACCATTGCCAACATGGTGGGCTCGATAGTGGATCATGCCATTAAAGAGGGAATAGTGGACAAATGCAATGTGATCAAAATAAAGGGAGTGACCCACGCCCAGCTCGTCCGGCTCTGAAGGAATTAATAAACAATCACGCTTCTGACGCTGGGGAGTTTCCTCAGCGCCTCTATAATCTCTCCCTTCACCGGCTCATCGGTGATGATCGTCAACTTTGGCTGGGGCACAAAGTGGGGATCATCGGTCACTGACTGCCTGATGCTGAGCCCGAACTTTGCGATCACCCCTGTGACCTCCTTCAGGATCCCGGGCCTCGAGGCATCCTCAGGTATTATCTCGATCACCCCCAGCCCGAGCTGCTGCGCGAAACCCTTGAGGTAGGCGATGGGCTCTAAGTTTTCAAAGATGTCCCGAAGTGACTTATCGCTCAGTATGCGCCGGGCGGTAAAATCGACAACTCTTCGGTCCACACCTGCCTCCTTTGCTATTTGCACCGCGGGGATTTTGATGCCGCCGCAGGCAATGGTGCCGTCCTCCATGACTCGCAATCCGTATTTAAACATCACCCGTGCCACGTTCATTTGAGCCGGATAGTCCTTGAAGGCCTGCTGAACCCGGTTCCAGACCCCGACGCCGCCGAGATGAACCCTTTCCTCCCCGACCATCTGGGCCATGATCAGCCTCATCACACTCTCAACGAAATCGGCATCGATCTTCAGCTCCTGAGCCAGCTTCCGGGCCCTGTCGATCACGGCACGCTCCCGCACCTCATCCCTGATCTTGGCGCCCAGTTTCTTCTTCAGGGCGACGATATCTCCGGAAAGTTTGAGTCTCTCCGCAAGCAGCCTGATAATTTTTTCATCTATCTCATCTATCTTGCGCCGGATTTCCTTCAAATCCTCCCCATCCATCAAACTCCCTCCACCCGGGCCCCCTCCACCGCCGGTCGGGTTATCAGTATCCTCCCCGGCCAATCCCGCCAGGCTCCCACGATGTCAACAACCTTCTCTGGCTCGGCAACGGCAACCGTAGCGGAACCGGTTCCGGTCAGGCCGGCGGCCAAAGCACCCTTGGAAAGGGCCACGATCGCTATCATCGGGTCATGGCCGAGGGCGGTGGAATAGAGCAACCCGTTCAGCGTCAGGGCCTTCCAGATGTCACCGCGCAAAGCCATCCGGTGAACCGACTCCACAGGCCCCCGGATGTTCCGCAGATCTCGGGGGCTCACCTTGGCCGTATAAAACTTGGTCGGGGGAACGTGAACCACCACCATCAGCTTGGGATCCACCTTAAATTTTTTCAAAATCCTGCGCTTCAGGTTGTCGGTCACCACGCCGCAGCCATACAATGAGGCCGCCGCGTCATCGAGGGCGCCGGTCACGGTAACACCCGCTTCAAAGGCCGATTCTATGCCCAGATCCAGCACCTGCTTCAGCCTTGGTTTCTGGTCCAACGCCGCAAAGGTCGCCAGCACTGCGGCATTCGCTGCCGCGCTGCTGCTGGACAGCCCCACCGCAATTGGAATTTCAGAGTTGGTTTCAACGATGGCACCATATTTAAGCCCCAGACTCTGAAGCACCCTGCGAACGCAGATCTCAATTAACCTCGGGCTTTCTCTTTTTTCACCAATTATCCGGCCCTTTATTCTCCCATCATTCGTCAGCCTCACCCGCGCCTGGACCCTCAACTCCAAGCCAAAGGCCGCTCCCCTTCCCGCCGCGATCGCGTTGACCACGGTGGCAGAAGCGCAAGCGGAAGCGATACCAACTCCCCTCCCCAAACCAGACCCACCTCAGCCGAATCTATCGGGATTGATTTTACCAGCGCGGATCATCTGGTCGGCCAGAACCAAGGCCATCATGGCCTCAGCCACCGGAACTATCCGGGGGCAGATGTTGGGGTCAAAACGCCCCTTCAGCCGGATCTCAGCTTCCTCCATCTTTGCCCAGTCAACCGTGCGCTGTGGTTTTGATATCGAGGGCGTTGGCTTAACCGTTAGCCGCACCACGATTGGCATCCCGGTAGAGATGCCGCCGAGAATTCCACCCGCTCTGTTGGTCTCCGCAACTATTTTGCCATCTTTGATCCTGAAGGCATCGTTGGCCTCGGAACCAAGTAGGCGCGCCATTTTTTCACCCTCACCTATGCCCACCGCTTTGACAGACCCTATGGACATCATCGCAGCGGCTATCTCGGCATCGAGCTTCCCAAAAACTGGCTCCCCCAACCCTGCTGGAACCCCATGCGCCTGCACCTCAACAACCCCGCCGGTGCTGTCCCCCTCAGCGGCGGCCTGCAGTATCGCCTTCATCATCAATTCGGCCTTCTCCGGGAGGGCGCACCTCACTGGATTTTTTTCCACGTTCCTCCGGATTTCCTCCCGCGTGGGCTGACGGTCAATGGCCACCCCGGCTGCCTCCACGGTGTGGCCCAGAATCTCAACGCCGTGTGCCGCCAGCAGTTTCTTGGCAACTGCCCCGGCGGCGACTCTGCCTATCGTTTCCCGGGCGGAACTTCTCCCCCCTCCGCGGTAGTCCACATAACCATACTTGAGCCAGTAGGTGAGGTCAGCGTGGCCGGGGCGTGGCTTAGTTTTGATCTTTTCGTAGGGACGAGAGTCGACGTCCAAATTACGAACCAGCATGCAGATGGGGGTGCCCAGCGTTCTGCCTCTGAAGACCCCGGAGAGTATTTCAACCCGATCCCTTTCCCTGCGCTGCGTGGTCAAAGCCGACTGGCCTGGGCGGCGCCGGTCCAGCTCACGCTGAATGTCCTCCTCGCGCAGCGGCATCCCTGCCGGCACTCCCTCGACGACCACCCCAACCGCCGGTCCGTGGCTCTCGCCGAAGGTAGTTATCTTGAAAATTTTGCCGAAGGTGTTTCCTGCCATCACCATACCAATGAAATCCTCGATTTTAGTCTATAAAGCATAACCTGTGACACGCGCGATTTTGCCCCACAAAAATTGATTCGGGCCGGCTTTGAAAATAAAAGCCAAAAATCATTTCCCCGCCACTTTGCCAAAATCACCCGGCAAAGGCTGATGGTGACAAGGCTCAGCAAAAGGAACCCGCCTTTTCCAACATCACACCGCGTGCACGCACCTCTCCTGGGCCGCTCTTTTGAAGTATGGCTCACGCCTCTCCACTGCTTCAACAAAGGCCTTTCTTGCCCCATCAAGATTACCCGCCCGAACGTGAGACAAGATGTCCACCAGATTGTCATTTCTCATTAAACAGGGTTTGAGATAGCCATCGGGGGTTAGCCGCAGGCGATGGCAGTGGGCACAGAATTTTGTATTGTGCATCGGGCGCACCACCTCCACCTCCCCTCGAGGCAACAGGTACCTTTTGCGGGACTGCATCAGGCGTCTAGTCCTAACCGCGACGGCTCTGGCAGCAAGGTCACGCTCAATCTCGTCAAGCGCCATATGGTGGGCTTGGAAATCCTCGCCGTTGAGGTCCACGAGCTCGATGAGCTGAAGGATCATCCCCCGCTCAGAAGCAAAGTCAATCATCCGGTCAACCTCTTTCTCGTTGATCCCCCTGAGCACGACCATATTCAACTTAACTGGGACAAGCCTGGCCTCCAGTGCGGCCTCGATCCCCTCGAGGACCCTCGGCAGTGAATCTGTTCCGGTAATCTTGGAAAACTTCTCAGCGTCTAGGGTGTCCAGGCTTATGTTCACCCGGCTCAGTCCCGCCTCCGAGAGCTCCTGCGCCTTATCCGGGAGGAAAACACCATTCGTCGTCATGGAAACCTCCTTTATCCCTGGCTGAATCGAGGCAGCCACTACGTCGACGATATCGTCACGCAGAAGGGGCTCACCCCCTGTGATCTTGATCTTCTCAACGCCGAACCCCGAGACAATCCTTATTATATTACCGATCTCATCTGGCGTCATCTCCCGGGAACTGTCGGGACACCCCTCCCGATGGCAGTAAAAACAGCTGAAGTTGCAGTTCTCGGTCACGGATATTCTAAGACCGTTGATGGAACGACCATATCTATCGATCAACATTGACCACCTTTATCTCCACTTCCCTGCCCGGAGAACTCAACGCTGCCACCATTCCCCCCACCACGCCCGCCAACAAACCCTGCATAAACTGGTTGAGCGGCACCTGCCTGCCATCTACCTTCAAAATGACACTGCCCGTTAGAACTGGACAGTCCTCCCACCGCCTTCTGCCCGAAACCACGGCGAGGGCGAACTCTCGGCAGCTCACGAACCCGCACTGCTTACAGTCGAGATCAAAAAGGGGCGGGAAGGTCCGCTCTTCGACAAGATCCGTTATTTCTTTAACCTGCTTGAAATTGAAGGAAGGAACCGAGGACCATTTAAGCCCAACACAAGCGATGGTGAGTTCATCCACGAGCTCCTTAGCCTCAGCCTCGCTCTGCGCCACCACCACCTTTGCCAACCCGCTGAAACTTTTGAATCCCTCGACGATGACGAAGTCCACTCCGGACAAACTTTTTAGGATCTCCTCAAGCCTTGCCGATCGTTTTTCAATTTTGGCGACCTCACCGGGGGCCAAGGACACCACCAGCTCCGCTCCGGCCTTGGCGTGCGCCCAGGTATCCTTGCCTGCCCTGTCGATGGTGAAGTGCTTCTCAGGTATGTGCTTCACGGTGCCCACACGGTAACCTCGTCTGGTCAGCTCTTTGATCATCGATACCACGAGCCTCGTCTTTCCCACGCCGTGATAGCCCACAACTGAAAAGGCCTTAAACACCGTCAATCCCCTCGAAAAGCTTCACTTCCACGACTTCGCCCTCTTCAACCATCTCCCGCTCCAACGGCACCTCAATGTAGCCGTCGGCGGTTGAAAGAGAGGTTATCGCCCCGGAGCCCTTGAGGATCGGCTCCGCAAATTTCTCGCCGTTTTTTTCCAGCAGCCTGACCGGAATGAGCTCACGCCTGCCCCTGGCGGAAAGGACCCTGGCCGCTAGTTTGGCCGAGATGGTGCTCCGCCTGCCCCGGGGGACTCCGGAAAGCTCGTGGAGGTAATCGGCAACCAGCTGGTCAAAAACCATCAGCGCCGAAACGGGGTATCCCGGCAGCCCAAAAACGGGTTTATTTTTAACCACGGCGATGAAGGTCGGCTTGCCGGGTTTTATGGCGATCCCGTGCACGATCACTCCGGGTTTGCCCAGGCTGGCTATGGCCTTGGGTGAAATATCGCCGGCGCCAACCGACGAGCCGCCGGAGATCAAAACCACATCAGCAATCCCCAAAGCTCTCTTCACCGCTCTTCTGATTGCGGGGGCCCGATCGGGAACAATACCGAGAAAGACAGGCTCGGCGCCACAGGCCCTCACTGCTTCCCTGAGCGACGTTCCGTTGACATCGTAAATTTTTCCCGGCCTGAGCTTTTCCCCCGGCTTCACCAGTTCGGAACCATTGGAGATGATGGCCACCTTGGGTTTGTCCCTGACTCTGATCTTTTCAACCCCAACGGCTGCCAAAACAGCAACATCAAGATGATTGAGCCGTTTCAATCTTTTGATCACCACCTGGCCTTTTTTAATGTCGGACCCCCGCTTGGTAACGTTCTCCCCGGGAGCCACGGCACGATAAATGGTCACCTCTCCCTCCGCCGCCACGGCATATTCCGACATCACCACGGCGTCGGCTCCTCGAGGCAGCGGTGCCCCGGTGGTTATTTCCGCGCAGGAGCCGGATCTGAGGCGCATTCTCGGCCAGGTCCCGGCCATTATTCGACCGGCCAGATCAAGAGTTACGGGGGAATCCTCGGCTGCTCCAAAAGTGTCCGAAGCCCTGACCGCATAGCCGTCGTAGGCCGCCCGGTCAAAGGGTGGGACATCTATCTTTGAAATCACTTCCTCGGAGATGACCCGGCCAACCCCCAAGGAGGCTGGAATGACAACGTCGCGCGGCTTGGGTCTCCAGTTCTTATTCAGCGCGGCCCTTGCTGCTTCCAGCGTGACCACGCGCGGGAAATCAAACATGTTATCGCTTACTTATTAATCATCAAGGATTATAATTTCCCTTTTGGTTAAACGTTAACGTTTAATAAAGATTTCAATTCAATCCCCCCGGAGATATCGTTTCGCTAACAGTTGTTAATTCCTTTGTTTCCCCCTGTGATATCCTGAGGTTAAGCTATCGAACCAGTAAAAGGGGTTAAGCGTTTGTCAAAAATCGTCGGGGGCTGTTTTAGATTAAGCGTTTGATATGGTGATCACCGCCGCGTGTATCCTGATGGGCTTGGTGATATTATGCCCGCGACCTGAACACAAAAAACAGTTGGCGGGCAAGGGCTTCCTATCATGGAAGTTAAAAGTTTGAGATAAGAAGGGATTAAACGAATGTCTTTTTCCCAATCGAAACTAACCGCCTTAATCCTAAGTTTATGGTTTGTTGCACGAACAAATGCGAAATCCGTTGAACACTTGCTGTTCGGCTTATCGAGCCGTCCTTTTCGCCCCGCTTCACCACACCTCGCTTGACGAGCTGGTCGTTGTAAGTTTCCAATCCCTCTTAACCCTCTTCGGCATGTGAATCACCTCAGTGGTTTCCACCACCTCATCGGTCCAGCCTTCCGGATACCAACCTGTGGGGCAGATTTTTAAAGATTAATACAACAAACCAATACGTTGAAAACATTTATAAATACCAGCAGGTATGTGCTTAACGTGAAATTATGGTAGGAAACTTAAGCCCCTACCAATCTGCAATCAAACAGCTGGAAATTGTTGAAGAGATACTGGGTTTGGACCCCTCTGTAACCGTGAGACTAAAATACCCGCGCCGGGAAATCATCGTCTCCGTCCCGGTTCGCATGGACAATGGAGAAATAAAGGTTTTCACTGGCTATCGAGTCCAGCACTGCCATGCTCGAGGTCCGTTCAAAGGAGGCATAAGGTACCACCCCAAAGTCGATCTAGACGAAATTAAAGCTCTGGCTATGTGGATGACCTGGAAATGCGCCGTAGTAAACATCCCCTACGGTGGTGCCAAGGGCGGTGTCGCTGTGGACACCAAAAAACTATCCCGAGGAGAAATAGAGCGATTGACCCGTCGCTACACCGCGATGCTTTTGGATGACATCGGCCCCTTCAAGGATGTTCCGGCCCCGGACATGTACACAGACGCCCAGACAATGGCTTGGATAATGGACACCTACAGTCAATTCAAAGGGCACATGGTCCCCGAAGTCGTCACAGGAAAACCGATCGAGCTTGGGGGATCGGAGGGGAGAAGAGAGGCCACCGGACGTGGTGCCGCAATTTGCGCCAGAGAGGCTGCCAAACAGCTGGGGATGAACATGAAGGGGCTGACCGTCGCCGTTCAGGGTTTCGGAAACGTGGGGCAATGGGCGGCAAAGATTCTGGAGGAAATGGGCTGCAAGATTATTGCCCTCAGCGACTCCACCTGCGGCATTTACAATCCCAAAGGATTTGATGTCAAAGCCGTGATGGAGCACAAGGAGAGGACGGGTAAGCTCCGCGGCTTCAGCCCGAGCGAGGAGATCACCAACGAGGAGCTGCTGCAGCTCGAATGTGATATTTTGGTTCCTGCCGCAATGGAAAATGTGATCACCGAGGCAAACGCCAGCAAAATCAGGGCAAAAATAATATCCGAGGGTGCCAACGGTCCGAGCACGCCCAAGGCCAGGGAAATACTGTACCAGCAGGGGATACAAGTGATTCCAGACATTCTCGCCAACGCTGGTGGTGTAACCGTAAGCTACTTTGAATGGCTGCAGAATCTTCACCGCGAGCACTGGAGCGAGGACTTCGTCAACCAGAAACTGGAAAACCATATGGTGAAGGCCTACCACGATGTCCTGAAGGCGGCACAGCAGTACCGGGTTGACATGGCCACGGGAGCCTACATCCTCGGGATCAAGAGGGTCATTGACGCTCAGGAAAGACTCGGCCTCTTCCCGTAAACTGCTTTGACTTCCACCAAACTAGCAGCCTGCTTTCAACCAGCAGGATGGGCCGGGCCAAAGCTACTTGAAAAACATGCCGGCTGCCGTCGAAAAATTTATTATTCTAGAATTTACCAGCTTAAATTGCGGGGACAAGCCGGTAGAACAGGCTGAACTCCACCTACGGGTGAGGGGGATCCACGGAAAAACTCAGCGCAGCTGGGGGAGGCCGTGGATAAGGTGCGCGGAAGTGCGCATCGAAGCATGGATGCCGGATAAAGATCTCGAAACGAAAGCGCGGCTGGGTAACCGAGCCGCTGCGGAGTAGTTTCGCGATCGTCCCCGCACAAATTTCTCAGATGCTACAGCAGCGCTAAGCTACATTGCCGGCAACAAAAACTTGTGCTCCCAGTCGCTGACGTGCGCCCGGTAGCTCTCCCATTCCTTTTCCTTCACGTAAATGAAGTGCTTGAAAAGGTGGTCGCCAAGCGCCTCCCTGATCAGTTCACTTCTTCGCATGTAATCGAGCGCTTGGCCCAGGTTCTCTGGAAGCGACTCTATGCCCAAGGCCTCGCGCTCCTCAGGACTCATGTGGTAGATATCCTTTTCCACCGGCTCCGGTGGTTCTATTTTATCCTCAATCCCCTTGAGGCCGGCGGCCAGCATTACCGCAAACTGAAGATAGGGGTTGCCTGCTGGATCTGGGTTACGCAACTCTATGCGGGTGTGCGACTCCCTGCCCGCCGGTACGCGGATGTAGGCGCTCCTGTTTCTGTTGGCCCATGAAATGTAAACTGGAGCCTCGTACCCCGGCACCAGTCTCTTGTAGGAGTTCACCGATGAAGCCAAGACGGCACAGGTCTCCTTCGCATACTTCAAAAGCCCGCCTATGAAATAAAGGGCATATTTGCTCAGCTTGTAAGGGCCCTTGGGATCATAAAACAGGTTCTTGCCATCGACGGTTGTGAGCGACTGGTGTACATGCATTCCGGAACCGTTGACGCCATAAATGGGTTTGGGCATAAAAGTGGCGTAAAGACCGTGACGGTAGGCGATGTTCTTGGTGACGTACTTCATCATGGCAACGCGGTCGGCGGAAGTCATGGCATCGGCATACCTGAGGTCTATCTCATGCTGCCCGGGAGCCACCTCGTGGTGCGAGGCCTCGACATCAAAGCCCATCTGGTTAAGATAGTTCACTATTTCCTTTCTGATGATATCGCCTCGATCTCTCATGAGGTCAAAGTAACCGCCGTAGTCAGAGGGCCTGGTCGTGGGCAGACCCTGCTCATCCAACATCAGGAGGAAGAATTCATACTCCGGGGCCGTGTTGAAGATCCATCCCTTTTTCTTGGCTTTCTCCAGCTGACGTTTCAGCGCCGCGCGGGGATCGCCCTCAAAGGGATTCCCCTCATGATCAAAAACGTCACAGACCATTCGTGCGGTCTTGAAGTTGTCCTGGAGCCAAGGGATGATCACAAAAGTATCCGTGTCCGGCATCAAACGCATGTCAGATTCCTCGATCGTAGCGTAACCAAGAACCGAGGAACCATCGAAGAAAACACCCTCCTCAAGGGCCTTTTCAATCTTGGTGGCCGGAATGGTGACATTTTTCACCGTTCCCAGAATATCAGTGAACTGCATCTGGACGAATTTTATACCCTCCTTTTTCACCGTCTGAATTATCTCGGCCTTGGACACCATCTCAACCCCACTCTCCTCCTAGTCCTGTGTATTTATAACTGGCGATTCTGTATGATCAAACATACAAATCACCTCAGCCCTCGTTTTCCGGCGTTATCGCTCTTCCGCCGTAGAGTTCAGTGATGGTCAGCCTCAGGGCACCGTTCTCCCAGTAAATTCGGAAGGAAAACATCTCCGCGGCGTAGTTCTCGTTAAGCTCGCGCTCCAGCGCCCCAATGTCGGGGGCCTCCTGGGCCCAGCTGTAGGCAAGATTGGCGAGGTAGAGCATTCTTCCATAGCGGGGGGCTATTCCCGCGTCGAGCTTGATTCCATAGGCCTTGGCCCCGGAAACATGGCTGAACGTCGCTGCCAAGTAGCCGTGGGCACGAACGCTACCGTCGGGGAGCCACTCGATCTGAAGGGAGTTCTCGTCGCTCAGAGGGACATGGATGTTCTCAAAATTGGAGTAGGACCAACCCGCGGCAATGCGCTGGTTGAAGTAGTCGCGCAGGCGGGCCTCAACTTCCGCCTTGGATCCGGCAAATTTGCCCGCCTCAAACATTGCAGCTGCTACCGCCGATCGAAGCGAGTCGTTTAACTCCGCTTCGACGGCTGAGGCCACCGCCCGCGTGGTATCGACGGCCATCCTTTTTTGGAAGGCATCCATCTGGCGGGCATAACCCGCCTCGAAGGTGTTCAGGGCAACAACCCCGGAAAGAACCACAAAAACCGTGAATATCGCCAGCAGTTCCGCCGATCCAGACTCCTCCCTCAAGGTTTCACCCCATCTTGAAGATCGTTACGGTGGCATTCGCCTGCGCCACCCGATTTTCTCCCGCCCCTGCGATCACAATGGTGAACTTTCCAGAAAAGGTGAACTTCTCCACATCCGGTGCCGGTGGTCCAACGTCCTTCGGGGAGAACTGCACCCAGGAGGAATTTTCATAGGATAGCTCCAAAACTACGGCATATCCGGGTGGGCGCAGGTAGGAGAGCAGGAGATCCAGTTCCGACCTCAAGTAGTCACCGGGGACCACTTGGGGCGAGACTCCGATCACATTCTCGGCGACCGCGCCAAGATAGCTGAGCGAGTAATTCTCCACCTGGGAGAGCTCCAGGGTCCGGTAAAGATACTCGGCTTTCAGCTGCATCTGCCTGTCAACAGCCGAGTTTATGGCACCAAACCGGTAGCTGTGTAAAAGCACTCCGGCAAACACCACTATTAGGAACATGAAAGCTATTGACAAAATGTCGCTCACTCCGCCTTTCTCCCGAGACAACCCTCCTTTCAGGACCGCCACACTTTAACCTCCAGCTTGGCGTAGATCAGGCGCCCCTTTTGATACAAGGTAACTGGCACCACTATCGCGCTGACCGGTTTTCCCTCCGGAGGAGACGGGCCGTAAGGACCCAAAACCGTCTCGTCGCGGGGGTTGTAACGGAGAGTTATCTGGTAGAGAAAATTTTCACCGCCAACTTCCTGCCTGAAATCAAGCGAAGAGATCTTCTCCACATCAACGACATACTCGCGAGTCCGGTAGCCCTCGACAAATGCCAAGCGGTTGAGAACCAAGTTGTTCGTGACCGTGGTCGCCGTGTCGATGAGTCCGGCCGTCGCAAGCATCTCCTGGTGCTGGCTGTAGGCGGAAACCAGCAAGGTGAGGAAAACTATGACGAGAAGGATCGCCAAAACCGACTTAAAGATCCTGATTAAATCCGTTTTACCACCAGCCTGCCGTTGCTGATGAAAATGGAGAGATCATGGCTACCAGGGCCGAGTTCTGTGGATTCCTCCGAAAAAAATAGCGCCAAGCCACCCTCCGGAACCCCATAACCATCGATGAAAATTCGATTTTCCACAAACCTCATGTGATAGTTTCCTGGAATGTTCACCCTGATGTTCTGCGTGCTGCCGGTGGATATCACCGTCCCGCAGACCTCGACCACCTTCAGCGCCGCCTCCCTGGCCGCAGCTTCATCCGCCAGGCCCCGAACGAGAAAGAAGCCAAAGATTCCAATTGCCACCGCAAAAGCGCTTAGGATGACCAAGCCTATGGTGCGCAGCGCCGGCATGGAGATCTACTCCACCGTCAGCTCAAACGTGGCTGTCTGCTGAACCCCGTCTGTGCCCGTGGCCTTAATGGTGATCGTGGTAACGGTCGGCTGTGCTGAGCTGCCGACGACAATGGTCATCGTGGAGCCGAAGGCAGGCACCCCGCTGCTGGGTGAAAAGTTAACCGCAACGTTTGCCGGCAATCCTGAAGCTGAAAGGGTTACCTCTTTGTCATAGGGCCCGATGCGCTGCACCGACACGTTAACAGTCACGGTGCTCCCTGGACTCACCACGGCGCTAGTGGGGGAAACAGTAACCGTGAAGGAGAGCATTCCGGTGGCCCCCTTTCCGGCCCATGTGTAAACAGCATAGCCAATTCCCAAACCGATGACCAGAAGGACGATGCCTGCAAAAAGTTTCATCGCGAGCGGTTCGACGCCCCGCTGATCAAGTCCCTTCCTCACTCAACCACCCCCGACAGTTATTAACGTTAGCAAGAAGCTCGTGACGGTAAATATAGCTGCCGAAACGATGACCGACTTCGCCACGGAAGAGCATAACTCCACCCTGTCGCCAGCGGCCCTGATGTTGGCTATGTATCTGGCGATTATAAAGCTCAAGGCCACCGAGGTAACCCCCATCACCAGCCTCAGAAGGGCGATTTCCATGACCCCCATGGCACCAAGCAGGAAGGGAATACCGGTTACCCCGGCGGCGGCTGCCTGCGCCGACATTGAGAACTTCATCCCCGACATGAAGTCCATCACCCAAACCGACATGGCGCAGACAACTGGGATGAGAACAGCCGCCACCAACCACAGATTTCCCATCGCCTCATCGATCCTTTCGCGAAAACGGCGCTCCACCCTGTGCAGGGTTTGCAGGAAATCCGCTGCCATCATGCAGGCCCTTCCGGCGGCGGCCTCGCTATCGCGTCTGATCCGGGAGATGATCTCGAGAAAGCTTTTTATCATCGGGTTGTACCGGCTACCGCGACGTCGCTCGAAAAGGGCCTCGTGAAGGTTGAGGCCGTAGCGCTCCATTTTCAGGCTGAGGTCTCGGAGTTCATAAGCCAGCGGCGACCCGGCCATTAAACCGGCCGCTTCCTCCATCGCCTGGGGCATCGGTTTGCCGTCAAGCATTCTCGATCCCATGGTATTCAGCGCGGTGCCCCAGTCAACCAGTTTTCGCCGCTCCTCCTCCCGAATTTTCGCTCTTCGGGAATTGTAAAGTAGGGCATAGACACCAATGGCCGCGGCTACGGCCCAGACAAACCAAAAGGTGGAGAAGCTGAATATCACAAAACCAAGCTGTCCCCCGGTTTCCCCGAGCAAATACAACACCCCGGGCCAGGCAATGGCCGCAAACACCAACAGTGGAACCAGAGGGGAAGGAACTTTTCTCCCCAACAGGATCACCTTTCCCGGAGGCGGCAAACGGGGATCATCTTCAGGGAGAACAGGGATCTGTATGGTGGCGGGGCGGTGGCTTCCCATGAACTCAGTAAAGATCAAAAAAGCGACCACCAGGCCCACGGCGATGGTGGCGAAAAATTTCAGGTCAACGAAATTGAAACCAATAACCCCAAAAATAGGGGAAAGACCCACGACGCTGATGATGGCCAGAGAGCTGAAGGTGAGAAAGGCCAACGTGGGCATGACGAGGCTGTTCAACCGGTTGGTGAGCTGTTCCTCGGCACCCTCCAAGACCCGCTCCGGTGCCCTGGCAACATCAGCCAGTCTTACCGACTCCTCCTTCGCCCCCGTGGACCTGAGGAGGTCAAAAATGGCCTGCCGGGTGCTGTCGTCTATTTCTCCCCACTCATTTGCCACCACTGTCAGAAGGTGCCGCACCGTTTCGTAGCGCCTGCGCTCATCAAGCTCCAGCAGTCCCCTCTGGAGATCCTCGGCCAGTTTACCCTGGCTCATATCAGCCGCCTGCACGGTGGCGCCGCGGATATCTGGGCGGTGGTAGAGGGAGAAACTGAGCAACATTATGGTCTCTATCGCCTTGCTCTGAGCGTCGGCTCTGCGCCTGGAAGCAGCTGAAGCCGGGTAGCTCTGAAAGGCCATCATAAAAATACCACCGATTAAAAATCCGGCTATCGGCAGATACAGGGTGCCGAGCGGGTCGCCGGTGGAGAGAAAGGACCAGAACCAAACCAGGACTGATGCCAAAACCGGCAGGACTAGGGAAAAAATCAGACCGGCAGCCCAATCCTTGGCTTCAATTTTTATCTTGGCCTCCTTCAAATCTCGGAGGGTCTTTTCACTTAACTTTGAATTTTTCGTGAGAGGACCAAGAATCCTTCCCGAAAAGGCACAGAACTTCTCGTAAAATCCTCTCTCCCGTGGTTTAAGAATTCTCTGCAGGGCCTCGCGGACATCGCTTGGAAGGGGAAATCTTTCGGGGAGAGGTGTCAAGTTTTTCTCAGCCAAGACAGCCACTCCTCCAGAACCTTTGAGTAATTCGGAGCGTTCTGTTTCAGCAGGTAGAAATAGGCGTTGTAGGCCCGGCTCACGAAGGGCAGCTCCAGATAGCTGGGGTCTCCCGATTTACTCGCCAAAAGCAAAAGTTCCGACTTCATCTTTGCTTCAGTTAAAATTGCTGCCAGAAAGTCTTCCTCGTCGATCGCCAGCCGCTTGCAAAGCGCAGGTATCAACTGGCTACCGCCCCTTTCCGGAGGCAAGAACGTTACCCTCTTCACCACCTCCTTCATGTCCAGCTTGGAGAGGTCCCTAGAATCCAACCGCTTTATCAGCTCCCTCGGTCCGCTCAGAAGCTTTGATGACACCAGCCTGTCCTGCCTGCGATCATCAACAAACATCTCGGAATATCTGGGCTCATCCTTCCATTCCTTGAGCACCTCTGATATCTCAACTATTCTTCTGATCGTTCCTCTTGGAGTGGAGAACCTCGCCGTGCTGATGATAAAATCAATGTATTTGAAGGTGGCCTGGTGGAGGCCCATGATGTGCACGATGAGGTCGAACATCTCCGTTTTGCTCCGGGCGTGAAAGCTCGCCACCACCGGCTGCGACCCCTGCCTTGCCGCAGCGCCAAGTGCCGCCCTCACTGCTTCAGCCGCTCGAACTTCGGTGATCAACCAGTAGCTGGAACCTCCCCTGAGAAAGGCCGTCACCTGCTTCTCGAGCTGCTCGGGATCCGAGACCCGCACGTTGGCCAGCTTGTAGCCGTGAGAGACGAAATCCTCAATGTGCAGCTCCTCAGTGTCCTGAAAGGCCACTATCCGGTTATGCGGGCCGATCTCGGGAATATAGGTCTCGACCTGAGATGTCTTCGCTGTGCCCATCTCCCCTATGACAAAGGCGCTCGACCCGATGCGAAGAACATTTCCCAGAAAGGAACTCGCCAGGGGTGTCAGGGTGCCGCGATCTAAAAAGAGCGGCTGCGTCCATGGCTTGGAACGGCGCTTGCGAACAGCGATATCGACGCTGCGGGTCCAGATGGCAGGGTAACGGCTCAAGAAGAGACGCATTCCCAGCTCAGGTATCTCCGCGTCCAGCTGGGGTCTAATTTCATCGAAGGAAGTCCCCAACCTTGAGGCCAGCGTCTCACCCAGGCCAAGCAGCGCCGGAGTTGTCCAGTAGATCCCCGTTTCCAGCCTTCCCCAGCGCTCGTGTTCCACATATATGGGCTGAATCTCCGGTGGGGCGGCCACAAAAATGTCGGTTATGTAGTCGTCGTGGCTGAAGGGCTCCAGCAGGCGGTAGGTCAACCAGCTGGCCATCATTTCAGCCAATCTGCGAATGCTGGAGGCGGGGGTTGACTTTTTCTTCTCGCGTAGCATGTGGAGCAGTGCATTGTACCACTCCTCAGCAAAGGAGTATGCCCGCGTCGAATAGGCAAATCTGGCGTGCCCGGGCGCCTCTTCGATCTTGACCCGGAAGGCGGAGTCCAGCAGCTCGAGCTGGTCAGCGGGAAGATTGAACTCCGGCAGGATCAGCTCGTAGAAGGGGACGGGATTGTTGCGCTGCTCATAAATGTTCACCTTACCGCGACCTCCGGATAGATCATAGCTGTCAATCAAGCGGGCGTCCTTGGGGGGCGGGTTCCACAACCCCTCAACGAAAAATGGTTTGGACCTAGCAGCAAAAATTTCATCGTAATTTTTAGAGGACAGTTGTTTAAAGAGGGGGAATTTTTTCAAGGTCGCCTTTATAGCGTCAACTAGCTTGAAGAAATTTTCCTCGCTGCATTTTTTGCACTCAGGACTGCTTTTTATCCTGGCAAAAACCAAGCTGCTGTCGATGGGGCTGAGGTCATGGGGATTGGCCATGATCTTATCCAGCGCCTCAAGCACAGCGCTCATACGGGCATCGACGCATTTTCGGCATTTTCCCTCTCCCTCTTTTTCGCCGTAAAGAGAACGATCCAAAGCGAGCTGCTCGGCCATCGCGATTGTCTTCGCCAGTCTGGAAAGATCGCGCGAGCGATAGGTCCTCACCACGGGGTTTAAGAGAGTGACCTGATCCACCTCGCTCTCGGTGCGCAGCCGGCTGATCACGCAGTAACGGCACCGGGGCTCGTTAAGCGTTGAGGGGAAGTTGCACCCGTGGCAATCGAATTCAGCCACCTTCAGCGGGCCAGAATCCTTAATCTCAAGTGTTGGGCATTCCATACCGACCATAATAATCTTTGAGCCTTAAAATAAAGCTACAGTTGAAAGGGAGCAGGCCGATCTCTGGCTTTTGACCTCCAAAAAAGAACAGCGGAGCAATCAAACACTAAACCCTTTTTCTGAAGAAATAAATTGTCTTTTGAATCAAATGCCTAACGACCTGCGCACCAGGCTAAAGGGCTACCTCTCTGACGAGGAACTGAAGCTAATCCGGGCCTTCGACATCGTGGGGGACATCGCCATCGTGAAACTCCCGCCACGGCTCCTGCCCAAAAAACACCTGATTGGAAAAGCATTGCTGGAGGTACAAAAAAATGTCCGGACGGTGCTTAATCAGATCTCCCCCGTGAAAGGTGACTTTCGCACGCGGGAGCTGGAGGTGATCGCGGGTGAAGAAAGGACGGAGACCATCCATCGCGAATCCGGTTGCTCCTTCAAGGTCGACTTGAGAAAAGTCTATTTTTCCCCCCGCTTGGCGGCGGAAAGGCTGCGGGTGGCAAAACAGGTGGAGCCCGGCGAGGTGGTGGTGAACCTGTTTGCAGGAGTTGGCAGCTACTCCATCATCATCGCCAGACACAGCCAGGCGGCGGTCATCTACTCCATTGACATTAACCCCGCCGCCTTTGAGTACATGCAGACCAACATACGCATCAACAAGGTTGCAGACCGCGTGGTCCCCATCCTAGGTGATGCCCGGGAGGTCGTGGAAAAAAGACTTGCGGGAAAAGCCGACCGCGTCCTCATGCCCCTCCCCGAACTTTCTCATGATTTTTTCGGCGTTGCCCTCAGCGCTCTAAAGCCCACTGGGGGAATAGTGCATTTCTATGACTACGGGGAGGAGCCGGGCATCTACGGGCCCTCGCTTGACTTCGTGAGATCTAATGCCGCGGCGCAGGGGTTGGAGATAAAGCTGCTAGCGGCAAGAAAAATCCGTTCGTACGCGGTGCGATGTTACCACATTGTTCTGGACTTAAAAATAAGCCGGCCTGAAATTTGATCATTTTTGCTGCCTTTTGCGGATCCTTCCCGAAGCCAGCCCTCTCAACCAGCGCTTTCTCAGCTTCTCCGCCAGCTCCCCGTCCTCAACAACAAGCGGGCCACGATATCCACATTCCTCGCAATCATAAACGGACCAGAGCTGGGGCAGCCCCGAGGCCCATCTCAGCCTGGCCGAGCCGCACCGAGGACAATATCTTTGACTTTCCTGTGATCTCACTTTTTTACCTCAAATCTCCAGCAGGCGGAAGTTGACCCTCGACGCTTCGATTTCAACCTCAGCCGCATATCCTTTGATCATCGGGCCGGGATTCACGACGAGTGTGCGACCCAGCTGATCCACGCCGCGACCTTCGTGGACATGGGCGCAGAGAACGAGCAGGGGCTCCTTCTGCTCGATGAACTGGCGAATGCTTTTGCTACCCACGTGGGTTCCCTCCCTGATGCGGTCGACCTTGGTACCGTGGGGCGGGGCATGGGTCACCAAGATCAGCTTTCCTTCTGTGGTGCAAGAGGCTGCCGCCAGCTCCTCCTGTATTTCCGTCTCGGTAAGCTCAAAGGGGGTATTGAAGGGGGTAAGGTTGGAGCCGCCCAAGCCCAGAAAGGTAAACTCACCGAACTTTGCACACTTGCCGTGAAGGTTGACGCCCCTTCTGTCCAGAACTTGAAGAATCGACTTGGGGTCGCAGTTGCCAGGCACACAAAAACAGGGAATCCCGGCCTCCTTAGCCAGGTCCAGCAGGCTCTCCGCTACCTCGGGTGGGCCGAAATTGGTCAGGTCCCCGATTAAGACCAGGCAGTCGTAGCCCCGTTGAAGCAGTTTTGCGAGGTTATTTTCAGCCCCGGAGTTGCCGTGAAAGTCCGCTGCTGCCAGTAACTTCACATAAACACCTAAAGTAAGAAAAGGGCTGCCAAGTATTAAAATCGTTTGCTGAGCCCCGCCAGCGTCGTCCACCTGCTCTCAGCTGCCCGAAAAAACTTATATTGTCCGATGACAAATAATTTTGATTTCCGGTGATAATCTTGGCGTCCCAAAAACAGAAAATATTGGAAATTTTAAATTTGGCCAAATCTGAAAACAGACGGGAACTCTCTGAAATCGAATCAAAGCGCCTGCTGGAGGCTTGGGGCATTCCGGTCAACCGCACCGCTCTGGCGAGAGATGTTGAGGAAGCGGTTAAGATCGCCCGGGAAATTCACTACCCCCTGGTGATAAAGATAGCCTCCCCCGACATCATCCACAAGAGTGATGCAAAGGGAGTCATGGTGGGAATAAGCTCGGAGCTGGAGCTGAGGCAGGCTTTCAAAGAAATCATCAAGAACGCCCAAACTTACAAGCCCGACGCCAGAATACTGGGCGTGACAATACAGGAATATCTGCCGCCGGCCCGTGAGGTAATCGTGGGGGCGGTGCAGGACCCATCCTTTGGCGCCACCGTCATGTTCGGCCTGGGCGGCATCTGGGTGGAGGTGCTCAAAGACATAAGCTTCAGGCTTGCCCCCCTTACCATTGAGGAAGCCATGGAGATGATCAAGGAGATCAAGGGCTATCCCGTCCTCGCCGGATTAAGGGGCACACCGCCAGCGGATATAGAGGCGGTTGCCAGCCTGATCCAGAAAGTTGGACAGCTCGCCCATGAGTTTCCGGAAATAGCGGAAATGGACCTTAACCCTGTCTTCGTCTACAACTCTGGAAAAGGAGCGGTTGCTGTTGACGCCCGGATAGTTCTTGGAGAGGGCAAGTGATGTCAGACGCACTTCAGACCCTCTTCGAACCCAAATCCATCTCCTTAGTTGGTGCCTCGGAACTCACCGGGGAAGATGCAATCTATTCAACCCATTTTCATTACTTGGTGCAAAACGTTTCCAGCTACAGAAAGGGAAAAATCCACCTGGTCGACCTCAGCGGAAAACTTGAGGGAAGCTTCAAAAGCATAAATAACCTCAGGACCGGGTTGGATCTGGCCCTGGTTTTGCTGCCTGAAAAATTGCTGACCAGAAACCTGCAGAAACTGCTTTCCCGACAACCAAGAGCCATGGTGATAATGGAAAGCGAGCTGCGCGAGGCCGAGGAGTTGATCAAAGCAGCAAAGAGAAAAAAGATGACAATTATCGGCCCCGGCTCCATTGGGATCATCAACACCCAAAATGGTTTATCTGCCATCTCGGAAAAGGCATCGATCTTAAGAGGACATGTGGCCATTGTTTCCCAGGACAGCTGCATTGCCAGAAGCGTTCTAAATTTTGCGGCGGTGACCGGAATCAGCAAGCTGATCAACATCGGCGATAGCCTCGGCACCGACGAATCGGAGGTTCTGAGCTATCTTTCCCAGGATAAAGAGACCAAAGTCATCTGCATCTACCTAAAGAGAATCAGAAATGGTCGGAAGTTCGTTGAAACAATGGCGGCAACCGTTGCAAAGAAACCGGTGATCGTTCTCAGCAGTTATCCCGACAACAGGGGCATATTCGAGGCGGCGGTGAAACAGTCGGGGGGAATTCTGGTTCAAGACCTCCAGGAGATGCTAAATGGCGCCACAGCGCTGGCGAAGCAACCGCCCCTCCCCGGTGAAAGAGTTGCGATCATCGCCAACGTCTCCGGACCGGCGGAACTTTTAGAAAAATATCTTTCCAAGATGGGGATGGCTCCGGCCCAGCCGTCCATGGAAACTCTGGGAAAAATAAAGGAAAAACACCCTGGGGCTGAACTCTCTGGTTTTGTCCATCTCGGAAGGTCGGCCAAGGGAGACATCTGGAAACAAGCTGCTGAATTGCTGCTCTCGGATAAAGAAGTTGATGGATTAATTGCGGTGAACTCAATGGGATTCACCCTCTTTAACTTGGAGGATCTCAGGAAGATCACAGAGATCGCCAAAAAAACGAGGGAAAAGCCGGTTTTGGCGGTCACTCTTTGCGCCAGCGATGGTGCTGCCTTCCGAGAAATTGCGGCAAGATCCGAGTTGCCCATTTACACCGATCTTGAAGACGCTGCGAAAGCGATGAATGTCCTAAGGTCTAGGGGCAAACAGATCAGAAAATTCCTGAAGGATTGAACTTATCTCGGTAGGAACTGGCCGAAGCCCGGAGCCACGGTTATTTTTCCCCCTTCAGCAATCACTTTTCCTCTCAGTAGGGTCATCACAGGCAAACCCCTGACCCTCATGCCCTCATAGGGCGTCCAGCCCACCTTATAGTGCAGACGATCGGCTGATATCTTCATCTCCTCGTTAAGATCCAGAATCGTCAGATCTGCATCAGAACCCTCCTGAATGACTCCCTTGCGAGGGTAAAGTCCGAACAGCACCGCAGGCTTGGTGCACATGGAATTGACCAGCTGCTCAAGCGATAACCTGCCCTTGACAACTCCCTCGCTGAGCATTATGGGCAAGAAAGTTTCCACCCCGGGAACCCCTGAAGGCGCCTGCCAAATATCAGTCCATCCTATCTCTTTCTCCTCCTTGGTGGCGGGGGCGTGGTCCGTCGAAACGATATCGATCGCTCCATTTTTGAGGGCCTCCCAAAGAGCGGCGCGATCACTGGGTGACTTGAGCGAGGGATTCACCTTTAGATAGGGGCCGAGCCTCTCAATGTCCTCGCGGGTGAAGACCAAAAAATGGGGGCAGGTCTCAGCGCTTACATGGCTCCCCTTTTCCTTTGCCTTCTCCACAGCCTCGCAGCCTTGGCGCGTGGTAACGTGGGCTATGTGTGTTCGACATTCCGTCCTCGCTGCGGATTTCAGCACCTTTTTTATTGCCTCTTCCTCCGCCTCGTTGCTGCGTGATTCCGCGTGGGCCATCGGATCCTTCCTCCTTTTTAGAGCCTTGATGCCCTTGCTGAGAACCTTCTGATCCTCGGCATGCACAAAGGTGACCCCGCCAATGGCTTTCACATAGCACATCAGCTCTTCAATTGCATCGTAGGACATCTGATAGGGATCACAGGTAAAAGCCTTGAATGATTTTATGCCGAAGGAGTTGATCTCCGGAACTTTTTTTATCGTCTCAGCGCTCATGTTTCCGGCGTGCAGGGCGAAGTCAACGATGCTGTTTTTGCAGCCAAGGTCAATAACTTCTTCGATGCAGGGCCCGGACACGATAGGGGTGTCCCAAGGCATGACGATGACAGTAGTCACCCCTCCTGCAGCGGCTGCGGAGCTGCCGCTGGCGAAGTCCTCGCGGTTAGGAAACTTTCGATCATATAAATGAACGTGGACATCAACCACCCCTGGGATTATTATCCTGCCCTTGGCATCTATTTCTTGGTCTCCCTTGGGAAGGCCGCTAACGGCGATTCTGCAGATGCGACCGTCCTCTATGGAAATCTCCCCGGTTATCATGCCCTCGGGAAGGACTATTCTTCCGTTACGCACGACAAGGTCGACCAAAAAAATCACCGGATAACCAATTCATTTGGATATGGCTGAAACTGCCGCCTTTATATCTTCTTTGCTCAAGGTTTTGGCTCCTCGATGCTCGGTGAGTTTAAGGGCCTCTCTGGCCACCCTCACGGCATAATCTTCAAGCACGATGCTCAACTCTAGAGCGGCATCCCGGGAGACGCGAACCTTGGCAGCCTTCTTTATCAGCCTGGCCATGGTGGCTATCAAAAATTCCGTCATTTTCCTCTTATCTTCATAAAAACATCCCGGTATTTTAGCCTGTTGCCGCCTCACTAAGTTTTAAACCCACCATAACGATTTCACTTAGGGGTTGAATGGTCGAACTGTTAATTAAAAACGGTCTTATTGTAACGATGGACAAGGACCGGAGGATCATCGCTGACGGCTCTGTAGCCATCGATGAAGGCCGCATCATATCGGTGAAAAGAGGCTCAACTGGTAAGGGCAAGCCCGAGGAGGTAATTGACGCCAAGGGAAAGATTGTCATGCCGGGTCTCATCTGCTCGCACACCCACCTTTACGGCATGTTGCTTCGAGCTGCCCCGCTCAAAATAGAGCCACCAACTGACTTTTCCCAGATCCTCCAGCGCGTCTGGTGGCCCATGGACGAGGCGATGACCAAGGAAGACGCTTACGCCAGCGCCCTGATGGCCTCTCTTGAGTTCATAAAAACAGGGACTACGCTGTTTGCCGACACCTTCTCGGGTCCCAACGCCGTCTCGGGAGTTCTCGACAGAATTTCTGCCGCGGTGGAGCAGTCCGGGATGAGGGGGATAATTTCCTTTGAAGCCACCGAGAGACACACTCACGCCGAGGGCTCAAAGGGAACCAAGGAAAACGAGCGTTTCATTCTGAAAACTAAAAAGGAAAGGACGACCCGGGTTCACGGAATGTTCAGCATCCACGCCTCTTTTACCGTGTCCGACGAGCTGCTGAGATACACCAAGGATCTGGCCAGTCGCTACAAGGTTCCGCTGACCATCCATACCGCGGAGGGGTTGTGCGACCTGTATCATAACTATGAGCGCTACGGCAAGAGGACCATCGAAAGGCTCAGAGATGCCGAAGTTCTCGGTCCCGATGTAGTCCTGGCCCACTGTGTCCACGTCAACGACGACGAGCTGGCCATAATTAAGAAGACGGGAGCCAAGGTGGCACACAATCCCATGAGCAACATGCTGAACGCAGTTGGAGTGGCACCCGTGGTGAAGATGTTGTCTCTGGGGATCCCGGTGGGGCTGGGAAACGATGGCTATATTTTCGATGGCTTTGAAAACATTCGCGCGGCTTTCCTTTTGCACAAGGTTGCGCTCCAAGATCCACGGGCAATATCGGCTATGGAAGCTCTGGAGATGGCGACCATTCGCGGTGCGGAACTCTACGGCCTTGAGAATGAGCTCGGCTCCATAGAAGTCGGAAAACTGGCGGACATCATCATCGTGAACCCAAAAAGAGCACCAACGCCCATAGGACCTGAGAGCGTGGTCGGTCACTTGATTAACACCGTCAGCGGGGGCGATGTCGAAACGGTCATCGTGGGAGGAAACATACTTATGCGGGACCGAAAGATGTTATCGCTGGAGGAGGAAGAGGTAATCAAAATATCGAGAAGATCAGCCGAAAGGATCTGGCAGAAGCTGGGAGCAATAAAAAAGAGGTGAAATGATGGTGGATCTCTCCGTTGAAATCTGCGGGCTGAAGTTCAAAAACCCGATATTGCCCGCCGCAGGCCCAACCGTGCGCGATGCCAACAGCATGCTCATGGCGGCGGAAGGTGGGGCCGGGGGACTGGTCGCCAAAACCATCAGCGTCACCCCGGCTCAGGTGCCCAGGCCCTGCATCGTGAAAATCAAAGACAGCATATTAAACGCCGAGCTTTGGTCCGACCTGCCGGTGGAACAATGGTTGAAGGTTGAGTACAAGAAAGCCAAGCAAGCAGGGGTCCCGCTGATCGCGAGCATAGGCTATAAAGCCGATGAAATCAGGGAACTTGCGCCCAAGGTGGCCGCGGCCGGCGTTGACGCACTGGAGCTTTCCACTCACTACCTGGGCAACGACCCGATGCCGGTTGTGGAGGCCACCAAGGCTGCCAAAGAAGTTGTTGACATACCAGTCTTCGTCAAGCTCAGCCCTAATGTTCTGGACATTGCCCAATTCGCTCGGGAGGCGGAAAAGGCGGGGGCTGATGGCATAGTCGCGATCAACACCTTGGGCCCGTGCCTTGCCATAGAAATAGAGAACGCCATGCCGATGCTGGGGAGCGCCTACGGCTACGGCTGGCTTTCCGGACAGGCGATAAAACCTCTAGCGGTAAGGTGCGTGGCCGACATCGCCCGTGCGGTCAAGATACCTGTGATCGGCGTGGGGGGCATCACCACTGGAAGGGATGCCATTGAGTTCATCATGGCCGGAGCCTCCGCAGTTCAGCTCTCGACCGCGGCGATCATCCGCGGGCACAAGATATATGGCATAATAGCCGACGAGATGGCCAAGTTCATGAAAGCAAAGGGCTACAACACGATAAATGATTTTAAAGGAATTGCCCTGCGACACCTTCCCGAGCAGCCGCTGCGCGTGACGCCGAAACCGGTTGAGGTTCTCGTCTCCAAATGTACCGCCTGTGGGCTCTGCGAAAGGCACTGCCCCTACAACGCCATAAAGATCGTCGGCAGGGCGGCGAAGGTCGACGCCTCCAGATGCTATCAGTGTGGCCTCTGCGTGTCCGTTTGTCCCACCCGGGCCATCAGATACTAGGACCACCGCCCGAGGTGGTGGAATATGGAAGAAGCCATTCTCTGGACGCTGTTGATCTTCCTAGCTCGACTAACCGATGTCTCGATGGGAACACTGCGCACCATTCTCATCATTAGGGGCAGGAGAGGGATAGCGGCCTTTTCAGCCTTCTTCGAAATAATGGTCTGGGTGCTGGCAGTGAGTCGGGTGATAACTCAGCTTGACCGCTGGTACTACATCGTTGCCTTTGCCCTCGGCTTTGCCTCTGGAAATTATCTCGGCAGCTACCTTGAGGAAAAAATCGCCATGGGCTACTGTTTTGCCTATGTCGTCCCTAGTGAAAAACAAACAAACTTGGCAGAGATCCTCAGAAAACACGGCTTCGGGGTGACTGTGGTAAAGGGGGAGGGGTTAAAGGGCACCGAATACGTTTACAACATTGTGCTGAGGAGAAGGGATACTCATCGGTTCTTGAAAACCCTCGAAGCCAACGACAAAAAGGCCTTTTACACCATCATGGATGTCCATGCCCTGCATGGCGGCTACATGCGAAGCGCCACCAAAAGAAAAATCTAGCGCCTGGAAAAATGATTAAATAAACCGCCAAAGGAAGTTGATGTGAACCTATGCACGAGAAGATCTATAAAAAAATTAATGAACTTTTGGAGCGGGGCGAGACCTTTGCTGTGGTGACCATAGTTAGAACTGAAGGCTCCACCCCGAGGAAGGCTGGGGCAAAGATGATTGTCTTGCCCGATGGCAGCACTTTTGGAACAATTGGCGGCGACTGTGTGGAAGCTGGTGCGGTGGCTGAGGCTCTCGAGGCCATGAAGGAGGGCAAATCAAAAACTTTCACCGTCGCCCTCAAGGAAGAGGAGCTGGGAGGTATCGGGATGAAGTGCGGCGGAATGGCTGAGGTCTACATCGAGATAATCACACCAACTCCCAAGCTGTTAATCATCGGTGGCGGAAACATCGGATCCCAGCTGGCAAAGCTCGGCCACGATGTCGGCTTCTCGGTGACGGTTATCGACCCGGCCGTGAAGAGGGAGGACTTTCCCGAATTCGTCGAGGTCATTCCGGAACCCGTGGAGAAGGGGGTGGCTAGAGTAGCAATCACCCCGCAAACTTACATCGTTATCGCAACGGGGCACAAATATGATGAGGACGCGCTCAGAGCCGTGATAAATTCCAACGCGGCTTACATCGGAATGGTGGGTAGCAGAAGAAAAGCAGCGGTGACTCTCAAGAAATTAATTGACGAGGGCATTCCTGAAGAAAAAGTTAAGATGGTGCACACACCGGTGGGGCTGGACATTGGCGCCGAAACCCCTGAGGAAATCGCCATCAGCATCATGGCGGAAATAATAAAAGAGCGGCGCAAACCCGGCGCCACCGGAGGCAGTCTCAAAATTTCCTTTTAAATGCTTCTAAACTCTCCGGGGTATCGATATCGGTGATGGCCCATTCCCCCGCCTCAATTGTTTCGAGCTCTCCCTTATGCCGATGGATGACGTCACGCAAAAACTGGTCTTTACCCAGCGCCAGAATTTCCTCAAACAAACTTTTATCGAAAAGAACAGGGTGTCCCTTCTTGCCCCTGAAAATGGGGCAAACTATCTTCGCGCCATTTTTCCAAGCTGCTATTGCCTTTTTCAGAAAACTGACCTCGATCAGAGGTTGATCACCCAAGGCAACGAAAACAGCGTCGCAATCCTTCACGCTTTTCAAACCCTCCTTAACGGAGGTGACCATGCCGTCGAGATAGTTAACGTTAACAGTCCATTTCACGCCCAGTCGCTCCAGGAGTGGCAGGATCTCCTCGGGCCTGTGTCCGAGCACCACCACGATTTCATCAACAACCTCCCTGAGGGAGCTTATCACCCATTCCAACATTGGCTTTCCCTTTATCTCAAGAAGCAGCTTCTGAGTCCCCATCCGCTTGGACTCTCCAGCGCCTAAGATCACGGCACCGATCACGATACCACTGTTGCGGCTGAACTTAAAACCCTGCGGTTCTCCGGACCTTAAATTTTATTAAAAATGATGAATGAATTGCTCATGAGAATCTAAAATGATTGACATAAAGAAAACACACCTGACAAAAAAACAGTACGAAATCCTGAAAATGAGAATAGCGGGCAAGAGCCTCAGCGAGATAGCTAGAGAGCTGCACACGAGCAGGGCCAACGTCAGCTCCATCGCCAGGACCGCGGAGGAGAACATCAGAAAATCAAGAAACACTTTGAAGTTGGTGGAAATGATCGACTGGCCGATAAAGATAGATGTTAAGGCTGGGGCCAACATCTATGAAATTTCAGAAAAAGTCTTTCAAGAAGCCGACCAGAGAAGAATCAAAATATCTCACAATTATTCAGATGTTGTGAGGATGATAACCAAGGCCCTCGGGACTCCGGGTCTCAGGCGCCGGAGGGCCCTCAAAGATTTCAGCATCGTGGTCAGCCGAGAGGGAAAAGTTGAGATCTTCTAGATTGGTCCCTCATCCCACAACTGAAAACATCGAAACTCAAGGAAAACTGAGGCCATTATCTGATCTAAAAATGTTCTCAGCGTCTCCGACTGCCACTGTATCGGCCGCGGCTCTGATATCCGCCACCAAATCTTGGTCTGAAGGGTCTGCGCTCCTGTTGGTATTCCGTGGCGCTGAGGTCAACTTCCGTGTTAACGTTTTTTATCTCCTGATCTGACTTTGTCATCTTGCCATATTTCCCGATGTTAAGGCGCATGTGCCCCTGAACCAGAGAAACATAGCCGTTTTCTATCGACAGGACGTCTCCCTCGCTCACCGACCCAATCTGTTCCTGCCAGAGCGAGAGCAAAACTGTGCCCGTCTCATCACCCACGCAGGCCTCGGCCACCTTCTTGGGCTCGCCACCGAACCTGCTGGGTATTTCCTTGGGTTCTCCGACGCTCATCACCTTGACCAGAAGGTTTACTCTTCTGGACTGTGGCGTGAGGTCCTTTACCTTCACCGTCTGTGCCGGTGCTCTTTCCACCATTGGATCCATGTAGATTCCTTTTTTCTCTACAGCCTCCAAGTATAAATACCAGGGTGGTGGGGTAAAAGTCAATTTAGCCCAGCAACTTTTTTCTCCCTGTTTTCAAAATCAGTTTTTTATACCTTCAAAGAAGTTTAAGATAAGTTGATAACATGGCGCCGCAGTTCAGAATAGAAAGGCTAAGGCACAACGGGGTGCTTATCCCAGTCTACGAACCGAAGGGTTTTTCCATCAAGTTAAGGGGAAAGACCATAAAACTGACCCCGGAACAGGAAGAGATGGCTGTTGCTTGGGTAAAAAAACTGGGAACCGACTACGTGAAGGACCCGGTGTTCGCCAAAAACTTCGGCGCCGACTTCTCGAAAGCCCTGGGGCTCGAGACTCCGGTCGACATCTGGGAGTTTGACTTCTCTGAAATAATCCAGTGGGTGGAGAGTGAAAAAGCAAAAAAGGAACAGATGAGCCGCGAGGAGAAAAAAAGGCTGGCTGAGGCGAGGAAAAAAGCCCGAGAGGAAAATAAGCAAAAGTATGGATATGCTGAAGTTAATGGCAAGTTGGTGGAAATTGCCAACTACACCGTGGAACCTCCTTGCATCTTCATGGGGCGCGGCGAACATCCCCTCCGCGGAAGATGGAAACCAAGGGTGAACTATGAGGATATCATCCTTAACCTCTCAGAAGACGCCCCCACCCCTCCCACCCCCAACGGGCGGAGCTGGGGTGGCCGGGTCTTTGAACCGGAATCCCTGTGGATAGCCAAATGGAGGGATAAACTGACCGGTGAACTGAAGTACGTCTGGGTAGCCGACAGTGCTTTCTTCAAGCAAGAGCGCGAGAAGGACAAATTCGACAAGGCAAACGAGCTGGAAAAAATAATCGACAGGGTCCGAAAACACATAAGCGAAAATCTGGAATCAAAAGACATCATGCGCCGGAAGATAGCCACCGTCGCCTATCTTATCGACACACTGAAGATGAGGGTTGGCGACGAAAAGGATGAAGACGAGGCAGACACCGTTGGCGCCACGACTCTCCGCGGTTGTCATGTTCAATTTGAGGATTCAGATACCGTGAAATTTGACTTTTTGGGAAAAGATGCGGTGAGGTGGACAAAGAGCATAAAGCCACCACCCGTCGTCATCAGAAACCTGAAATCTTTCATCAGCGGTCCTGACAAGCCGATTTTCGACGGCATCCGCTCGGAAATGGTCAACGATTTCCTCGGCGAGGTCGCCCCCTGGCTAACCGCCAAGGTCTTTCGCACCTATCACGCGACCAAGGTGGTCCGGGAGTACTTGGCCAAAACCAAGGTGAACCCCGAGGACCCCGAGTTCAAAAAGAAGTATGTTGCCACCATGGCCAACCTTGAAGCGGCGATTACTTGCAATCATAAAAGGAAGCTGCCGAAAAACTGGGAAGCTTCCCTAGAAAAAAAGAAGGAGCGGGTAAAGGCCCTCGAAGCGAAACTGGAAGAGGTCAAGAAAAAGCCAAAATCAGCCAGACGCGCGCAACAGATCAAGAGGCTGAAGGAAAAGATAAAGGAAGCCAAGCTGAAGGTGGAGCTAGCCACCGCAACAAGGGACTACAACCTGGGAACTTCACTCAAGAGTTACATAGATCCCCGGGCCTTTATCAACTGGGCCAAAAAAGTTTCATATGACTGGAGAAAATACTACCCCAAGACACTGCAGCGGAAATATGCTTGGGCCGACGCTGAGGAGAAACCTGCAGAGAAAGCTGATTGACGTCCCCAGCTACCAAGTTAACCTTTGAATTCCTCGTAGCCAACTATCTGCTCCAAGCTCTTCTTTCGGCGAACGAAATGAATCAATTTTGACATCAGGTCCAACTTTTTACGGGGATAGCCAACCGCCAAAAGCGCGACCACCTTGTAGTGCTCGGGAACCTTCAGGATTTCCTTCACCAGCCCTTCGTCAAAGCTGCCGACCCAGCAGGTCCCGAGGCCCTCCGCAGTGGCCGCTAGGACCATGTTTTGCATCGCGATGGAAACGTCAACAACGTGCCACTTTGGCGATGCCCTGCTGTCACCACAGCCAACTATCACCACCGGAGCCTCCTTGAGAAAACCGGCGAATCTGCCGCTCCTAGCGATCTTCTCCTTTTTCTCGGCGTCGGTCACCACGACAAAGTACCAAGGTTGAACATTCTTTGCCGATGGCGCCAAGCGAGCGGCCTCTAAAATTTTTTCAATTTTATCCTTCGCGACGGGGATCGGCTCATAGGCCCGGACCGACCTCCTCAGTTTAATGGCTTCAAAAACATCCATCTTTACCCCCCCAATTCCGAATAATTTTTTAGTTTTATCTCTATTTTGGAGAACCGCGCTGGATATCCCTTCGATTAACGGGCGTTTCTCTCCGGAGGAATGACCCATTATTGAGAAATTCCGCACCTGATTGACCCAATTTCCTAAAAACCATTGCTTGCCAGTAAAAACAAGGCGTGGGAAACAATTAATCCTTTTAGAGGCTCTGGACTAGATTAACTCTGATCATATGGAGTCCTTGGACTACCTAGCGATGGTCATCCTCGCCGCCATTTTCATCGGTCTGGGCTTCACCCTCTACTACAACTACCAGCGGGGCGCCGCGGAGAGGGAATTCGAGGCCACGGCGCAGCTTTTGGCCGACCGAATCAAAGCCATGGCGCAGCAGGACGTGGGGACGACGGAATACCTGGAGATTTTCGTCCCAGCCAGCTGTGAGCTCAGCTTCTTTGACAACATGGTCTCAATAAGGATCGGCAGCAGCTCGAGAAATTTCCCGGTAGGAATCTCCGTCAGCGGTTCTGTTCCCAGCGGGCAAAAAGTGAAGCTTCTTCTTCAAAGATTAGATGGTGGAATACATGTCAGCACGACTTGAGGAAAAAGGCGCCCACAATCTACCCCTGATAATTCTCTTTGGCGCCATCTTGGCCATGCTCTTTGCCGTTTTATTCATTTTGATATACGATCAGCAGCTCAACGCCATGGTTGACGAACAAGCCAGATCTCTTGCGGATGAACTGGCTAGCACTGCCTTTGCCTCGTTATCAGGGGGGTTGCACACGGTGGAGCTGCCAAAAGACCTGGCCGGCAGCACTTACACCATCGCTGTTCAAGAAAACAGCATTTTTGTGGTGAAAATTTTGACCGGCAGAAGATCGGGATCCTCTTATTCCGCGGTCGTTAACGCCACCGTGTCTGTAGAGAACGGCAACTTCCAACCCAGTGGTCAAGTCTTCTTCTTGTTCAGCAACGAAGTGATCCTCGTCAGCGCCGTTCCCATCGAACCAAGGGCTGAAAAAGTTATTCAAGTCATTTCAACCGAACCACCCCTGTTCTACCATTTCTCCAAGAAATTGCCCCGGGAAGCTGCTGCAATAGTCGCCGCATATTTTGACGCGGTGAAAAGGCATCCTGAAGAAAATGTGGTCGTTCTTTCTTATGCCCGGTGGGAAAACAACTCCATTCTAATAAAAATTAGAGAAGGCAACGGCATTTCAATAACCCGTGTTGTTGGTAAGGAAAACCAGACCAAGATTGGAGCGGTCGAAAACTCTTGGGTTATCGAAATTCTGGAGAACTATGAAGCGACAGATAACCTCAGCTGGGAAACCTGTCCTTCCCCCGACAACGCTTATTTAACGGGCTGGCTGCACTCACCGCAAGCGGTGCTTAAACACCTCCGATCAAGGACCTGGATCCGCGTGAGCGATAATGCAGTAGTGGCTGTGCCTGAGGATGCTGTCATCAAGGCAGCTGCGGTGACAACCAAGGTAGCAACTTACCCTGTTTGGAAAGTTCAATTCGGTGACTATACTATATTTTACCAAATGTTGCCCTGGTGGGAAAAAGAGAACACAGCGGGTTTTGTTTTTCAATCCTCGCCGGAGCTTAAGCCGCTCACCTGATCTTAATACAGCACCACTTCAACTTCCTGTCCCTTCTCAAGCCTTTCCACATCCTCGGGCACAATTACGAAACCATCGGCTCTTGTCATCGAACTGAAAGCACTGGATCCTGTTATCGCTATCGGCTCTGCTAGAACCGCCTCTCCCTCACGTTTCAATCTGACCCTTACCACCTCAAGCCTGCCCAGCGCTGAACTGATCTTCCGCGCCAGCTTCGCGCGCAGACAACAGCGCCCATGATCTGGCGCCAATCCCTGCATCACCAGAAGTGCCGGCCTGACCAGCAGATCAAAGGCAACCAAAGCAGCTACGGGAAAGCCGGAAAGGGCAAAAACAGGTTTTCCCTGAACTACTCCAAATCCCGTGGGGCTCCCTGGGCGGACGGCCACTCCGTGAAAGAGGAGTTCACCCATATCGGCTATGGCGTCCGGAACCAGATCCTTCTCACCAACGGAACTGCCACCGGAAACCAGCAGCATGTCAACATGCCTCGTCTTTTTGAGAATTTTTTTGATGATCTCTGGATCGTCGGGAGCTATGCCCAGAATTCTGGAAACACCGCCCCAACGCTGCACGCATGCCGCGAGTGAATGTGAGTTGGCGTTAATTACCTTTGCCGGCTCCAATTTTTCTCCCGGCCGCACCAGCTCACTGCCCGTCGCCAGAATGCCGACCACTGGTTTTCTAAAGACACGTATCCTCAGCTTACCCATTGCCGCCAGCAGCCCTATCTCCTGAGGGCGGAGAAACTGCCCACGTCTTAACGCGACCTCTCCGGCACGGATGTCCTCACCCATGGCCGAAACATTTTTGCCCGGGGTAACTGAGGCAAAAACCTTGAGCTTGTCGCCCTCCAACTTGGTATTCTCAACCATCACCGAGGCGTCGGCTCCCCGGGGCATCATGGCGCCTGTCATTATCTTGGCCGCCTCGCCCTTTCTTAGGAAAACCTTGGGTGGAATACCGATCTCCACCGAACCTACCAAGCGTAATTCCACGGGATTCTGCGGGCTGGCTCCAAAGGTATCCTTTGCTCTGACCGCGTAACCATCCACCGCGGAACGATCAAAGGGGGGAATATTAATTTCGGAGACGATATCCTCAGCGAGGACTCTTCCCAAACCACTTTCCAAGGACACCTCTTCCGATCCGAGCGGCTGGACCTTGGAAAAGATAATTTCAAGTGCCTTGGAAAGCCTGGTGTACTGTGAGAAACCTCGCATTCTTACTGACATCTCATTCACGTGCATGCTTGACAACGTGCCCGAGCTCAGGAAGAATCAAATCCATGCCTATTTCAACGGCATTGGGGGCGCCTGGAAGGCAAAAAACTGGTTTTCTTTTGATTATTCCCGCTGAGGCGCGAGTTAGCAGCGCCGGTGTCCCCACCATATCATAGCCCACCCTCCGGAGTACCTCTCCAAAGCCAGGAAGTTCCTTTTCATAGAGTGGCGCCACCGTTTCGATCGTGACGTCCCTGCGGGCGATGCCGGTGCCGCCGGTGATGATGATGGCGTCAATTCTGTCGTCGGCTACAAATCCTTTCACGGCTCGGCGGATCTTCGCCTTTTCATCTGGCACGATCGTCCTCAGCGCCTCGTGCCCGGCTTCACGGGCCTTCTGAACTATGATCTTGCCCGAGATGTCTTCATCCAGTCCCTTCGCCATTGCTGCTGACCGTGTGTCGCTGACCACCAGCACGGCGATCCTGAGCTTTTTCGGCGCCCCTTTTCTGTGCTCCTCGAAAGTCAACTTTTCACCTTTTTGACCACGTGTATTTCCTCAATCCGCGTGGTCGGGTACTGTCCCATTTCATCCTTCTCCAAGCCCTTCACCATATCCCAGACGGTCAGGAGGGCCCCGATCACCCCGGTCAGCGCCTCCATCTCAACTCCGGTCTGTCCCACGCTCCTGACTTCAACCTCGGCGCGGACTCCGGTTTTTTCGATTTCAAGATCGACATCGACCCCAGTGATGGGGATGGGGTGGGTGAGCGGTATCAGTTCAGTGGTGCGCTTCACGGCCATCACCGCGGCCGTCTTGGCAACGGCGAAAACATCACCCTTGGGCACATCCTTTGAAGCTATCTTCTTTAGAGTCTCCTCCTTAAGACGGATGAAGCCGCTGGCTCTGGCCATTCGGAAGACTGCTTCCTTTTGCCCGATATCGACCATGTGGACCATGTCACCACTTTAGAGAAATCTCTGGCTCGAAATATAAGTTTGGGTGGCGGGGCCATCAACCGACTGGGCCGAAAAACGAATCCGTGATGTTCTAATAGTACATCGGGCTGATGTGGCGCTCCTCAACTGGTGTCCATATGAAGGTTCTGCCAAGCTTTTCCCGCTTGAGCCTCCCCGAACATTCCAGATGCTTCAGGACCTGGTTGACCTCCCTGACCTTCCAGTTTAGGACTTTGGCGATGTCGGCCGAGTTATAAAGACCAAATCTTCTAACGACGAACTCAACCACGCTTCTTTTGACCTCCATGGAAAAGTCCTCTTCGCTCTCGCCTTCGTCTTCCTCCTCCTCAAGGTAAATTGGTGCCTCTCTCATCTGGATCACCACAAATTAATTTAGCTGGTCTTTAATTTAAACTGCGCCTCTGAGATCAACTCTTCAAAGGTATCTTCAGGCAAAACCTCGCCCAAACCAATGCCAGGACAATCCTCAGCGAAATTGAAAACATATCTGTTCTCTTTTTTACAAACCGAAAAAGGATAAAAACGACAAACCAGGGGACGGATGTCATAAATTCTGCAGGACTTTCCCTCCAAAAAGACGCACTTACCTGCTCTTTTTTTCATCTTGTACTGATATGGTCCTTTGCTCGGAATCGGGGTTGCAAACGACAGCGGACTTAATCCAGTTCTTTCCGCGATCTCCTCGACCTCGCTTTTGGTGAGAAGCAAATTCCTGCTCCGATGCGATGTGTCACCGCAACACCGCGCACATCGCTGGCACTCAAAGCGCAAGTTTTTCGGCACCAGAAGATTCATGGTTAAAACTCTCTGCCCCCGGGATTTAACTTTTTCGCTCGCTTTTTTTTGACCATCCTAAAAATCAGATTTACGCGGCAAACACTGCCGATTAACAAACAACAGAAAGATGGTTGCTACTCTTCGTGGCCGGAGGGGTTAAAATTTTTCGGAATCTGTTATTGGACCGAATCGGCTTGAGCCTGGGCAGATAAACTAAAAAACTAGAAAAAACGAAATGACATAGATGTTTTTAAAAAGAATCTTCAGCAGGCCGCCTCCGCCCGAACCAGTCGTGGAAAGCTTCAGTTTAGATTCGCTGAAAGATCGCGTCACCAAGATGATGGAAGAAAAAATGGAAAAAGCTAGATCCCAGCTGACTCCGCTGACCGCAGAGATTAACAGAGCATGTGCCGCGCTCGCGACCGCTCTGAAAGAGCTTTACAATTCAGACCCCGATGAGGAAGTCCACCTAGGTCTAATGAAATCAGCAATGGAAGCGAGAAAATTGATCTACGATAAAATTTCACGCTCGCTCGGCTACCTGAACTGCCCCCAGGAGTTAACCAGCGATTCCCTCATTAAATTCAACGAGAGAATCTCTAAAGCAACCGACACCATCGCGGAGGCCATGAAGACCCACGGACGCTACGTGCGTGCCGTTTTTGGCCAGAAATATTTGGAGTTTGAGTCCTGCCTGCGGGAACTGCACGAAGTAACCATCCGAGCTCAATCATGCATTACCGAGACCACCGGGGAAATTCAGCGTCTGAATTTCATCCTCTCGGAAATTTCACTCTACCACCAGACAACTCGGGAAATGGATCAAATTGGAGAAAAAATAAAGTCACTGCGGGAGAGGGTCAATGGCCTCGAGGCCAAAATCAACGAGGGGTACTCCCAACTCACCGGGTTAAAATCGAGCCCGGAATTCAAGCGGGCCACAGGATCTGCTGAGGAATTTGAAAGGATAAAGCAGGAAATCAGCAGGAGAAGGGAAATTGCCGCCGGCCTAATTTCTGAGCTGAACAGGCCCCTGCGCAAGCTGGAAAAGTTGGTGAGAAGCGGGGAACACCGCATGGCCCCTGAACTTCAAAAAATACTGGAAGTTTCCATAAAGGATCCGGCCGGGGTAATTGCCTCGGAAGAAACCATAGCTGCCTTTGAGAGGCTCCTCCGAGAAGCAGCTGAAATCGTCAACTCTGGAAAAATAGATCTGGACAAGCGGGAGAGAAAAAATCTGCTCGATGCCGCGCGTGATCTCTCGCCACAGCTGCAGCAGACCAGAAACACTCTGATAGCTCTAACAGCGGCTGCCGAGGCCAAGAAAAGGGATTCCGAAAATCCCGTCGTCAGTCAAGCCGCCGAACTCGAGAACTCGATAAGACAACAGGAGCATGAGCTGAAGGAGACGCTGAACTCCATCGAACAGCTCGAGAGGAGGATTAAACTGATGCAGGGGGAACTGGTCTCAAGGAAAGGGAAACTGATGACGCTCGCCAGCGAAGCGCTGGGCGTAAAGGTGGAAATCACTTCTTAAAATCAGTGTAACCGCATTTGCCACAGGCCCAGCGGTCCTTATGGTCCGCCATGAAAACACCGGGGCCGCAGCGGGGACATTGGGGCCTCTGCCGCTTCACGGATTTTCCATCCACCTTGTAGAGCTTTGATTTCGAGGCTTTAACCTTCTCCGCCATTTTTATCCCTCTCCTTTACCCGATTTAACATCAGCTTGAGGTGCCTTTTTCTCCGGCTTTGATTCCGCTGGTTTTTCCTCCTTGGGCAGCCCACGCTTCAGCAGGTATTTGGGCTCCATCAACTCCAGCTGTTCACGGGTGCTGTAGACTCGCGCAACCCCCGTGGCCACCTGGCAACCATGTGAGCTGGTAAACCTTTCTATCACCAGCAGTTCCTCAGATGTTCCCAGAAGTGAAGCTAGCTGGGAACGAACCTCAACCCGGCTCGGCGTCGGGCCTCCCGTGTGATCTACCCTGAACTCAACCTCAACCCTATTAAGCAGCGGGTTTTCTGTCCTCTTGACCAGTTCAACTTTCATTTTTATCCCCTTTTTCCATGGAACTCTTCCAAAATAAACTCACCGTTTGGCATTCTTTGGCCGTCAAAAAATAGTGTCGCAATTAGCTATAAAAAATCACCCCACAAACTTGCTCAAAATATCACGCATCTCCTGGCGCTTTTTTTCATCAACTTCCACCAGGACGAGCCCCGCCCGCGGCTGTCCATACACAACCACCGCGCCATCAGGAGAGCTGATGACCGCAGGAATCGTGGCCAAGTCCTCCTCACCCTCCACAACTATCTTCACCGGTGGCTTGGCCGCCTTTATCGCCGCCCAGAGTTCAGGGGTTATCGTTGCAGCCGGGTTCTTGACCCGGACAACACTGCCGCTGAATGAGTCTATTAAGGAACGCGTTTTCTCATCGATCGGAGATCTCATTGCCTTAAGATCCACTATGACCATATCTGGCTTTATGCCGGCATGCAGGAAACTAGAAGTCACCGTATCCCCCACCGTTACTAACCTAGCGGGTTTGATTTTCCTGAGATGTTCAACAACCTCGGAGAAACTGGAGAACAACCGACCCAGCGGTTGTTGCAGCAGGGGGCGCAGACTTTCGGGCAGCCTCAGCAACCGGTCCTCAACCATGAAGATCAACATCGTTTGATTTATAGTCTCAATAAAATACTTCGTTTGAGTTGGATAAATGGATGTTTTTTCCCAATTATCTGAACCCGTGAGGCAGGTCGTCAAGAAGATGGGGCTTAGCAAGCCGACCAAGCCACAGGAGCTGGCCATACCCGCCATCTTGAGCGGCAGAAACGTGCTGTTGATTGCCCCCACCGGCACGGGAAAAACAGAGGCCGCCCTTCTGCCTGTGCTGAGCCTTTACCTGTCGCAGAAACACCAGACCGGGATCAAAATACTCTATATCGCCCCCCTGCGGGCGTTGAACAGGGACATGCTTTCCCGGCTTACAAAAATGTGCCAAGAGTTGGAAATTAACATTGCGGTCAGACATGGCGACACAACCGCGGTGGAAAGACAGCAGCAAAAGGCGGAGCCGCCGGAAATGCTGATAACAACCCCGGAAACGCTCCAAGCAATACTGCCCGGAAAAATCATTGGAAAGCACTTGAAAGGTGTGCAGTGGGTAATAGTGGATGAAATCCATGAACTGGCTGCAGACAAAAGGGGCGTCCAGCTTGCGGTTGGGCTGGAGCGCCTTTCAAAAATTGCCGGTGAGTTCCAGCGCATCGGCCTCTCGGCCACCGTTGGCTCCAAAAATGAAATAGCCAAGTTTCTTGCCGGTACGGAACGCCAAGTCGAGATTTTGGACGCCTCGATGGAAAAGGAAATGGAAGTCAAGGTTGAAAGCCCAATGCCGACAAAGGACGACGTTGAATTGGCGGAGCGGCTTTATGTTGACCCCACGATGGCGGCACGGCTCAGAAAACTGCAGGAGCTGATCAATCAACACGAATCGGTGCTGGTCTTCGTTAACACTCGGGAGACCGCGGAAATGTTGGGATCCAGGCTCAAGCTACTCGACCCCTCGCTCAAGGTGGGGATCCACCACGGCTCCTTGGCCAGAGAGATCCGAATAGAGGCTGAAGAAGAATTTCGCAACGGGCGTCTGAAAGGACTCATCTGCACCTCATCCATGGAACTTGGCATAGACATCGGTGCGGTGGATCTGGTCGTGCAGTACATGTCTCCCCGTCAGGTGACAAGACTGGTTCAGAGAATTGGTCGTTCGGGACACCGCGTGGAGGCGCGCTCCAGAGGAATTGTAATTTCATCCAGCCCCGACGACATCGCCGAGGCAATGGTCATCGCCAGGAGAGCCTTGGCTAAGGAACTGGAAGGGGAGAGATTCCATGATCTTGCTTTAGACGTCTTGGCTCACCAGCTCGCTGGAATTTCGCTGGACCGGGGCAAGGCCAGCATCGATGAGGCCCTCTCGCTGCTGAGGCAGGCTTGGCCCTACCGGGGGCTGGACGCGGGCACTGTTGAACGCATCCTACAACAACTCAGCTCGGAGGGAATTATGTGGCTGGAAGATGGCCTGTTTAAGCTCCGTCGGCCGGGATTTTCCTACTACTTCACCAACCTATCGATGATACCGGACACACGACGCTACACCATAAGGGACATCAGCTCCAGAAAAACCGTGGGCACTCTAGATGAGGAATTCGTCGCCTACCACGGAGATCAGGGCCTAGTCTTCATCATCAAGGGGGAGGCCTGGAAAATAATCGACATCGACCATGAACGGAGGCAAGTTCTGGTTGAGACAAGCAACGACCTGCTGGGAGCGATCCCCGCCTGGGAAGGGGAGCTGATCCCCGTCCCCTTCGAAGTCGCTCAGGAGGTCGGCTGCCTCAGATCAAGAATCGCTGAACTCCTCAGCGAGAATCAAACAGTTAAACAGGTGGCCTCCACGCTGGGGAAGGATTATCCCATCGACGAGGACACGGCAAGCTGGCTGGTTGATCAGATTCAAGAACAAATCGGCTGTGGGGTCCTTCCAACTCATGAGCTGCTCTTGATTGAAGCCAGCGAAAACTTTGTGGTTCTGCACGCCTGCTTTGGCAGCCTGGTCAACCAGACAATTGGGCTGGTAGTGGCCGCTCTGCTGACGACAAGGATGGGGGCAAGCGTAGCAATTAAGGTGGATCCTTACCGGATCGCCTTCAAATTGCCGGTTGAGGCCAGCCCGGAACTCCTCCAGGGCATCCTCGTGGAATTGAAGCCACAACAGCTGCTACCCATCTTGAAAATAATTCTCAAAGACAGTGCCATGTTTAAGTGGCGCCTCGTGCAGGTGGCCAAGAGATTCGGGGCAATTAAAAGGGATGCCGAGCTCGCTAGGCTGAACCTGCGCCGCCTGGTGAAATCTTTCGAGGGCACGCCAATATACGAGGAAGCTTTCAGAGAAACGCTGGTGGAAAAGCTCGACGTTGAGAAAACGAGAGAAGTCCTTGGCCTTTTATCAACGGGAAAAATTAAGATAAAGACATTGATCGGCGCTCCAACACCGCTGGCCTGGCCTGTGTTGAATGAAATCTCTGGTGGTGAGCTGATCATACCCAAACGGGCGGAGCGGGAAATAATACGTGCACTCAGGCGTAGATTGGATCAACAGGTCGTGCGTCTTCACTGTCTCAACTGCAACGAATGGTCCATCACCACCAGAACCGGTCGCGTTCCCGATCCACCGGTTTGCCAAAATTGCGGGGCTAGGCTGATCACTCTTTTGCCCCGCGAAAGCCAGCAGCTCATGAACGCAATAAAAAAACACGCTTCAGGAAAACCCCTCACCGCCGCAGAAGATCGCCTAGTAAAGAGGGCCTTCCAAGCCGCAAACTTGGTTCTGACCTACGGCAAACGAGCGGTGATTGCCCTTTCCGGCCGTGGCATCGGCCCCCAGACGGCGACCAGAATCCTCGCCAACTGCACGCGGGACGATGATTTTTACCGGGCAATCCTCCAAGCAGAAAAGATCTATTCCCGAACCAGACGTTTCTGGGCTACTTGAGCCGTGACCTGTTCACCGCCGGGAACACAACCTTGCCAAGTTAACCGGCAAACAACTTCTGCAACTGTTCAAGCTTCGGCTCAATGACCTCTGGCCTTTCGACCATTTTCAGCGCGGTAGCAACATCCTTCAGTCCACCGCCGGTTACCTCAACCACAACGACATCGGATCTGGAGATAACCCCGCCGTCAAGCAATTTTTTCAATCCCGCCAGCCCCGCTGCTCCAGAGGGCTCGGCGAAAATCCCCTCGCTTCTGGCCAAACGCTTGACGGCCTCCAGTATCTCGGCGTCATTTACCGTCTCCGCAGTTCCCCCCGAACGCTTGATCGCTGGAATCGCTGTGTCGGCATCCCAAGGATAGGGGTCAATCAACCCTCCCGCGACCGTCCTCGGGTCGGGCCAAGGGGGAATTTCATATGGCGGCGTCCCCTCCCTAAAAGCCTTGACGATGGGGGCACAACCCTCTGCCTGAATAGCAACGAGCCTGGGCACCCCCTTTATCAAACCGATCTGTTCAAACTCAAAGTAACCCTTGGCGTTGCCGGAAAGGAGAGTTCCGGCCCCGGTGGGGACGATCACCCAGTCGGGGGCTTGCCAGCCAAGCTGTTCACATATTTCATAAGAGATCGTCTTTGAGCCCTCCGGCTGGTAAGGATTGAACGCCCCTCCGCTGGGTATCGGGTGCCAGCCAAATTTCTTCCATGATTGCAGCATGAGCTGATAGGTTGGATCACCAGCCCCGCCCTCCTTGGGCTGAACGACGCGCGCCCCGTGCATCAGCAGCTGGGCCACCTTGCTCTCAGGGGCTCCCGCGGGAACGTATGCATAACATTTAATTCCGGCCTTTGCCGCATAGGCCGCAAGCGCTATTGCGGCATTACCGCTCGAAGCGCACACCACCGTGCGGGCCCCAAACTCCACGGCCTTCGACACCCCAACGCTCATGGGTCTGTCCTTAAAAGAAGAGGTCGGGTTCCGCGTCTCGTCCTTCAAAAAAAGATACTTCATTTTCAGCTCTTTCGCCAGATTTCTTGCCGGAATCAGCGGTGTGCCCCCCTCCCCCAGAGAGACAATGTTCTTTTTTCTCGCCAGCGGCAGCAACTCAAAATACTTCCAGACGCCGCCCCTTCTTTTGCTCAGCTCGATCCTACTGATCTTTGCTGCCACGGCCTCGTAATCATAGATCACGTCGAGCTTTCCGCCGCACTTCCCGCAGGTGTAGAGCCCCCGCGAGGGGCGATGTCTTCTGCCACACCTGAGACACCTCAGCTCCAAAATGGGCAATTTTTCACCTTCTGGTTTTTATCCCCGAAGATAATGAAGTGCCCTGCAGTTTTAAATCCCCCTACGCCCAAACTTTTATGGGAGATGGAATGACGGTTGATATCTGGATCGAAATATTTCTGGTCGCTATCATTCTAATTCTTCTGGGTTGGATCCTTTACTCCGGCGGCGGGTCGCGCCACCGCAAGTTGCAGCAGGAAATCGCTGCCCAGCGGGAGGAGCTGAGGGTGCTGAGAGAAGCCAACGAATCGCTGCGCAACGCACTCGGGATCAGCGAAGAGGGCAAACTGAGACGCTATCAGGAGATATTTCAGTTTGTCAGGGATCTGGAAAGCCTCCGAGCAGCCATAGCCGGCTCGACCATCTCCCAGAAGGTCCTTCGCGACAAATATGGTGAGGTTCAAGGAGCTGAACTCCTCCAAAAAATAATGGACGCTAGGCCAAACATTGACCCCGCGGTGAAGAGAAGGCTGGCCGACGAGATCTTGGTGGGTGAAGCCGGCAGGACAATTATGAAAAGCCTGGATCGGGGGGCCTCAATCGATCGAGCCGCCTCCGCTGCCGGCATGCCTTTGATCGTGGCCAAGGGACAGATCAGGAGGCTCCAGATACTGGGCTACTTGGACTCAAGGCTGAAACCAACGGAACTTGGACGCCGGGCCTTAGAATGAAAGGCTTCCCGCCAGACTTGACCACTGAGTGCCAGATTCTTTAGTACATCCATATCAACTTGGGCACGCCTGGGAAACCATATCCTCCTTTGAATCTCGCCGGCTCCCGTCGGGCAAAAATCTGCCGACCTTTTACCAAAAGAATCGCGACTAAAGCCTGGCGCTGCCGGACTTCCGTAAAACGTAAAAAGCGAGGTCATAGTTTATAGTGGGAGGAAAATGGTCAGCCTTGGCAGAAATTTCAAAAACTGCCTGTTAATAGAACACCTTGAGGGGCAGGAAAAATTCGCCTTCATGAAAGGAGAGCTTAGCCTAACCTCGATTAACCCGGCTGCCCTGAAGGCTAAAAGAAACATCGAAAGACAAATCAAGGTTATTTCGGATCTCGGAATGACCCACCTTGAAATCGAACTGGATTCCACCGATGCCTATCTGGACTTTGACGCCGAGAGGAGAAAAAAGATCAATGAACTTGCCAGATCAAATGGGCTGACCCTGTCTTTGAATCTCCCCTCCTCATTCGCTAATGGTGGCGTCTGCTCCCTCAGGGAAGAGGACAGGGAGGCTGCCACCGAAATTCAAAAACGCCACATACAGTTGGCCGCAGACATTGGCGCCATCCACGTGACCCTACCCCCTGGAAACATCCCACCGGAAAACAGGGTGGAGAATTACCGGGAGATGGCGCACAGCTCCCTTGTCAACAGCTTGCTGGAGCTGGGAAAATTTGCCAGCGGGCTGGGCCTGAACCTCCACTTGGAGAACAACACCGCCTTTGAAGGGATCTGCTGTGAGATCGACGAATGCCTCGCGTTGGTAAAGAGGGTCAGGGAACAGGGGGTGCCACTCTACTTTAACTTTGACCTTGGAAACTGGCTAACCAGAGCTGAATTCACGCCACCGCCAGCAGAGCCGGAAAGTTCCCTTGCGCCAATACCGCCCGATTACATTAAGGAAGTGCGTTTAAGTGACTACATCCCGAGGGAAATGATTCTCCGGCCGCCGCTGCACCTGGAGTGGGGGATGCTAAAGCATTCAAACCTCAAGCGCTACGCCAGGATGGTAAAAATAAAAAAGGTGGAAACCGTCGTCGTGGAAACGGAGATAAGAAGTATTGAACAGGCACTGAATTACAAAGATCTCCTCCGCAACGAGACCGATTATCTAGCTCACCTTTTCCAGTAGGTCTTCCAGAACCAATCCTACTTCAGCAGTTTGGCAATCTCTTCATCAGAAAGTTCCCGATAACCATTCTTGTCAATGACCGCCACGACCGTCTTGTCGCCAGTGGCTGCATCCCTCTCTATGGCCGTTTTTATTGACCGCGCTGCCAGCCTAGTACACTCCTCCAGAGACATGTCCTCACGATACATTTGCTCCAAGACACCGTAAGCAATCGTCGAGCCTGTCCCCGCGCTGGCGAACTTCTCCTCCTCGATTTTCCCACCCACCGGGTCGAGGAAATACAGGCAGGGGCCACTCGGATCTATGCCGGCTATCACCCCGGCGACGATGTAAGGAAAGGCCCTTCTTCCGAAAAGAAGGTTTGAAGCCACCTGCACCAGCCCCTTCGTCGATATTGGGCGGCCCTGATTCAGCCGATAAAGGTTGGCCTCGGCCCTGAGCAGGCTCACGAAGCTCTGAATATCGCCGGAGTTGCCTGAAATCGCGGCGCCGATGAATTCCTCCAGCTTGAAAATTTTAGGAACACGTTTGCTGATCACCAGATAATACGAGGTTCCCCGGCTGTCTGAAGCGAGGGCGATTCCCTCCTTGCACCTCAGGCCAACGATGGTGCCGGTAAATCCAAACATAGCGATCACAATTTACTAAACCTATGGATTATAATAATTATCGCCTAGCCATAACCGCGGCGAACAAGACCACCGCCGTAACGAGAACACCGAATAAAAGGAAGATCGTGAGATCCGGTGGTGGTGTGGTTGGCGATGGGGTCAACTCAGGAGATGATGTTGCCGGCGAGGTTGGCTCCCGAGGTGGAGTTGTCAACGTTGGTGATGAGGTTACCACAGCAGCTATCGTGACCTTATCACTGCTTTTGGAAAGGAAAGCATTGAACCTGCTGTCGGAACTTTCAAAGACTACGCTCGAGTTCAGTTGCTGGGTGGTGCCATAAGCAGGTTCTTTAACTCTGACGGCAAAGCTGGTGATCCATTGTTCCTGACTGGCGAGAGCCGCCTTTTCCCGTTTAGTTGTCAAGGCCTCAAACATCGCATTGTCGAGATGCAGCTCAGCAACGAGGTTTCTAACCCCTTCCCTTCCCATGTTTTTCACAGTAAGCATTACCGTCATTATTCCATTTTCTAATTGGGGTGACGCCTGCAAAAGAGACTGAAGCAATATTTCAGCTTCTATTGTGCCGGTGGAGTTAACTAGGAGTTCGGTTGGCTGCCCGGAATAGAACTCAAAGTTCCAGCTAACATGGCCCGGGCTTGGCCAACTAATGCCATCAGGATTTACCGCCTCGTCACCGCCAACCGAAGCTCCAGCGATGTGGGTGTAATCCATACGGCCGAATGAACCCACATATCTCGGCCAAACGGCATCTGCCGGTATCCATCCATAATTGGGCAGATAGAAGATCACGTATGCATGGCCCAAAACATCTGCGTTCTCTGAAACACCGGCCGGGTTGTAAAGGGGCAAAAACGCATAACCGGAGACAACCTTGGCCGGAATTCCAGCTGCCCTCAGCAGCGCGACCATCAAGTTGGAAAATTCCGTGCAGTCTCCCCTTCCATTCTGCAGGGCCCAGAGGGCGCCGTGTTCCACGGGCTGTGTCTCATATCGCAGCAGAGAACCACCACCGGTCTTCTCGACCAGCTGATCAAAAATCTGCCTGGCCTTCTGGTAAAGGTTATTCGTGTTTTCGGTGAACCGCTGCGCCAAGAGCCGGATTTCCGGGTCATCGCTTTCCCACAGACCCGCCACCGGCTGAGTGTAGATGAGCAATTCCTGTGGAATCTCGGTTCCCACCTTCTCGGGGTCAACCTCCAAATCAACTGCCCTCACCTTCAAAACCTGGACAACTTCTACCACCTTTGTCTCCCCCGAGGCCAGATCTCCCAGCGCTATTTTTGTCCACCGGTTGTCCTCGGTCCCCACTATCTCAGGAAAAATCTCCTCACCATCAAGAGTTATCCTCTCGCTGATGACCTCCTGATTACCCCAGCCTGAAACCCTGCCGAAGAGATATGCTCCCACGTTGACGTTGACGGCCTCATTCTGCCCCGTGTTCTGGACTCGATAGGTCATTTTGATGGTGTAGACTGCGGCTTCCTGGGGCTGAGCACTGGCGAGGGGCGCCGAAAGCAGCAGCAGAAAAACGACCAACAGCGGCAATTTCTTCATAGCCACCAGAAAACTTTGACCCACATCATTAAAAGATCTCCAGCTTACCCCGCCCTGTTTTATCCCTTATTAAAACCTCTCCCGCAAAGCAGCGGCGGGGAAAATGTCTGAAAAGGCGACAATCAAATTGAGCTTGATCTGTTCTTTGGTCGGTCTGGTCACCATATATGCGGCCGCCATGTTGGCCCGTCCCAAAGTCACCCCAATTGCCAGCCTGAACAATGGCTTCGTCGGCCTCAGGGTCTTAGTATCGGGACAGGTGATAGACTACCGCGAACATGAAGAGGGCCACCTTTTTCTGAAGTTGAAGGACTCCTCCGGTGGGGTGATCAGCGTGCCCATATTCTCCAGAACCCGCACCCAGATGGAAGAATCAATTGAACTGCTGGATGTGGTTGAGGTCAACGGAGAAGTAACGGTCTACCAGGGTGAACTCGAAGTGATCCCGGGAGGAGCCAAGGACATTAAAGTCATCCACGTGGCGCCGGTGGCATTGTCCAGCATTACTGAGGAAAACGTGGGCATGCCGGTCAAGGTTCAGGGGGTAATATCAAAACGGGAAATCGTCGGGGGTGGCAACATTCTTCTGACCTTGCAGGAGGATGGAGGCCAGCTGCAGATATTCATCCCATCTTGGATAGCTGAAAACGGCCTGCCCGAGATGCACGTGGGCGACACCATCCGGGCAGACGGCTGGATTCAACTCTATAACGGAAAAATAGAGCTAAAGCTAACCAGTGCTTCACACCTGCACCTAGTCGAGGATGGCTAGATGCTGGAGGTGCTCGTCTACGCCCTGGCGGGTGTGGTTTTAGGGACAGTGACTGGACTGATTCCGGGCCTACACGTCAACAATTTAACTCCCATCTTGATCGCGCTGGCCGCCGCTGCTTCAACGGGCATGGTGGCCCTGATAGTCGCCATGTCGATCACAAACGTTTTCACCAGCTACATCCCGGCGACTTTCTTGGCCGCACCGGAAGAAGGCACAGAACTGTCCGTGCTACCAGCCCACCGGCTTCTCCTTGAAGGGCGAGGATACCAAGCGATCAGATTTTCGGCGATCGGTTGTCTGAGCGGCGTGATGGTGGCAGCGGCATTATCACTGCCGTTCACCGCGATCATAGCCCCGGCCTATGAGTTGATCCGCCCTCAGATGCACTGGCTGCTGATCGCCATCGCCGCGATAATGATTTTGTTGGAAAGATCATTGGAGAAGATCATCTGGGCGGTGGTGGTTTTTCTGCTGTCCGGTTTTCTTGGTCTGCTGTCGCTCGGAACCAACCTTATGCCTGCTGACGCTGCTCTCTTACCGCTTCTTTCAGGTCTTTTCGGCGCTAGCGTGCTTTTGCCCAGCATCGCACATTGCAGCACCATCCCAGAACAGCACCTGGACGAGGAACCGGTAGACATTCGTGCCTGCATCAGGCCCATCTGTGCTGGAACCGCGGCGGGGGCCTTCACGGGGATTGTGCCGAGCATCGGGCCATCGCAGGGGACCGTCCTGGCTCAATTGATTACCCGCTCACGGGGCACGGAGGAATTTCTGATCTCCGTGAGCAGCGTGAACATATCCAAGGCCATTTTCTCATTCATCGCCATCTTTGCGATTGGGAGGGCCAGAAGCGGTGCTGCCGTCGCCGTCGGCAAAATAATGGATGCCAGCAGTGTTAATCCGCCCTTGATAATCGGCGTGGCTTTGTTTGCCGGGGGGATTGCCGCCATCCTGCAGCTATCGCTGGGGCGGCTCGCCGCGAAGCATATGGACCGGTTCCCCTACCGCTGGCTCTGTCTCGCCGTTCTCGCTTTTATGGTGATATTCACCCTTTATTGCTCTGGCCTGGCGGGTATCATCGTGCTGGCGACCGCCACGGCCTTGGGGATCTTGCCAGCCGCGGCCAATATCAAGAGAACACATGCCATGGGGGTGCTCATGTTTCCCTGCATACTCTTCTTCGCCGGAATAAGAGAAAGTGTTTTAACAGCTCTTGGTCTGTAAAAACACATCCGGCGGCAAATCCAGTTTTCGGGATTGTTAAAGTATTAGCCTTCCAGCTCCCCGATGTGAATTGTTTCCCAAGTCACTTTTCCCTGCTCAATGACTTCCTTGAGCTTCCTCTCCAGCGGGGTAAGGGCCGCGTTCTTGCCAGTTTTAACATCAACGAAAGTAACGCCCCTCGGCTCTCCTTCCTTGTACCCGTCAAACACCACATAATCAACGGGAGAGCCCAAGAACCTGGCATCGGCGGGCTCATGCCGGAACAGGGGCAGAAGCGGCGCCAGCTGCTCACCTATCTTGCCCTTCAGTATGGCACGGCTTTTTTCCAGAACTTCCTGCCGGATCCTTTCCTCGAACTCAAGTTTCCAGCGTTCAAGCTGGGCGGCCAATTGTCCCCGCAGGTAGAGATAACACAGCACTATTCCCAGCAGCATCCCCAAGATGAAAATTATTATTTCCAGTATCCGATCACCCCCCAGTAACGGATGCACCCAGAATTTCAATAACTTTTTCGCTGGAAGTCAAGCCGCGACAGGTTATTAAAGGGGCGCTCAAATAGGTTGTTGAACCAAAGAGACGACCGGAGGGCGAAAATGAACCTAATAATTCTGGGAGCACCTGGCTCCGGAAAAGGTACCCAAACAACAAGGCTGAAAGCCAAATTGAACATCCCGGCCATTTCCACCGGCGATATATTCCGGAAGGAGATCAAGGAGGAAACTGAACTTGGTAAAAGAATTAAAAAATATCTGGACAGCGGCCAGCTAGTCCCCGATGAAATTGTGATTGATGTTATCAAGGAAAGGATTAAACAACCCGATTGCAAAAACGGTTTCATCCTGGATGGGTTTCCCCGGACGCTGGAACAAGCGAAAGCACTGGACAAAATTGTGAAGATAGATGCCTGCATCAACCTCTCGGTGCCGAAGGAAATCATCGTGAAACGGCTTTCGGCGAGAAGGACCTGCAAGAACTGCGGTGAAATCTACAACCTGCTAGTCCTGAAGCCGAAGGTCGACGGCGTCTGCGACAAATGCGGTGGACCACTTTTCCAGCGAAACGACGACAGGGAATCTGTCATCGAGGAGAGATTTCGGGTATACGAAAGGCAGACCGAGCCCTTGTTGAAGTACTACGAAAGCAGGGTCCCGGTGATAACGGTCACCTGCAACTCCGTGGACGCTCCCCCGGAACTGATAACGGAGCAGATCATCAATGGCTTGAAGAGGTTAAAGCTGATAGACTAGTTTACAACGATAACAGGATCAATCCCGTCAAAACTGCTGCGATGCCTATCTTTTGATTTATTTCCACCAATTCGTGAAAAAATATCCGCGCCAGCATGATGGTAACCATGGGAAAAGAGGCGGCGACCGGAGCCACGACAGCCGTGAATTCCGACGCCACTCCCGCCCCATAAGCCAAGAAAGCGGCTGCCTCCAAACCACCAACGACAAGGACCATTCTTGCGACGCTTTTGGGGAATGAAACCTCTTTCCCGGCCATTCTTGAGTACGACGCTAAACTGAATACCGTAACTGCCTTTACTGAAAAAATGGGCAAAAACCAGCCGAGTTCGGCCACAAGCTGGTCAATGAAGACATAGTGCAAACCCCAAGCCAGCATGGATACAGCCGCAAACTTTGCCCCGGCGGCGAGATTTCGCAACCTGAGCCTCAACAGATCATGCAATTTGAAGGATGTTAGAAAAACCCCCGATATCGTCAGAACAACGCCGGCGGCCTGCAGGGAGGTCAGGCTCTCCTCAAGAAAAATCAAGCTCAGAATAACCGTGACCACTACCCATGAAGCCGAGATCGGGCTGACTATCGAGACCTTCCCCAGCTGCAGGCCCCTGTAAAAGGCCAGGCAGGCGACCACGTTAAGAAGGCCCGTGATCAGAATGAGGGCGACCGTGGAGGGAGATGGCATGAAAGCTCCCAGCGATACCAGTACCAGAAATAAAAATGAAAGACCGATCGTCTGCCCCCAGAAAAGGGTTTTGAACACCCCCACCTTTCTAATTGCCTTCGCGGCAAAGTAATCCGCGGTGCCCCAGCAGAGCATTGCCACTAGACCCAACGCAATACCTGGCGAAACATCCATGGGTTCACCCGATTTTAATGCGTATTTACCCAAATATTTGCTTCAGCTACTGCTTATCACAACACCGATGGCGATCCTCGCCAAGCCTTTTACAAACTGCTGATCAATAATCGGTTGTATGGAAAAGGTTGAACTGGTGCTGCCCGCAGGAAACGAACTTTGCCTCCGGGCTGCGGTGAAAAACGGTGCTGACGCAGTGTACTTCGGCTTGGACAAATTCAACGCAAGAATTTTGGCGGAAAACTTTAACGAAAGAAATGTCTTCGGCGCCATCCGCCACTGCCACAACAATAACGTCAGGGCCTATGTCGCTTTCAACACTTTGGTGAAAAACGATGAACTCAGGGAATACTTCAGGTTAATAAACTTCGCCTACTCTGCCGATGCCGATGCCATCATTATCCAAGACCCATGCTTCATTCCCCTGATCAAGCAGAACTTCCCTGATCTGAAGATACACCTCTCCACTCAGGCGACGATCGTCAACAGCCACTCCGTACCAGATGGCGTCGAACGAGTTATACTTGCGAGAGAGCTGAGTTACGATGAGATAAAGGCCCTGGCACAAAAATTCCCCACCGAGGTGTTCGTCCATGGTGCCCTGTGTTTCAGCTACAGTGGGCTCTGCTTATTCTCCTCAATTGCCGGGGGCAGAAGCGGAAATCGGGGGATGTGCGCCCAGCCATGTCGGAAGAAGTATAACAACCAATATCCGCTGAGCACCATGGATCTCTGCCTCTTGCCCAAGCTGCCAGAGCTAATTAAAGCCGGGGTTGTTGCCCTGAAGGTGGAAGGCAGGCTGAGGGGCCCTCTTTATGTGGCCACCGTGGGGCGCATCTACCGAAAATACATTGACGCCTATTATCGAGGGGAATTCAACATTGACCAGAAGGACATTGAAGAGCTCATGGTGGTCTTCAACAGGGGTTTCACCACCGGATTTGCTTTTGGCGACAACGTTGTGGACCCTAAGAAGCCCATGAATCGAGGGCTGTTCCTGGGCGAACTCAGGGGCGGCAAGTTAAAGCTTAGATCAGGGTTGAAAGTTGGAGATGGCGTGGCCCTTTGGGTTGGTGATGACATCAAGGGTTACACGGTAAGGAAAATCTTAAAGGATGGGGTGGAAGTAAAAGAGGCCTTTGCCGGAGATGAAGTTGAGATAAACACCTACGGCGCGGGCGACGGTACCCTTGTTTACAAGACCTCTTCTGTTGACATGAAGTTGGAACTGGGGGAGGAAATAAAACCAGTAAAGGGTGTGATTAGAAGGACTGAAATCAGGCTGCCGGATTTCAAAGTCGTTGAGAACACCTCGGAAGTCAAAATTTTTGCCAAGACCTACGACAAAAATGAGGCACTAGCCGCCGACAGGGCTGGAGCCGATGTGATCTACTACGATGTCCTAAAGGAAGACAGCCTGGAGGTGAAAGATCGGCTCAAGCGTTCAAGATTTTTTGTCTACACCCCGAGGATACTTTCAGACAAACAGCTGGTCGAGGTCGCTGAAAAAATAAAAGAGATAAAGCCTGACGGTGCCTTGGTGGGGAACCGGGGCTTGCTGAAGCTATTAAATGGAGTCACCATTCACCTAGATTATTCCTTCAACTGCTTCAACGACATCGACCTGAACTGTTATCCCGGCATCCCCATCATCTCGCCAGAGCTAAATTTTGAGGAGACAATTTCCCTCAAAAATAAGCGCTTCATCGTGATGATCCACGGGGACATAATTTTGATGACCAGCAAGCAGAAATTAAAGGCCAAGGAGTTGATCGATGAAGAGGGCAGACGTTTCCGAGTCAGAGACAACCATGGTTTAACGGAGATCCTCAACGCAAGCCAGCTGGGGCTATTTAACAAGGCCCGCGATTACGTCAGAGCTGGCATAAAATATTTTTACATCGATGTCGAGAAAAACGCTGCTCGTTGGATCCGCATTTATCGAAAAATACTAAATTTTGAACCATTCGATGACAGAGAAATAAAGAAGGGCTATACCACGGGTCACTTCAACCGAGGGGTATATTGATGACAAAAGCGCTCATCATTTGACTAAATTATTTTGACCGCGATTTCATGGCGTGGCGGAGGTAAATTGCAGAGACAACGACCAGCGTCGCTCCAATGATGGCAAACGCCACCCTGTCGGTCAAAGCGAGTATTCTAAAGCCAGCTTGCCAGAGCAATCCTGCGCCCAATGCCACCAGAATAGGGATGTAGGTTGTCGAGGGATTGCCGCCGAAGCTTTTTTTCAAACTATCGCCGATGAGCGGCAGATAGGATATCGTAAAAACAATACCGACAACCAGCATGGCCAGATCTGTCCAAAATGAACTGGCGTAAAGCTTGGACCCCTCGAGCATTAAAAAGACCCCGGCTACCAGAAGAATTATCGCTAACGCCGGCCTTTTCAACCGAAGCACCACAATTGACTCTGAATCTATCTATTTAAAGTTGAAATTAAACCCTCCTGATTGGTCGTGCGAAGATGAGAGTTGCCGTGCTCTTCACCGGCGGTAAGGACTCCACCTACGCCACCTACCTGTCCCTAAAAGAAGGCCTTGAGGTGAAATATCTCCTCACGATGGCCTCCAAAAACCCTTATTCTTGGATGTTTCATTCGGTGAACATCAACGCCACGAGATATCAGGCGGAAACCATCGGGATCAAACAGATTTTGAAACCAACGCCGGGTGAGAGGGAAAGAGAGCTGAACGACCTCAAGGAAGCCATCGCAGGGATAAGGGGGGAGATCGATGGAGTCGTCAGCGGGAGCATCTCCAGCTCCTACCAGAAAAACCGGGTTGACCTGATCGCCAAAGAACTGGGACTGGTCTCGCTAACACCGCTGTGGGGGTCTGATCCCATCGAACTCCTTCACCAGATGATAGACGCCGGCTTTGAGGCCATCATCATCAGCGTGGCCGCGCAGGGATTTGACCAGAGCTGGCTGGGCAGAAAAATCGATGCCTCCACAGTCGATGAATTGGAAAGGCTGAGCAAGAGACAGGGGATAAATCCAAGTGGTGAAGGTGGGGAGTACGAAAGCTTTGTTTTAGACGCCCCCATTTTCAAAAAAAGGATTGAACCCATCGAAGTGGAAAAGGTCTGGTGTGGAAGCAACGGATATTTACTCATCAAGCAAGTTAAAGTTGTGGAGAAGTGAACCATGAAAACCGCTCTGGTATATTCTGACAAATATCTGGAGCACAACCCCGGCATGGGCCATCCGGAGAGGCCGGAAAGGCTGAAGGCCATCGTCAATGGCTTAAAGAGATTCAGCCTCTGGAGTTCGCCGGAGATCAGAATAGTTGAGCCCAGACCGGCCGAACGTGATGACATCGCGCTGGTCCACGACCCAGATTACATCTCGCTTGTAGAAAAAATGAGCGCGCTCGAAAGGCCGATCGACGGCGACACTCCGACGAAAAAGAACACCTTTGAACTGGCACTACTCGCCGCTGGTGGCTCGATCAAAGCAGGTGAACTCGTGATGTCTGGCGAGTTCAAAAATGCTTTTGCTCTGGTGAGGCCGCCCGGGCATCACGCCTGCCGGAATCACGGTGGAGGGTTCTGCTACTTTAACAACATCGCGGTGATGATCGAACGCCTGAAGCGAGATTTCAGGCTGAAGAGGATATTCGTGCTCGACTTTGACGCCCACCACGGAAATGGAACACAGGAAATATTTTACGCCGATCCCAGCGTGTTGTACATGTCGTTGCACCAGCACCCGTTAACACTTTATCCTGGAACCGGCTTCCCTGATGAAATCGGTGAAGATAAGGGGAGGGGTTTCAAAGTTAACGTTCCGCTCGAGCCCGGCAGCGGGGACATCGAGTACGGTGAGGTGATGCGGGAGATATTCGTCCCCATCTGCGAAAAATTCAGGCCAGAGTTGTTCGCGGTTTCCGCAGGATTTGACGCCCATTTTGATGACCCCCTGACTGGCCTGCGTCTCTCCACAGAAGCTTACGGCTGGCTGACCACCATGGTGATAACTCAGGCAGAAAAGTTCTGTGAGGGCAAGGTGGTCTTCTTGCTGGAAGGAGGCTACGACCTAGAAGCCCTGGCGGGGGGCGTCGTTTATGTGGTCAGGGCAATGCTGGGGGAAAGATTCCATCCTCCGGAGGAGAGAACGAGGCTGAAGTTAATCGATGAGTTGAAAATGCTCCTCTCAGAGAAATGGTCGCTGTGATCAGGTGCCAAGTTCTCTAGCTATTTGCTCCACAACTTCCACGAATTTCTCGATTTCCTGCTCTAAGTTGAAAAAGTGAACCGAAGCCCGGACGGTGCCGTTAACCCGCAGGTGCCGCATCGTTGGCTGAGCACAATGGTGCCCCGAGCGGACGGCGATCTTGGCCAGTTCATCCAGCATTGAGGCCACATCATGGGGTCCGAGCCCGCTGACGTTGAAGCTGACCACGCCTCCACGCCGTTCCAGATCTCTAGGGCCGTAGACTTTAACCCTGCTGTTTTCTTCGATAGCGAGCATGAGCTCAATTAACTTTCTCTCCCTCTCGGCAATCTTCTCGATGCCTATGTCCATCACATACTCACATGCCCTGCCCAAGCCAATGACACCCGGAATGTTCGGCGTCCCCGCATCGAAAAGCTGGGGAGGCTCAACCAGTTTTGAAGCATGCAGCTCCACATCATCCACAATACCTCCACCAGTCAAAAGTGGCGCCAGCTCCCGAATCCTCTCCTCGCGGGCGAAGAGGAACCCTGTCCCCTGCGGTCCCAGCAGCCCTTTGTGGCCCGGAGCCGCTAAGAAATCGCAGTGAAGTCTACCGACATCGACGGGCATGTGTCCAATCGACTGCGCAGCATCCACCAAGTAGATGATGTCGTTTTCCTGGGCCAGCTTTCCAATCTCCTCGACCGGTTGAATGCTCCCGATAGCGTTGGAAACGTGGTGGGTAGCAATAAGGCGAGTGTTTTTGTCAATCGCTGCCTCAAACTCAGCGGGGTCAAGGAGGCATTCCTTGGAACTTCCCACTATCTCCAGCTTCACGCCTCGCTCCCGCTCCAACTGCTGCCAAGGAAGCAGGTTGCTGTGATGCTCGAAAACCGTGGTTATAATTTTATCACCCCTCCGGAAATCAAGTCCCCGGGCCACAAGGTTTATGGCCTCGGTTGTGTTCTTCGTGAAGATGATCTCATTAGACTTCGCTCCGATTACCCGAGCAATTTTCTCCCGGGCCGATTCAAACTCTGCAGTGGCTCTCTTAGCAGCGCGGTGGAGACCCCTTCCCACGTTTGCGCTGTACTCATGATAATAATCAAGCATTGCCTCGATTACCGGCTCCGGAGTGGGAGTTGTCGCGGCATTGTCGAGGTATATGATCCCGGTGCGCAAAAACGGTATCTCGGCCCTGACCTCTTCAACGCTTTTCGTCAAGGTTTCGCCCCGTCCTTTCTCCAAGGCTTAATCCTTTGCTGCAAATTTTAATCTGTCTGTCCCATCTAAAACCGAGCAATTAAAGAAGTCGGGTAAGGCCGGTTACCTGAATATTTCCCACACCGGGGATTTTCGAGAGTTCATTTTCCAGAGGCTCTGTCCCTCCCGCCGCATCCTCAACGATCGCGACGACCTGCAGAGCCTCCAATCCAAAAGCGATTGGTTCCCGAGAAACCGAATGCACCCTGACGCGCTTCCTGATCTCCGCCTCCATTTTTTTAAGATCAATCTCAGCGCTCTCCGGCATGATCCGCAGGGTAACAGCAACTTCCGCCATCTGAACACCTCAAGGCCCAGTAAAACCACAGTTGGGGCAGCGGTAAGAGTTGCTCAGCCGCCGGCATTTAGCACAGCGCAAGATCTCCACCGCGCCGCATTTCGGGCAGGGAAACCTGACGACGATCTCGCCCTGAGCTATATCGCGATTGCAGGATGTGCACACGTTAACCATGTTCTCGCCATAATCGTTGGTTGCCACACCTATAAAAAGGACATCTCATCCTCAGGGCATTACTCCCAGTGATGCATTGAGCTGCTGAATTGGAAAATCAACGCTTGTCTATTTTTTATTCAATCCCTTTAAAAATATACCCCATCTGATTAAAACTTGAAAGAGAATTGATAAATGGGCCCGTAGTCTAGCCTGGATAGGACATGAGCCTGCGGAGCTTAGGACTCGGGTTCAAATCCCGACGGGCCCGCCATTGAAAACATCAGTAAAAAAGGACTGACGGTTTTTACTAGCTCGGTTTGAAAGGTTAGTTATTTTTATAGGCTGTAATCGAGAGATAAGTTGACATGATGGCTGAAATTGGAATAATAGGTGGCACCGGTCTTTACGACCCGAAACTTCTCAAAAACATCGAGGAAATCGAGATTGAAACCCCTTATGGACTGCCCTCTGATCGCATAACCCTTGGAGAGCTAAACGGGAGAAAGGTGGCATTCCTCCCCCGCCACGGGAAAAAACACACGATAAGACCGACCGACATCAATTATCGGGCAAACATTTTCGCGATGAAAAAGCTTGGTGTGACCAGGATCCTGGCGCCATCGGCCGTGGGCTCCCTGAGGGAGGAATACCGTCCAGGAGACATTGTCTTCGTGGATCAATTTATCGATCGGACAACCAGGCGGGAGCAGTCTTTTTACACTGCCGAGAAAGTATGCCACATTTCCGTGGCCGAACCCATGTGCCCTGAAATCAGGAGAACTTTAATGGAAGCGGCAAGGAGAGCCAGCATCGAAGCCCATCCCAAGGGAACTTATGTTTGCATTGAGGGGCCAAGGTTTTCCACCAAGGCGGAATCCAGGATGTTCCAGAGCTGGGGGGCGGATGTCATCGGAATGACTTTGGTCCCAGAATGCGTCCTAGCCCGCGAGGCCGAGATCTGCTATGCCTCCATAGCGACCGTTACCGACTACGATGTCTGGAAAGAACATCCGGTAAGTACTGAAGAGGTTTTAAAGACGATGAAAAATAATCTAGAAAAAGTCAGGCGTTTAGTCGCTGAAACCGTGGCGATAATGCCAAGGGAAAGAAACTGCGAATGTAAAAATGCTCTGCAGAACGCCTTCGTCTGAAAGGAGGTGAATCCTTGCTGGATCTCAAATCGAAAATCAGGAGAATACCCGAGTTCAAGGGCGTGGTTTTCTGGGACATCACCCCTCTCTTGAAGGACAAGATTGCCTTCAGAGAATCAATCAGGCTCATGGCCGAGCACTTCAGGAACAAAAAAATAGACGTGGTGGTTTCCAACGAGGCGAGGGGTTTCATCATCGCCGCACCGCTGGCCTACGAACTCGGCACCGGTTTCGTCCCCATCAGAAAAAAGGGAAAGTTGCCCGCCGCCTGCATGGACTACACCTACCAAAAGGAATATGAGACCGACACCATTGAAATTCATGAAGACGCCATAGAACCGGGACAAAACGTTCTGCTCGTCGATGACCTGCTGGCAACCGGCGGCACGATGAAGGCCAACATCGCGCTTGTGGAAAAGCTAGGGGGAAAGGTCGTGGGCATCGGCTTCCTCATCGAGCTTGGCTACCTCAAAGGAAGGGAAACTATTGGAAACAACTACGAGATATTTTCATTAATAAAAATTGATACCCCTCAGGGCTAGCCTGCTCTCCAAGGATAAAACATTTGCCACGGAGTTTGAAGAACCGACCCTTGAAAAAGTGCTGCTTTAAAGCTCGATGGGGTATTTAAGAAGGGTGAACAGCTGATCGACTTTAACCTGAAATTGATCGTGCTGTTGGTCTTCCTTGCCTGTTACGGGCTAGCGATCTCACGAAAGGTCAAGCTCGCCTATGTAGGGATCTCCTCCGCCGCTCTCCTAATTTTCCTCCTCCTGCCCACCAAGGCGATGACGCCCGAGGAGGTGTTGAACTCAATCCGCTGGAATGTCCTAGGGATCTACTGGGGTTTCATGATGCTCTCAATCGTTTTTTCTGAAAGCGGGGTTCCGAAACATCTAGCCAGACACGTGCTCCACCACACAAAAAACGAGGGGGTGGCTCTCCTCACCCTATGTGCGATAACCGCCTTTCTTTCCAGCTTTCTGGAAAATGTCGGGGTGGTCTTGATAATGGCGCCGATAGCGTTGGAGGTTGCCCGAAAGACCAAATCCTCGCCCCTGCTGTACCTGATTTCCATTGCCATCAGCTCCAACATGGTGACGACGGTTTCGATGATAGCTGATCCTCCGGCAATAATACTGGCCTCCGAGGCGGGGATGTCCTTCTTGGATTTTTACTGGTTCCAGAGCAGGATTGGCCTGGGAGTAATCTCAATCGTCGCTGCTTTAGTCGGACTCGCCACCCTTTACCTCTGCCACTTCAAAAAAATGAAAACCAGAGTCCAACTGGAAGAGGAGGAAATCAAGACGAACTATTTGCCCACCGTGGTTTTCATCGCTGGAGTGACCGCTCTCGCCCTGAATTCCTATCTAGGGGTCGGCCCGGGAGTCATCGGCGTGATCATTGGATTGCTCTCCTTAATCCTGGGCTTCAGAGATCTACCAAAAATGGTGAGAGAATTCGACTGGAACTCGTTTTTCTTCATCATCGGCATTTTCATCGTGATAGGTGCGGTTGATGAAGTCGGCATACTCGGAGATCTTGCCAAGGCCATCGGTGGCCTCGGCCTTAACAATCCCGTGTTAACTCTGGCCATCTTCGTCTGGCTCTCGGTTGCCCTGTCCTCTTTTATAGACAACGTCCCCTTCACTGTGCTTATGCTCCCGGTGGCCAGAGGTGCTGCTTTGGCTTTGGGTGGCGGTAGCCTCACCTATGCGCTGATGTACGGAACTCTGGTCGGCACGGGCATCGGCGGAAATCTTACCCTGGTTGGTGCAACGGCAAACGTCTTTGCTGCCGGCTTGCTTGAAAAAAGAGGACACCGGGTGAGGCTGAAGGACTACCTGAAGATCAGCCTAGCTCCGACGATACTGGCAGTTCTAGTGGCACATCTGATGCTCCAGATGCTCTGGATTTAAACTCTCAAAAATCTGGGCGCCTAAATGCCCCTGACCTGCAGCCTTTCCTCCGGCTTTAGCATCTTGACATCAATGCCTTTCATCGGGGTCGGCAGGTTCTTGCAGGCCTCCAAGACGACCTCAGGATCATCATAGTAGCGGGTTGCCTCGACTATTGCCCTCGCCATCCTCGCGGGGTCACTGGACTTGAAGATACCGGAGCCGACGAATATTCCATCCACACCCATCTGCATGACCAATGAGGCGTCGGCGGGGGTGGCTATCCCTCCGGCGCAGAACCAGACGACGGGCAACCTCTGAAGCTTTGCCGTCTCCTCAACCAGCTCCACAGGCACGCGGTATTCGCGGGCCTTTGCCTCCAGCTCGTCACGACTCATCCCGGCCAGCTCCGCTATCTGGCGCTTGGTGACTTTTATGTGCCTCACGGCCTCAACGATGTTCCCTGTCCCGGCCTCACCCTTTGTTCTGATCATCGCGGCGCCCTCGTTGATCCTCCTCAGGGCCTCTCCCAGATCACGTGAACCACAGACAAATGGAACCTTGAACTTTCGTTTGTCCACATGGGCCTCCTCGTCAGCCACCGTGAGCACCTCGCTCTCATCGATCATGTCCACGCCCAGAGCCTCAAGTACCTGGGCTTCGGCAAAATGACCGATCCGACATTTGGCCATGACGGGTATCGTCACTGCGTTCATTATGGCCTCGATTATCGCCGGATCTGCCATGCGCGCGACCCCACCCGAGGCTCGAATGTCTGCCGGAACCGCCTGGAGCGCCATGACGGCCACGGCCCCGGCCTCCTCAGCGATGATGGCCTGCTCTGGATTCGTTACGTCCATGATAACTCCGCCCTTCTGCATCTTGGCGAACCCACGCTTGAGCCGCTCTGAGCCGAAGACTATCTCCATAAAATCACCTGTATATGACTATTATCGCCCAATCCTAAAAATATAAGGTTTTTGCTAACGCTCCTTGGAATCCATAAATTTGAACAGGTCCACCAGCCTGCAGGAGTACCCCCACTCGTTGTCATACCAGCCGAAGACCTTGACAAAATTACTCCTCTTACCCAGCACCATCGTGCTTCCGCCATCAATTATGCAGGAATGAGGGTTGCCAACGATGTCAGCTGAAACTATGGGGTCCTCGGTGTAATCCAAGATGCCCTTCAGCTCACCGGCGGCGGCATCCTTGAAGGCTTGGTTTACCTCACCCACCGTCACTTCCGCTTTTAACTCAGCCGTTAAGTCGGTTATGGAGCCATCGGGGACGGGGACTCTCAGTGCAATTCCGTCCAGCTTCCCCGCCAGCTTGGGGATAACTATGCCTATCGCCGTGGCGGCGCCCGTCGTGGTGGGTATTATCGAGGTCATTGCAGACCTGGCCCGCCGCAGATCCTTGTGCGAAAGGTCCAGGACTCTTTGATCATTAGTCACCGCGTGGCAGGTCGTCATCAGTCCTCTCTCCAGGCCAAATTTGTCGTCGAGGACCTTGGCCATCGGCGCCAAGCAGTTAGTGGTGCAGGAAGCCATGGAAATGATGTGGTGCCGCTGGGGATCGTAAATTTCCTGATTAACCCCCAGCACTATCATCACGTCAGGATTTTTTATTGCGGCGGAAATGAGCACCTTTTTGGCGCCGGAGTTTAAGTGCTTACTGATGCTCGCCCGATCGTTAAACTTACCGCTAGATTCCAGCACATATTCAACGCCCAGGTCCCCCCAAGGAATTTCCGCGGGGTCCTTGTAATTCAATACTTTTATTTCCTTTCCATCGATGATGATCGAGTTTTCCGTTCCCTCAACTTTGTTTTCCAATACCCCAAAGACGGAATCATATTTTAGCAGGTGGGCGTAGGTCTTCGCTGGAGACGGGCTGTTTATTGCGACTATTTCAAACCTCTTCATGAATTCTTCATCGGCCAAGGCGGTTCTCAAAAAAACTCGGCCGATTCTACCAAAGCCGTTTATACCGACTTTTCTCACCATTTTCCCTACCAACACTAAAATGCCTCTGCGATAATTAAAATATGCTGGCGGCTTGAATTTGAAATTTTTCGGATGACGAAAGCGCGAATGATATAAGGACTGGAGAAGAAAATTCATTGGGGTGGAATTTTGGAAAAGATAGAACCGAGGGAGGAGTTGAAGCCCACGGGCCTGATTGGAATTTCGGATAAACAGATCGACTTTCACTTCAACACCCACTACAAGGGATATGTGAACAAGCTCAACGAGATTTTGGAGAAACTGGAAACCGCCGACAGGAGCAAGGCCAACCAGAACTACAGCGAGTACCGGGCTCTCAAGGTCGAGGAAACATTCAATCACATGGGAGTCGTTTTGCATGAGCTGTACTTTGAAAACCTGAAAAACGGCAGGGGCACCAAGCCCGGCGAAAAACTGACTGAAATGATCAACAAAAATTTCGGCTCTATGGAAAAATGGAAGGAGGACTTCAAGGCCTGCGGAACTGCCCACAGGGGCTGGGCTCTTCTGGTGTTTGATCTGAGCACGGGAAGATTGATCAATAACGGGCTGGATGCCCACAACGTCTACAACCTGAGCAACGCAATTCCCCTGCTGGTGCTTGACGTCTACGAACATGCCTATTACGTCGACTATGGGCCGAAGAGAGCACCTTACCTGGACGCCTTTCTGGAAAATGTCAACTGGGAGGTAGTGAACAGAAGGCTTGAAAGGGCCCTTCGCCTCCAAGGATGAAACCAGAACTGTCGAGAATTAAGCTATTATAGAAGGCGGGGTGAAACTTAGGCTGGTGGGCTATGCCGCTCCATATTGCCGAAAGTGTGCTGGGCGTCTTCGCTTTTGATGATAAGGGCAAAATTATCGCCTTTAGAGAATTCCCGCGCGACCACGCAGAAGTGGCGGGAAAAATTGCCAGCATTCAGATGGGAACTCCGACCGAGGAACACCGCGGGCTCATCACCGAGCTGATGAGAAAGGGCCATCGGGAGTTCACCTTGGAGTCCAAACCACTGGCCGAAAAACTTCAGGAGGAGTTCAAAAAAGCAAAGTTCGAGGTTTTGATACCGAACGTGGCGGGATCGATGCTGCGAGAGAAGCTTCAGGACATCGCCGAGGAAATCGGCTTTGAAGGAGTTGACGATTTCGCCCGCGAAGTGAACTTCATCCTCACCCGCCACAAGCTCCGCACCGAGGCAGCCCAGCGAGACAGCTTGATCATTCAGTCAATTGGTCTACTTGACGATATCGATAAATTTACCAACATTCTGATAGGGCGTGTACGGGAATGGTATTCCATCCACTTCCCCGAGCTTGACCACCTTGTTCCCGACCACGAGATCTATATTAAGCTGATAATGGCACTCGGCCAACGCAGCGAATTCACCAAAGAGGCCATCATGAAAGCGGCGGGGCTGTCTGAAGAGGAATCGGAAAAGATAGCCGAGGCTGCAGCCAACTCCTTGGGGGCACAATTTGATGAAATAGATTTAAGCTCGTTGAGAAGGACCTGCAAGGAGATACTTGAACTCCACGACCTCAGAAAAGAGATAGCTGATTACATCGATGGACTGATGTCTCAGATTGCTCCCAACCTGCGCGCAGTGGTCGGCAGCGCTATCGGGGCGCGACTGATTGCAATCGCCGGCGGCTTGCAGGAACTCTCCCGCATGCCGGCGAGCACCATCCAAGTTCTCGGGGCGGAAAAGGCGCTTTTCCGAGCATTAAAGAAAAAGGGCAGCCCACCCAAGCACGGCGTGATCTTCCAGTATCCGGAGGTTCGCGGAGCCCCGAAGAAACTGCGGGGAAAAATCGCGCGGGCCCTTTCCGGAAAAGTTGCCATCGCGGCGAGAGTCGACGCCATGTCGGGTGAATTCGTGGGCGATAAACTGGAGGCAGAACTCAGGGCGCGAATCGCGAACATCAAGAAAGCGATAAGGAAGGAATTATGAAAGCAATTGAGCACGAACGCTTCAAATCCGTTTACTGGATAGAACTCGACGACGGCACGCGCAAGCTGGCCACGATAAATCTCGATCGCCACAATCAGGTTTATGGAGAGAGACTCATCGAGATAAACGGCGTGGAATACCGGCTCTGGGACCCCTACCGAAGCAAGCTCGCGGCGGCAATAGTCAAAAATTTAAAGGAAAACCCGATAGCTCCCGGAAGACAGGTGCTCTATCTCGGCGCGGCGAGCGGGACAACTTCCTCGCACGTCTCAGACATCGTGGGGTTAAATGGCTGCGTTTACTGCGTGGAAATTTCCTCCCGGCCCATAAGGGACCTGCTCCGAGTCTGCGCGAGGAGGAAGAATATGCTGCCGATACTGGCCGATGCCCGACAGCCGCACAGCTACTGCTCACTGGTCAAAAAAGTCGACGTCGTCTATCAGGATATCGCTCAGCCCGACCAGACCGACATCCTGCTGGCCAACGCGAGAATTTTTCTGCCGGAGGGCGGCTTCGCGATGCTATCGCTAAAGGCCCGCAGCATCGATGTAACCAAAGAGCCTCGCGAGATATTCAGAAACGAGATGGAAAAGCTGGAGAGGGAAATGGAAATCATCGACGCCAAGATCCTCGACCCTTATGAGAAGGACCACGCGATGTTTGTCCTGAAGAAATGAATCATTGTTGAGTTCAGTTGATGCTAAAGCTGAAACCATCGACTAAATTACAATTTAAGATGAAAGCGCGATCAATAGTTATAAAGACCTTTGCTCCAGAGATGCAAATATGCCCTACAATTTCAACTTCGACCTCTCGCGGATGCCCCAAGAATTCAACAAGGCCCTGATCAAGATGGCCTATCAAAAAAACATGCACAAAAGGATCGCAACAACCATCAGAATCCTGGTTGAAAAATTGAGGATTCAAGAAATCGGTGGCTTGAACCTATCAGATTTTACCACACTGATCGAGGACCTTGTCGACATCCATTTTCACAACATCTTGGAAAGGGAAAAATTTCAGAGGACGAAGAAAAGGGCGCTCTTTCTGCCCCACTGCTCGAGAAAATACCTTGACGGCAGGTGCCAGGCGCACTTTGACGCCAGCGTGCCTTCCTACATCTGCGCTGGCTGTTCTCCCGACTGTCTGATCAACATGGCGGTGGAGCTCGGCAAAAACAAAAACTACGATGTATACATTCTGCCTGGCGGGACCTGTCTGTCGCAGATCCTAGGAAGAAATGACTACGACGGCGTGGTGGGCGTCGCCTGCAGCCAAGAGCTGAAACAGGTCGAAGAACTGCTGAAGCGCAGGAATCTGCCGGCTCAAGCGGTGTTTTTGACCAAAAATGGCTGCGCCAACACCAAGTTCAACCTCAAAAGCCTCGAGGAAATTTTGTAACCGTCAACGCGTTGTCACTTCACACCCAGTCTCGGTGACAATCACGGTGTGCTCCGCCTGTGCCACCTTGCCCTTGGCACGTTCCGCCAAGACATAGTAGGGCCAGAAAGCGCCGCTACCCACCAGCTCCCGGAGGATTAACTCGAGGCGCAACTTTGACATGCGCTTGGCTAGCCATCTCTCCGCGAACGGCAGCCCATTGTAATCTCGCTTCACGTCGCGTAAAAGCTCCCGAGACATGCGCAGGCGGGTTGGAACATCGCGCAAGTATCGGAAGATGTAAAGGTCCTTTTTATCCTCCACAAATCCGGCCCCATCCGTGACGAAGGGTTCAATGGCCAGCACGTCGCCAGCCTTCAAAATCATCCCGGTCGTCTCCTTGACGTTGGGGATGGTGAGCCCCGAGTGAAGATCCCACCGGGCCAAACTGTGCCCAGTCAGATTGCGTATCGGCTTGAACCCGGCCGCAGTTACCGTCTCCTCGACCACCCTGCCGATCTCGCCGACATCTATTCCCGGTCTCACCATGGCAATCGCGGCTTCAAGCGCTTTCTCCACGGCCTGAACCATTTCTGCCTTCTCACCCGTCGCCACCGTGAAAGCGGTATCGGCTATGTAGCCATCCACGTGGGCTCCGATGTCAACCTTAACCATGTCTCCCTCCTTGATCACGGTAACATCATCCGCGGGTGGGCTGTAGTGGGCCGCCACTTCATTAACCGAAACATTGCAGGGAAATGCTGGCTTGGCTCCCTTTTCCATAATGAGCCTCTCGGCTGTCTCGGCTATCTCAATCAGGCTGACCCCTGGCTTGACCAGCGGCCTCACCTGCTCGCGAACTTCGGCAAGCAGCTTTCCTGCCTTCCGATATTTTTCCAGTTCCTCTTGACTCAACACCATATCACCAAACGAAAGTTGTTTAATGCGCGGCACCAATTAAAACTTGGGGTTTATGGAGGACACCTTCCTCACGGAGTCCCAGCTAAGAGTTCTCCAGCTCAGGCTGAGGGGGCTCACGCAGGCTGAAATAGCCCGCAGGCTTAACACCTCCCGCGCCAATATCAGCATAATCGAACGCCGGGCTAAGGAGAACATCGCGCGAGCGGAAAGAACCCTGAAGCTTGTGGAAAGGTTAAAGGCCCCGGTGACAATTACCGTCAACCCGGGAGATGACATCCTTCAGGTGCCCCAAAGGATCTTTGAAGCCGCCGATACTGCCAAGATCAGGGTTAACTTGGGGACCGCCGAAATCATCGCCAAGATAAAAGAAGAGGCCGGGGACAGAATCCACGGGCGCTCCGTGACCAAAGGTTTCGAGGTGTCCCTGACGTCAGATGGGGAAATTCTCATTTCATAAATCTATCCAGCCCCACCTGCCGCTGCCTCTCAAATTTCAGGTCAATTTCGCGGTATCCCAGCACTTCCATAATTCTCATGACCGCGGGAAGGACCTGGTGGCCCACGTAGTAATCAGGATCATATTCCCTGCCCTTGAAATCCTCCACCGGCACCGCTCTCTCGCTGATGCTTCCCGGGCCCTTGACCTCAACGTAAGCAATCATCATGCCTGGCTCAATCTCATGTCCCAGCTCCCTGAGGCGCTTTGCCGCCACCACGTGGGGCCCTATCGCCTTGTAGCTCTCGATGGGCATCTTGAGCTGGGTGTAGATGATCAGATCCTCGAGGTTCACCCGGCCCTCATAAACATCACGCGTGGTCTTCCTGATGATCTCTGCGGCCTTCTCGGGAGAGCCATCACGCAGGATCGCCTTCAGCACCTCCTCCTGTGTCTTCTTGGCTATCGCTGCCCAGTCCCTGCGAACGAATTCCAGCCCCTTGACGACCATGCGGCCTTCGTCATCGATCATGGCATAGCGCTTCTTCGTTATGAAAATGCCGCGGGGATAAAATCCCTCAAGCTCCAGCTCCATGATGCCCGGCAGGCTGTCGTTGACTTTTTTCAGAAAAGCTAGGGCCTCCTCGCGCGTCTTGCCATTCAGCTTGCAGTGCAAGCTGTCGGTGTCCCCGTAGACGACCTCGAGGCCAAACTCCCTCGCCATATCAATGGTCTTATGGATGTAGTGCCTGCCGAAGCTGGTCACGCTCTCGGCACACTCTTTGGAGTACCACCGGGCCCGGGGATAGCCCAACATACCATAGAAAGAGTTGGCGACTATCTTCATGGCCCATTGCCGGGCGTCGAGGGCACGGTATTCCTTGGTGCCCCGGACCAGCTTTTTGAGCTCCGCCTTCAGCTTCATCCTCTCCTCAATGATCCGCTGAAGGGTTGCAGGGATGAACCCCTTCCGGCGCCGGCAGAAGTAATACTCCAAACCCGGCACTTGCTCCCTTTCCCCCGGCTTGCAGTCCTTGCAGTTCAGAGTGGAGGGATCGATGTTGTGGGTGACGATAATTGAGGGATACAGGGAGCGGAAGTCGAAAACGACCAAGTTCTCGTGAAGTCCTTTGACGGGCTCCATTACATAGGCGCCGACAAAAGTTTCCTCCATCCTCTCCTCGTATTCCTCCCCCACGGGTCTGCCGGGGACCAACTCGCCGATCCTGTGTGCCTCGGCCACGAGCAGCCATTCCACCAGCTGGCCCGGGGTCATCCTCTGCACATCAAAAAGCGTCTGACCAACAACACGCGTCAGCCCCAGAAAGAGAGGCAGCAGCTCCAGCCCCACCTCCAGTGTGGCATCGGCATCGGACATGGAATATTCCAAAAACTTGCGGCCCGCATCGCCTCCCTTTTCCCAAGCGTCCACCATCTCGGTGAACTCAAAGTCTGGCTTCTCCTTTCCGAGCAGTTGGCGGTAGACATCGGCCAGCGAGTAATGAATCAGCTTGATCGACCCGATGGTGGCGAGAAAATCCACCATCGCAAAAACATCAACGTGAATGCGGCCGCGTATCTTAGACGCAGTCGCAAACCTGCGCTTGCGCACCACCAGCTCGGAGCCGTCGCGCCCCAGATCAAGCTTTACCTTCAGCTGCTTGGCTCGGCTGCGAATGTAGGGCAGGTCGAAAAGATCTGTGTTGTATCCCAGCAGGATGTCGACATCCCTCTCCTTCACCAAGTCAACGAACCTCTTTATCATCTCCCGCTCGCTGCCCACAACCTCAACATATTCCTGACTTCTCTCAAAATTCTTCCAGGTGATGACCTTTCTCAGCCCGTTGTTGTCGGCCAAGCTGATCATGATTATCGGATCCTTGTCCGGCCTGACGCTTCCTGTGGGATTGTAGACCTCGATATCAAAGCTCATAATATTCAGCTTGGGCTCCTCCACCTGAGCCGGCCTCGGCGGGGAGTCCAAGATTACTGTTTTGATCCCCTGTCTCTCCTCAATTCTACCGTCAAACTCAACGCCCGCCATCGGGGTTAGTCCACGATCAATAAGGTAGCGCCTTGCCGGGGGGATATCGAACTCGTAGATTTCTCTGACCCCCGGCAGCTCTCGAATCTTGTGCCGCAACTTGGAGGAATCCTTTGCCTGGTAAAAGGAGACCTTTATCGCTTCGACTTCGTTCCCTAGAAAGGTCCTTTTAACTATCTCAACTCCCTTGGGCCTGATGCTAACACCGTCTTCCTCCACCTCCACCTTCTCGATGAGCTTGCTGGCCTTGGCGGGGTGATCTGAAACAACATAAAAATACTCCTCAAAATCAGGGTCGATGGCCACCAATACTTCTGAGCCAGTTTTCACGAATAGCCTTATGCTGGGTTTCTCCTCCTCTTCAGCATAATCAACGTCCAGCAACAGGCCCTTCATCGACATCACAAGAATTTGGGGCGCTCGGAATAAAGACTTTTAATTTTTCCAACGATTTCTTCAACGGCTGAATCGCGGGGGCAGAGGGCTCAAAAAGGTTTAAATCCTGACACAAAGTTTTATTCTCAGTGATTTGAATGCCCATACCAAAATATGTTGGTTCCATGAGGGGAAAGGATTTTATCAACACTCAGGACTTCAGCCAAGCGCAGATAAAAAAGATCCTCGACGCTGCTGATGACCTGAAGAAAAAGTTCAAGAAGAGAACACCGACACCATACCTTCCCGGCAGGACGCTCTTCATGATCTTCTACAACCGCTCGCTCCGCACGCGCAACTCCTTCGAGGCGGGAATTTACCAGCTGGGAGGACATGCCCACTTCCTCAGCCCTCAGGACCTCTACACGCCGACCCTGCCCGAGGACATGGTTCCCTACGCCACCGAGGCGATATCAGACGTGGCCCGGGTCCTGAGCCGCTACGGCGACGCCATTGCCATCAGGATCTACGGCGACGCGGCCAAGTGGACCATCGGCCGCGGGCACCGAGTCGTACAGGAGTTTGCCAAATGGGCCGATATTCCTGTGTTGAACATGGAGGACGACATGCACCATCCATTCCAAGCCTTGGCCGACATGCAGGCGGCGCGGGCGGTGGAACCGAAACTGGAGGGCAAGAAATTCGTTGTCTCCTACGCCTACTCCGGAGGCCTGAAGCCCCTCGCCGTCCCGCAGAACGAGGTGTTGATCACAACCCAAATGGGAATGGACGTGGTGCTGGCCCACCCCAAGGGCTTTGAGCTTGAGGACAGCATCATCAAAAGCTGCCAAGAAAACGTGGAGAAATACGGCGGAAGTTTTGAGATCTGCAATGACATGGAAGAGGCCTTTGAGGGAGCCGACTTCGTTTACCCCAAGGCCTGGTCGCCAAAACAGTTTGTGCCGCCCTACAACCCGACCGTTGACAAGGAGGGGGCCTCAGCCTACCAGGCAAAGTTCAAGAACTGGATAACCACCATGGAACTGCTGGACAAGACCAACAAGGCCTACTACATGCACTGCGGCCCGGCCGACCGGGGACAGGAGGTCACCGACGAGGTCCTTGACACCTACGAGCGCTCGCTCTACTTTGAGCAGGCAGAAAACAGGTTGCACGTGCAGAAGGCAGTAATGGCCATGGTAATGCCTTAGGCACCCTGACGCTGAAGTTAACCCCCGCCAACCAAGGGGAAAAAGAAGATGCCCTCCTTTACTTCAGCGAGCATCCTTTTGACCCTCTCGATGTCAGTGGCATCAACATAAATGCCGTCGATGATGACCGATTGCCCCTCGTAGAATTTTTTCTTTATGAGTTCTAGGGCTTCCTCTACAGTTAGCTCCTGAATTACATGACCGCCCTCAAGAACCTTAACCTTGTCCATTCTCATTTACCCTTTAGACATCTCAAGTGCCGCCGCCTTTATCGCCTTGATGATGTTGATGTAGCCGGTGCAGCGGCAGAGATGTCCCTTCAGGGCTTCCTTTATTTCTTCCACGGTCGGATTCGGATTAATGTCCAGCAGCCCCTTTGCCATTATGACTATTCCCGGAATACAGAAGCCACACTGAATCGCGCCGTGCTTTACAAAAGCCTCTTGGATCGGATGTAGTTTTCCGTTGGTCGCTAGGCCCTCTACGGTCGTGATCTCCGCCCCGTCCACAGTGACGGCCAAGGTCAAACAGGAGAGCCTAGGCTCGTTGTTGATCAAAACCGTGCAAGCGCCGCAGTCGCCCGTCCCGCAGCCATATTTGGTGCCGGTGAGGCCCAACTTGTTCCTCAAAACATTCAAGAGAAGTTCATTGGGCTTAACGCTCAGCTCGCAATCCTTCCCGTTTACCTTTAACCTAATCTTTCTTTCCTCCATAAAGATCACCTTGCTTTCTCCCATGCCTCCCAAACCACTTTCGGGAAGAGATACTTCGCCACCTCCCTGACGTACCAGTTGTCGGGGTCTATCTCCTCCACGACCGCGTCGCAGGCCTCCTCGATGGCTCTTTCGTTGAAAACCTTGCCCTCAAGCAGCTTCTCTGCCTTCTCCACTCTCTTGGCTACCTCCACGTCTCCGCCGATCGCTATCCTGCAGTGTTCACAGACATCTCCCCTCCGGCCGATGACAACAGCAAACTTGATCTTCGTCTTGATCTCACCAAAGGCGGTACCATATCTGCTGTCAAGCACTGGGAGGTGAATTTCAGTAAGCAGCTCATCCGGGGCCAGCGATGTTTTGCGGTTGCCCACATACACCTTTTCTATGGGTATTGTTCTAGATCCTCGAGCACTGACCACTTTAACCCACGCGTTCAGCACCAAAAGCGGTGTTGCCGTGCTGGCAGTCGGAGCCGCACTGCAGATGTTCCCGCCGATGGTTCCCATCATCTTGATCTCAAGCTGGATGCTCTTCAGGGCTTCAAGGAGTATCGGAAAAGACTGCAACAGCGGTGACTTGATCAGGTCAAAAAAGGTTGCGTTGGCACCCACCACGACTTCATTGCCCACCTTCGCTATTGAACGCAGCTCCGGTATTTTGCCGATGTAAATCAGATATTTGGGGTTCACCTTTTCGACTTTCATGTCCACGATCAGGTCTGAGCCACCGGCGAGCACCCTGGCCTCCTGGCCATACTTGGCCAGCAGGTTCACCGCCTCGTTAATTGTTCTGGGCTCAAAGTACTCGAACTCACTCGCCAATATTCTAGTGTTCACCATTTTACTCACCACCTTTCTCCTTCAGAGCCTTTAGCACCCTTTCAGGCGTTATCGGAGTTTGTCTGATCCATACACCGATAGCGTTGTAAATTGCGTTGGCCATCACCGCAGGCACAGGGTTTATCGCCGCCTCGCCTATCCCCTTGGCTCCAAAAGGTCCGGTCTCCTCGTAGGTGCTGGCGAAGAAGACCTGGACGTCATCGGGGTTGGGCATGTCCGGGGCCTTGAGGATGTTGTACCCGGAGAGGAAACCCTTGTTGGTCAACTCACCCGTTTTTCTGTTGTATCTGGTGTCCTCATACAGCGCATAGCTGAGCCCGCGGTAAAAGCTGCCGTGAATCTGGGCAACCGCATAGATCGGGTCAATGACGGTGCCGCAGTCGGCGCCGACCACGGCCCGCACCGGCCTAACCTCTCCTGTCCTCTTGTTCACCTCGACCTCAAGGAAGTAAACGGTATAGGCTGGCGGACACTGAGCTTGCCTGAGGCTATCCACGGCGGCGATCGTCCCCCAGTTCTTGTTCCTCGCGGTTGCCGCCACTTCCTTGATGGTTATCTCCTTGCCGCTGATCCCTTCGGCGTAGATTATTCCCTGTTTGCGTTTTTCATCAGGCCTGATCTTGAGATACTGGGGATAAGTTCCCAGAATTCTCGAAGCATACTCCAGCAGTTTCTGTCTCACCTGTTCGGCAACCTTCTTCAGGGTTCCTCCGCCGACGTAGACTCCCCTGGTGGCGTGCAGACAGACATCATAAACCGAAGTACAGGTGTCGGTCGGTGCCAGTTCAACGCAGTCAAGAGGCACACCCAATGTCTCAGCTACAATTCTCAACCCAGCTTCAAGAGCACCTCCGCCCATGTCCTGCAGCGATGCGATGACATCGACCGTCCCATCCTCGTTTATCTTTATCATTGCCCCAGAGAAGTCGACCGCCTCGCCAGGCAGAGGGCCGCCAGCGCCTGAGGTGTGGAAACCGCGGGCCATCCCGATGCCCCTCACGATATCTCCCTTCTTTTCCTCAGGCCTGCCCCTGTTGCGCCAGCCGATCATTTCTGACCCTTTCTTGATGAGTTCTTCGACACCGCAGCTCCTGATCACCGATCTAACCGTCGGACCCTGTCCCCAGAAGACATCGCCGAGACCCACATAGTTTTTCAGTTCAACCTCAATGGGATCCAAGCCCAGCTTCTCCGCTATTTCATTCATCATTGTCTGGGCGATGAAGTTCACCTGCGGGTTCCCGAAGCCCTGCATGGCACAGGCGGGGGCCTTGTTCGTGTAGACTGCCTTGGCCGAGTACTTGATGTGCGGTATCTTGTAAAGGTCGACCAGCCATCCGGCCATGCAGCCGATGAGGGGATATGCTTGGATATTGTGCGCCCCGATGTCAACAACGACATCCATCTGCCCGGCAACGAGCCTGCCGTCCTTTTTGGCGCCAAGCTTGTACTTTATGATCATGGAATACCTGCAGTGGTCATACATGTCTTCCTCTCTGGTCGAAACCAGCTTGACTGGTTTCTTGGCCTTCAACGCGAGGGCAACGCAGATCGGCAGTATCGTGTTCATCTGGATGCTGGAACCGAAAGATCCTCCAAGAGCCACCTTCTTCACACAGACTTTGTTCAACGGGATGCCAAAGATTTCACCGATGAGAATCCGGCAGTTATGGATCGTCTGCGTTGTCGTCCAGATGGTAACCCCGCCGTTTGGCTCGGGAACACACACCGCTGATTTAGTTTCCAGCTGAGCGTGGTAAGGTCTGCCCAGCTTGGCCTCCCTCTCGATGACAATGTCTGCCTCCTGGAATCCCTTCTCAACGTCCCCCTCGGCTATCTCCAATTTGGCAGCGATGTTGTTCTTTATCTCAACTACCTTGTCCTCGATAATTATGTGGTCATGCAAATTGGGTTTGCCCGGCTTCATCGCCACTATCGGGTCAAACACCGCCTCCAGGGGCTCGTACTCAACTTCTATCAATTTAAGCGCCTTTTCGGCTTTCTCCTCCGTCTCCGCCGCCACAGCGGCGATCGGCTCCCCCACATGCAATGGCTTCCCCGTAAGCACCGTCCTGTCCTTGAAGGTCGCCGAGGGAATGCTGACAATTCGCTCGTTGTACTTTATCTTCGGCGTTTCCTCAAAGGTGATACACACTGCACCCATGGCCTCGGCTTTGCTGGTGTCAATCCTCTTGACCCTGGCATGGGGATAGGGGCTCCTCAGAACTCTGCCGTAGAGCATGCCGGGAACGACAACATCGGTGGTAAACTTCTCCTGTCCGGTAACCTTGGGAATCGCATCCTTTCGGGGGGCCGGCTTCCCTACTGTGTAAAATTGGCTCGACAATCTTTCACCTTTTTTGTCATGCCTTTTTTGTTCCCGTGAGATAAACTTGGTTTGCAAATAAAAACTTTGTGTTTTTCAAATAATTTTAAAAATTTCTTAAATAGCCCGGATCTCCTGCCTCATAAATTTGACGTAGGAAATGGCGAAGATGATGAGTGTGGCGGCTATCAGGGTTGTCGCGTGTGACCAGATCAGGAGCAGGCTCTGATCCAGCGGGAGCGGGTTTGCCACCATCCCATACAGCTTCTCTATCGACACGGGCCCTAGAATTCTCACCCAGGGATTAACCATCACGTATGATGCCTCAAGGAAAATGTAGCTCGGCGAAAGATAGAGCAGGGTTGAACTTCTCAGCGGCGAGGCAATCATGTAGACAAAGAAGCTGAAAAACAGCCATACGGCTACCGAGGCGAGTGCCGAGGTGCCCTCACGCCTAAAGATTACAGAGAAGAGCAGCCCCAGAGCAACCCAAAAGGAGAGATAAACCACGCTCAAAAGGAGAAAAATCAGTATTCGACCTATTTCCTCAAGCGTCGGCAGAGTGCTCCAGGCCCGAATGGCCAGCCCCACCTGAATAAAGATCACACCAATCAGGGTAATGGTGATGGTCGCCACACCGGCCAAAAACTTGGCGTTTATCACTGAATCCCGGTGCACGGGCTGAGAGAGGACGTTGCCCAAGGTGCCGCTGGATATCTCCCGGTTGATTGTGTCAAAGGTAAAAATGAACCCGAGCAGGGGGGCCAAGTAAATAACCACCCACAGAAATGAAGGCAATCCCTGCGCCCCGATCACGAAAAGCTGAAGAAACACATACTCGCCCAATGTCCTCTGCAGTCCCAAGTTCTGCACCGCTCCATAGGTCATGAACAGGCCGAGCGCGTAGATGATGAAAAACAGGAGCCAGAACCTCTTGCTACCGAGGTTATCGGATAGCTCCTTAATGAAGATCTCCCGCGTCCCCGCCATCAGCTCTCCCCCAGATATCCCAGATAAATTTCCTCCAGAGAACGTTCCCTCGCCCTCAGGCTGAGGGGAAAGATCTTATTCTGCAAAAAGAACTCCATGATGGCCGACCTGATGTCCTTCTCCGATCTCACCGTGATGACGTTACCAGACCTGTCGACGCTCTTTACACCGTGAAGCGAGGACAGGTCGTGGACCAGCTTTGGGGTGATGTTTTCTGCCTCAATGTCAATCACCCAATCCTCCTTGGTTCTGGCTCTCAGCTCCTCGATGGTGCCCAGCGCAACCATCTTTCCCCGCAACATTATGCCTATGCGGTCACAAATGTGCTGCACATCAGCGAGCATGTGGGAAAGCAACAAAACAGTCGTCTTCTCCTCCTTGCTGATGCGCCTTAGCAATTCGAGCAGCTCATTTTTTCCCTCGGGATCCAGTCCCTGCGTCGGCTCATCGAAGAAAGCAACCTTGGGCTTTTTTACCAGCACACCGGCAATACCCACCCGCTGCCTCATCCCCCGGGAAAGTTTACCAACTTTTGTCTGAGCATATCCTGCGGCCCCAACTGATTCGAGGGCATCCTTGATGCGCCGGCGCGCTTCGTTCTCCGGGATCTGGTTCAGCTTGGTAATGTATCTCAGATTTTGCTCCGGGGTTAGATCTTCATAGAGTCCTATTCTCTCGGCCAGATATCCGCTGATGCTTTTCACCTTCAGGGGTTCTCGAAACGGATCGTGACCGAAAACCCTGCAGGTGCCGGAGGAGGGCTCGGTAAGTCCAAGCAACATCAAAACGGTTGTGGTCTTGCCCGCCCCGTTCGGGCCCAGCATCCCGAAGAGCTCCCCCGGCTTGATCGAGAGGTTCAGCCGGTCAACTGCGACGAAATCATTGTACTTCTTGGTCAGGTCATGTGTCTCTATGGCCAAGGTCTGGTCCATATGACTACCTTCTGCCCAGGCGCCAGAATATAAAGACCAATCCTAAGACAACGACGATGATTATGGCCAGTCCGACTAATCCCCAAGCAATTGAACCGAGAACCGTCACCCTGAGCTCCAGCGTCTGTGAAACTGAATTCGAGCCGCTGGTGTAAGCAGTGATCCGCAAGCTGTAGTCGCCGGGTATGGCGTCAGAAGCTGGTTTTATGCTCACCACAACTTGAGCAGATGATCCTGGTGGAACTGCAGCGATCTGATCGGGCTCAAAGGTCACCTCCCATCCGCTGGGTGTGATGGATCTGAAGCCGATCTTTTCCAGCGTGCCGGAGCCGGTGTTTTTTACCACCATGGTTAAAGTGGTAACTTCTCCCTGCGGAGCATTCAGGTTCAGGAGACCGTCGGAAGTTGACAGCTCCATGGTGTAAGTCCCGGTAATTATCGCCTTCAGGTCCAGGGACTGGCTGTAGGGTCCCGAGGTCGCCAAAACGGTGATCAAGTACTCCCCCGCATCGGCACCGGAAGCTGGGGTAACTGTTATCCGCAGGGTTTTCCTCTCCCCCGCCTTCATGTGAACCGCGCGCACCAACGTCGACTCGTATCCGGGTGAAAAGGTGACGGTCCATTGGGCTGGAGCGATGTAAGAGAGATCTATATCCCTTTCCTCACCAGTATCGTTTACCAAATCCACCGAGAACTGGAAACTCTTTCCCGCCGGTCCCTCAATTGAAGGGCTGGTGGTACTGAGGGTCAGGCCCAGTGGTGAAACCTCGGCAACATCGATGATGATGCTCAGGGAATCAACCACATTGCCGGACGCATCCTTAGCCTTGATGACCACGGTGAAAGAACCAAGGCTCACGCCAGTTGGTTGGGTAATCGTGAGGGATAGGGGTTTATTCTCATAGGGTGCTAAAGTGACCATTTTGACCAAGTAACCTCCGCTTTTCAACGTCGCCTGCCATCCCTGTGGTGCCGTGACCTCCAAGCTCAGCGTCTGATATTCGGCACTGAGATTGTTGATATTCACCGAAAGCTGAATGCTCTGCCCGGGGTTGACCTCAATTCTGGGGAAAGAGGTAACTATCTTTACTTCCCCGGAAGCCGCTGTCACCGAGGCTGAACCCAACAGCAAGGCACATAGAAATGCTGAAGTTAGGATCACTGAAACTCTGCTGGACCAAGCCAAACTGATCACCTTTTTATTAATTGTCAGGGGCATCTTATTTAAACTTTTATTTTTGTGGAATCCGCACAACTCTTTGAAAGGGGCAATTTTATTTTTTGTTGAATTTTGCCCACCCATTCTTCGCGATTTCCACCCCGGCCACGATCATGGCTATACCTACTATGGTCAGGACGATGCCGTAGATGGCCTTGCTCCAGTTCGTGGAAAGTTGCGTCCCGCTGGCAACCAGAAGACATATTCCCGCAGCAAGCAGGACGAGGTTCACCCAGGTCTTTCCCGGCCAGACCCTGCTGGCACCGGCGAAGACCAGCAGTGCACCAGCGGCGATGAGGCCGACGCCAAGTATCAGCGCCACCTCCGTCTGAACCGCGTTCATCCCTTGGTTTATGAGAATGGCTCCAATCGCGACCAGAGCTATGCCGATTACCATTGTGGCAAATTGTTTCTGCGGACTGGGCGCTGGCGGTGCCTGTGCCACTTGCTCGGGCATAAACGAAACCCAAGCGATTTTAATTGATTATTTCTAAATAGCTTTTGCTTCCTGACTGTCTTAAATAGTAGAAGAAATAAGTTCAAACTTGCATGGATGCCCGCTGCTAAAATATTGGCGCTGATTGCAATCGCAGTAGTAGCAGCGGTTGGCGCTGGATTTTTCATCTTTGTGCCGAAAGTTCCCACTTCACCGCCGCCTAGCCCAACTGGGAATGAAACAACAACACCGCCGAGAAATCCAAACGCAAATGTGATAGGTTACGTCACGGACAGCTCAGGGAACCCAATAGCTGGAGTCAAAGTTCATCTGGGTGGCTTGGCCGGTCTTCTGACAACCACCGACTCGACCGGATATTATGAATTTGAGGTAGCCCGGGATGAGAGGGATTTTGAGATGATATTTGAGAAGGCCGGTTATGACAACGTGATAACGACGATCCACGTGACCGCGACGGGTGTTGCTCAACAAAACGTCAAGATGGTTGTTTCGGGACATGAACCGGTCACGGTGAAATTCACGCTTACCGTCCCTTATACGATGGCAGGCGCCAGCTTTTCGATCCAATTTGGTACTAGTGACCCAATCGCGATGCAGCAGGTAAATGAAGTCACTTGGTGCTATCTAAAAGAGGCGACCGCGGGAGATATCTTGACCTACAGGTACCTGGTGAACGATAGCCCCGTGGGTTCTACAAATTCTCTGAAGGTTGTCAAGATGAATAGGATATATGAAACGCGCAACATGCCAGATTGGCCCAATGTTGATGAGATGAACTATCAGAAGGTCTTCGATTTCATCCCGTATACAAACAACGGCCTTGCTTCGGACTTGGAGCTCGGCCAGGGTTTCTTTGATCTGTGGGGTATTAACTACAACAAGGTTGGGCTGGAGAACACCTCAGATGTCGCGGGGCCATCGATGGAAAGGATGAAGGAGAAGATGAACGTCTCATGGGTATTGCTGACCGACTTTGTCGAGTACACCGCTCTGGATCCCTTGCCCGGGATAAATTTCATAACGCCAGGTCTGAAATCCGTCTACACGGTCACCCAAGAAGAAATGAATAGGTTCGTGCAACAGGCGCACGCTTTGGGTATGAAGGTCCTCGTAAACATCGGTACCGTGTGGGTTGATAATGTCGATGTCTCATTGGCCAATCGAAGTAAGGTGCGTACCCGAGAATGGCTCGACGCGGTCTGGGCGCAGTGGGGTGACATGATGGTGGAGGAAGCGGCAAAGTGTCAGGTGGCAGGCGTCGACGCTCTGCAGGTTCGACCACGTGGTGACATGTGGAATGAGGGCGATAATTATGCCTACACCTCAGAAAAAATCCGCGAGGTGGTTGCTCGGGTTCGGGCAACCTACGACGGTCAAGTGACGATTAGTCTAATCGACATACTCGATGTCAATGAACCGTCATCTTTGGACTTCCTGACCATGTGGGACGCCGCCGATTTCATCTGCGTCGACCTAACCCAACTTCATATCACGGACTCAGACCAACCCACGATATCCGCGATGCAGGGGGTCTTTGAGGCGGCTTTATCTCAGAGAATAGCACCGGCGGCAGGTGAGTACGGGAAGAAAGTAATGCTGAACGTCCAGTTCCAGAGCTACGTCGGAGCCATTAGGGAGAAGTGGGTTGAGCCCAGTGATGTCTATCCCGATTTGGTACGTGACTGGCAGCAGCAGGCCGACGCCTACGAGTCTCTGCTCAGGGCGCTCGAGGGCAAGAATTACGTGAACTGCCTCATGTCGGTAGGCTATTGGTGGGACGACGCCATGGATCCGTTCAACGCTAACAATTTCCCAGCATCAGCCATAGCGTTCGCGGCAAGCTGGCCGAGTCCGTGCTCGGCAAGTGGTTCGTAGGATAGATAAATTTCGGCTTAAAAGGATTGAAATAGGGACAGTCCCGCACCTTTAATTTGTGCCACCGCCATGAAGTTTCAACAAGTCGTTGGGTGATACTATAAACCTCATACCAGTTTCGCTCGCGCTCGCAACCGCTTTTTCATGGGTGTTTGGCCAAGTCCTGGGCAAACTTGTGGTGCGTGAGTTGAACCCCACGATCTTTAACACAATAAGGTTTTCGATGGCTGCAGTTTTGATCACACCGTTCGTTTTGATCACTGGCATTGAACTCGCTGGGACTTGGCCAACGGTTCTTGCAATAGTGGATGGAGCGTTTGGGATGGCCTTGTCCCTTCAGATTTACTTCTACTGCATGAAGCGGGCACCTGCTCACAGGGTCGTGACAATTGGAAATGCTTCTCCAGTATGGACAGTACTCTTGGCGCTCTTCTTGTTGGGCGAGGGGATAACAGCTCTTTTGCCGTTTTCATTGGCTTTGGTAATCTTAGGGTGCCTTCTACTTGTTCCAAAAAAGGAAGAACCAAACAATTGGGCCCCTGCCGTACCGTTGGCCATTATAGTCTCCTTCTTGTGGGCGTTGGATCAGGTTTTGTGAAAAGCGGCCGTTAACTTGTATGGGGTCCCTCACATTTATCTTGGTCTCGGTGGTTTCAGCCACGGTGATCCTTAATCTGGTGAACGTCTTTACGCGTTCTTGGAGGGGCCAGCGTTTCAGCAGGATGAGCCTCGGGCTGACTTTAGCTTCAGCGTTGTTTGCCAATCTCATAGGTACCTTTCTGTATATGTTAGCTCTGAGAATGGAAAACGTCAGCTCCCTGACACCGTTCATCTCAGCCTCGGTGCCCATCGGTTTTCTTCTCAGCATGTTAATCGTGCGGGAAAGGCCGAATCTAAAACCAGCGTTTGGCATGATTTTGATTTTCTGCGGTGTGATCCTCGCCGCCATTTAGAAACAATTTCAAAAGTTAGCTCCAAGAAATAGCAATTCTTTAACCTTTGTGTGAACAGGAGTCATCGGGGCTTGAAATGCCTAAAAAACAAGGTTTTGGCAGGATGGAGTATCACATTCGTGTGAGGCCCGGAGAGGTTGCCCGGTGCGTCCTTTTACCCGGTGACCCTGCAAGGTCGTAACTGATAGCAAAAAAGTTTGACGAAGCAAAAGAGATAGCCTACAACAGGGAGTTTAGAACTTTTTCCGGTAAGGTCGACGGAGTTCCCATAAGCGTTACTTCAACAGGAATCGGTGGACCTTCGGCTGCCATCGCTGTTGAGGAACTGGCCAGGTGCGGGGCGAACACCTTCATCAGGGTCGGGACTGCTGGAGCAATTGGAAAAAGGGTAAAGCTGGGAGACATCGTGATTGCCTGCTCCGCCGTGAGGGAAGAGGGGACCTCAAGAGAATATGTGCCACTGAGCTATCCTGCGGTGGCGGACCTAGAAGTGACCAGAGCCCTCATTGAAGCCGCCGGAAGATTGGGCGTAAGATATCACGTTGGTGTTGTGGTCTCCAAAGATGCCTTTTACGCCGAGGAGCCTGGGCGAGTCCCTTTGTCGAAAAAAACGGCTGAACTCTGGAAAATCTGGCAACGCGCTGGAGCGCTGGCTACTGAGATGGAATGCGCCACCATCTTCACCGTTTGTGGGGTAAACGGCTGGCGCAGCGGCGGCGTGCTGGCAATCGTGGGCCCCGCGGGGAAAATCGTTGACCCCCAAGCGGGAGTTGAGAGCGCGATAGACGTGGCAATAGCAGCGGTAAAAGAATTGTCAAAAAATAGGGCAATTTTGAATTCAAAGGACCCAAGCGGGACAAAATGGGGAAAAGACGCGCGATAGATTTTAGCGTTAACCTCCTCTCCAAAGGGAGAATCACCCTGATTGGCGACGCCTTTTTATCTGTCCCTCGAATATTTGCCTCACCCTCGCCAGCGTGTCCGCCTCGATGGGGGATTTATCGGGACGGAGCTGGGTAATGCGCGCAAATCTCAACGCCATGCCGCTGGGATACTTGGGGCTGCGCTGAATCTCATTGTAGGTAACTTCAACCACGATCTTCGGCAGAACCCAGATCCTTCTTCCCTCCGCCCTGACCACAAGTTTCTGCAGCTCCCTCGTCATTTCCCTGATTTCCTCATCCGTCAAGCCCTTGAACGTCTTTCCGATTATCTCAAACTTTCCTGTGGCCTCGTCCCTCGCGGCCAGGTAGTAATCCGAAAGCCACTCGTGTCTCCGGCCATAGCCAAATTCAGCACCGACGATCACTAGATCCAGAGGTTCCAGCGTCGGTTTTATTTTGAGCCAGAGCTTGCCCCTGATTCCCGGAGTGTAGGGGCTACCTGGCCTCTTCGCCATCAGGCCCTCATGCCCGGCTCTCATGGCCCGCTCCAGAAAATCCTTTCCGACATCAGGGCGAGAGGTCATCATCTGCTCGGTGAGCTCAATTTCCCCAGCAATGGACTTTAGCCTCTCCCGACGCTCCTCGTAGGGAAGGTCCACGAGGCTGCGCCCATCAAGGTAGAGCAGGTCAAAAAGCTGGAGCTTCACCGGGATCTCTCTGATCATCCTTTCCACTTCCCTTTCCCGCCGGAATCGCTGGAGCAGAGACTGGAAGGGAAGGGGTGAGCCCCATTTATCAACGGCAATGACCTCTCCTTCGACAATTGCTTCGTTGGCCTTGAGTTCCCGTGAAGCCAAGTCAACTATCTCGGGAAGGCTGGTGGTAACATCGCTTAACCGGCGGCTGAAGATTCTGATCTCATTCCCTAGTTTATGTATCTGCACTCTAGCGCCGTCAAGCTTGTACTCAAAGGACGTCATTCCTCCGTGAATTCTGATGGCTTCCTCGATGTCCTGGACGACCTGGGCCAGCATGGGTTTTATTGGCCTCATCGGAGCCGGGCCGATGTTCCTCAATCCCTCCTCCCCCGACTTCGCCGCGATGCTGGCTACAATGGAAATATCTCCGGCAAACATGGAGGCCCTCCTGACCAAGTTGACCGGGACCTTGAAGGTCCTAGCCACAGCCATTTCCATGAGCCCCTCCTGAAAACCAGTCCTCATCTCGCCAATGATGATCTTCACGACATACTTGGCCTCAAGCGGGTCGCAGCGATTCAGCAGACCCTCAATCATCCTCTGCTTCTTCCTTCTGGCTCCCGCTCCCCTCAGCTTGGCGACCTTTCTCAGGATTTCCCGCACTTCTAGGAGCTGAAGTGGCCTCTCAAAAAACAGCTGCTGACGTTTTACTTTTTTTGAAGCGAAAAGGATCGCGGTGGTCGTCCCGATGTCACCGGATTTGGCGAAGGCGGCGTCCAGCTCCCTGCGGCTAGCATCCGTGATGCGGTAGATGATGTCGACGAGCGTCGCCCAGCTCACGTCCAGGCGCTCCTCGCTCGTGTTCGGAAAGGGCCTCCCCAAAAGCATGCAAACGGCTGGCTCAATTTCCACTTGGTTAAGTTGCCTGAGGAAGTCGGAGGTCAGCTTGATCATCTCGCTGCGCTTTGTGGTCTTCTCAATCTTTTCACAGAGTTCAGCTAGACTTCGAAATATCATAACATCAATTTAATGTTTATTAGTTTTGCATTTACCGTTGTTGAATTCAACCATCTTGGAATGCTTCTCAAAAGATCTTTAGATCACCACTTGTCCATTATTTTTGGGATACTGTTGGAGCTAGCGTTAAGAACTGATTTGGCCAAAGGCTACAGAAGTTTCTCCCAGCGGGCACGGATATTAACTGAAACTTGGGCTCGGGAGAACCTGTACTGTCCGGCGTGCCCATCCGATAGTTTACAACCAACCCCTTCAGGAAAAAGAGTAATTGATTTTACTTGCCCCAGCTGTGAAGAAGCCTATCAGCTAAAGAGTCAAAGCCATCCGTTTGGCTATCGGGTGATGAATTCAGCATATGAACCAAAAATTGAAGCCATCCGCAACGGAACTGTGCCGAATTTTCTTTTTTTACACTACAATCCGGATGCTTTGGTCGTTTCAGACCTTTTTGTGGTGCCCAAGCATTTCATATCTGAATCGATCATCGAAAAGAGAAAACCTCTCAGCAAAAATGCGAGGAGAAGCGGCTGGGTTGGCTCCAATATTCTTCTGGGAAACCTGCCGCTAGATGCCAGGATTTCCATAGTGAAAGACGGCAGGGAGATACCCAAGACCGTGGTTAGAGAGTCATGGAAACGATTTACTTTTTTACGCGAACAATCTGTTTACTCCCGTGGCTGGCTGACAGATGTGCTTGCGAGCATTAGACAACTTGAACGAGAAACTTTCACGCTGGCCGATGTTTACGCTTTTGAGAAAAAATTAGCGAAGCTTCATCCAAACAACAAACACATTCGGCCTAAAATTCGGCAGCAGTTGCAGGTCCTGCGAGATCACGGCATCATTGAGTTTTTAGGGAAAGGCTCTTACCGGATCAGGAAATCTTAAATCCTGTTTCAATCAGGCTGATCTCGCCATGATGACAACCTGAATTTCCTTCCTTTAGTTGAAAAACAGGGAAATGGGAGGTGAAGAGCGCAGGAAATAGTTTAATCCTGCCCTGATGAGGAACCGTCTGAATGCGATCAGAAGTCGCCAGTTTCAAGAAGATTGGATGACTTCTGCCGTTCTACTTAAACATGCAATCTTGCTCTTTTTTTACTTCCACTATTAGTATCAAAATCAATACGAAAAATATAAATATTAGTATCAAAAATAATACGAATGTTTTTAAGGTGGGAAAATGGAGGATTTGATAAGGTTCCTGAATCACTGGTGGAGGGAGGGCAGAGTCCGGGAGGTCTTGGCGAAGGAGTACAAGCGGAGATATTTTGAAGAGCTTAAGGATCTCCTTGACAAGAGGCAGATCGTCGTCATATGCGGCCTCAGGCGGACTGGCAAGAGCACGCTGATGTTCCAGCTCATCCAGCACCTGATCGAAAAAGGCGTCCCGCCAGCTAACATCCTGTACTTCTCTTTCGACAAGGAGGTGGCCGGGATCAAGCAGATCCTCGAAAGCTATTCGAGGATGGTGGAGAAGGATTACGAAAGGGAGCGCATCTTCGTCTTCCTTGACGAGATCTTCAAGCTGGAGAACTGGCACGAGGAGCTGAAGGTACTCTACGACAACCTGCCCCAGGTAAAATTTGTGGTTTCGGGATCAGCAAGCCTCAAGGTGGAAAAGGAGGCGAGGAAGAATCTCGTCGGGAGGGCCTTTTATGTGGAGGTGAAGCCCCTGTTGCTCCGAGAATTTTTCGAGCTGAAGTTCAACAAACGGCTGGAAAATGTTAAATTATGGGAGGACAAGCTCAGGCTCCATTTTCCCTCATTTCTGAGAAAGGCCTTCCCAGAGGTGGTTGACTGGGACGACATTCGGGCGAGGGAATATATCAGGGAACTAGTGCTGGACAAGGTGATCTTTTCAGATTTCCCGACAACATTTAAGGACGTGGATGTGGACCTTCTGCGGACGTTGGTCGATATCTTCTTTTCAAACCCGGGAATGTACCTCAACATAGACTCCTTGGCTAGGGATCTGAGGAAAAGCAAGAACGACCTGATCTTTCACATCAGGCTGCTCGAGTTCGGATACCTGATAAGGACCGTCAGCAACTACAGGGGTTCCAAGCTCTCGGCCTCCAGAAAGCTGAGAAGAGTTTATCCCTACCATCCGAGCCTTGCTTATGGCATGTTCAAGGAGGTCGAGGAGTCAAAGCTGGTGGAATGCTGGGTGAGGAGCCACCTAGATGCCCAGCATTACTGGAGGGAGGCGGGCAAGGAGGTGGATTTCGTCCACGAGGGAATGCCTGTGGAGGTCAAATATGAGGAAAAAATTTCCAGCGAGGATATAAAAAACACGATTGAGTTCCTGAAAAAATTTAAGGTTAGAAAAGCCTGCGTGGTGTCTAAGGATGACGAGAGGGAAATCCGTGTGAACAACATGACAATCAGGGTGATGCCAGCCTGGCGCTTCGCCCTTCAATCCGCCTTTTAGAACCCCAGATCGACCATCCGATTTTTTACCACAGGCCATTCACAGCACGCTACAAATCTCTAGAATGGCGCTCGTGGAAATAAGGAGCAAGGCGCGCTACCTCTTATCCCGTCACACTTCTAATCGGGACAAACTCCCGGCTTCATCCTCGACTGCTTCTCCTCCACGCACTTCTAGCAGATCCAGCCAAGCTGACCGTGTTATGTAATGCGATCGTCCAGAAAATCTCCGTGCCGCGGCATTCCTTAAATGATAGCTACACGGAGCGTTAAGACAAGCCTACTGCTTAAAAGGCGGACATCTATTATAAATCAGTAATCAAATGAAGACCATCTCAATAAGCGTCACAGAGCTACAATCGGTTCTCGACTGTCCCCTGTGCTTTTGGCTGGCCGAGCGCATCGGGCCAGCTCCGTCGATCATCGCCGGCATCACCAGCCAGATGGACTCCGTGATTAAGGGCTACATGAAAAAGTTCATCGGAAAATCGGAATTGCCGAGATGGTTTCCTGTCAACGGCAAATTCCTGGACGTGGGCCAGACGCTAACGGCAACCGACCCCCGCAGTGGAGTCACCCTCAGGGGAAAGCTGGATGCATTGATCCTTACGCCGGACGGAAAATATCACATCATAGACTACAAGACCGGCAGGCCACAGCCACAGATTCCACAATACTACCAGATGCAGCTCGACGGCTATGCCTATCTGCTCGAGAGCAACGGATACAAACCAGTGGCGGGTGGTTACCTGCTCTACTTCACGCCTGAGCCCGGGGATATCTCTGAAAAATGTTTCCCATTCAAGATCACGGCAGTTCCGGCGAGGACCAATCCCAACAGGGTGCTGCCGGTGCTGGCCAGAGCAAGAAAAATCTTGGAACAGGAAACGCCACCTCCTCGAAGCGAGGATTGTGAAATGTGCATCTGGTTAGAGCAGGTGGGGCGGGCATTGACCAAGTAATGAGGACTCGGCGCTAGCTTTTCTGGGACTGGCAAACGGCTCAAAAGTTATCACCGGTCGCTGCGCGGTGGGGATACCTTGAAAATAATAACCCAAAAATAACAAGAAGATAGTTTGGTACAGCATGAAGCTTAGAATAAAATCATCAGACATCAGAAAAATCGAGGGGCACGCCCTGGAAAGCTTCCCCAATGAATGCGTTGGCCTGATGATAGGTAAGACCCAGAAGAACGTGTTCGAAACAATCGAAGTGGTCAGGGCCAAAAACACGCTCAACTCACCGGTGGCCTTTGAAGCTGACCCGCAGTTCGTCTACGACGTCTACAAGGATGCCGAGAAACGCGGTCTTCAACTAATCGGCATCTATCACTCCCACCCTAACCTCCGCGCCTACGTTAGCGCCCGGGACGCTGAGTTCATGAAGTTCTGGGGCCGCCTGGTCTGGCTCATCCTAGGCGTGGGTCGGGATGAAATTGTGGAGAGGAAGGCGTTCATGATGAAGGACGGCAAAGTTTACGAAGTTGAAGTGGAAATCGTGGGGAGCTAGGCTTTCCTGACCAAGATCCTCCAGCTCTTTCCGACCTTTTTCACGCTGAGAACCCTGTGACCGTCAGCCTCCATGCTCCGGGGCACATTTTCAACGGCCGGGTCATGATCCAAGACGATCTCCAGCACCTGCCCGCTCTGAAGCTCTTCGAGGGCCAGCTTTGACTTAACGAAGGTGTAGGGGCAGACCTCGCCGCGAATATCGATGGTGCGATCAGCCTTTACCTCGGGCATTCTGTCTCACCCGGCAAAAGGTGCCGTAGTCGACCTGGGAGAGATCCCGGATCAGTGGTTTGTCCCCACAGGAGGGACATCTTGGGTTCCTTTTGAGCTCAAACTGGTCAAACCTCAAGTTCAAGGCATCAAAGTAGAGAACCCGGCCAACGAGAAGGTTGCCCGCGCCGATCAGGAACTTGATGGCCTCGGTCGCCTGAATGGCTCCCATGACCCCTGGAACCGTCCCCAGCACTCCGGCCTCCTGGCAGGTTGGAACCGCCCCAGGAGGTGGCGCCTCCTTGATGAGGCAACGGTAGCAGGGGCCACGGTGGGGTATAACAGTGGTCGTCATCCCGATAAACCGAAGCACCCCGGCATGCGAGAAGGGGATGTCCTTGAGCACGCAGGCATCATTGATGAGAAATTTGGTCGGAAAATTGTCGCTGCCGTCGATGACGAAGTCCCAGCCCTTGAGGATTTTAAGGGCATTTCCGGAATCAAGTCGCTCCTCGATCGTGGTGACCTCGACCTCGGGGTTCAGCGCTTGAATGGTCTCCTTAGCAGATTCGGCCTTGGGCATGCCGAGGGATTTGGTCGAATGGATGACTTGGCGCTGCAGGTTGCTGAGGTCCACCCTGTCGGAGTCTGCTATGCCAATCCTCCCCACGCCTGCGGCGGCCAAGTAAAGGGCGGCGGGTGAACCCAATCCACCGGCCCCCACGATGAGCACCTTTGATTCCATCAGCTTCCTCTGACCCCTTCCACCAACTTCCTTCAAAATCAGCTGCCGGCTGTATCTGACGATCTGATCATGTGTCAGCCCGAAGAAATCCTTTTTAACCGCCTTTTCCGAACGACTTGGGCTTTTGGGCTCCCCCACGAAAACACCGAATATTCTTCACCGCAAAAATATTTAACTCAGCTGACTGAAAGATTCTGCTCCCTGGCTATTTCCAGAAAGGCCTGCGCCACCCTTTCCACTTTTTCCTGGGAAAGCCCGTAGGTGTTCAGCTTGAAGTGTTTGGTCAAACCGGGCTGCACGCCGACGATGCCACGGCGCCTGAGCTCCTCATAGAGGAAATATCCCCTCCGCTTGTGGGCCTGGGACGCTCTGAAGAAGCCATCGGATTCCATGTGGATCAGCGTGTGATTTTTCGGCCTGACCCCGATCTGGCGGGTCCCCTCTATTCTCTCCAGCTGTTCCACCAGATATCTCGCCTTTTCCACCTCCTGAGGCCACCTTTCCACGCGCTCGACCACATGGGGGAAGGAGGCGATGAGGGTCATGAGCGGCGCGCCCATCACTGTGCAGCCGAGAAGCGCGTACTCCTTGACCCCAAACTTGCGCTTACTCCAGTCACCGACTATCTTGGAACGGGCAAACAGCTTTTCCCCCATTTCTGAAGTTGCCGCCAGAATTCCCGTAGGGGCACTGGCAGCCCAAGACTTGTGCCCGCTTGAAGTTATTATATCGGCGCCGAGCTTTTTCCCGTCAATGTCCATGATGCCCCCGGTATAGGCGGCATTCAGGATGAAGGGAACTCCGTACTCCTTGCAGATCTTTCCGACCACCGCAGCGTCATTCAGATTGCCGTAGAGATAGTCAACATGCGTGAGCAAAACGGCCGCGGGGGGCTTTCCCGTCTCCCTTTTGACCTCCTCGATCTTCTCCGCATAGGCCTCCAAGTTGAGCCTGAACTCAGGATAGCCGCTGTGAGGCACCTCCTTCACCCTGAGCCGCGCCAGCTCAGCGGCGGTGTAGGTGGAATAGTGGGCCAGGCTGTCCAGGACAACGTAGTCGCCAGGATTGCCGAGCATGGTGAAGGAGATGAATTGCGCCTCCCGGCACCGCGTCACCACCCGGGCCACATCCATTCCCAAAAATTCCGCGAGGTCCTGCATGAACTGGGCAATCGGCGGGCGCTCAATCATATCCAGCCTTGCCGTCTTGGGGGGACACCAGTCGCACGTGGAGTAACCGTCAGCGAACTCAACGATGGCCTTTCGGGCCTCAGGAGACAGGACGCCACCACGCTGAATCGGATGTAGGTTGATGAACTCATCCTCCTTGAAATCGCGCCTCAGTTCCCGGTAGATTTCAAGCCTTTCCTTGGAAATTTTCGGCATAATTTTTCTCCACCATTTTTCTTTCAACAGCATCAAATATTAGCCTTCCCCCCTAAACGATATCGTCACCGGCTTTCTCCAAAAACTCGGTCAGATAGCTTTTTTTCGTTGGAATAAAATAACACAGTTATATGGGGGAAAATGAAATACGCCACTATCTCCGATAAATTTAAGGAGTTTTTTCAGACGACTTCCAGCCCGGTTGCCGTCGTGATCTCGGAAAAGGAGCTAACGGGCACCAGGCCCCCATCACCCTCCCTGTTCTGCGATTTGGTGAGAAAGGCCGCATACAAAGGAGAGACTTACACGATTACTGGGGACGACCTCATTAACTTCAGCACCCGTGTGATCCTCGGCTTTAACGAACCACAATATGTGGACCTTTATCCCCGCGTAAAACCGGCAAAGACCAAATCGATCATCGTGGCACCGCTGGAGAAAATAGAGACTGAACCCAACGTCATCGTCATCATAACCGACCCGGCTCATGCCATGCTGGTGATCCAGTTGTTCAGCAGAAGCACAAAAAGGCGCCTGGAAGCAAGCATGACCTGTCAGGGCGCGGCGATTGCGGGAGAGGTCGTGGCCCTGCCATTTATGGAGCACCGGCCCAATCTGACGCTCCTCTGCAGTGGGGCGAGAGAGCTGGCAGGTTACTCGACTAACGAGCTGGCGCTGGGGCTGCCCTTCACCGACTTCTTAAAAATGGCTGAAGCTTTTTCCGGGCCAACCTAAAAAGCTCGAGAGAGTAGTTGATCCCCACGCCCGGAAATTGATCTGCAAACAAGGCTACCAATTTATCCTCTCGGTTGTGGTTTTCCCCTGCTCAAACAATTGTCTCAACGCCGCTACCATAAATTTTGTACTTTTCCAGTGTGGTCAAGAGCTCCTTTGAACCGGGACCAATGCCGAACAACTCAGGTATCTTTCCCCAAACCCCAATGTATTTTTCCCTGATTATCAGGCACCCCCTGAGCCCCGGTATTTCTCTGGCCCTGTCCAGACCACTTCTGACCGATTGCCTAACATCGGCGCCCTGCACCGCATTGCCTATGGAAGTCGCGGCGGCGTCGGCTAAAGCGGCATCGTCGGCGATGGCAACGGCGGCGTCTGCCCAGCCGAAGCTCAGCGAATGTCCAACCGTCCCTGAGCTCGTGCATATGCCCATGGGCAGTTCCTCCCGCCTGACCAAGAATCCCAGCCTTCCTGAACCCTCAGCAGTTCCGGCAAAGATGCCTACGCGAAAATCCCGGGAACCAGCAATCGCTATGTCGCCACCGTTATCGACGAGAATATTTTTTGCACCGGCTGCCAGCGCCGCTTCCGCCGCCACCTGAGAGATCGCTCCGGCGACGGCGGCGAAGGGGCCAACATCAGCCAACCTGCCTGCCCGCAACATCAGCTCAATTACCCGGGGCTGTTTTCCCTCCAGATCGATGGGCTCCAGGGACCAGCGAAATTCAGGATGTCTCAAAATCAGGCTTTCAATCTCAAGCCTGGCCTGCAGCGCGGCATGGATGGCGGCATCGATAGCCCGCTCAAGATCACACTTGATTCTCAGGTTGGTCTCCTTAAAAGACCAAGTCCGATCGAACGTCACAACCACCTAGAATCTGGACAGTTCCAGCGCTTTCACCGGACAGGAGGGCACGCAGAGCTCGCAGTAAACGCACTTGTCTTCGTCCAACATCACCGTGTTGTCCTTGTCCTGAAAGAGAGCTCCGCTGGGGCAGAGGGATAAACAAGCCCCGCAATCGATGCACAACTCACGATCGAGGTGAATCGCCCGCTTTATTTCCCTTACCTCAACGCCCTTCTTCCGGAAAAGCTCAATGGCCTTATCCACTTCCTGATCAGGTGCCTCGATGGAGAGAAGGATTTCCCCGCCTCTGCCGGTAAACTCCGCGTACAGGATATTGAAGGTCAAACCGGTTTCCTTGATCACCGTGGCCAGAATCGGCTCCTGAACCCTTTCCGCCGAGTAATTCAACAAAATTTTTCTCGCCATGCTATCGCCTCAACAACTTTGACAGATCTCCGGTGGTAATTATTCCTTTGAGCTCCCCGCTGGGACCTACCACGGGAAGTCCAGAGATTCCGTGCCTTTCCAGCTTTCTGGCCACCAGATCCACCGGTTCATCCTCCTTGGCCGTTATCACCCTTGAGGTCATGATCTCGAAAAGCTTTTTCTTCTTAGTCGCCACGGCCACGGCGATGTCCCAAGAGGTAACTATGCCCACCAGCTTTCCCTCATCATTGACGATGGGCAGGTGGTCAAATCCCTTTTCGGCAAAAATCTTCGCGGCGCTGGCTATGCTGTCGCCCGGCCTAGCGGTTACCACCTCTTTCGTCATTATGTCCCGGACAAAAGGCACCGCAACAGCCTGCTTCATTGGCTTAAAAACCTCATCCGTGGGCAGCCTCTCAACCGGCTCGGTAAGGAAGAAGCTCTTCTCCAAGATCCACTTCCTCAAAACATTGGCGATCTCCCTGGCCCGCTTGAGGCTGCTCAGCGGGCTCACGGGAACATCCCTGTCCCCTATCCTTACCTTTCCCGATTTTAACTCCGCGTAAGTGACCTCCCGGATCACCGGACGATCCCGCCTAGGCACCCCATAATCCAAGATGTTGGTCCTTATCTCGTCGTCCCCTGCCCCTGCAGTCTTGGCAACTCTTTCATTTATTATCGGAATGGGAATGCCCAGGCCCACGAAAAGTGACGTTCCGTACTTTGGTATGGTTGCCCCGCGGAGGTAACGGGCATCCATCTTCTTCAGATTTCCAACCGTCATGATGGTACCCAGCGCCTTGGTGGGATTATGCTGGGTTCCCTCCCAGAAGATATACCCCTGGGCCCCGCCGAGGAAAATGCGCGTTCCTATCCCGATGGTCTCATAGTTGGGGTCCTTATTCAACGGGCTCAGTTCTCCTGCCCCCGAGTAGGTAACGTTGCCGAATCGGGGAAGAAGGGTGCCCATGTAGGTGTAAATGGTTTCGCTCCTTGAATTGGTGGCGGCGGTGTACTTCTGATAGGCATTTCTCGGGTTACAGAGCACCGCCTGATTCAAATCATCCTTGGTGACCCTGATCTCAATCTCTGTACGGGGATAACAATCCGTGCCGTAAGCCGTGGCCCTGACCTCGACCTCCTTTCCCCGAACCAAATCTTCAATGACGTGCCCGCCACCGTATTCCATTCCTTTCGTCTCGCTCAGCTGCGTGGCGCCGATGTAGGCATCGACGGCCGCAACTCCAGTATAGGCCTCAACATCGTTGATCCAGACGCGCTGCATTTTTATGGGTGGATCGGAGTGACCAAAGTTCAGCCAAGCCCCAGAACTGCACATGGCCCCAAAAGTTCCGGTCGTAACAACATCGACCTCCTTCGCGGCGCCGATGGGTCCCTTTTCACGAACAATTTCAACCATCTCCTCAGCCGTGACTACCACGGCTTCACCGCGCCTGATCTTCTCGTTTATTTCGTCCACCGATTTATTGACCACAGTTTTGCCCAGATTGACCACCTGTATTGAGAGAAAATTATAATTACTGGTATTTATATCTTTCTACAATATAATTACTCTCAGGAATATAGCAAAAGGTCGCTATTTTTGCCCTCAATGGTGCCCCATTTTTACAAAATTGCGACGAACGGATTTTCAAGTGTCACTAACTGCTCACCAACAGGACCTAAAGCGGGATGAGGTTTGACGCCCATTTTCGATATATTTCAGGATAGAGGCTAAAAAGATAAAAACGCCGGTTAGGATAAACCATGCCTCATCCAATCGATCAAACGTTCTCAGCGGATCCAAGAGCATGATTTATGCCTGAGTTTTACCGCTATGGTCGATGCCATGTTAACGACAATGGTTAAAATAGATGAAGGAAAATAACTACAAGGGGTAATTATGGAAGGAAAAAAACCTGTGGTTAAAGTCTACACGACTCCGACCTGTCCCTACTGCACCATGGCAAAAAAATTTCTGAAGGAAAACGGCATTGAATTCATCGAAAAAAACGTGGCCAGCGACCATGCAGCGGCGGTGGAGATGGTGGAGAAGTCGGGGCAGATGGGAGTGCCCGTTCTGGACATAGATGGAGAAATCATCGTGGGTTTTGACCGGGAAGCCATCAAAAGAGCGCTTAAGCTGTGATACTCGCGAAGTTGATTAAAAAATCGCCGGAATCTTTGGCTTTATTTTATCCCACAGATCAGTGTTCAGAAGTTTTGAATCAATAAATTCTTTTGTGTTGAACGCGAAAATGAAACCAGCGATAATTGCCCAACAAGTTAAATATTAAAAAATGGAGTAAAAACAAGGTGAAAAAATGGCCAAGGTTGAATTTTTGTATTTGAGCCAGGAGGACGTCAGGGCGGCCGGTGGCCTTGATATGAGGATGGCAATGGAGGCCATCGAGAGGGCCTTTAAGCTCTTGAACGAGGGGCAGGTGGTGATACCCGACAAGATAGTAATGGAGCTGCCTCCGGGGGAACAGGAAAGGGGCCGAATGAACGGCTTGGCGGCTTATATCGGTGGTGATTGGGAGGTCGCCGGAATAAAATGGATCCCGAGCTTCCCGAAAAACCCCTTCCTGAGGGGTCTTCCCAGAGCCAGCGCCATGATAATATTGAACGACACCCAAACTGGCTTGCCCCTGGCAGTTATGGACGGCACTATTCCCAGCGCCGTTCGCACGGGGGCCGTCGGTGGTTTGGGCGCCAAATACCTCGCCCGGAAGGACTCGGAAGTGCTCTGCTTGATAGGGATGGGCGTGCAAGCTCGAACCCAAGCCATGGCGATCAAGGAAGCACTGCCGTCATTGAAGGAAATCCGAGGCTACGATAAATCTGAGGAGAGGGGAATTCAGAGCGCCGGAGAAATCGAGAAACTTACCGGCATCACCACAAAGTTCGTCCAGACACCGGAGGAAGCCGTCAAAGGCGCAGATGTCATCGTCACCGCAACCGTGGCCAACGAGCCCATCGTCAAGGAAAAATGGGTCAAGGAAGGAAGCCTCTTCATCCACATCGGGTCCTACGTGGAGGAGGAATACGAAGTCGTCCTCAATTCGGACAAAATAGTAGTTGACGACTGGCACGTGGTCAAGCACCGCAGAACTCCTGTCCTCGCCAGAATGTACGATGAAAAACTGATCACCGACAGTGATATCTACGCCAACTTCGACGAGATAATCGCGGGGAAGAAGCCGGGCCGAGAAAACGACAAAGAAAGAATATTCTTCGCCCCCATCGGCATGGCGCATGAGGACATCGCCGTGGCCTCGCGGATATACGAGCGAGCGAAGAGGGAAGGAATCGGGAGAACCCTGCCCCTGTGGAATGAACCACTCTGGATTTAAACCACGGAAACACACCGGCTCCAGCACTGCTCGATAAACCAGTGATTAAGATCCGGACTCTCTTTTCTCCACTTCTTTCACGTAATCAACTAGCTGTCTCTCCACATCCTTATCCAACGGGTCGGGCTCGTGCTTCTTGAGGATCTCTTTAACCCTCTCCCGGGCCACTTGCCACAGGTCCTTGGCGCCTGCCTTTTCCCAGTTTTCTCGAATCTCCCTGTCGCTGATCTTCGGGAAGTACTGCTCCTCCGTCAGGTACTTGAGCGTGTGCATCTGATCCAGATAATGGCCTCCGGGACCAACCTTGGCTATGACATCGTACGCCAGCGTGGTCTCATCGACCTTGATGCCCTTGAGAACGCGGTAAATCATGCCACAGATTTCATCATCTATAACCAGCTGCTCCAGACTGATTGTTCGGGCCGACTCCAGCGTCCCGGGATAAAAGATATAGTTCACGCCAGCAAGGGAAGCCAGCAGTAAATTCAGCGCCCGCTCATATCCATTCTGAACATCAATCAACTTGGACTCCGTGTCCCCCGCGGTACCACGGCACGGCAAGTTGTAATACCTCGCCATCTGCGCAGATGCCACGTTCAGGATGCCGGCCTCAATGGCCCCCAGTGCTATATGCCCTCTTCTCATGTCCATAATCGTGGAACAGGTGCCGTAGAAGACTGGGGCCCCCGGGTTAACGAGCTGGGCTATGGTAACCCCGCTCAATATTTCCGCGCCCTGCTGTACCAAAACTCCGGCAAGGGTCACCGGACCTGTGGCCCCAGCCTGAATTTCCACCCCGAAATCAACCGGCTGGCCCAGCTTGACATACTCCAAGAGGCCCTCGGTCATGTCCACAGCATGCTGAAGCGGGCTGATGGGATTCACGGTGGTGTAGATCATCGGCTTCTTGCGCAACTCCTCTTCCCCGCCGGCCAAAATCGCGGCCATCTTCAAACAATCCCTTGCCCTCTTGGTGCCCCGCGCGGTTGCCTTGACCACCTTCGAGGTATTCTTCACGCTGGCCAGATAACCGACCACATGGGTGATCTTGCCGGGGACACCGTCAATGTTGGGCATGACGGCACCGCCATGGATGAGGCGGTAAGTCTCCATCGCATCGGCAACCTTGCACAGATTTTCCACGTCGGTTAAATTGGTCAGGCGTCTCTGGCCGGTTTCGAGATCGAGTATGTAAATTCTTCCAATCATCGGACCAAAGTAGACGCGGTATTTTTCAATTTTGACATCGTATTTTGGGTTTCGGGCATGGAGGGTGAATTCACTTGGCGCCTTTTTTAACGCGTCTTTAACCAAGTGCTCGGGCAGAAAAACCCGGTTGGTCCTTGGGTCGACCTCCGCGCCACCATCCTCTAAAATTTTGAAAGCATTGGGCTCAAGGACCTTTACGCCTACTTTTTCGAGAACCTCCATCGTGGTTTGATGGATTTTATACACCTCATCTTGAGACAAAATCTCCAGTTTTCCGCCTTTCAGTCCTACCATATCAAACGCCTCGTGTTTTGTAATCCCCTTAACGATTTAGTTTTTAACTCTTACCAACCCTGATTTTTCTACCCAAAACCGAAACCTACGAGGCGAAATTTTGAAACCGGGATCAACTCTGAAAAATCAAATTCATCCTCGAGAGATCTTGAGGGCACGGCGAACGCACGCCGCCAAGGCTTTGGCGCCACGCACCGGATCGGAATACACCGGTATCCCATAGCCGGCCAGCTTTGCTTTCTCCTCGGCCTCCGCCTTTCCACCGCCAAGCATAACGGTGACAATAGTCTTGCCCTGAGAAACATGCTTGAATATGACATCGGATATCCCGGGCATGGGGTCGCCGATAATGGTTATGAATGCATCAACAGCGTTTGCTTCACCTAGTGCGGTCAGTGCTTCATCGTACATTTGAGAGGTGGCGCTGCCGGTGAGGTCAAGCGGATTCCGCAGGATGCATTCTGAAGGCAATTTTTCCTTCAACCTTTCACTTACTTCAACAGGAAGATCTGGCGCGTTCATCCCCAGTTCCTCACAGGCATCAAGGGCCAAGATGCCGGAACCACCGGAACTCGTTATGATAGCCACCTTGTTGCCCGATGGTAAGGGCAGGCCGGCAAAGGCTTTACAAACATCGTATAGCTCCTCCACGCTTGAAACTCTCTGGATGCCCGCCTGTTTAAACACCGAATCGAATATCGCGTCCTTTCCCGCGAGCGAGCGCGTGTGGGAGGCCACCGCCTTAGCTCCCTTGGCCGTCTTTCCGCTCTTCAGGACAACTACAGGCTTCTTCTCAGCCGCGGCACGGGCAACTCTGAAAAATTTTCTTCCGTCTCTGACGCCCTCGATGTAAAGAGCGATGACTTTTGTAGTCGGCTCATTTGAGAAATATTCCAGCAACTCTGTTTCGTCAACATCACATTTATTCCCCAAGGCGACCATCTTGTCAACGCCCACTTTTTCCTCCTCAGCCCAACAGGCTATTGCCGCTAGGACGGTGCCGCTTTGGGAGATCACCGATATCGGCCCCTTTGTCCTGACCAAGGGCCAGCTGGCACACAGCCCCACGGCGGTGCTGTTAACCCCTTGGCAGTTCGGCCCGACTACCCTAATTCCGGCTTTTCTCGCAGCTGCCACCAGCTGACGCTCCAAGTCGGCACCCTGGGCTCCAGTTTCCCCAAAGCCACCAGAGATCACCACGGCGGCTTTGACGCCCTTTTCACCGCAATCGGAGATCACTGAAGGCACGAAACGAGCCGGGACTACGATCACGGCAAGTTCTACTTCATCTGGAACTTCCCTGATGGAACCGTAGCACTTTATTCCCAAAACATCTGCCGCCTTGGGGTTCACCGGATACAACTTCCCTTTATAGCCGGCATCGACTATATTTTTGAATATTTCGTGTCCCAGCTTCCCTGGCTCGCGTGAGGCACCGATCACCGCCACGCTCGATGGCTCAAAGAAACTTTTCAGCGTCATCGTATCAACAACCGTCCGTTTCATGTTTGTATTTTCACCGCATTTAGATTAAATTTATTCCTCGCCGACATTCCCTTGGACCCTTTAGACACCATTGGTTATAACCATATCAGCTGCTGTCCAATTAGGCGACCCCGGGCAGAATCTTAAACGGTGTTTTATTCAGTTTTTCGTTCGACAATTAACACAAATCAGCTAAAAATGTGTGCTCGGAAAATGACCAAAATATCACTAAAGAAAATTAATTTTGCATGAGATCGTGAAAATTTTGGATGCCACTGATCTTGAAAATGTCCAACCTATGCGGATGATTAGCTGTGGCCGCTTGTTTGCTGAAAGCGCAATTTTAGCAGGATTAGAGACTTATATAAACCTAGGTTTGCTGTTGGTTCCCGATTCAGCCCGTAGCTGATTAATTGCTGGCTAGTCGATTATCCTTCTCCCTGGCGGTGGAAGTTTTTCATTATTTCAATCTTTTTCTGCATTGTTATCGGCTTGTAGCTAATGCAGTCAACGGGGCAAACACAGGAACACAGCCCGCAACCCAAACACAGCGTGTCATCGACAACTGCTTTTCCGTCAACGACTTTTATAGCACTTGAGTTGTTATCGTCACAAACGATCTCACAGCGTCTGCAACCGATGCACTTTTCAGTGTCCACCACGGCAACAGCTGGTTTGGCCGAAGTAAACGTTGCCACTCCAACCGGCACGATGCGGGAAACTGAAATTCCGATGAAATCATAGACGCTTTCATACCCCTTTCTCTTCATAAATTCTGTCATCCCGTCCAGAATTTCTCTGGCAACACCAAGTCCACGGAACATGGGAGCTGTAGCAAGCTGAACCGTCGTGGCTCCAACCATCATATACTCCACGGTGCTCTTCCAATCGTGTATTCCGCCGATACCGCTGACCGGGATTTTCACCGATCGAGCAATCTCCCAGACGACTCGCAACCCAATGGGCTTAACTGGTGGACCTGAATAGCCACAGGGTGACGAAAAGCCCCCATCAGCCGAACGCGATATCGGGCATCCAGTTTCGACATCGATGCCGATTATGGATAAAACTGTATTTATGGCCGAAATAGCATCCGCGCCTGCACGGGCCACGGCCCTCGCTGTATCTGGAACGCTGAGAGTGTGGGGGCTCAGCTTGACCATAAGAGGAAGGCTGGTGACCTCCTTGATGGCCTTTACTATTTCCTGTATCTTTTCTGTGTAGACACCAACGGCAAAAGCACCCATTCCCAACTCATGAATCATCGGGCAGGAGGTATTGAACTCAAGTCCGTCGTACCCGCACTCCTCGTATAACTTGGCGATTCTTGCAGCATTTTCCGGACCCGTGGGTGACAAGTTTCCTATTACCACCAATCCCTCTTGATGGGCCTTTTCAATTCCCTTCTTCATCCTTTCTTTATCAATTCTCCAGATCTCTTCTGCCGGGTCGTCCAATTTCTTCTCGGAGTAAAACTCGACATCGGGTCCAGCGTTTACTAAAGCCATGCTTTCCTTCATTTTTTTGCCCACTGGTGTCGTGCTCTGCGTGGTCCACAAGGCAGGTTCACTACAGAACCCCACTCTCACATCTTCTGTAACTATATTTTTCGCCACAATTCCCGCCCAACCGGCTTTGGCAATTTTATGGGCAAATTTGGGGAACCATCCCACAAAAGTGTTGTACATTGCCGGCGCCAGAAGCAGCGGGTTTCTCAACTCATTTCCCATAAAGCGAACACTTAGGTCGGTCATGGTTAACACTTTGCTTAGATGGTATAAAAACTTTTTTCACTTGTTAAAATTTTTCAATTGGTCTTTTTACAGTGTTGGATTTTCGCCTTAAAAATTTAGTTAACAGACATCAGGTTGCTATTGATAGCTCTCGCAGCTTTGCCTCCGTTGGCCTTCCTTCCTTGTTCCATCCTCTTGCTTCATAATATTCGTCGAGCATTTTCTCGAATTTCTCCCTGTCAACGCGCTGCCCAGCAAGAGGCCCGGACGGAATTGCGTGGGTATAGCATCTTTCAGGGAGCCTGTCATCCTTTCTTGAGAATCCGCTGAAAATCCTTTCCATGTTCCAAATTCTTTCTCCAACCCTCAGAAATTCGCTTTCAGTGAAGTTCATCCCGGTTGCGGCGTTTAACAGTTTTATGTAGATATTGAAGGGGTAAGTAAACTCGGAAAATCTGCAACCGACCAAGGTGAAGATCGCGTTTACCTTGTCCTGAATTTCCTTTGTAAGTTTGCCCTTACCCTCGTAGGCGAGTGGATCAACCTTGCCGGAGAACTCATCGCCTATTATTGCCCTCTTGTGGCAGGCACCTCTGTTCGAAGTCGCAAAGGTGCAGGCTATTCCCTTCATCGCCTCCGGCATCCAAGCCGCAAACTCCATTCCCTTAACCTGCATCGCGAAAACACTTGCGTCTCTATTGAGTTTCTCTGCCGCAATTCTGGTACCCTCGGCCAGCAGATTGCCTATCTTCTCGCGTCTGGCTATCATTTCTATTAACTTCACCATGGCCTCATGATTTCCAAACTTGAGCACCAGCCCACCGGTATCATTTTCGTTTATTATGCCAAGCTCGAAACACTCCATTGCAAAGGAGACGGTGACTCCGGTGGAGAGGGTGTCCATCCCGTACTCATCACACAGTTGGTCAGCCTTCGCTATCGCCTCAGCGCTGTCCACACCACAGTTCGAGCCCAGCGCGTAGATCGTTTCATACTCCGGTCCTTCTGTCTCGGTCCCGGCATAAGGGCCATGTTTTACCACCGAAAATCTCCCGCAGGCTACCGGACAGGCAAAACAGGCTACATTTTTGACAAAAAGATTCTTCTCAAAGTAGTCAGCGCTTATCTTACTTGCTCCCTCGAAAACACCTTCCCGATGATTTCTGGTCGAGAGCATTCCTCTTTCATTCAGCATTGGCAGTGCCGCATTTGTCCCGTGTTTGGCGAACATCGTTATCAGATTCCAAGGCTCCGCAAGCGACTTCTTTAGGACATCCCTTGCTTCTCTTACGGCCTCGGCCAATTTCTCATTTTCTTGATCCTGTCTCTCGCCACCCCTAACGACTACTGCCTTGAGCTTTTTAGATCCCATCACCGCTCCAGACCCGCCCCTTCCGAAGGCTCGCCTTGCTGCAATAATTGAGGAAAACCTCACCAAGTTTTCTCCAGCGGGCCCGATGCATGCAACCTGGACTTCCTTGCCCATGTCCCTTTTAATGGCCTCCTGTGTTCGAATGGTATTCATTCCCCAAAGAGAGTCGGCGTTCGTAATTTCTGCTCCGTCCTCATTCACGACAACGCAGCTGGGCCTCTCAGCAACTCCCTCAATAACCATGGCGCAGTAGTTTGTGCGGCTGATCTCAGCTCCCAGAAATCCACCAGCATAAGTATTCAAAACGCCTTTTGTGAGCGGGGATTTTGTCACGAGGCAGGTCTGGGCAAACATTGGGGCCAGAGTTCCCGTCAGCGGGCCAATGGAAAAAATCAACTTATTTTCCGGAGAGAAAGCGTCGATGCCGGGATTCACCTCATCCCAGAGGATCTTCACCCCAAAGCCCATTCCACCCACATACTTCTCAAACCAATCTTGCGGAACGTTTTGTTCCTTTATCCTTTTATGCGAGAGATCTACCCTCAAAATCTTCTTTTCTCTAAAGCTTTTCATTTCAGTCCCATTACTTTTAGAATTTTGCACTTAAAAACTGCACGGTTAAAAAAACGATTTCGGTACAGCTTTTGATGCTTAAACAAAAGGCCATCCTTTTCCATTATTAAAGGAACTCAGCGCAAACGGGTCAAATCACTTTTCCATCAAAGAAGCTTTCTCGGTATGTATTTTCCCACACCTGGTTCCCCAACGATTTCTCCGTCTTCCATGACAATGTTGCCCCCAACCATGGTGAGAACCGGCCAGCCTTTTAGCTCCCTGCCCTCATAAGGTGTAAAGTCCGAGGCCGTGTACAAGTCATCCACCTTTACCCTTCTGCTCTCATTCAAGTCAACCATCACCAAATCGGCATCTAAGCCAACGGCAATGGCTCCCTTTTGGGACTGAATCCCCAGAACCTTGGCGGGATTACGGCAGCAGACCTCAACCAATTTTTCCAGTGAGATCCTTCCCTTGTTCACCCCTTCGCTCAACATCACCGGAAGAAGCGTTTCCAATCCCGGTAATCCTGCGGGTGCCGACCAGATATCAAAGTTACCTTTGCCCGTAGAGGCACAGTGATCGGATCCTATACAATGCACATAACCGTTTTTAATTCCCCACCAAAGTTTTTCTATGTGCGTTTCGTCGCGCAACGGTGGATTGCACTTGGCCGGCACATAGTTTTCTGGAAAATCCTTCCAAGAAAGGGACAGGTATTGCGGGCATGTTTCCACAATTACCTTGCTCCCCCTTGCCTGGGCCTGAACGGCGATGTCCAGAGATTCGCTGGAACTTATGTGAACCAGATATATGGGAACATCCAAGTAGTCTGATAACGAAATGACCCGGTTCACAGCTTCGGACTCACAGATGCTCGGCTTCGCTTCCGTCCACGCCCTGAGGTCTCTTCTTCCGTCTTTCATCAGCCTCTCTTTGATTCCGTAGTGTATTTCCACATTTTCGGCGTGAATCATCGATATCACGGGGGGTCCCAAAGTCGACGCTATCTCAAGCGCCGTGTATAGCTTGGTGTCATCGAAAGAGGGAATGCCAAGAGCCTCAGCGTCTTTGCCCTTCAAGAACAGGCAGTGTTTAAACTGTGTGATGCCCAAATCCCGAACATATTCTGGTATTTCCCGTATGTGTTGATCTGTGAAGAGGCAGGAGATAAAAACAACATTGGCCAAAGCATGTCGCTCAACGATGCTCTTGGCCTCTTCAAATTTCTCCTTATAGGACACCAGAAGCTTGTCCATGCCACCCCAGGTCATTAACGCCTCTGTGGTGATCCCGCCAGCTACCGCGGCTCTGGCTTCACTTTTGCAGTCCTCCTCATACGGTCGGTAAAGCGAGTAGTGGACGTGCGGGTCTATCACACCGGGAATCACAAATCTTCCCTTGGCATCGATGCATTTGTCTGCGCTGGGCAAGTTCTGGTCCTTTGCTATAACCACGATCTTTCCGTCATCGACACCGATTCCAGCGGAAACTACACCATCAACTCCGACTATTTTGCAGTTTTTTATCACCGTGTCCACTAACATCTGAAATACCTTTCTTCAAATTACCGCAGGCCGCCCATCGTCAGTACCATTATGGCTTTCTGGGCGTGCAGTCTGTTTTCTGCTTGGTCTATGACCACAGAATGAGGTCCGTCGATAACCTCGTTTACCACTTCCTCACCCCTGATGGCGGGCAGGCAGTGCATGTAGATGGCTTTTTTGTTGCAGAGGTCAATCAACTCCGGCCTGCACGTCCAGTTCAAATATTTATTCCTGTGGGCAGGCAACAACTTTTCCGTGAACCCGCCCTCTCTGTAGAGCTTCCAGCTTATCCAAGACTTGGGATAAACCACGTCGGCTCCCTGATAAGCTTCCTCAACGTTGTCTGTGATCGTGAACTCGCCTCCGGACTCTTCGGAATACTCTTTCGCTTTCTTGACGATCTCCGGGTCCAAGTCATACTCCGGGGGGTGGGCCAGGGTCACGTCCATGCCGAAGCGGGTCATTAGCAATATGTTTGTCTGGGCCACGGCCAGCGGCGCCCTGACGTGTCCCGGCGCCCAGCACATGGCGAACTTTTTGCCCTCGAATTTTCTCATTTTTTCCTTAATGGTCATTATGTCCGCCATGCCCTGGCAGGGATGGAACTTGTCGTCTTCCATGTTAATGACAGGGACCGTCGAGTGCTTTTGGTAGGTCCTGATGACGTTGTGGCCCGTGCCGTATTCTTTCCCGGCCGGGCAGCACCTGATGGCGATTCCATGCCCATAACGGGACAGGACCGCCGCCGTGTCCTTTATGTCCTCCGACTCTATCCAAGTCGTTGTGAGGTCCAGAAAATTAGCATGGCCACCCAATTGAGTCATGCCACATTCAAAAGAGTTCCTAGTCCTCGTCGACGGATTGTAGAAAATCATGAACAGAGACTTTCCTTCCAAGAAACGGTGCGGTTCTCCCTGGGCATACTTCTTCTTGAGATCAAACGCGACATCAAGAACTGTTTCAAGCTCCTCGAGCGTCCAGTCAAGCTCAGGAGCCACCCAGTGTTTCCCGTAAAGATGCGTTTGCACCATTCAAATCCCCCCATCAAGATTTAACTTAGGTTTTCCCGTCTTTTTTAAGTTTTCGTGACACGGCCGCTGAAAAAATCCAGAAGAAAAACCAATTTTTCATTGCAAAGCTGCCCGGCGCACACTATCATTAAGGCGGAAGTTGCTCGAGCAAAAATGTCAATTTTGCTGTTTGACGCACAGAATTTAACGCGACAAATTGCACCGGCTTGTCATTCATCGCTTACTTTAATCCTAGAAGTTCCTTCGCCACCTTAACTGCCTTAATGGCATCCTCTGCATAACCATCGGCGCCTATTTCCCTAGCCCACTCTTCATTCACCGGCCCGCCGCCAACCATGAGCTTGTACTTATCCCTGGCTCCGACAGACTTCAGGTATTCCACCAGATCTCGCTGCATCACCTTGGTAAATGACATCAAGGCCGAGGCGGCAATGATGTCGGCCTTGGCCCGCTCCGCCGCCTCGAGGAATTTATCCACCGCAACATCAACGCCCAGATCAATAACCTCAAAACCAGCCGCCCTGAGCATCGTGGCCACAATGTTCTTGCCTATGCTGTGAATATCTCCCTGTACCGTGCCGATGACGACTTTTCCCAGCTTAACTTTTTCACCTTGGGATTTGTCCAACGCTGGTTCAAGGATCGCCACGCCGGCCTCCATTGCCTTGGCCGCTATCGTCAACTGGGGCAGGAAAATCTCCATTCGCTCAAACTTTTTTCCTATTTCATTTATCGCGGGAGTAAGTCCCTCCTTGATGGCCAAAAAGGGATCTATGCCCTCTTCCAGAGCCCTCATGGCTGCCTTTTTCACCCTTTCCTCGTCGTAGTTTAAGACGCCTTCGCGCAACTCCTTAAGGATCTCCTCCTTCGACATATGCATCACGCCAGTTCCAGACCTAAATCGATAAGTTTAGACTTTGCCTCTTTATATAGGCTGAGGTTCTCCTCAGTTGGCTTCAAAGTTTTCACATCATAGCTCTGCTCGAAAGTCTTGCCCTTGGGCGACTTGTCGAAATCAAGGGTGTCCTTATAAGTTGCGACCAGCTGGGCCACGATCTCGTTTGCGTCCTCTCTCTTGAGCTTGATAGCGGCATGCGCCACCTCGGCAAACAGCCTAGCGTGCAAAGGATTGTGGTGATTCGGATACAGCGGCTGAGCCGGTCGCGGACCCAAAAGGTTTCTGCCTGAGACCACCGAACAAATCGCCATGGCCGCTGCCTCAAGATGCATCTGCATGCTCCCTGGCCTTCCCGCTGTGGTGACGCTGGTCGTTGTTATCAACTTGGAATTCCTCGCCACGGCTTGCCCCATGACGCTATTCATCCAGAGTGAGGCCGGGTTTGTCTGGGAACGGTACCTCATGTGCTGAGGACCTATATGGTTAACAACAGCGCCAAATACTAGAAAAGTTGCAATTTGTTCTGCGACCGCAACTATGGCCGCGGTATTGGCATCTCCCGCATAACCGCCGATCACGGGGGTTGTTCCCGCGTACAGGGGATAACCGTAATTCATGAAATGGGCTGTTTTCGAGAGCAAGACATCATCCAATTTTAACTCAGGTAAAAACATCACCGCCCTGAAAATGTCCTCGGGATTTTTCGGCATGAAACTGTCCGCTCCCAGCTCGTTAAGGCTGGAGACACCAGCCGCGACCCCCCAGACAATGGGCATGAAGGGCCTTCCCCCGAGAATCAAGGCCTGATTCATGAGCTCAGCATAGACCCTGGCGGCAATCACCTCAAAAGCTGAGTTCGCCCGGATGGTGTTTACTCCGCAGATGCTCTGGATGTGTCCACCATGAAAGAGCACATCAACGAGGGGTTCTTGGATGAAGGCCTGATTCAGCGGCACAAAAACATCCAGTGAAGTCTCTACTCCAAACGGTCCTGAAAATATGGTCGACTTTTTGCTATCCTCCACACCTCTTGCTTGGATCTTAATCCTGTCCTTGCCCTTACCGATCTCAAATTCTGACACGACATGCTTCAGGGCTTCTTTGACCTCGTGTTCTTCAAACGTTATCACTCGCTTGTTGCTGACGTTATAAACCCCGCACTTAAGCAACAGCTCAATTCCTGCCCTCCAGACATCGTCCGCCATGGTGTTGTCACTCGAGACGTAAACGCTGGGATCATATTTTATTTCGTACTCCTTCGCCAGCTCCATCGCCGTCATCGAAATCCTCATGTCAAAGTCGCTTTCCTTCATCATCGGGCCTGTCTCTGCCCTCCTTGCTACCTCCCAAAAGCTTATCATACCAATGGTCACCCCATCAATCTTTTTTTAGTCCTTTAAAAACCCACTGCTTTTTTGGTTTTCAAAATTTTTGGGAGAAAGACATAAATAAGAGGTTATTTTGTATGATATGGGGTGATTGAATAAAAATAGCAGTCTTGGGTTCGGGAAGCGGGGGCTTCATGTGCGCGGCCGACCTTTCCCTGAGAGGCCATGAAGTCCGATTTTACTCCAGAACGGGGGAAAGATTTAAACCGGTGATTGAAAAGGGAGGCATCAGGCTAATAGGCAAGAAGGAAGAGCTGCCGGGAGAATTCGCGAAAATTTCGTTGATAACCACGAACATAAAAGAGGCTGTTTCCGGGGCGGATTTGATTCTGAACCCCTTGCCATTCTTCGGTGTGCAAAATTACGCAAAAATTGTGGCTCCACACTTAGAAGACGGACAAACTCTCGTCTACCTAGGCAAGGGCGGGGGTGCCATTGAGTACTTCAGAGTGCTCAAGGAACTGGGAGTAAAAAAGGAAGTGTATCTGGGCGACACAAACACGCTGCCTTACGGAGCCTCATACATGGGGGACAACGTGGTAAGGCTTGAATCCAGGACCTGGGAACTCATCACCACGGGCTTCCCGGGAAAAAACACCGATAAGGTCATTCAAATGATGAAAAAAGCATTTCCAATGTATTCAATCAGAAAAGCCCAGAGCCCGCTGGAAACTGTTCTTGTGGACTACAATGCCATCACTCACATTCCACCGATGCTCTGTAATTTGGGAAGAATAGAATCGGGTGACAAGACCTTCCACCTGTTCGGCAAAGATGCACTAACCCCGGCGGTGGTCAGGTTAATGGAAAAGGTGGACCGGGAGAGGATGGCTCTTTCCAAGGCGCTGGGAATAAGGGCCTACACTCTGGAGGAAGAGATTCTCCACGTCAAATGGAACCCCCATGGAGAGGACTACGTTCTCCCGCTCTATGAAGCGATCCACACACCATTCCTGGAGATGTGCGAGGGTCCGTTCAAAATTGAAACGAGGCACCTGCTGGAAGACGTTCCATATGGGCTGGTAACTTTCTCCTCTTTGGGTGACATGCTTAACGTGCCGACACCGGTGATAGACGCAGAGATCACCTTGGCGGAAGCACTTTTGGACCGGGACTTCAGGGGCACCGGCAGAACTGTGGAAAGAATGGGAATCAACCCTGCCTGGGATCTACAAACGCTGAACAGATACCTCCAAGAAGGCGAGGTGTAATCAGCTTAAGATTTCTGCCTCGGCCCACCTTGAAGCCTCTCTCCCAATGTCACCTCTTGGCCCTTTTCCAGCTCTTTCCATATTCCATTTTAGGTTAGGCTCTCCAAGCAGGAAAAACTAGTCTGCCATCTTTTCCGAAGTCTGTTTTTTTAATTTGGATCGAAATTCTTTTCAACAATTGCCGACAGTCTGCTCAAAAACGTGCCCTAACAAAAATTTCAGTCTTCGTAATAATCTAGCGAGATGGCCTTAGTTGGACAAATGGTCACGCAAAGGCCACAGCCGAAGCATTTCGAAGGGTCTACCCGGGCGATGTCTTCAACGCTAATGGCGCCGTAAATGCAGGCCCGTTGACAAAGCCCGCAAGCGTTGCACTTGACGGCGTCAATAGCTGGCACCTTCGGCGTCGTGATCAACTGTTTTCCTTTAATTTCCCTCTCCTTTATTTTGCGGCTGGTGAGGCCGATGATCTCGTCCAAAGAGGAGTACCCTTTTTCCACCAAGAATTTTTTAATCCCATCCAAAATCTGTGGAATGATGCTCGGCCCCTTCACGTGGACGGCTGTTGCCAGCCCCACGCACCTTGCCCCAGCCATAAAGTATTCTATCGCGTCCTTCCACTTGCTTATGCCCCCGACGCCTATCACCGGGATGTTGACATTTTCCGCTATGTCGAGCACCATCTTCAGAACCAGCGGTTTTATGGCCGACCCAGTCAATCCACCGCTTCCCTTGGGGCCACCCAGCAGCGGTTGCCCGGTTTCTATATTTATTTGGAGAACCGGGCCCAGGGCATCCGCGGCGGCGATGGCATCCGCTCCGGCTGCTTCGGCGGCCTTCGCCCACTTCACGGCATCTATGTAAAATATGGCGCTGAACTTCGGGATCACCGGTATGCTCACCACTTTTTTTATCTCCGCCAAGGTTTTGGCCAAGGGCTCCGGGTTATGGACTTCAGGCGGCCCCATTGAACCGGGAAACATTGCGTTGTATATTTCAGCTAGGTGGGGGCAAGCCGTCGCATACTCGATCATGTCCGCGCCGGCTTCCTCCGCCTTTCTGGCCAGCTCCAAACTCTCCTCAAGAAATCTCCCCGCTATGCTTGCGATTACCTTGGCCTCTCCTTCCTTGGCCACCCTTATTTCTTCTTTAAACCATTGCTCCGCCGAAATGTCGCTACCCGAAACACAGTTGATAAAGCCGCCCTCGATGGCCGCATAGCACGGCCTCACGTGGGGAACCGGCTGGGCAACGATGGTTTTCGTTACTATTGCGGCTGGGCCGTACTTCGAAATCTCCTTGATAACGGCGCCCCTTCTCGAGAACTCGGAAGCGGATACAATTATGGGGTTCTTTAACTCAACTCCGGCCAGCTTCAGGGAAAGATCGATCTCCATTCTCTCCATTTCCTCCTGTTTCACCAGACCATATGGCTACAACCAATTATGGATTGAAGCCAGAGCGATAAAAAGATTGGTTTCCGTCTTTATTTCTGCCTCCCAGCTAGTGTCACCTGGCTGATAAAAATCCACCACGGTAAAAAGAATTCCCCTACCTTCTCGCAAGGAAAAATCGCATAGCAAATGCGAAATTTGTTCCGCTGCAGAAGATTTTTAAAGACAATTTTAATATGTAGAATGGAGGTTGAAAAGTGAAAAAGGCAGAACTCGCTAAGGAACTGGGTGTTTGGGACGCTTTCCTACTGTCCGTCGGCGGCATGATCGGTGGCGCAATTTTCGTCCTTGGGGCTCAGACCGCAATGATTGCAGGACCTTCAGCAATTCTTGCTTGGGCTCTCGCTGGTCTGCTGATGTTCTTCATCGCCCTGGTTCTGGTCGAGCAAGCCACAGCGTTTCCTCGGGCTGGCGCGATACCAGCATATGCCATGGAAACTTTTGGAAAGAGCTTTGCGGTGAGGTCCTTCGCCAGCTTCATTGGCGGTTGGGGTTCTCTGATCGGCCAGTGGTTCGGTGTTCCTTTCTGCGCAATGTACGTTGGAGGATACGTAGTCTCTATAGTCCCGGCTCTGGCAGGCTATGAAACCGTCATCACCTTGCTAGTGCTGACATTCGCCTTCCTGCTAAACCTGTCAGGCATATCGATCACTGGAAAAGCAAACGCCGTGCTTACAGTGTTGCTGATAATTCTGATGCTTGCCTTCTTCTTCAGAGGGGTCCCAGCAGTTAACCTAAGTAACTATTCACCGTTCTTCGCCACAGGTGGTCTAACATTCCTGCAGGCAATTCCAATAGCTGCCCTAGGATATGGAGCTTGGTTATCCATACTGGCGGCGGCGGAAGAGGTCAAGGAACCGCAAAAGACCCTGCCAAAAGCGATAGGGCTCTCAATACTGGTAACAACGGTTCTTTACCTCTTGATACTGTTCCCGCTGTATGGAACGGTAAACTGGCAAGAGTTCACTCCGAACAACCCGTTCGCATTTTGGGCACCGCTCTCTTATGCCGCAGTGAAATTTGCTCCGGGTGAATCCTGGGTGCAGCTTGTGATTTCACTAGCAGCCATCCTTGCTCTGATAACCACAACGATTGCGCTGATGGTGCTGGCCAGCAGGGTGATCTACGGAATGGGCAAAATCGGAATCTTCCCGTCCCAATGTGGTTACGTCTGGCCAAGGACAAAGGTCCCCGCCGTCTCGCTGATCGTTGTCTACGTCGTGTCAATGATTCTGGGGGCAAATCCAAACTGGGTGAACGCAATAATCATCATAGGATCAGTCATGTATGCTATCGGATTCCTAATTGGAATACTTTCGCACATCGGGCTCAGAATAAACAGGAAGGATTTAAAGCCACCATTCCGCGTTCCCGGAGGAATAGCCTTCTCAGTGATCGCCTTTATAGCACTGGCACTGCTTCTCGTAAACGTCTCAACGCTTGAAATCTGGTATTCGCTGCTCGCTGTGGTAGTGGGCGTGGTGTACTTCATCGTGAGATACGCCTCCAAGACGGGAGTTTTCGCCAAGCACCCCAGTTAATTCCCAAAAAACTCCTCTTTTTTATTTTTACGCGCAGATTCAGTGTGGAAGCTAAAAATTACGATCACCATTTTAAAAAATAAAAGGACCGCTACTCGCTGCCCAGAGCGAGAAGGAAAGAGCTACAAAATTTAACTATTTTAGAGAGTTGAAGCCGAGCTCAAAGGCCCGCATGTTCATTTCAACCGTCTTGCGGGGGACATTCTCCATTATGATCTGCTTGAGCGTCTCAGTTGAAATCGGCAACTTTCCAGTAGCTGCTAGGGCCCCCAGCATGACAACGTTGAGAGTTCTGACATCACCCGCCTGCTGAGCCAGCGAAGTTCCGTCTATCGCGATCATCCTGCCACCCAGTTGCTCCACAGCTTCTTTTATGGATTGCAGGCTCGGATAATTCGCGCGCCCGATGTTGACATCCACCGGCAGCCACTCGTGGGTATTTGTCAAGAGCAAACCTCCCTTCCTCAGGAAACTGACGACATTCCTCAGCCCTTCCAATGGTTCCATCGCCAGGACGATGTCGGCGCCGCCCCTCGGGATCAGCGGTGCATTGACCCCTTTGCCTATCCGGACATGACTGGCAACGGCGCCGCCCCTCATCGCCGCACCGAAGGTTTCACCCACGCGGGCCCTGAGACCCTCCCGTATGGCCGCCATCGCCACCATGTGTGATGCGAGGATGCTGCCCTGACCACCAACCCCCGCTATAATCAAGTTCAGCTCAGTCATTCACTCACCCACCTTGATTGCACCGACGGGACAGACCTGAGCGCAAATCCCGCAGCCGACACAGATTATGGGATCAATGCCCGCCTTGTTCTCCTCGGTGTTAAAAGTAATGGCGGGACAGCCCAGGGAAACACAGAGCCTGCAGCCGGTGCAGGTGTCCTTTTCCAGGAACATTTTCTTCCTGGTATACTGCTTGAGTCGCATGGCCTGCAGGGTGCAGACTCTCCTGGAAACAACGATCGCGAACTTGTCGCTTTTCAGGGCTTCCTCTATCGCCTCCTGTGTGGCCCTGACATCAAAGGAATCGGAAACCCTGATGAACTCGACCCCCAGCGCCCTGGCCACGTCCTCAATGCAGAGGGTCTTTGTCTTCTCCCCCATGGCGGTTACTCCTGTGACTGGGTCGGGCTGGTGGCCGGTCATCGCCGTCCACGAGTTATCCAAAACCAGAAACACGCCCTTGGCTTTGTTGACAACCGCGTTGGCGACAGCCGGCATACAGGCGTGGAAAAAGGTGGAATCTCCCGCCACAGCGACCAGCGGCCCGTCGCCGTAACCGGCCCGAAACTCCCCCTGCATCAGACCAATTCCTCCGCCCATGATGTAGTTGGTGTCGAGGGTCTCATACGGGGCCTCGATTTTGTAGTGGACGGACTCCGTGGAGAAGCTGGGCTTGTACTCCTTGCCCGCGATACCATAACCTCCCTGCTCGTAACAGCCGATGTCGCCATTTACTATCGGAACTTTACCACCAAATTTAGAAAGAGCCCGCTTCAGGGCCCAGTAGGTGCCCAGGTGGGGGCAACCGGCACAAAGGGTTGACGACCTCGGCACAACCAACTTTTTGACTTCCTCCCTAACCTTTTCCAGCTGGGGATCGGAGGGCAGCTCCTTGCCCGTGAGTTTGGAAATGGCTTTCGCCACGATATCTATGTTTATTTCTCCCACCGGTGGCATGTCGCCGTTAAACCTGCCCATTATTTTAACCGCGGGGTTGGCGTCCTTAGCCAGCGCCTTCACCAACAGCTCAACCAGCGGCTCCCCCTCCTCGACGACGAGCACGTTGGTGACCGATTTCAGCAATTTCTCCACAAGTTTTTCGGGAAGTGGTGTCGGTGTGCCTATCTTTAGAAAAGCCACCCTTCCCTCCAGACCCAGCAACTTTATCGCATCGAGGGCATAGCTGGCACCGATCCCGGAAGCTATCACGCCCACAGATTGTCCCTCGTGCAGATCAAGTCTGTTCCAGGGAAGCCCCTCAACTATCTTCTTTATCTTGGGCATCTGACCGTGAAGCCAGCGGTGTTTTTCCACCGCGCTGGGTGGGCCGTAGACATCCCAGCGCCACGGCATCTTCCAGTGCTTATCAAAGACAGGTTTGCGATCCCGCTTTTCAATCTTCCCCAGCTCAACATCTCCCGAGGCGTGAGATATCCGGGTGACCGACCGGAGAAAAACAGGCAATTCTATCTGCTCGGAAAGCTCAAAGGCGTAACGCGCCATGTCCTTGGCCTCCTGAGCATCGGAGGGCTCAAGGCAAGGTATCTCAGCATAGTGTGCTGCAAAGCGTGTGTCCTGCTCGTTTGAGGAATAATGGGCATCAGGGTCGTCCGCGACCGCGATGAGAAAACCACCCCTCACACCACCGTAGACCAATGTCATGAACATATCCATGACCCAGTTCAATCCCGCGTTTTTCATGGAAGTTATGGAGCGAACACCGGTGATGGCCGCCCCGGCCGCCACCTCAAAAGCCACCTTCTCGTTCACGGACCACTCGGCGTAGAACCCCAGCTTGGGCGCGGCTGCTGCCAGCGTCTCCAGAATCTCCGAAGCCGGTGTACCGGGATAAGAAGCCGCCACCCTAACCCCGGCCTCTATCGCGCCACGGGCAATGGCCTCATTTCCCATGAGGAGCACGCGCTTTCCCGGCGAGTCCTCAACTATTATCTCCGAAGTTGAAGACATTTAAACAACCTTTTCTTCTTACTCCTTTGATCTTAAAAAACCTGATGATTATCGATTCTGTACCTCATAACTGATCTCTGGAACTATTTGAAACAACAAACTATTGTGGTTGAATCCCCGGTTGAAAAATTCCATCCCCTGCCATCTCGGGACTAGAAGGCCTAAACGTAAAACACAAATAGGACAATGGAAACGGATATTGGGTGTGAAATGATGAAAACACTTCACCTGGCAAGCATTCACCGCTCGCTGGGGGCGCAGTTTATCGAATTTGCCGGGTGGGAGATGCCGCTGAGCTACTCCAGCTTGGCAGAGGAACATCTGGCCGTGCGGCAGGCGGTGGGGCTTTTTGACGTCAGTCACATGGGTGAATTTCGCGTGAGCGGGCGGGAAGCTTTGAATTTTCTGCAGAGTGTGACCACCAACGATGTCTCCAAGCTCGAGGTACTGGGGAGCCAGTATTCAGCGGTGACGAATGAACGCGGGGGAACAAAGGATGACATCTTGATCTATCGCCTGGCGGAAGACGATTTCATAGTTGTCTGTAACGCCTCAAATGTGGAAAAGATTGGCAGCTGGTTCGCTGAAAAGAACAGGTACAACGCAAAAATTGAGAACATCACCATGACCACGACGCTTTTTGCCTTGCAGGGGCCAAAGGCGATTTCAACGCTACAGAGGTTAACGGATTTTGATCTTACCCAGATAAAGAGGTTCAAGGCCGCCTGGGTGGACGTTGCTGGCATCAAGGCGCTGGTGAGCCGGACGGGCTACACAGGAGAAGACGGCGTCGAACTCTTTCTTTTCGACGAACCAATTTCGGACCCAAGGAGAGCGGAGAAGCTATGGAAAGCCATCCTCGAGGCCGGCCGGGATTATGGAATCAAACCCTGCGGTCTCGGGGCGCGCGACACCCTGCGCCTGGAAGCTGGGCTGTGCCTTTACGGAAACGAGCTCACCGAGGAGATCTCCCCCCTGGAAGCCAGGATCGACTTCGCGGTCAAGCTGGACAAGGGGGACTTTATAGGTCGCGAGGCCCTGCTGGAGCAGAAAAAGACCGGGCTGAAGAAAATCAGAATCGGCCTGCGGATGCTCGAACCCGGAATACCAAGGCAGGGGTATGAAATATTGAAGGACGGGGAAAAGATCGGCTGGGTTTCCTCTGGTACCTTCTCGCCGCTTCTGAAGGTGGGCATCGCGATGGGTTATGCTCCCCCTGAGATCAAGACCGGTGAAATTGTTTCAATCAAGATCCACGGAAGGGAACGAGGGGCCATGGTGGTGGGATGGCCTTTTTATAACCCCGACCAGTATGGGTTTAAGAGGAAATGATATGGTAAAGGTATGGCAACACCTGGCCAAGGATGTGGTGACGCCAGATTATTGCATTGGCTGCGGCAGCTGTGTGGCGACTTGTCCGGTGCAGGCGCTGGAAAGGGTCAACGAAAAACCGGCTCTCAAGGGCGTCTGCATCAACTGCGGCATCTGCTATGGCACCTGTCCCGAGGTGGTCGACCCAAACAGCCTTCAGATGCTTGTCTTCGGTGCTCCACCGAATGATGAGGTCCTCGGCACCTACCGACATGCCCTCTCGGTGGAAGCAACCGACTCCGGTATCAAGATTAGATCGCAAGACGGGGGAGCGGTGTCTGCCATTCTCATCTCGCTTCTCGAGGCCGGATACATCGACGCGGCAATCGTCACCGGGACAAGGGACCTGCCCTGGTATCCTGTAGCCAAGGTGGCCACCACGCCAAAGGAGGTGCTCGAGTGCGCGGGGACCAAGTACTCGCGGGGGCCAACATCACTGGGGCTGCGCGAAGCGGTGAACATGTATTACAAGAAAAAGGTCGCGATCGTCGGGACGCCCTGCCAGATAATTGCCTCGAGGAGAATGGGCCTCTCAACGCCACGAAATGCACACCTCTCCGACGCGATAAAGCTTCGCATCGGGCTCTTCTGCAGCGGGGTTTTCAAGTATGAGGACTTTTTCAAAAACTTCATCGAAAAAAATCTCCAGGTTCCCCTCGCCTCGGTGGACAAGTTTGACCTGAAGGGGGAGAAGTTCATCATTTACCTGAAACACGGCCCATCAAAGGAACTGCCCCTAAGCGAGATAAGGCCGTATATTGACCTGCCCTGCCGGATCTGCACGAACTTCTCCGCTGAGATGGCCGACATCTCCATCGGCTATGCAGGGTCTCCCGCGGGCCGCTCCACGGTGCTGATCAGGACTGAACTCGGTGAGGAGGCCTTCGCCGTGGCGGGTGGCCGTGGCCGGCTTTCGGTGGTGGACCTTGCAAGCGTGCGGCCTGGGCTGGAGGGAGTCAGGCAGGAGGCGCTCAAAAAGAAAGCCCTAGCGGCACAGGCCATTGAGGCCCTGCGCAACGAGAAGAAGGTGCTGCCCGTCTGGATGCAGGAGCACGCGGTTGAAGTTTCGGGAGAACCCGTTGAATCCGACAAGGGAATTTGCCAGATTTAAACCGCGTAACTGACTTAATCCACATGCCGTGGGGTTTTTATAGTAGTTCAAATAATTTTGAAATACCACTTCGGCATGTAAAGAGATGATTCGGCATGAAGAGACCTTTGAACACGTGGGCAAGAATCGCCTTATGAGAGGTATTTCGCGGTGTTTTTTATGATCGAGATGAGAACTGCCGAAATAAACAGATCTCCTGTTGCTGGAGCGAAAATAGGGGACCAATATTTCCCTGAAACCCTAGCTACCATCGCAATAACCAAGAAAGGGCTGGTTGTTTGCAGAAACTTGGGCTCGCTAAATGGACGGAACGTCACGGCGGCCAAAGCAAAAGGGCTAACAAAACTCGAGGACGCCCTGGAAGCTAGGATAGAATCCTGCACATCAGAGGCCAGAGCACTCGGTGTTGCAGAGGGGATGGCTGGAAAAGAAGCCCTGATGAAACTTCAAGGGAGTAGATAGAAATGTCAAGCAGAAATACCGCCCTCGCTGTGTTGGCTTGGGTTCTCTTTTTCTTCGGTTTGTTTACAGTAGTGTATCCCAGAGTTGCCGGCACACCCTTGTTCCCGGTTTATAACTACGGAAACCTCAGTTCATATAATCCGGTCTTGATTCCTTTCGTGTACCTAGCAAATTACCTCACCAGAGCGTGGGGGGCTTTCCTGTTCGCCTTCATGCTCGGCGGCATCATCGAAGCATTCATCCCACGACAAAAGATGACAAACTACTTCTCAAGCAGGAGCGCAAAATCATACTTCTTGGCCGCACTTTTCGCTCCTGTCCTGACCGTTTGCTCGTGCGCCATGATCCCCATATTCGGCGGCATAATAGCAATAGGAGCAGGCATCGGACCGGCATTAACCTTCCTGCTGATGGCGCCCGCTGCAAATTTCCTCGCCATACTGTTCACATCAGAACTCATCTCGCCGTTGATGGCCGCGGCCCGTTTTGGCTTCTCTTTCGTGATAGCAATCCTGATCGGTTTCATCGTTGCAAAGACACCATGGGCGAGGGCCGTTGAAGAGAAGTTTGCCAAGATCTCGGCGGCAAAGGCGGCTGAAGTGGTCAAGATGGACTTCCGTGAAAAGTCTGTGAACTCTTTAAGAGATGCCTATGTACTGGTAAGGACGATTCTGCCGTATCTTCTCATAGGTGTTGCGGCGGTGAGTTTTATTGACGCGTACATGCCGAGGGACGTGGTGGGGGCCTATTTGACGGGGGCGCAAGGAGTTATCCTAGGCGCGGTAATCGGAGTTCCCCTTTACACGCCGACTCTCGTGGAGGTCTTTTTGACCAAGGCGCTCTTGAACGCAGGCATGGCACCCAGCGCTGCCCTCGCTTTTCTGTTGGGCGGTCCAATGATCTCCATACCCTCAATGATAGGTGTTTCGAGAATAATAGGGTGGAAAACAGTTCTAACCTATGCGCTGCTCGGTGTTCTCTGGGCCGCGGTCGCCGGTTTCATTTACATGACTTTCATCGGGGGGCTATAAAACGAAAAAGGAGGTGGAAGCGATGGTGAAGATAGAGGTGTTTGGAGTGGGGTGCCCGAAGTGCAAGAAAACTGAAGAAAACTGCAAACAGGCTGTCAAAGAGCTGGGCATCAAGGCAGAGGTGACCCACGTGTACGACCAGCTGGAGATGCTGAAAAGGGGCATCACCGACAACCCATCCGTGATGATAGACGGCAAGCTGGTAGTGAGCGGAAGGGTGCCGGAGGTCCAGGAGATTAAAAAGTGGCTGAGCGTTCGCAAGTGAAGGGGAAGAACTCTTGGAAAATCGCTGCGATCGATTTGTCCTACGGGGCACCGACCTAGTTCCCCTAAAACTGAAGAAAAGGGGGTCGAAATATGAGTGAAGAAAAAGGAGTGGAATGGAAAGCCGGAAAAAACACACATGAAAACATCGTTTATGCCTGCTTTGGCGGATTGTCAAACACGGGGATCACTGCGGCTATGGCGGCCATGGAAGTGGTGAAAGAACTGGGATTACAAAAGGTGGCGATTGGCTGCCTCGCTGGACTGCCAACAAAAGTAGATCCGGTTTATGGAAAAACTAGAGCTGCGGTAAAAGTTGTGACGGTGGATGGCTGTCCGTTTGAGTGCGGCAAAAAAATCGTGGAGGCTGCGGGATTCAAAATAGCGAAGAGCATCGTGCTCACGAGGGACGTCGGCATGAAGAAGAAGGCACTGCATGAAGACATCATCACCAACAACACAAAGCCCTTGATGGAGTACCTCTCAAAGGATGATATTGAAAAGGCCAAAGAGTTGATCATAAAAGCAATCCTGAGCCCTTAGCAAATTTCGATTTTATCTAAAATTAAAAGGGAAAACACGAACGACTTTAGAAACTTGTCGAAATATAGAGCAGACACCCATCTGAAACGAACTTAGCCAGCTCTTGCGGCCAAAAAAACGCGGTTGAATGATATGAAGACAGTTGAATCACTGATCTGTACAGCAGAGCCTCAATCTCTCCTAATTAATAAAAAATAAAATACGTTTTAATACCGATAAAGCTCAGATTTTTTTGTAGGGTAGCTTTAGCACTTCCTAAATTAAATTAGAACGGTGGTCGAATAATGAAGGTGCTGCTGATTTCGCCTCCGACGGAAAGCGCTGTGACTAAAGTCATGGAAACAACGGGGCCGCCGCTTGGCCTGGCCTATCTGGCTTCGATGATCAAAGAGGAACACGATGTGAAGATTGTCGATGCTATCGCAGAGGGCTACGCTGGAGATGACCTGGCTAAGATAATGAAGAGCTACGATCCCGACCTAGTTGGCATAACCGCCACAACCTCGATGATGCCCGACGCCTACGAAACTGCCAGAATCGCCAAGGAAATAAACGAAAATGTGAAAGTTGTTTTGGGTGGACCTCACGCGACTTTCCTTCCAGAAGTGACCCTACAAGAATGTCCCTACATAGACTTCATCGTGAGGGGGGAAGGCGAGTACACTTTTAAAGAACTGGTCGACGCTGTGGAAAGAAAAAGGGATCTGAAAAACATCACCGGATTGTCTTTCAGAAGCGATGGAAAAATAATCAACAACCCTCCCCGGGCTCTCGCGGAAAACATCGATGATATTCCCATGCCGGCCTATGATCTGCTGCCGATGAAAAAATACCGGGCTGGCAAGATTGAGTTCGCCACAGTCATCACGAGCCGGGGATGTCCCTTCAACTGCATCTTCTGCTCATCCTCCCTTCAGTTCGGGAAGAAATGGCGCGGGCACAGTGTGGAAAGAACCATCGAAGAGCTTTCCATTCTCAGGAACGAATACAACAAAAGGGAAATCGAATTTCTGGACGACACCTTCACCATGTTGAAGTCAAGGGCCATAGCAATCGCTAACGAGATAAGAAACGAGGGGCTGGATATCACCTGGACGGCTTCCTCAAGGGTGGACACCTTCTCCGCGGAGGTGGCTCAAGCAATGAAAAGAGCGGGGGCGCACACTGTGTACTTCGGCTTGGAATCCGGCTCCCAAAGGACTCTTGATTTCATTGGAAAGGGCATCACTCCCGAAAAATCAGAGTGCGCAGTGAAAAATGCCAAAGGGGTCGGGTTGCATGCCCTGGGCTCTTTCGTGATCGGCTTTCCAGAGGAAAGGCCAGAGGATGTTGCCAAAACAATAAAGTTCTCCCAAAAAGTTGGTGTCGACCTCGCCCAGTTCACCATCGCCACCCCCTACCCGGGGACGAGGCTGTGGACGTACGCCCTGAAAGAAAAATTACTGCTCACGATGAACTGGAGAAAATTCACCACTTTAGACCCGGTGATGAAATTGAAATATCTCTCTCCGTCACAACTGTCCAAAGCTCTGAGGACGGCATATCTGCGATTTTACCTCCGGCCAAAGATGCTGCTTTTGGATTTAATAAGAGACAAGGGATTCATTTTCAAAAAAGCAATGCGCTTTTTAGCCAACGAGTTAGTTCAGCGATTGAAGTAATCAACAAAAGGCTCCTCAACATCACGTTGTCCCGAACAATGCCTGAAGAGCCGTGGAAAAAGTGTCTGAAGTACCGACAAAAAGGTGATGGCTGCAGCCCTCATGGCGAGAAAATCGAGGCCCATATTGATTGTGGGATGAGGTTACAACTGCAATTAAATACGACAAAAAACGGATCAATTTTAGGTGAAAACTCCCAACTTATTCTTGATGACCTCTCGCAATGTCTCTTCCGTTGGTAGTTCCTTTTCGGCGAGCACTTTTCCATCAACCAAAATGGCCGGTATGAAAAGTGTCTTTCTAGCAGCAATAAATCCTGCTGTCGGCCCCACGGGATAAGGCTGTCCGCGATAATAAATATCCACCTCGATTCTTTCACCGAATTCAGCAACCACCTTTTTCACCGTATCAATGAGCTTTTTGCACTGTGAGGTGGGCGGCCAAGCAACAAACACTTCTATTCTCACGTCAGCCATGGGGACACCGAATCCATTTTAGATTAAAGTATTTATCCCGCAAAAGTTCCTGCGCGATAACTTTTTCTTTATCTGAAAGTTTTCCGGGAAAAGCGGTGGTATTAAGGGCCGTGACAAGTTCTTCACAGATAGCCGCAGCCAATTCATCGATTTCCAAAGACCTGCCCAGTTCCCTCTCCAACGTTGTCACTGGTATCTTGTTCACCGGTATGACCCTCTGGAGCAGGTCTAAATTCGTGTTAACGGCGACGACACCATGGTGAAGCAAACAGCCCCAGAGTACAAACTGCGCGCTGCCGGCGATTTTTTTGCCCCCGACGCAAATGGCACCGCTGTCCGTCACCCTTACATTTAAATTCACCTTAGATATCGCTTTAGCCACCAAGGAATCGATGAAGAGACCTGCCTGATGAGCATCTTCCCCCAAGACCCCTTGCAGGGGGGCAATCAAGGAATAATTAAGATTGCCCTCATCCTGATAGATAGCGCCTCCTCCTGACTGACGACGGTAGATGGGTATTTCCAACTCATCGCAAAGCTTGAAATCGACTTTATCCCGCTCTATGTCGAAACCAACTATCAGGCTCCTTTTTCCCCGCCAGAAACAGATGGTGTCCGGTGACTCATTTTCCAACCTGCACCTCAAGATCGCCTCTTCAGTGGCCAGCGCCTCCGCAGCATTTACCGGCTGAAGCCACAAAACTCTCAAGCAATCACCCGGGTGAACTCCAGCAATTTTTGTTCGTCAGGTGTTTGCAGGGCTCTTTCAAGGATGGCATCTTTCACCCACAGTAGAAATTAATGCAGGTATTTAAATGAGATTTGAAATAGTTCTGCTGGTAAAAAATGAAAAAAGTGGAAGTGTTCGGGCACGGATGCTCAAAATGCGAGTTCATTGCAAAAAGGATCATGGATGTTTTGGAAGAACTTAACATCGAAGGCAAGGTTGAGAAAATAACCGAAGATTCAAAAATAATCGAACGGGGAATAATTCTAACGCCGGCTGTGGTAGTTGACGGCGTGTTGAAGTGCGAAGGAAGAATACCGACTAGGGATGAAATAAAAAATTGGCTAAGGTAAACCGGCAGCGGTTCCACGACAAAAGGCGTTTAATTTTGAATAACAAAGCGTTTTGGCGAATTCAATTACGACGAAAACATTGCATCTAATACGATGAATTAAATCCAAGTTGTGAAAGGACACGATTGTTGCAGACCGTGATTAAAGGAATAACTGCTTTGCTTCGGAAGCCAGTCTTCTAATTTTTTCCTCCTTCAGCTGCGTTTTCCTCCTGAGCTGATTTAAGTCGCAAGAGAGAAGCTCTCTTGCCAAGATCACATTGGCCCTGAACAATTTTTCAAAAGTTTCTCTGTCACAAGAACGTAAAATCGTCACCGGATACAAGCCTTTGCTCTCAATCACCTTTTCTAAACTCATGCCCAAAGGGCAGACACCGCCGCCACAGCGCCAACAAAGTAACCTCATTCCTTTACCATTCGCGTATTTTATCGCCTCCGTAGAAACACGGGTGTTTGACACTAACCAGACCTCATCAAAGCGGGCTCCCTTCCCTTTGGCGCCACCTTCGTTAATATCCAAAAAACGGGCATAAGTGTAAAGGACGTCCTTAACGTCAACCACGCCTCCGGGTGAGTTATGAAACTTGCACTCCACCATGCATCTTATTTTTCTACCTGCCACTTTCTCAGCGATTATGTCAATCTCGTGATTCAGCAATTCCCCCTCAACCATTGTTCTCAACTTTGTCCAGTAACCGTAGTACTCAAGGATTCTGGCTACAAAATTTTCAAAGGGATATCCGGTCGGCCCTAGCCTTATTATAGCTCCCTTCAAATCATAGCGCATGGCCGCCCGAAGTTGCTCCCTCCGCAGAACGGTCTTTACGCGGTTCAAAATTTCCTTGGTTGATATCCCGTCGTACAACGTTTTTGTAACCTGATCAAGAACCCTCTTCGCATCTGCTTCGCTGAGTCCGGACCTTCTCAAAGTGTGCAATATCTTTTCCGGCCTGAAATTCTCGATGCTACCATCGGCCTTGATTACCCGCATCACCAAAAGCTCGCCATTATAATAAAGAAGTAATTAAAGAAATAGGCTTCTGTTCTTCAGCAATTGGGCTTAAACTAAATCGTTCCGTTAAAAACTAGACCTTGGCCCTGTATTTTATCAACTCAGCCATTATGCTCACGGCTATTTCCTCGGGTGTTTTTGCGCCGATGTTGAGACCTATTGGTCCCTTGATCCTCTCGATCTTTTCGGCAGCCACGCCTTCTTCCTTGAGCCGCTGCTTGAGCTTGGCAATCTTTCCCGGGCTCCCCAGAATCCCCAGGAAAGCCACGTCCTCGTTGACAAACCTCCTCAAAGCGGCTAAATCAAACATGGGCTCGCCATAGACAATCAAGACACAGGTGCTCTTGTCCACTTCAACCTCTTTTAACGCGGCTTCGAAGTCCTCGCGGCAGATGATCCTGGCCTTGGGAAACCTTTCTCTCGTGGCGGTATCAAAGTTATTGTCAACAACGGTGATCTCAAAACCCAAGAGTTCACCAATTTTGTAGGTCGGCAGCGCAATGTGTCCGGAACCAACCAGCACCATTTTCGGCTTTGGTTCGACCACATCCACAAATACCGTCATAACACCTCCACACCAGAGCCCCGTCTTTATCCCTTCTTTGTCCTCTTCCTCGCGGAGGGAAAACTTCAAGCTCCTTGATCTGCCCTCCTGTATCGATTTCATCGCCTCCTGCTTTAATATCCTTTCAAAAGCGCCGCCGCCGATGGTGCCGAATGATGTTCCGTCTTCACGGACCAGTATTTTCGTCCCCTCTCCACGAGGTCCGGAACCAACTTTTTCCACAACGGTGCAAATTGCTATCTTTTGGCCACTTTTTAGCGACTTGACGGCCTCTTCGAAAATTTCCACGCCCATAATTTTCAGTATTTTATCCGTTCTGGATTGTCTTAATACTTGCGCCCCAAAATTCACACACATTTGCTCAATCACTAGGAGTAACATTTATATATGTATCATAGTTATATGTATCTCAGATATCTATGTGCGGGCGTGGAAATAGGATTTGTCACTATCCTGGGGTGGGGATGATTCAATTGCTAATCTTGCGTGTTTTATACGAAAGGCCGTCGCATGGCTACCAGTTAATGGAGGAGCTGAAGAGGATAACCTCGGAGAACTACATCCCCGAGCCGGGAGCGATGTACACGCTGCTGAGAAGAATGGAGGAAAGAGGGCTACTTGTCTCAAAATGGGAGAAGATGGACTCAAAAACAGACCGAAGAGTTTACACTCTCACTGAAGATGGAGTCAGAGTCCTCAGAGAAGGGCTCGAGATGATAAAAAAGAAAAAGCAGTTAATGGACGAGCTGATCAAATTTTACGAGGCGAATTTTAGAGAAACAAAAAAGGGAGGTGGCAAGTAGATGTGTAATGAATGTTGGTGCGGTCCCAGAGGTTTTCAACACGGGGGGCACTACCGACCGCTAATGGACTTTCCGCCATTGATGTCGGTCGAGGAAGAAGTTAAAATGCTGGAGGAACTCAAAGAAGTGCTCGAAGATCGCTTGGACAGGATTAACAAGCGGCTGGAAGCGCTGAAACGTTAAAATGACAGTAAAGAAGGGGTTATTCTTTGAAATTGGAGAAGTGGAATTTAAGTGAAATGGTGGAATTCTCAAAAAGCCAGAGGGCAAAGAAGGACATCTGCAAGACAAAAATGTTTAACGTTGTTCTAGTTTGCCTTGAAGCCGGTCAGGAGATCCCTTCTCGCCCCGAGCCTTACGATGTCTGCTTTTACATTATCGATGGCTCCGGCATCTTTACCGTGGGCGGGGAAAAATTGGACCTGAAGCAGGGAGAAATGATTTTCGCCCCGGCAAATGTGGCCCGGGGTATAAAAGCCGAGGAGAGGCTCGCGCTGTTGGGCATACAGGAAGCGCATTAGGGTGTGCGAAATGGATCTGGCGGTAGAGGTTCGGGGACTGACGAAACGCTATGGCGACATCACGGCAGTGGACCGCGTCTCCTTCGAAACCAAACGTGGTGAAATTTTCGGCTTTTTGGGGCCAAACGGGGCTGGAAAAACAACAACCATCAGAATGTTAACGGGATTAATAAAGCCCGACGATGGTAAAGCCTTTGTAGCTGGTTACGACGTTTTGAAAAACCCTGTGGAGGTAAAGCAACGTATTGGGGTTGTTCCAGAAGTTTCAAACGCCTACGTGGACCTTACCGCTTGGGAAAATCTAGCCCTGATAGGCAAGCTTTACGGGGTGCCATCGCAGAAACTCAGGGAAAACGCCACAAGCCTTCTGAAGGAGTTCGGATTACACCAGGTTAAGGATAAACTGGTCAGAGCTTTCTCCAAAGGAATGAAACAAAGGCTCCTATTATGCATGGCTTTGGTTAACGACCCAGAAGTGCTTTTCCTAGATGAGCCTACATCGGGGCTTGATGTTGAAAGTGCAAGACTTCTGCGGGAAAAAATAACTCGTTACAATAAAGAAGGGAAAACTGTTTTTCTATCAACTCATAACATGGAAGAGGCAAACCAGCTTTGCCACAGAATAGCCATAATAAACCATGGACAAATAGCAGCTGTAGACACTCCCGAAAACCTCAGAGCTCAAAGCATGGAGCTCCAGTATATTGAAGTGGCCTTCAACAAAATCGTTAACACGCAGGAATTTTCAGAAAACCCAAGCATTGCCAAAACCGTGCCCGCCGGCAATAAAGTGCGCATTTACACGGCTGACCCAGCCACAGTAATAGCTTTTCTGGCGGAGTATGCCAAAAAGAATGATCTACGCATTTTAAGCTTAAACACCATGATGCCATCCTTAGAAGACGTGTTCTTAAAACTCATAAGGGGGAAGGAGGCAATCGTCCAATGAGCAATCTCACAGAACAGTTTAAGCGTTCCTTCGCCATAGCTGAAAAAAATATTAAAATTTACTACTCAAAGGGGCCCGTCATACTTTTCGGGCTCGTTTTTCCATTGTTCTTGGCTTTAGCCTACGTTGTAGGGCGGAACGTATCGCTTAAAGAGGTCTTACCAGGACTGATCAGCATGACTGTGTTCTTTACAGCCACATCTGTTGGACCTTCAATTGTACCTTGGGAAACCCGCTCCAAAACCCTTGAGAGGCTTCTGTGCTGCCCAGTTGCCCTATGGACAATCATGGTTGGGGATATACTCTCATCCTTCCTATTCGGCCTTGTTATATCGGTTATCCCGCTAGCCCTAACATTGGTCTTGGGCATTCAGCCACTAAACTTCATCATGCTCCTTCTCGGCTTGACAATTGCAAATCTGTGCTTTGCAGCGTTGAGCGTGTTGCTTTCTGCTTACCCGCCAACAGATATACCAGCCACATCAATGATGCTCTCATCACTTGTCAAGTTTCCATTAGTCTTCATAAGCGGAGTCTTTATACCGGTAGAACAGCTTCCTCAATGGGGAACAGCCATAGCTTCAATTTCTCCGCCAACATACTTCACAGACATGGTTAGGCGGCTTTTCATAGATGCGGGCTTTTACCCACTGACATTAGACTTCTTGGCACTCATAGCCTTCACAGCAGCATTTGCATTTGCCGCAATAAAGCTGCACGAAAAAACTCTTGCAAAACGGTTAAGTTAAAGCCATGATTAAATGAAGTTTCATTAATTATCATCAGCGGGAGATAAACAATTTTTCCTCAAATATTCGAAACTAACCTAAGAGATGAAGCTTTTATAGCTCCTCTTGTTGATTTAAACTCCTGCCTCCAGTGTCGAAAAGCCTGAAGCTTCGCCGGCACCAAGCGCGACCCCAACACCAAGCTCATGGCTGGAAAATCACTTTCATTTTTCCTTTCAAACCTATCTCGCCGTTTAATGTTACCATTTTAGGTATATCCGCTCTTCGCAGCTCTCTTTGAACGGCCTTATCCAGCCATAGTTTCTTTCAAAGGCCAGTTTCGGGTTCATCTTCCTCAACACGTATTTGCACACGGGTTCTGAAACTTTTCTGCAGGCTTCCTTCGTGTCGACTTTTAGGAGGACGGAGAGCCGAAGTACTGGACATGGGTTTTTGCATCGTGTAATGAGTTCGTTATCAGTAAGCCGCACAACTTCAATATCCTTTCTGTTCACTCTAAGAAAGTCCAGATAAAAGAGCTTGAGCACATCCGACATCGAATTTGCAATTTTAGGCTTGATCATCCATAAAAAAGCGTAAAGATAAAAGACGCTCTCTGCCATGGCTAGAACAATCTCCTTTATGAAGGCCAGGTTGCCGCGCATTCCTCGGCCCCGACAAACTTTTGCACTATATCTTGCCTCCCGCCTTTATATGCTCTCAGGCTTATCATAGTTCTGCGGAACTAAAAAGCCGATTGAAATCAAAAACCTTGAGCCTAGCGACCACGACCTGATCAAAAAATCACGAATACGAAACGCGGCATTTATGGTTTCTGCTGCAAAGGTTGCTTTTTTGTAATATATTGTTGAATATTGGAGTATCTTGTCCTTAGGAACTCCCGCACATATGTGATCTTAGACTTTGTGGAGACCTTGTTGAGTAATTAATAACAATATTTAAATATTATTATAAACTCACGTTTATCATGCGCTCGGCAATAAAAAATTTGATGCTTAAGGCTAAAGTGTTCAAGGCCCTCTCCGACCCGGTAAGGCTTAAAATTCTAACACACCTACGCAATGGTGAAAAATGCGTCTGCGAGATCGTTCCCTATATTGGGATACCACAACCACTGGTTTCTAGACACCTGGCAATACTAAAAAGATGTGGACTTGTGAAGAATAGAAAAATGGGGAATAGAAGACTCTATTTTGTAACAGATCCCGCAATATTCAAAATAATCGACGCTGTAAATGATGATCTGTTGAGTGCGCTGTTAAAACATGCTGTTGAACAAATAGTTTAGGAAATTTAGCATCATAACTGGAAAGGAGGGAAAAAATGGATAAAATAGTAGTGGTGAACTACGACAAATGTATTGGATGCAGAACTTGTGAAACTGTTTGTTCCCTTGTTCACGAGAAGAGGATTAATCCCTCTGAATCGCGAATAAACGTGGTAAAATACGAAGAAATTGGGGCAAACATACCTGTACTTTGTCAAAAATGCGAGGATCCTGCGTGCGCTGCTGTCTGTCCTATGGACGCGATAAAAGTTGACGAATCTCTTGGAACTTACATTGACTATACTAGATGTGTGGGTTGTAAAATGTGTATTTTGGTTTGTCCCATTGGAGGAATCGGCCTTAATCCAGCGAATAAGAAGGTTATAATTTGCGATTTGTGCAAGGGCGACCCACAATGTGTCAAGTCATGCCCTGAACAAGCGTTGGAATACGTTGACGTGAGCAAATTGTCCATTAAAAAGAGGAGGGAAGGCTTAGAAAAACTTGCAAAGTTTTTGGAGATGGCAAAGATATGAACGGCTACACGAATAAAATTTTATTTGTAAACCTAAGCGATAACAGTGCTGGGATCATTCCCACCGAAAAATACATTGAACAATTTGTCGGCGGCAGAGGAATAGCGGTTAAACTTCTCTACGAGCTAACACCAAAAAACGTTGATCCACTCGGTCCTAAAAATGCGCTCATCATTATGACTGGACCGTTGACTGGAACAATTGTGCCTTCTTCAGGCAGAGTTGACGTTATTTCAAAATCACCACAGATAAATTTGCTTGGAGGATCGAATGCTGGCGGATTCTTTGGACATGAACTGAAATATGCAGGATATGACGGAATCGTCATTACTGGCAGAGCTTCGTCGAAAGTTTACATTGACATATATAATGATGATGTTGAAGTTAAAAGCGCTGAAAATTTGTCTGGAAAAGGGGTTTTCGACACAGTTAAAGCATTAAGAAAAAACGACGAAGATACACAGGTCGCTTGTATTGGTCCGGCTGGCGAGAAACTTGTTAACCTTTCAGGCATAGCCTTCAGCATGCGTAACTACGCTGCTCGCTGTGGACTTGGCGCGGTCATGGGCTCGAAAAACTTGAAAGCGATTGCTGTCAGAGGTACTAAAGGATTAGACGTAGCCGTGCCGGATCAGCTCAAGCAGATAGCGGATGAAATGAGAGAGCGCATAAAGGATACGCCTAGTTATAAGGAGTTCCCCGAATGGCATCACAAACTCTTTAGAGTTCTCGAAGCAGACGCTAAAACATTCTTCGGCAATTATGATAATGTCTTATGGGATGGTCGGTTTGAAGCCTATGAAAATGCTGAAAAATTTGTGAAAGGCGCCGAGTTAAAACTTCAATCATGTTTCGGCTGCCCATTACGGTGCTGGGCTTACATTAACATGAAAAATGTTGGAAAAGCAAGCGCTGTAGCATGCCAAGGAACCCTAACATCCATAGTCAACTTCGCCAAAATTAAAGATTTCAACAAAGTGTGGGAAGCCTACCTATTGTGTCAAGACATGGGGTTAGACACAGGCGGAACAAGCGCCACCATCGCCTATGCTATGGACTTGTATTCAAAGGGAATACTAAGCAAAACTCAAGTAAATGCCATAAACTTAACTTTCGGCGATGGAAACGCCTTTGTCAGTCTCGTCAAAAAGATTGCTGGGAAAGAAGGCATTGGAGAACTTTTAGCGGATGGTGTTAAAAAGGCGTCAGAGAAGCTAGGCGAAGCCGCCAAAAAACTTGCCGTGTACGCCAAGGGAGGCCAGGAGCTTTGGCTCATGGAGATAAGGCCGTTTAAGGGTGTCGCTCTCTCATGCGCCGTGACGGATTCAGGAAGCCACAACAGAGCAGCATATGGTCTATGCGAGTTTTACTACAGATCAATGAAGACGCAAGCAGAAACTGTAGCAAAAAACATTGTAGGAACTGAGGAAGCGGCACAACCCACAAGGTACGAGTATAAGCCAAAGCTGGTCGCAATATACGAGGACATGCACACTCTTGCCGACTCTTTAGGTGTGTGTTCCATACCCTTTATGCCAGTTGGGCTTGACTTGTGGACAAAAGCTTATACCGCGTCTACTGGGCGCGAAACTTCGCCTAAAGACCTTATGTACGTGGCTGAACGCATAAGAACTCTTGAGAGGCTCTTCAACATAAGAGAGGGACTCACCAGACAAGACGACACTATAGCTGAAAGAATGTTTAGCGAGCCATTGAAAGAAGGCCCATGGAAGGGCGAAGCACTTGATAAAGTTATGTTTGAGAAAATGATCGACGAATACTACGCTCTTAGAGGATGGGACCTCACTGGAAAACCAAAGCTTGAAACTTTGAAACGTTTAGGATTGGAAGATACATGCGCATAGTTATAATTGGTGCTGGTGCTGCAGGAGTAAGCGCTGCTGAAACAATTCGAAAGCTAAACGCAGATGTAGAAATAACTATCATAAATGAAGAAGATAGTTTGCCCTACTCACCTGTCGCTCTTCCTGAATATATCGAGGGAAGAATATCAAGGGAGCAGCTCTACTTATGGAACGATGACCGCATAAGAAAAATGAAAGTTTTTTACGTTCGTGGAAAAACTGCTGTAAACGTTGATGTAAACGCCAAAAAAGTGATAACTGAAGATGGATCCATTTTTTCTTACGACAAGCTGCTAATAGCGACGGGGGGCAGACCAGTAATTCCCGATGAATTAAAAAATAAAAGGGGGATTCTTACGCTTAGAACTTACTCAGACGCAGAGGCAATTCGCAATAAAATTAAAGAAAGAGTGGTCATTTATGGTGCAGGAGCAGTTGCCGTAAAAACAGCTGTTGCACTACGCAGAAAGGGCATTGACGTTATAATTCTCTGCAGATCAAGGGTTTTGAGAAGACTTTTTGACGAAGACATATGCCGGTTAATACACGATCTTTTAATCACAAACGGAGTGAAAATAGTCGGGATTCATGAACAAATGCGCCTATTAGGAGACCCCGTAGAAAAACTGAGAGTGGGAACACAGGAATTGAAATGTGACGGAGTCATCGCCGCGTTGGGGGTAACTCCAAACTTACCCTTTTTAGATCCGCGTCAAATCAAATTGGGCAGATCCGGGGGAGTAATCGTAAATGAAAAAATGCAAACCACGGCACCAGGTGTTTACGCAGCTGGCGACTGCTGCGAAACTATAGAGATAACATCTGGAATCCAGAACGTAATCGCGCTATGGCCTCCAGCTGTAGATCAGGGAAAAATCGCAGCCTTAAACATGCTTGGCATAAACGCAATTTATGACGGAACACTCCCACAGAATATAGTCGACATGTTTGACACAACATTCGCATCAATCGGGTCGCTGGATGGAGAAAAAATAACCGTCAGAAACCATACCACGATCAAACGCTTCACCATAAAAAATGGAGAAATCGTGGGGGCTCAACTTGTCGGCGACGTAAATGACGCCGGTATTATATCAAACGTATTGAAAAGAAAACTTCAGAAAACAACGTTAAAAGAAGTGCTTGCAAGAAAAAGCGTACTTGCAATGTACGCAAGCTCTAACAGCATCATATGAAATTTTGAATTTAAAAATTCCGACAAGAGTTTTAGGCTTCCATTTTTCTCCTGAGCCGCTTCATCGTCGAGAAAAGCGCCTCAGGATTTTGCCCGGGACTTGCCTCTGATTTCCAACGCAACTTTAACGAAAAAACGGAGGATCTCTGCGAAAACGCGCTTGCACAGCACGTCTAGCGGCTCCAGACGGATCGTGGATTTTCCAGTGGGACGGTCCACGGGATCAAATGATGGGAAAACACGCGCAATCAGAATCGCCTGAACGTGTGTTTTATGCTAACTATCTTCCGAAGCACGCGCTCCTCCATCCCTAGGTTCTGTTCTGCATCCTTGCAAAAACATCCAACTCGTGCACATGTCGTGGCTTTGGCCTTTTATCTCCACTATCTGCTGCTTTGGCACACTATCAGCCATGCTGTGTAATCATCGGGTCGCCTTAGCTGAGGTCTCAAAAACACAGCTTCAAAAATCGACATGCCCAAAACTTACCATGCGTATGTGGCCGACTGCGGCAACACTCCACGTCTCATTTTGTGATTGCCCAACTCGCCATCTCGGCCAAAAACAACACCGATATTTTTCAATTTGGCGCTAAACTTAATTTGGTAAACGTTCATCAACTAACTCGCTCCTTTGTGATTTAAGAAGCTATCGTTAACAAAAACGAGCAATGTTGGTCTACGTTGAAAGCTAAGCAATTTAGCATCAAATCAAGGCTTTTTCAAGGTCGACGAAACTTATGCAGATAGAGTTAAAACTGGAGGAACAAGAACTAAAAGATCATAAAATATCGCGAATATCAAAAAAGTACTAACTATTTTTACATCCAAGTAAATGTAACTCCGCTGGAACCATGGTGAAAAAATTCCAACGGTTAGATCTCAGAATACCTCCAGATTACAGCCTCTCCGTTGAAGTTTTAAAAAAAATGGAAAAGGAGATACAATGCGACACCAAAGAGACGATCAAATTTTTACAGGCAATTTCCCATCCAACCAGGTTGCGCGTGCTCAGAGCACTGCGGATTAAGGAATTATGCGTGTGCGTGTTGGTCGCCCTGATGAAAATCAAATATTCCAAACTGTCCTACCACCTAAAGATCCTGAAAAAAGCCGGCCTTGTCGAATCGGAAAAACGTAAAAATTTCCTGATCTACCGGCTTACCGGCCTCGGCAGAAAAGTCTTAGCTGATCTGGAGAGGCCATCGGAGGATCAGGGGCGACAACTTTAATGAAAAATAGCCAGCCATCACCTTTTTATAGGGTTTGAGATAATATGAATAGAAATTCATATGAGGTAAGGACCATGACCGAGGAGAGAAAGCTTGGCCTGTGGGAGAAATACCTCACCCTCTGGGTGGCGCTGTGCATCATCTGCGGCATCTTGCTGGGAAGAGTTTTTCCCCAGATCTCGCAAATCCTCGCCGAATTTGAGATCGCCCAGGTTTCCCTACCGATAGCGATCTGTTTGTTCTTCATGATTTACCCCATCATGGTTCAGATCGACTTCCAAGAGGTCAAGAAGGCCGCCCGATCCCCCAAGCCCGTAGCCCTCACGCTCTTCATGAACTGGGCGGTGAAACCCTTCACAATGGCCTTCTTCGCCTGGTTCTTCCTCAGCGTTGTCTTCGGCCAGTTCTTAACCCCAGACCAGATCCAGCAGTACCGGGCCGGGATGATCCTGCTGGGGGTGGCCCCCTGCACGGCGATGGTGCTGATGTGGAGCTATCTGGCTCGGGGAAACGTCGCCCACACTTTGGTGATGACGGCGATCAACTCCCTGTCCATGGTAGTCCTTTACGCACCGCTGGCGACTTTCCTGCTCGGGATCTCCGGGATAGTGGTTCCCTGGGCCACCATCGCCCTGACGGTCACCATCTACATCGTCACCCCCCTGATAGCCGGCTATTACACCAGAAAACTGGCCATTGAAAGAAAGGGACTGGAGTGGTTCCAGAGAAGGCTCGTCCCGCCGCTGGGTAAAGTTGCCATAGCGGCCCTCTTGATAACGCTCGTCGTGCTTTTCTCCTACCAAGGCCATCTCCTCCTAGCGATTCCGGCAATCATCGGCATGATCACCCTCGGCATCTTCACCAACATCCTCATCATCTTTGCCATTCCCTACGTCATCGCCAAAAAGATTCATCTGGGCTATGAAGACGCTGCGCCTGTGGCCATCATCGCGGGGAGCAACCATTTTGAGGTCGCGGTTGCCGTTGCCATCACCCTGTTTGGAGTGAAGTCGGGAGCCGCGCTGGCCACCGTGGTCGGGGTTCTAACCGAAGTGCCGCTGATGCTCTTTCTGGTTTGGCTCTGCAAAAGAACCAAGGGATATTTTGATCAACCTTAGCCCTATTTTTAAAGCGGAAAGAGTTAATGCTAAAAGGTGCTCGGGATGGGGGCAGAGGATCAGCTCAGGGTGCTGAAATGCGTGAGCGATAAAACGCGTCTTGAAATCCTGCAGCTGCTGAGGGAAGGGGAAAAATGCGTGCGTGACATGCTGGAGAGAATCAACCAAGAACAATCACTGGTCTCGCACCATCTGCAGGAAATGAGAAAGTGCGGGCTGGTGAAGACGCGGCGCGAGGGAAAAAAGGTGATCTATAGCCTCTCCGATGACTCCATCGTCAAGCTTCTGGATGACGTGGAACTGATTTCCAAGAAGTTCTGTAAATAATTCTGGATGATCTCCGGCTCCCAATTAACCGCTTAGATCAGGGGCCCTCTTCGCCACCAGCTTCAGCGATTGCAGCGGCTCCGGCCCGATGGGGGAGCCGATCACAACGGTGGTTACCCCGATCTTCTTCAATTCCTCCACCCGGTTGACCAAGATATCGACGCCACCGCAGACCGAAAACTCTTCCAGCATCTCATCGGTGACTGCCTCCCTCGCCTTGGCCAGATCCCCCCGGCGCAGATATCTCCTCACCACCTCCACATCCTCAGCCGAAATTGACCGATGGGCCAAAGACTCCTCCGGAGCCGACGACGCAACGAAGGCGACTACCCCCCGCGCGGCATCCCGGGCCTTTTTTTCATCGCTGTCTATGGAAACGGCCAGATAGGCCACATAGTCAAAATCCGTTTGGGTGCGTCCGCCTCGCCTCAGGCCCTCCTTGATGCTCTTGACCGCATCCTCAATGTCCACTGGATGGGAGGCGTTGATGAGGGCGCCGTCGGCCACCTCGCCCGCCAGCCTGAGCATCCTCTCCCTCCGGCCCCCGACGTAGATCGGGATGTGGTTTCCCGGCCTGAACCTGAGCCGGGCCCCCCGACAGGTGAAACACTCCCCCTCGAACTCCACTTTTTCCCCGGCGAGCAGCCCCCTGATGATGTGGATGGCCTCCCGAACGCTGGTGACCGGCTTGGTCTGTTTCACCCCCACCGTCTCCAAAAAAAAGGGATCACCGGACGACATCCCGAGCAGCGCCCGCCCGTGGGAAAGTTCATTCAAGGTGGCCACCGCGGCCGCCGTCACCGCTGGATGGGTGAGGTAGGGATTGGTCACCCCGGGCCCCAGCTGCACCCGGCGAGTATTCAGGGCAAGCTGGGCCAGCACCGAATGAACGTAACGGTTGTGATAGTGATCGCAGACCCAGATCTGCTGAAACCCCAGCTGCTCAACCTCCTTCGCCAGAGCAACCATTGTGTCCAGCCGCAGGTAGGGGACAAATTCCACGCCAAACTTCAAGGGACCACCATCTGATTTAAGCCGTCTGGACTAATAATCCCCTTCGGTGCTTATGCAGCTCATCCCGATAAAGGGCATCCCGATGGTCAGACGCGGCGACGACGTTGGTGAACTAATCCTGGAAGCAGCAGAGAAACAACACCTGAAGATAGAAGACGGCGACGTCCTGGCGGTGGCCCAGACGGTGATCTCCAAAGCGGAGGGGGAAGTTGTCGACCTCCGCACCATCAGGCCCAGCCAGCGCGCCATCGAGATCGGTAGAAGGATCGACAAGGACCCCCGCGTGGTTGAGGTTATCCTTCAGCAATCTGCCGAGATTGTCAGACTGGCCCACGTGATCATCTCAAGGACCAGACATGGCTTCGTCTGCGCCAACGCCGGCGTGGACCGCTCCAACGTTGACGAAGAGCACGTGACGCTCCTTCCCCGCGACCCCGACGCAAGCGCCGCCAGGATTCGGGAGAGGATCAGGAAAAAACTGGGGGTGGACATCGCGGTGATCGTGACCGACACGCAAGGTCGGCCCTTCCGCTGCGGTTGCACCGGGCTGGCCATCGGTGTCTCAGGGATGAAACCACTGCTGGACATGAGGGGGAGGCGGGACCTCTACGGGAAGGAGCTGAAGGTGACCGTGACCTGCCCCGCCGACTCACTGGCCGCCGCAGCGGTGATGCTAATGGGTGAGTCGAACGAAGGCATCCCGGCCGTGTTGATCAAAGGAGCCGGTTACGAGCGGGGAAATGGCTCAATCCGGGAACTCATCAGGGCTCCGGAGCTGGACCTCTTCAGGTGATGGCTTGCTGGCAGTTCTCTCCGGGGGCACCGGGACACCCAAGTTGCTTCAAGGGCTCGTCCGCCTGGTGAAGCAGGAGGAGCTGTCCATCATCGTCAACACGGGGGAGGATGTGGAGATCTCTGGCCTGTTTGTTTCCCCCGACATTGACACCGTCATGTACACGCTGGCAGGTATCGTCAACGAAGAAACGTGGTATGGCGTCAGGGGGGACACCTTTGAAGAACACGAGCGGCTTAGGAGGGAAGGCAAACCTGAGCTGCTCCGCATCGGTGACCGCGATCGCGAGGTCAAAAGACGACGCACCGAGCTCCTGAAAGAGGGCAGGACACTGTCAGAGGTCACCAGGATTCTCTGCCGCGATTTCCATGTTCTCGCCAACGTCATGCCGATGTCAGACGATCGGGTCAGAACGCTAATTTACACCGAAGCCGGCCCGATGGGCTTCCACGAATTCTGGGTCGCCAGGAGGGCCAAGGACCGAGTGACCTCCGTGGCCTTCGAGGGCGCAGCATCCGCGAGGCCTGCTCCCGGAGTTCTAGAAACCATCGAAAAAAGTGATGCCATCATCATCGGGCCCAGCAATCCGGTGACCAGCATTGGGCCAATCGTGGCGATCAAGGAGATAAGGCTGGCATTGCAAAGGGCCAGGGAAAAGGTCATTGCCGTCTCCCCGGTAGTCGGCGGCTCCCCGGTGAGTGGCCCGGCGGGGATTCTGATGAAGGGACTGGGCTATGAGGCCAGTCCGCTGGGGGTGGCAAAAATTTACCATGACTTCATCGGGGGGCTGGTGATTGACGACCGTGATAGGTCAATTGCACCCGAAATTGAAAAGTTGAACATAAGGGCCTTCACCACTAACCTGATGATGCCAGACCTGCCCTCAAGGGTCAACCTAGCGCGGACGGTCTTAACCCTGGCCGGGATAAGGCCAACCTAGATCAGTTCATAAGTCGTGGTCCGCTGCCGCGGGATCCTCCCCATCTCGAGAATAAGCCGCTCCAGCTGCTCCGCGCTCATGCTGTCCAGGCTCCCCCCGGCGGCTCTGGTGATGTGCTCCTCCATCAGCGTCCCGCCCAGATCATTTGCGCCCGCCCTGAGCATGAGCTGGGCGCCCCGGGGACCAAGCTTCACCCAAGAGGCCTGGATGTTGTCCACGTAACCGGCGAGCATCAGCCGGGCCACCGCGTGCAGGCGCAGGCTCTGCACTAGGTTCGGCGCTGGCTCCAGCTTGAATTCCCTGCCCAAAGGGGTGTTCCGGGACATGAAGCCCAGCAGGACGAACTCCGTGAATCCCCAGGTCTCCTTCTGAATCTCGCGGATGATCGAGATGTGCTGGGCCAGCTCCAGCGGGGTCTCCACGTGGCCGTACATCACCGTGGCAGTCGTGGGCAAGCCGAGGCGGTGGCAGGTCTTTATCGTCCTGATCCACTGCTCGGTGGAGATCTTCTCCGGGCAGATTATCGACCTGACCCTGTCGACCAGTATTTCCGCCGCCGTCCCCGGAACTGAATTCAACCCCTCGCGCTTAAGGGCCTGGATCACCTCCTCAAGGCCCATGTTCTCCCTTTCCGCGATGTGGTTGATCTCGGAGGGAGAAAAGGCGTGAATGTGAATTTCCGGGGCCGCTCTCCTGATCGCGCGGAGTATCTGGAGGTAGTCCTCCAGCCTGAAATCAGGATGCAGACCTCCCTGCACGCAGACCTCAGTAGCCCCGATTTCCAGCGCCTCGGCGACCTTGGCCTCTATCTGCTCCGGGGACAACACATAGGCTTCGGGGTCTCCGGGTGAACGGCGGAAGGCGCAGAACCTGCAACTGCCCCGGCAGATGTTGGTGAAGTTTATGTTTCTATTTTTAACATAAGTGACGATATCCCCGACCCTGCGCCTCCTCACCTCATCAGCCACCTGGAGCAGCGCCTGCAACTTTTTACCTTCGGCCTGGAGAAGCAGCGCCCCCTCCTCCACCGTGAGCTCCTCGCCGGCAAGCGCGCGCTGCAGGATTTCACCGAACTTAGAGCGCCGCGGCACGGTAACCTTCTTCATCAGCAAGGTCGCGGACAAGCTCTCTCACCTCTTTTGACATGAACTTCTCCTCCCTCACGAAGCGGGGATATATGGGCAGCCTCTCCCTGGGTTTGCCTCCGGCCTGCTCTATGGCCGCCCGAAGCTGGGAGGCGCTGGGCCAGGGGCGATCGGCATTGATGAAGTCAGGTGTGACCGGGGAAATGCCGCCAAAATCAGAGGCGCCCGCTGAGATCACCTCCGAGACAGCAACCACAAAGTCGGGGCTGCCCGGGGGCGTGATCTTGCCGTTGCGGCTCAGCAAGTTGGGCGGCACCTGAATGCTGGTGTCGGGCAGGATCGAGCGAGCGAGGGCCACCGTGCTCAACAGGGTGCCTTCGTCCGGCCTGCGCCACGAAGCCATCGGGGTGCCGGGTTTGGGGTCAAAGGGCTGAATGATTACCTCCTGGATGTGGCCGTAGCGCTCCTGCAGCTCCTTGATCTTCACCAGCGAACGAACGCGATCTTCCATGCTTTCGCCGATCCCAATCAGAATACCTGTGGTGAAGGGGATGTTAAGTCTACCGGCTGCCTCGATGGTTGCCAGCCGCAGCCTGGGGGCCTTCCCCGGGCTCCTCGAATGGGCCTGGAGTTCCGCGATGCTCTCGAGCATCAGCCCCACGCTGGCGTTGTAGCGACGCAGGCGACGCAGCTCCGACTCCTGGAGGACCCCGGCGTTCGTGTGCGGTAACAACCCGATCTCGAGCACCTGCCGGCAGAGGTCCACCAGGTAATCCACGGTGCTCCGATAACCGAACTCCTCAAGCTTTTCTCTGGCCTGCGGATGAACCTCAGGAAGCTCGCCGAGGGTGAACAGCGCCTCAGAGCATCCGGCCTCCTTTCCCCGTTGGGCCAGCGCCAGCACCTGCTGAGGCGACATGAACCAGGCGCCGTCACCGGGATCCCTCCTGAAGCCACAGTAAGCGCAGCGATTGCGGCACATGTTGGTTAACGGTAGAAAGACATTGCGGGAGTAGCTGATCTCCCTCTGAAGCCGCACCCCACCCACCTCGACACAACCATAAAACAGGGATAACATAAAGGTGATTGTTACCATGACCGTTTGGGCCATCATCCCGGTGAAGCGCCTGGACGCGGCGAAATCCAGCCTCGCCAGGGTCTTGAATCCCGCACAGCGGCGATGGCTGGTGCTGGCGATGCTCGCCGACATGCTCCATGCCCTCAGCCAGGCCCCCTCCATCTCCGGAACCGCTGTCGTCTCCCAGGACGAGGAAGTGCTCGACTTCGCCCGCAAAAATGGGGCCACCGCCATCGGGGAGCAGAACCTCGGACTTAACGGTGCCTTCAGGCTGGCAATCAACCGCGTGGCCGAGTGGGGAGCAACGGCGGTGCTGCTGCTCCCTGGGGATCTGCCGCTGCTGAGGGCGGCCGATGTCGAAAATATCATCGCCATGGCCAGCGCCGCGCGTGAAGTAATCATTTCTCCCTCCAAGGCCAATGGAACCAACGCCCTTTTTCTCAGGCCCCCGGACGTCATGGAGCTAAAGTTCGGCGGTGAAAGCTTCCCCCTGCATGTGGCCGAGGCAGTCCGGGTGGGGGTCAAGCCCCGCATCTACCGGTCAACGACGGTGGCCTTCGACGTTGATGAGCCCGAGGATCTAATCGCAATGGAAAGTCTAGAAACCAGAAGCCAAACCCGTGAGTTCCTTCTCAGAACAAAAGCTGGCCGTACTTGAAAATGAAATATGTCCCCAGTATTATCAGCAGCAGCGTGCAAAGGAAAAGGATCACCCGATAACCCCTGACGCCGATCACCCTTTTGCCCCTCACCACCGAGAACGAAATCAGCGAGAACCAAGTCAAGTCGGAGAGAAAGTGGCCGACGAGCCAGAGGACAACTCCGGCCAAAGAGGCGACCAGATAGGCCTCCATGATCGTGGCCACCCCGATCGTGGCCCACCAGAAGATAACCGTCGGGTTCAACAGGGTGCTGTAGAGCACCCCTCCCAAGATAGGGTGGTGTTTCGTCGCCACCATCTTTTTGGGGGCTGACCTGTTTCTCAGCTTTGAAAACCCATCCAAACCGAGAACGATCAACATCAACCCGCCAAAGAGCCCGAATCCTGACTGAAAGGACCTCGCCTGCAGGATCACGCCCAGCCCCAGCGCAATCAACGAAAGGATGACCAGCTCGACGAGCACGTGCCCGACCACGGCTAGGGGCCCGGTGCGTGCGCCATAGCTCGGAGACTTCGCCATGGTGTAGGCCAGCAGGGGGCCGGGGATGAGCGACCCCGAAAGCCCGATGATGAAGCCGATCGGCAGCTGAATCAATGTTTGTATCATTTTGTACCTTGATGAACTTAATAGCACAAAGCTTATAAATGGCACGGTGCAATTAGAGGTGGTCGAAAAAATGAAGCAGATGAAGTACCTTCTCGACGAGGAGGAAATTCCCAAAGCCTGGTACAACATCCAGGCGGATCTGCCAACTCCGCTGGATCCGCCGCTTAACCCGGCGACCAAGGAGCCCATCCGGCCGGAGGATCTGGCCCGGATCTTTCCCATGGAACTGATAAAGCAGGAGGTCAGCCAGGAGCGCTGGATTCCCATACCTGAAGAGGTCCGGGATGTCTACAGGATCTGGCGCCCAACGCCACTCTACCGGGCGCTCAGGCTGGAGAAGGCGCTGAAGACCCCGGCGAGGATTTACTACAAGTGGGAGGGGGTCAGCCCGCCGGGAAGTCACAAGCCCAACACCGCCGTGGCCCAGGCCTACTACAACATGAAGGAAGGGGTGCAGAGGCTGGCCACTGAAACCGGTGCCGGACAATGGGGCAGCGCGCTAGCCTTTGGCACGATGCTTTTCGGCCTCAAGTGCACCGTCTACATGGTCAGGGTCAGCTACGATCAGAAACCCTATCGCCGCATCATGATGGAAACCTGGGGAGCCGAGTGCGTTCCCAGCCCGAGCAACAGAACCGAGTACGGCCGGAGGATCCTGAAGGAGGACCCGAACAACCCGGGAAGCCTAGGCATCGCGATTTCCGAGGCCATCGAGGATGCCGCCACTCACGACGACACCAAATATGCCCTGGGCAGTGTCCTCAACCACGTGATGCTCCACCAGACGGTGATCGGCCTAGAGGCAAAGCGGCAGCTTGAAATTGCCGGTGATTACCCCGACGTGATCTTCGGCTGCGTTGGTGGCGGAAGCAACTTCTCCGGGCTGGTCTTTCCATTTCTCGCGGACAAGCTCTCAGGAAGGAAACCCGAGCTTAGGGCCGTTTCCTGCGAGCCCAAAGCCTGCCCGACCCTGACCAAGGGGCCATACATGTATGACTTCGGCGACTCGGCGGCGATGACTCCGCTGCTGAAGATGTACACGCTGGGGCATTGCTTTGTGCCACCGCCGATCCACGCCGGGGGTCTGAGGTATCACGGGGATGCCCCGCTCCTCTGCAAACTCACCCATGAAGGATACATGGAGGCCGTGGCCTATCACCAGACTGAAGTCTTTCAGGCAGCAAAACTCTTCGCGGAAACTGAGGGCTTTGTGGTCGCGCCGGAGACCTCGCATGCTATAAAGGCGGTGATCGATGAAGCATTGAGGTGCAGGGAAACGGGGGAGGAAAAGGTGATCCTGTTCAACAACAGCGGGCACGGGCACTTTGACCTAGCGGCTTACGACGCCTTCCTGCGCGGCAAGCTCATCGACTACGAGTACCCGGAAAAACTGGTCCAAGAAGCGATAGCCAAGGTGCCGAAGGTCTGAGGGGAAGAAGCCATGCCGGTTGCCTTTGTGTTGATCGATGCCGATGTGGGCAAGATCCGCGAAATATTGAGCCAGCTCCGGAGAACCGAGGGCGTCGTCGAGGCCTATACTGTGGCCGGACCCCACGACATCGTGGCCAAGCTGCAGGCGGACAGGTTTGAGAAGGTAGCCGAAGCCGTGACCAAAAAGATCCAGCTGGTGGACGGAGTCAAGAACACCCTGACCCTGTTCGCCTTTGAGTAGGGGTGAAAATGCCGGTCGCCTTCATCCTCGTGAAGACCAAGCTGGGTCGGGTCGACGAGGTCCTGAACAGGCTGCTGCAGGTCGAGGAAGTCACCGAAGCCTACTCGGTGGCCGGGCCCTACGCCGTCGTGGCCAAGGTTGAAACCGATTCCTTTGAAAAACTGGTCAAAGTGATCCCGGAGAAGGTCCACACCATCGAGGGCATAACCAAAACCCTGACGCTAGTTGCCTTTGGGACCGGTAAGGAATTCAGGACCGACGCCTGCGACCTCGCGCTGGAGCTGGGCAGGCGCGGGGACATGGAAGGCCTCTACGCGCTCTGCCGGAGCTGCCGCCAGCTGAAGTACTGCGCCCACGGTGCCCGGGTGATCACCTACGGGATCTGAAGCGGAAAAGTTCTAGCCAGCTGTCACCATCGGCCCCTGCTTCTCCAACTCTGAACGGCCTTGAAGCCGGCGGTTTAGTTCAGAAACAGACGCCGAAAATGCCTCAGACCGCCCATCATCTAATCATCGACTTTCTCAGACGATGTCGTGACATCATTGGCGATGATAAATGATTGCTCCCAGGATAAAAACTTTACAACCCGCTGGCCTTCCAACCCCAACAGCAAAACTTTTCAACCACGGGAGAAGAGGAGTTTGCTGATACCATGATTGCCATTCTGGGTGGAACGGGAGATCTGGGGCAGGGGCTGGCCATGCGCTGGGCGATGGCCGGCGAGAAGGTGATCATAGGCTCCAGATCTAAAGAAAAGGCCGAGAAGATCGCCCAGGAGCTGAGCGCAAAGATCGGCAGGACCATCCTCGGTGCAACCAATCTGGAGGCGACAAAAAGCGCCGACTTTGTCGTCCTGAGCGTCCCCTTCGAGGGCTGTGAAAAAATACTGGAGGAAGTGATGCCGGCACTCTCCCCGGATAAAATACTGCTGAGCGCCATGGTGCCGCTAAAACAAACAGAGGGCCTGCTCACTTGCTATTCGCCACCGGCGGGATCGGCCGCTGAAACAGTTGCCCAGATCGTCGGCGGCCGGGCGCGGGTCTGCTCGGCGCTACAAACGGTCGGAGCCCAAGAGCTGCAGAGAATCGACCATCCTCTGGAAGGTGATACCGTGGTCTGCGGCGACGATGCCCAAGCGCGGCGCCAGACCATGAGCTACGTGGAAAAAATTGCCAACCTTCGGGCCATCGACGGCGGCCGCCTCTGCAACAGCCGCCTCGTGGAACCGGTAACCGCCCTGCTCATCAAGTTGACCGGGAGATACAAGGTTCCCGCCGTGGGCATCAAGTTCGTGGGGCTGGACAAGTCCCCGGGGCTTTAAAATTGCTGCTGTCCCTTGGGGAACCAGAAGGGGCCGGCCCAGCCGGTTAAATTAATCTCCGAAAAGGGCATTCAGGATGATCTCAGGCTTGAACTCCACCAGGTCATCGTAGCCCTGCCCGGTGCCCAGAAACAGGATGGGTTTTCCGGTGACCTGGGTTATTGAAAGGGCTGCCCCGCCCCGGGCATCGGCGTCCATCTTACACAGGATGGTTCCGGTGATGCCAACGGCCTGATCAAAGGTCTTGGCCTGCTCCACCGCGTCATTTCCCGTGAGGGCATCGCCGACGAAAATTACGGCGTCAGGCTTAGCCACCCTCACCACCTTCCTCATTTCATCCATCAGGTTGACATCCGTCTGCATCCTCCCGGCGGTGTCAACCAGCACCACATCCAGCCCCCGGGCCTTGGCGTGGGCTATCGCATCGTAGGCCACGGCGGCGGCGTCAGAGCCCCTCTTCTGCTTCACGATGTTAACCCCCAAGCGCTCGGCGTGTATCTCCAGCTGCTCTATGCCTGCGGCGCGGAAGGTGTCCCCGGCCGCGAGCACGACCTTGTACCCGCGCTTGGTCAGATATCTGGCCAGCTTGGCAATGGTTGTCGTCTTGCCGTGACCGTTGATGCCCACGAAGACGAAGACCGCCGGCTCCCCCTTTGCCCTCTTGGCCTCGATGATCTTGATCAGGTCAACCTCCTGCTTGCTCGTCAGCACCTCCTTTATGGCCTCGCGAAGGACCTCATCGGCCATCTTTTTCACATCTGTCCTCAGCCCTATTCTCCTGCCCACCAGACCCGCTTTCACCCGCTCCACTATCTGGTCGGCCACGGGGACAGCGACATCGCTCTCCAGCATGGCCACCTGAAGATCCCAGAGAATGTCTTCAATATCCTTGGCGGTTAACTCCCTGCCGGCCACCCGCTTGACCGCCCTGATGAAGCCGCGCCTCGGCTTCTCGGGAAGGATAACCCCGGCCCGAGTCCCTTTTTCCGGCCCTTTCCCCGGCTCCGCGGCTTCCGCCCTCCCGGCCTCGGGCCTTTCCACCGCCGGCTCCGGTTTTTTCTCAACCACTTCAAAATGACTCTCCCGCGGCTCGGCCCCCTTGACCTCAGGCCGGGCTTCCTGACCGGCTTCAGCCATGACCTCAGGAAGCGGCTCCGCTCTGGCCTCGGCTGGGACCTCACGGGTTTCCTCAAGCGGCTCGGGAGCGACTTTTTTAGTAATGCGCTCCTTTACCTGCTTCAGCTTCTGTTTAAGCTTCTCAAACATCGGCGACGGCCTCTATTTACCGGTCGCTTCCTTCGCCTTAACCAACAGCCGCTCGGCCTCAGGTCTGATGGCCTCGATCCGCTCCTCGATCTTTCCCAGCTCTACCCGGGTCTGCTCGATGGCCTTTTCCACCTCCGCCACCCGGGCCTCCAAGAACTTTATCGCCTCTTCAGGGGTTCTCTCAACCATCACGTCGGCGCCCAGCCCCACCAGAACTCTGCCGTCTGGTGAAAGCTTGGCGGGGATGAAAGTGTCCGAGCCCAGCGGGACCAGAATATCTGTGGATGGCTGCAAGTCCTTGATGGCCTTGAGCGCGCCGACGGTCATGTTGAGTTCAGAGAGAGAACCAGCCAGGGCGGAGAGCTGCTGGCGCAACAGCTCCAGCACTGCCTGGCCGTCGTTCATCTCGGCCAGCAGGCGCTGCAGCCTCTCCCTCTCCTCTGCTTTCAAGGTCTCCATCTTCCCTCACTCCAGCATCGCCAGAACTCTCGGATCCGTTACCTCCTCAGGTTTAATTTCAGTGACCTCCTCTATATGGATTCTGTTTCGCGACAGCCCGTGCCGGCTACCCAGCAGGGAGTAAACTATTTCCAAGGCCTGCTTCTCCGACAGGGCCACCACCTCCCGGCGGAACTTCTGCTTGAAGAGGCCCTGCTTGAACCAGCCGCTGATCCTGTAGATCTGCATGCGATCACCTCAGATGAACCCCAAGGCGCTTTCCACGCGCCCCAGCTCGGGACCGGTTGTGGTCATCCCGACTATGGCCCCGTTGGAGTTAGCCGCCATGCAAAGCCCGACGAACTTCACCCCGCCACAGGCCGTGCCCACCTCCACGGGGACGCCTAAGGTCTTTTCGATGAGCTTAACCTCCGCGGCGGTGACATCGGGGTGAACTAAGGCACCGCGATTGGTGGCCACGCCAACGGCGCCCACATTTTTTATCCCGGCAATCGTCCCCCGCACCACCGGCACGCGCAGCTTCCGGCTGACCAGCCTCAGCGTCTCCTCGGGCAGGTCCGGGTTGGCTATCGCCCCGTAATCGTTCACCAGAAAAACGTTGCCGAAGGCGTTGAACTTCCCCGGGATCTTGGTTACCGCGACATCCGGCTTCACGCTTCCTTCCCCGCATCCCATCTCAAACAACTCCGAGCAGATTAAACCGTTGGAGTTGCCCGCCACCAGCACGCCGATCAGCGGACTGCGATCAACGTCGGTCCTCACCACGGGCACCCCCAGGGCGGCTTCAACCTCCCTGTCCTTAAAGTGGAAGATTGAAGGCAACAAAGCTATTTTATCGGTGCACAAGGAATACGCCCCCAGGTAAGGATTTCTGTTAAAGGCCATCCTGATTATCGCCATCACCCACACCTTGGCTATTCCGCGGGGAAGGCCTTCACCAGCCCATCCTCATCTTTAACTGCCTTCACCCGGATCTTCGCGGGAGGTTTCTCCTGGCCGCATTCCCAGAGTTTCTCATTCAATGCCGGGTCCAGCTTCACCCGCTCCGATTTCATGTGTCTGGTCAGATATTCCTTGATCAGCTTCACGGCGCGGCTGGTGCGTCTGTAGCGCGGCGCCCTTTTGACCTCCCGCAGAGGGATGACAAAAATTTTTTCCTCAGGCATGCGACCACCTACGGTTTAATCCTGGATCTCCGCCAGTGGCGGCGCCTGATGCTGGTGCGGATTTTTCCCTTGGTTTTGCTCATCACCCAAACGGGGGCCCGCCTGGTGCTCCGTGCCGCCCGAGCCAGCCTCTTTTTCACCGGAAATTTCTTGTTTCTCGCCACATTAAATCCTCCTGATCTTGATATCGCGTTTGCGGGACTGCAACCGGTCTAGGATCTCCTTCAGCTGGGAGTCGGTTATCTGACCAACGATCCTGCCTGCCTGGGCCAGCTGCATCAGCTGGATCTCCAGCTGCTCAGCGAACTCGGGCTTCACCGCGCGGATGTTGGCCAGCCGGCTCCGCGCCTCGGGGGTCAGGATCTGTGAGATGATCGCCCGCTTCTGAATCTCAAACTGGCGCCTCAGCTCGGCCTGGCGCTGCTGCTCCTCATACTGCGCCTGAAGCTCCTGCGCCCTCCGCCTGCGCAAAGCCTCCAGCTCGCTCTCCTCCTCCATAAAATCAGGCCTTCTCGCTCTTCATCTGCCGCGCCAGGGACTCGATCATGCTCACGCCCTTGGGGGTCAGCTTCCTGCCCCGGCGCTCGACCCTGGTCACCAGCCCAGCCTTCTCCAGCTGCTGCAGGGCCACGCGGATGATCTTGCCCCCGGCCTTTCGGAAATGCTCCGGAGGTTGACCGCGGTTCTGCCGGCCTCCATAGTAGGTGCGCAGCCGGGAGATCCCCACAGGTCCGTCGACGTAAAGGCGCCGCAACAGCGAAGCCGCCCTGGTGTACCACCAGTCGGTCTGCTCCGGTGGCCTCTCCTTGTGGACACCAGTCTTGACAAACAGGGCCCACTGGGGCGGCCTTATCGCCTCGATCTTCTTGAGCTCCTCGCTCAGCCGCTTGATCAGCGCGGTGGGTTGAACTTCCTGAGCCGACATTCTCACTCCAACCTGATTTAGTCCTCTAATTTCTGGTCGCAGGCGGTATTAACGTTTTTCCCAAGGGCCTCAGCGGGCAACTTCAAGCCTCCCCCGGTACCATAGGGCAGACGTTTAACCCGCCCGCACCTCAGACAGGTAATAATTATCCTTCCTGACTTAACTCTGACGCGGCTGCTCACCCCCGGCCTCCAGTAGGACAGGCACTTTCTGCAAAACCTCATCCTGAGGGACCGGGGCAACCTCAAATTGTACCTTGTTTTGAGCTTCCAGGCGGCCCTGACGTAGCGGTCGGCCAGCTCGGGGTTTTTCCCAAAAGTTTCCTCCGCCAGCTCAAACAGGCGGATCACCCGCTCCAGCGCCAGGCTCCTGTTCTCGTCCAGCTGGCTCCGGTGTCTTTTTCGGTGGGTCATGCTCATCTGCCCAACCTGGATCTGGTGATTCCCAAGGACTCTTCATAGACATAAATCGCGCGCGCGACGACGGTGGGGGCCGTGAGGGGCTCAGGATCGATGCACACCTGCTCATCGGAAATCGACCCAACATCCGAAAGGAAATCACCGCTGGGAAATCCTCCGATGACAACGCAAACGTCATCATCCCTGGAGACTCCGGAGTAGATCTCACTCATGAGCTTTCGCTGGCCCCTGTCGCTAAAGGTGATGGTCTTCCTCGACCGCAGCCTGCCGATCAGCTCCTTCAGCGTGGCCCTTTCCAGCCTGAGCAGCGGCTTCCCGGGCGGGGCCTCTCCGGCTAAAAAAAGCTGCTCCAGAAGGCCCTCGAACCGGTTAAGCACCCGGGGCAAGCGGGTGGAAGGGTTCACCGTGATGAGCCTGTCCTGCCTGGTGTGGACATAAACGCGGAGAAGTCCCTCGCGGTTCAGCGGCGCGTCCAGAGCCAGCAGCAGGCACATGTGGGCTATGTCAGGTCTGCCGCGGCGGTCGCCGTCAGGGAGCCTTCTCATCGCCGCATGATGCAGCCCGGAGTTCAGGATGATTTCAGTTGGGCGCCTGCCCCTTTGCCTAGCGTGCCACCTGATGACGCGATGATCTGCGATTTCGGCCGGAACCGTCTCAACCTCGGCGTCGGCGATGACCAAATTCAGCATGAAAACCCAGAGAAACTTTCACCGATTTATATTTAACTTAAACAATAATGTCAGGGGAGAGGATGCTGGAGTCCCAGATTCTAACCACCATAGTCGTCGTTGCCGCCATCTTCATCTTCTGGAGAGTACTGGGCACCCTGTTCAGGAGAAAGCTCAAGAGGCTGGTGGGCCACCAGCGGCTGTCCAACACACTCTCCCTGATCTTCGCCTTCATCGTCATCCTTTACCTCCTCAATGTCTGGGGAATAATCCAGGCGCTCCTGGAGCTGTTCCTGGCCTTCAGCGCCATCAGCACTGTCCTGCTCTTCGCGGTTAAGGACCTCTGGATAGCCAACATCCTCGCCGGCATATCGCTGATCGGGGATAAAAACATCAAGGTGGGGACAGAAGTTGAAATCGAGGGAAAAAAGGGCACTGTGGTGGAACTCTCCCTGACCATCACCAAACTCCGAACCCGAGACGGCCGGATAATAATCGTCCCCAACCAGAAGTTCCGGGACGCAGTAGTCGTGGTGACCCCGGCCGAAGACCAGCGGTGACCCCAAGTGTTTCCCCTCAAGGACGAAAACCCCACCTCGCGCTTCCCCTTTGTCAACATCGCGCTGATAGTGATTAACCTGGCCGTTTTTCTCATCACCTTAATCAGCGGGACGTTTGAGGAGACCATCGACCTTTACGGGATGAGGCCGGTCGAGGTGCTCGCGGGCAGGAGGCTTGAAACGCTGTTCACCTCGATGTTTCTCCACGGAGGAATTCTGCACATCCTGGGAAACATGCTCTACCTTTACATCTTCGGCGACAACATCGAGGATGTCCTCGGTCACGGAAAGTTTCTGGCCTTTTACCTGGTCACCGGCGTGATCGCCAGCCTGATTCACGCCGCGACCGATCCGACCTCGGATATCCCGACCATCGGGGCCTCGGGCGCCATCTCCGGGGTGCTCGGTGCCTACCTCATGCTTTACCCGAGAGCCAGGGTCTACACCGCGGTCGGGATCTACCTCTTCTGGAGGATAGTCATGATCCCGGCGATCTTCTTCCTGGGCTTCTGGTTCCTGCTGCAGGTCTTCTCGGCCTCGATAACCTGGCTAACTGGGATTTCCGAAGGAGTCGCCTACTGGGCGCACATCGGCGGTTTCATCGCCGGGGCTCTCCTGATACTGCAGGTGAGGGCTGGGCGCAGAAGGCGCAGAAATTCAGGTGGCGGCCTGAGCTACGGGTTCTACTGAGGCCTTGTTGCAGGGGATGAAAGAAAAAGGTTTATAATAGCGTCGAAAAGCGATAACTGGCGAACGCATGCTCCGCGACAGCATAAGGGGGCTGGACAACGTCCTGAAGAACGACATCCCGCCGGGCTATGTGGTGCTGGTGACGGGCGGGGTGGGATCGATGAAATCCAGCTTCGTCTACAGCGTCCTCTCCAGCTATCTCTCCCGGCACAGGGATGAATTCGGTGTTTACGTGACACTGGAGGAGTCCCGGGAGAGCCATCTGAGAAACATGGAAAGCCTGGGGATTAAGAAGCCCGAGCACCTCCAGATTTTTGACTATCAGGACATCCGCAGGGAGTGGCGGGAGGAAGAGCCCTCGCTCAACATGGTGAGCATAACCGAGGATGTGATCAAGTTTTACAAGGAAGAGATGAAGGAAAAGTTCACCGTTTTTTGCCTCGACTCCCTCAACGCCCTGCAAACACTCGCCAAGACGGACAACCTGCGGAGGGAGAGCTACCACTTCTTCAACCTGCTCCGGGACAGCGGCCTGACCTCCTTCATCATCCAGGAGGCCCAGACCAGCGGCGAGGGGCGGAGTCACATCCCGGAGTCCTACCTCGCTGACGGGGTCATCGAGCTGGGCGTGATCGAGACCCCGGAGCTGGTCACGCGCTACATCCAGGTGAGAAAAATGCGCGCCTGCAGGCATTCCATGAAGAAGCACCAGCTGGTCGTCAACGAGGGCGGGCTGGAAGTGCTCGGACCGGTTTACGAAAGATGACCGCCTGGCAACCATTATTTTAGACCTGAGTCTGGGTCAAGGACAAAGCCGATGGGTAAACCCTTTTGCCCGAAAGGAGCTTATAAAGGGGAACTTTCAGAAACTAAAACATCACCTTAAAGAACGTCACCCCTCTGTCAAGATATGGTCGCTATGGGGGATGGCGAAGAGCTCTGGCAGAAGTATTGTTCTTTCCTGGAGAAACCGTTCTCCGAACAGCTGGAATACAACATCCGGGCACGGGAAGAGTATTTCAAAAAGTGGCAGCGGACAAACATGGCCGCAAAGCTGTGTCCCGGCGGTGTTAACGGATTTGAAGGGGTACCGCTGACGACCTACGATGACTACACCATCCTGCGTGACTTCGGAGAGAAGGTGGAGCAGCTCAGCAGAACCATCCCCAGAGAAAAGGGGGAGCTCTGGTGGGATTACTACCTCCGGATAGGTAAAATGGCTGCCCCGATGCTGGAGGGGTGGATGCCGGAGGATTTTGACTTCTGCGCCAAGACGTCGGGCAGCAGCGGGAAAAGCAAATGGCTGGCCTATGGTAAAACTTTCCGCGGAGAATGGGAGAGCCTCCTCTCCTACTTGGTGATGGCCTGCAGCGACAAGCCAGGGGATACCAAGCTGCGAAAGGGTGACACCTACCTGAACATCGTGGCGCCGGCGCCCTACGCCTCGGGCTACCAGATGCACCCCATCGAGCAGCTGCTCAGGCCGATACCGCCCCGAAGCGTCACCGACAACATCAGCAACATGAGGAAGAAAATGTGGATCATCCTCAGGGAAATTGAGAAGGGAGCCAGAATTGATCTGGCGGGCGGGATCGCCTCGACCTTTTACATGATGGCCCAGTACTTCACCAGGCCGGATGAATTTTTCCGGGACTACTACCAGTCGATGAATTTTGGGGTAACGAAATTTCTGCTCTTTTTAAAGTATCTCCAGTGCAGGGTCAGGGGAAAAAAATACGGGAAGGCCAGGGAAATTTTGCCGGTGAAGGGGATTGGCCTCGGCGGCTACGACACGCACCTTTATCTGGACCACATCAGGGATGAATTTGGAGTTACGCCCACGACGGCCTATGGGTGCACGGAATTTGGCATGGTGATGTACGGTCATGCCGACAGAAAGCTGGATCTGATTCCGGATCTGCGCAACATGTATTTTGAGTTCCTGACCGAAAGCGGCGAGGTGAAAAGGATCGATGAGCTGAAAAAGGGAGAAATCTACGAACTGGTGGGGACACCATTTGGAACGATGCTGATGAGATATAACATCGAGGACAAATTCAAGGTTGTTGACTTTCGCGACGACGGGCTGCCGATTTTCGAATTTGAGGGCAGAAAGAACGAGATAATCGACATCTACGGCTACTTCAGGGTTTCACAGGCGATCGCTGTCAGGGCCCTCTGCGAGGCCGGCCTGAAGGAAACGGACAAGTGGTGCCTCGCCAAGGCCACGAATCCCAGAGAACATCTGCTGTTCTTGATGGAGCGGGAGTGGGAACTCTCAGAGGAAAAAACCGCGGAGCTTCTGTTCAACGCCCTTTATCGGGTAAACCAGGAGTTTAAAAATTATGTGGATGATTTCGGGATAAAGGAACCGCAGGAGCTGATCAAGGTTCAGTACCTTAAAAAAGGTGCCTTTATGAGGTATACTATGAAAAAAATGAAGGAGGGAGTCCCAATAGGAAATATCAAACCACCCAAGATAGCCAGCACGGATAAAAGCGATGACATCGAATTGCTCAGGAGTGTATGAGCATGGCTGGCTGGTACTTCATCCCCATCACCCTTCAGTACTTGGTCGGGAGTGGGTTTATCTTCCTGATCTCCTTCTTCCTGATCTTGAAGAACAGCAAGAGCTGGGTCTACCGCTCCTTCTTTCTCTACGGGCTCTTCGCCGGCCTGTGGATTCTGATGGCGTTTTTTCACCGGAATGCGCCCAACGCGGAGCTATCCGCGGACTTCATCACCGTGGGCGCCGTTTTCGGCTTTACCTTCCCGGCCTTTCTGTTGATCACTTTTCTCATGCTCAAAAAGCAGAGCAAGCTTAACCTGCTGGCCCTACTTCCGGCCATATTTCTTGGAGCTATCACCCTTTACCTCATGCCCTTTAAAATTTCCTGGACCACTTTCGGCTGGAGCTATGGCTACTCCAGCGATTGGTATTTCGCCACTGTTGTTGTTTTTAACTTGGCCTACATCGTGGCAAATCTGGCTGTGGGAATCGACCTAGTCAGGACTGCCCCAACTGAACTGCTGAGAAAAAAATATGCGGTGCTGCTGATCAGCTACTTCGTCTTCTACGTCGTTGCCGTCTCAATTAGCAACATGCTTCTTATCCGCTACATCGATGCCCCGCCTCTGGGTGGGATCTTCAGCGCCCTTGCTTTCCTTGCCATCGCGTGGGCCCTTTCTCTGAAATTCAACAGAAGCGCAAGTGAAAAATCGTCAAACGCAACCGGCGAGGAAGAAGCCATGTCAAAGAGGCTCCCAAGTTCTTTGACCGATAACCGGCTGGAGGGGGAGATGTGGAAAGAACCGCTGAGCCACCGTCCATTCTGGCGCTGAAATCTTTTCTCCACGAACTACTTCTGGCCCTGCCCGGAAAGGAACTCGGGGAAAACGTCATCGAGTTTCAGAGATTTCTGAAAAACGTGGGGTTGGGTGACGCCGTCTCCCTTGGGGAAAAGGGGAACATTTCAATCGAGCCCTCGGCACTGCCATCCCTAAACTTACCGGAAGCTGCGCGAAAAATTCTCCTTTATCTCGGCGATCAGATGGATCCCGTCCTGTCGGAACTTTATGTAAAATTATTCCTGGAAACCTACGAAGAGTTCAGGTCCAGTTCCGAGCCGGCGGCCAACATCTGGCTGGGCCAGCTGCTGCGGGACTGCGGCGGCCTTCTCTCCGGTTATGGCATCATCGACCGGCTCCCTAAAAATGTGAAGATGCCCCAGCTTTTCCAGCTGATGAAGCCCGGATCAATCCACCTGAAAAAGGAGGAAAAACCCGCAGAAAGCTACGCCCTGGTCAAGGAGGCGGTCAACTATGGGTTCAAGGCCTTCTGCGTGACCAAGCTTGAGCCGAGCAAGATCAGATATCGCTACGGCCTGAAAAACTCAGAAATCATCTGGCTGACCTTCAAAAAGGTCAAGGAAAGGACTATAACCCCTGACGATCTGGCAGGGTTGAGTTCTTTTGTTTCAGGTGTTGGCCTCGGCTCGGTTGTCCTCTTCGACTGTTTCCAGGAGATAAAAGTCGTCAACGGCTTTAAAGGGGCGCTGGAGTTCTTCCGGGAACTGAGGACCATTTGCGCCAAGAACAAATCCATCCTGGTGATCTCGATCAATCCAATGAAGCTCACCGAGGAACAGCTTTCCGCGCTGGATCAGGCGCTTGGAGGCCGCGAAAAATGAACCTTCCAGAAATTCTTACGCTGCTGCTCGGCACCGCCATGCTGCTCCTAGTCCTCACTTTTGTAATTTATTCCATTGAGAACACCAGAAGGGCCAGGTATTCAACCACCTCGCTGTTGGTGACACTGGGCGCGATCTGCTTTTTAATCGCGGTGGCGGTCATGGGGGTCAGCACCCTTCTCCAACCCCTGGACATCCTGGTTCAAACAGCGGTGATTCTTTGGATGACCGGAGCGCTTTTGCTCCTAGTAGGACAAACGCTGCAAATCAAGGCCTTCAAAAAAATATATGGCTCCTTGAGGAGTGCCATTGGTCTCTCAAGCTCTAGGTGGTCCTTGGCCGGAATAATCACCCTCATCCTGGGAACTCCCGTCTATCTCTCGGCCCTGAACACCACAGTCAACGAAGGATTTACCTGGTACAGCGCCGTGAGCATCGTCATCTGGGTCTTCGTCTTTGCCTGCCTGACCGTTGCCGAAAGAAAACTGTTTCTGATCTCGAGCACCTCCCCTCCGGAAGCATCGATAACAAAACTGGTTCAAGACGACGCCCAAACTCTGGTAGCCTACTCAAGCCTCACGAACAGGTTCCTGGCCCACGTGGTTCCCGTGATCGGTGTTTCCGGTCTCGAGGACGCCCTAGCCCCGTGTGTTGAGGAGCACCCCATCTTGTTCGATGACAAACTTATCGATGGCGGAGTGCTCAACGTGGATCAGCTGATAAAAAACAGCCGGAGAATTCATGAGAGTGAAAGGATTTCAGAAATCTTCAGCGCCTTTTCGGACCTGAACACCACCATAGTTGACCTCTACGCCGCGTTCACCTCCCCGGCCCAGGCGGCCTACATGGTCGGCATCGAGGCTGAACTTTACAGGGATGAGGTGGCTCTCTGGAGGCTGGGGGTTCCCCTAGGCAAATACAGCGAGGCCGTTTATGAAAGGGAGATAATCATCGGCCTGCCGGATGGCGTCGCCGATGTTGACAAGGCCAAGAACTTCGCCTACCTCCTCTTCAAGCGCTATCTGGAGAGATTGCTGAACATGTGCAAGAAGTCCACCAGGGCCAGCATTAAGAGAGAGCTGAGCGAGATGGCGAGAAAAAACCCGGCGCTTGGCAGGGTTGACCTTTCTGAAGACGGCAAGATCGACCTCAGCAGGCTCTACCAGCACCTTTCAGGGACAAAGTTCAAGGATGGCATGCGGGAGCTGGTGGAAACCTTCTCCACCTTCGCTAACATCTGCTATGAAGCGGCCAAAAGGGACCTGGGGACAAAACAGGCCACGGAGATAGCCTCGGAGGTCTTTTCCGAACTCCTGCGCAAGTATGGTGGCTTCCTGCAGCACTACGGCATCACCGAGGCCATTCCAGAGGGAGTTCAGATCCGGGGCACCTATCTCCCCCTAGTCGCGGGCAAGAGCTATCTCGTCGAGGGGAGAAGCCCCAGACAGGCTTTCAAGATGTTTGCCGACCTGGTACGCTACGGCAATCCCGGCCTGGTGATAACAACCTCCCACCCGGCGCACGTGAGAAAGGAATACAGCATTCCGGACCGCATTACCGTCCTCTGGCTCTCAAAGGTGGAAGTTGATTACGCGGTCTCCCCATCGAACCTGGGAATTCTCCGCGATCGAATCACGGCTTTCGCTTCCAAGAGGGAGAACGCGGTTATCCTGCTCGAAGGGCTCGAATATTTGACCACCACCAATGGCTTCGACCTGACGCTGAAGCTGATGCACGACATAAGGGAGATTGTGGTGATCAACCGCGCCAGGCTCATCGTCCCGGTGGCACCAATGGCACTTGAGACCAAGCAGCTGGAGATGCTTAGGCGCTATATGGAGGTAGTTGAGACTGAGGAGGAGTGAACAGATGAACCTCGTCTTCTCGTCAAATTACCCCGGAGATATCGGGTTAAAAAGGAGGTTTTCCAAGGAAGAACCAAGGTGAGGAAAAAATATGTTGACGCCCAAAAACTCAGCCACGATTCCGCTGGATAAAAAGGTCCTTCTGGTCAACGAGCTGCTGGTCAACGAATGCTCGCTGCTCCTTTACAGCCCGGGAGTTGATGTCTGGCGCTCCTTCGGCTCCTTCATCGACAACGGCCTGGCCAGCGGCGAGACCTGCCTCTACGCCTATGATGAGGCGGGTGTCAGGTTACAGCTGGAGACGATATTCGGCGAGGCCATCACCCAGGGCAGGCTGCTGAGATTTCCGCTGGGCAGGGGATATCTCCCCAAGGAGATCGAGGAGCTGGGCGAGAAGCTTGAGGCTCTTTGCGCCAAGTCCCGATCGGAAAAACGTCCCGCCAGGGTGCTGGTTGACTTCGGCGGCCTCGTCACCCGCCACAGCTTCGACAAGGCGGTTGGTCTCCTCAGGTCGTTAATCTCCCTCAAGGAGGAGACATTTACCCTGCCTCAGGAGAAGAAAAAACATCCGGTTCTGCGGACGGCAATAATGGCTTTTAACCTGGAATCCCTTGACGAGGAGCAAATCAGGACGCTGATGGGGATCTGCAAAAATGTGATTATCTCCACGATCGATGGGACCACCACGCTGGCGCTGAACTTCCGGAGCCGCCGGCAGCTGGAACCTGAGGTCGAGCTGGCCCCGAAGGAATCCCTCGAACACTTTGTCAAGCGCCATCTGGAGACCATCGTCCTCTCCCTGCTGAGCGAGCATCCCATGTGCGGCTATGACGTCATCAAGACGATCTACCAGCGCTACTACACCTCGCTGAGCCAAGGGACCGTTTACTCCCTTCTTTACTCGCTGGAGGCCAAAGGGCTGGTAACCGTGATGAAGGCGGAGTCACAGCGATCCAAGATCTATGTCCTGACCGATCAGGGGCGAAAGCTGGCGGAGAGCCGGATAAAGGACTTCGTCACCGCCCAGAGGTATTTGCTGGAATCAATTCAGGGGACCTGAGACAGACGCCAACTTTCACTCTCCATTTTGAAGGAAACTGAGGATCATCCTCTTGGCGTTGATGCGGTCCTGGAGTAAACCCCGGATTTTCTCCTCCATCCCCCTGACCGGCCGATACCTTTTCACCTTGCCGCTCGGCTCGTGCTGCACCAGCCCCCTTCTCTCCAGATCATGCAATAGTGGATAAATCGTCCCCGGGCTGAGCAGCAACCCAAATTTCCCGTGGATGGTCTTGATGATGTCGGTGCCGCATCTCGGCCGCTTCAGCAACAGCGCCAGGACCAGGTACTCCAGCTCATCCCTGACCGACTCCTGGACTGAGCCGGAGAAAACGGCTTTTTCATCACCGGCCTCATCAGGGGCTGTTCTCTCTTTCAATCAACCACGATTCTGATATCTCCCTTCTTATATATCGATTTTTGTGTCGAAAATTGATAGATTTTCCATAAGAAAACCCCTTTTTAAACCGGAAAGTTTCGCTCTCAGGGGTGCCCGGGTGAACGCGAGAGGTGACGCCGAGATCTGGATGAAAATGCTGGAAATGCTGCGGACAATCAGAGTCAGCAAAGAGAAATTGGAGGAGCTGGAAAGGATGGTAAATCGGCTGACGGCTGAGATGGCCGAGGCCTCGAGGCGAGGAGTATTGCCCAACCCGGGCGATGCCTACGAACAGCTGCAGGCCCTGGCCAGGTTGAGCTCCGCGATCGAAAGAATCGGCAGGGAGATGGAGGAGCTGGAAAGGCTCGAAAGGAAGATACAGGCCTTGGAAAAGAGGATTGAGATGGATCAGCTGATAATGGACCAGATCCGGGAACAGCTGAGGAAGAAGCTCCAAGTTGTTATCAGGGAAGAGAAATCCGATCTAAAATTCAACCCCGAAAATCCGCCTGGTTAGAATATCGTTAAAGTAAATAAAAATCAAGAATACAAAACATTTTTATTCAACCGCATAGGACTTTCATCCATGACCGAAGAAATTTTAACCGGAAGCATCGGGCATGTTGAGTTCAACTACCCGAAAAAATACATCTTTGGACCGAACGCGGTTGATAATATCTGCCGTGAGGTGGAGCCCTTCGCCCCCAAGGGATCAAAAATTCTGATCGTGACCGACAAAAACCTGGTTGATCTGGGGCTGGCCAACAGGATTCTGAAGCCGCTGGAGGAGGAAAAATACCAACTGGCCATCTATGACCAGGCCTCACAGGAGCCCACCATAAGCATGGTGGAGAAGGTGGCGGAGAGGGCAAGGGCAGAAAAGCCAGCCCTTGTCATCGGCTTTGGTGGTGGCAGTGCCCTGGACATGGCCAAGTTCGCCTCCGCCGCCGTCACCAACCCGGGCCCGATGAAGGAGTACATAACCTACCTTCAAGACAGCATCAAGGTGCCACCGGTTCCCAAGATACTCATCCCCACAACCGCTGGGACCGGCAGCGAGGCCTCAGGGTACGCCGTGGTCATCGAGGAGAAGGGCTACAAGGGGTTTGTGATGAGCCCCAAAATCGTCTCAGACGTGGCCATCGTCGACCCCACCCTCTCGCAGTCAATGCCGCCCAGGCTGACCGCCCACACCGGTCTAGACGCTCTCTCGCACGGGCTGGAGGCCGTCTTGTCCTTCACCGCCAACATGTTTTCCGACACCTATGCCTACCGGACCGTTGAACTCGCGGCCAAATACCTGCGAAGGGCATATCACCACGGAAAAGATCTGGTCGCTAGGGCGGGCATGGCTCTGGCCGCCACCTACGGCGGAATAGCGATCACCACCCCGGCCGCGGTCAACATCGGCCACTGCCTCGGTGAAACCATCGGTCCAAGGTACCGCATACCTCACGGTGCCGCCTGCGGCATAGTTCTGCCCTACATAACCAAGTTCAACATCGCCGCGTGGCCGGAAAGAGTTGCTTCGCTGGCGAAATTCTTCACCGATGAACCGGCTAAGGATGTGAGGGCGAGGGCCATGCAGGTGGTCGAGGGGCTGAAGGAGCTGCTGCTGGACCTCAACATGCCCCTCAGCCTGAAGGAGTTGAACGTCCCGCGAGACCAGCTGGCAGAAATGGCCGAGTTCATCGCCAAGGAACAGCAGTACAACTACGGCCTACCCGACATCAACCCGGCAGTGATCACGCTGGAAAACACCAAGAAGCTGCTGAACGACATCTGGGAAGGGAACATCTAAAAAAAGACTTTATCCGCTGGACTGGACAAAAGAAAAATTTTTAGATATTCTTGGCTTCCAGCGCCCCCGTGGGGCACCACTTGACGCACTCAGGGTCTCCGCCGCAGAGATCACAGATCAGCGGCTTTCTGCCCCTCTCATCCATGCTGATCGCTGAGTAGGGGCAGCTCTTCACGCACAGCCCGCAGCCCGTGCAGATATCGCTGTCCAGCAGCACGGCGTTGGTGGCCTCATCCTTCCTCAGCGCTGAAACGGGACAGGCCTTGACGCAGGACTGCTCGGCACATTGAATGCAGGCGACGGGGTACATTATCGTCCTGGGGTTGCCAATCGCCACCTGAACCCGGGAAAGATGGGGATCAAAATTCCCGGTCTTTTTGAAGGAGCAGGCCAGCTCACAAGTCCTGCAGCCAACGCATTTTTCAGGGTGAATTTCCAGCTTGACCGGCACAAGCTCACCTCACAGGAACTCCCCGAGACCCAGCTCCGCCAGCTTCTCCCTGGTCGGGATGCCGTTGGAGTCCCACTTTCTCAACCGGTAATAATCATCAAGCAGCCTGTTCAGGTCTGCGGAGCTGATCATGTGGCCCTTAGCTGGTCCGGAGGGCAGGGGCTCCTCCTTAAACCTCCTGGGGAGATCGTCATCCTTTCGCGTGAAGCCCTCGCGAACGTTGAACATCCGGGTCAGGTTCCAGACGCGCTCGCCGATCTTCAAGAACTCCTCAGCGCTAATTTCCCATCCGGTGGCCGCGGAAAGCAGTTTCGCCGAGTCCTCCGGCATGAGTCCCGTCCGGCTGAAGTCGCAGCCGACCAGCGTGTCCACCGCCGCAAACCAGTCCTGCTCCCACTTCACGATCTCCGCCTTGCCCTCCAGCGATAGCCGCTCCACGGGACCGGATGGCCCGGGGATACCTTCGACCTCATAGCCGATCGGCCAGCCCCTTTCATGACAACCGCCGCGATCGGCCGTGGCCAGGGCAAGGCCCATCCCGGGAGCACCACGCGGGGGCCAAGCGGGGGTCTCCAGCCCCTTGACGTGAATCGCGAAATCTCCGGCCTTACCACCAACCCTTTCCGCGACTCCCTTCACCCCCTCGGCCAGTAGGTCACCGACGCCCTCTCGATAAGATATCTTCCTGATCAGCTTCAAAACCGCCTCGCCGTTGCCGAACCTCAGCCTCAATGCCTCCAGCTCGGGATCCCTCCAGATCCCCCTCTCAAAAAGTTCCATCGCAAATCCAATCACCCCGCCCGCGGAGATGGTGTCCAGCCCCAGTTCATCGCAGAGGTAATTGGCGTAGGCGACCACCTCGGGATCCGTCAGGCCGCAGTTGGCGCCCAGCAGCCCGGTGGTCTCGTACTCTATGCCGTCCAGCACCGTGCCGCTGTGGGGTCCCCTTCTGATGAAAGAGATTGCCGAGCAGATTATCGGGCAGGCATAGCAGGCCGCCCGCCTCAGCCACAACAGCTTGCTCTGGGAAACTCCGGAGAGCCTCTCGCCTTCCTCGATGTGCCCGTCCTGGAAGTTCCTCGTGGGGAAGAATCCCTGCATGTTGGAGAACTCGACCGACCCCGCCGTCCCGTATTTGCTCCATACCGTCCGCACGGCCTCGCTTTCCAGCAAGGTTCGATGAAACTTTCTGGCCGTTTCAAAAAACTCCTGAGGCTTTGCCACCCCCACTGAACCGGTGCCCCGGACGGCCACCGCCTTGAGGTTCTTGGAGCCCATTACCGCCCCCAGGCCACCGCGCCCCGCCTGCCTCTTGACATCGCAGTCGATCAGGGCAAACCTCACCCTCCTCTCCCCCGCAGGGCCGATGCAGGCCACCTTGACCTTGGCGTCGCCCAGCTCCCTCTTTATGGAGAGGCTGGTCTGGGTGGTGTCCTGTCCCCTCAGCCCCGAGGCATCTCTTAATTCCACATGACCGTCATTGATCCAGAGGTAGCTCAGCCTCTCCGCCCTTCCCCTGATGACCAGGGCGTCGTATCCCGCGTACTTCAGCTCCTGAATGAAATGGCCGCCGAAATATGAGTCGGAAAAGGTGCCCGTGAGGGGCGACTTGGCGCAGACCAGTCCCCTCTGAGAGGGGGCGATGGTGCCGGTCAGCGGGCCGGTGGCAAAGATCAACACATTCTGTTCACTGAAGGGATCGGTACCCGGTTTCACCATCTTGTACAGCAGCCAGGCGGCCAGCCCCTTGCCACCCACAAGCTTCCTCGTCACGGCGGGATCCAGCGGCCGCTCCGCAGTGTTGCCACGGGACAAATCAACCTCCAGAATCTTCCCGCAGTAGCAGGGGGCTGGAGTCATTTTTAATCACTTGGCTTTAGCGCCTTGAATTTTTCATACTGCGGCTTGGTGGCCAAGGAAACTATTATGAAGGCGATCGCCGAAAACAGAATCCCCACCGGGAGGTAAAACGGATACTCCGGCCAGGGCCTGGGGACCTCAATGCCAAAGAGGTCACCTACATAGTTGTAGAAGGCAAACACGGCTCCCACTATCATTCCAGCCAAGGCTCCGGCTTCGTTGGCCCTCTTCCAGACGAACCCGCCTATCAAGGGAACCAAACAGCCACAGGCTAGAATGTCCGCGGCCAGCCACAACACCCACAGCATGTCAGGAAGGGTGACACCAACGCCAAAAGCCAAAACAGTTATGATGGTGGTGGCGACCAGTCCCACCACGAACAGGCCCCGCGGCGTCGCTTTCTTATTTATATATCTGTGGTAAACGTCCTCGCACAACAGCAATGCCCCTGAGTTGATAGCGGTGTCAGCCGATGACATCACCGTGGCCAGAATCCCTGCCAGAGCAAACCCAAACAGCAACGGCGGGAATATTGATTTAGCCAGAGAGGGCAGGACGCCAACGCCCTCGAGGCCGGGCACAACCTTTACCGCCGCCATGCCGCCCAAGGTATAAATGAAGTACAGCGGGATGAAAATGATGGCCGCAACCAAAAATGCCTTCATCACCAGCCTGGGGTTCTTCGCGGCCAGAATTCTCTGCCACATGTCGGCCTCCAAGAACCAAGCCAAGGAGAAGGAAATGGCATAAGCAAAATTGTACCTGAAGTTGTCGAAAAAGTCCAGAAAGCCGGGCGCGCCAAGCTCCTGGGGAAGCTGGGCGAGGGCTCCAAAACCGCCTATCGCGTTCAGGGCGATAAAGCTCGTCGCAATACAAATGATGTTCAGCAAAATGAACTGAAAGATATCGGTATAGATAACCGCTCTAAACCCGCCGATCACGGTATAAAAGTAAACTACCACCGTGATCGCCAATAACCCTACCAAGTAAGGCATGTCCAGAGCCACGGAAAGGGATTCACCGCCGCCGATTAGCTCGGAAGCCGCCCAGGTCATCATGTACCAGATACCAAGCAAAGCCAGAATTATCCTGACCTTTGGACCATAGCGCCACTCAAATATCTGCGGCTGGGAGATGGCGTTGGTTTTTCTGATCCTGTAGGCCAAAACGGCGACGACGGCAGTGGCAAAAACAGTTGGGAAGCCCATGATCCACCAAGTGCTCACGCCGCCTGTGTAGGCCGCATTATAGGAAATCAGCGCGGAAATTCCCGTCCACGAGGCCCCAACCGTGCAGACCAGCGCCCAGAAACCGAGTTCCCTAGAGGCTAGGAAGTATTCCTCTTCCGTATGTCTTTTTCTTGATATTATATAACTGTATAATCCTATCACTATCAGAATCACGCCATAGATGACAAGGCCAACCAGGACCTCTGCGTCTATGTTATCAACCTCTCCTTTTGGTGCTACGATTTTCTCTCGTCTGCTATTTAAATAGTTTTCGGCAAATTTTCTGACGCGCCATTGAAGCAAGCTAATTAATGGTTTACGCCATCTTTCGCCACCGCTTCAAACACCTCGCCGCGGGATAGCATTTCCGGCCCTGACCAAAAACCGTGGCAAAATTGCGCCTTAAGATCACGCGGCCAGTTTGGCCCAAAGAATTATTTTAATTGGGCAACTTAGCTATGCTAGAACTTGGTGGATGTATGGACAAGGTTAAAGAAGCCCTAAAGAAGGTTGATAAAACCAGGCCCGCCGTTCCCATACCCCTCAGCTATGATGACGAGCTGAAACACATCTGGGGCAAAAATTGGGGAGCCCAGAGCGAGATCGGAAAGCTCAGGGAGGTGCTGGTACACAGGCCAGGCTCTGAGATAGCGCCACCGAAGAAAGACCTAAAATGGTACGGCATGAAAAGCGTCCCCGACGTGAGCAGGGCTGTGGAACAGCACGACAGATTTGTTGAAATTTTAAAGGACGAGGGAGTAAAAGTTCATTATCTCAATCCCGATCCCAAAGCCAAGGGCCCGTATGCCCCCTTCCAGGGGCTCTGGGGAACAAGGGACTTCGGCTTCGTGGTCCGCGGCGGGGCCATCGTCCACCGCATGGCATTACCGTGGGACAGGGGTGCCGAATTCTGGTGGGCAAAAAGGGTCATGGAGCTGGGTTGCCCCATCCTGTACACCGTTCGGGGATACGGCACGTTTGAGGGAGGCAACGTGGTCTGGCTTGACCCCGCTCACGTGTGCATAGGCAAGAGCATAAGGACAAACCAGGAGGGAATCGATCAAGTTTCAGCGATACTCGCCTCGGTGGGAGTTGAGGAGATCAAGATCGTCCCCATACCGGGATGGCTTGAAAACGTCGACTGGCCTGCCGGAGGATTCGCCCACCTGGACTGCGTCTTCGGTTACGTGGACTCCGGTGTTGCCCTGATCTACCCGCCAGGAGTGCCCTACGATTTCCTGGAGTATTTGCAGGAAAAGGAGATCAACCTGATCGAGGTTCCTCCGGAGGAGGCTAAGGACTACGCCTGCAACACCTTGGCCCTTGAGCCGGGCAAGATAATAATGCTGGAGGGATTTGAAGCTGCCCGGAAAAAACTGGAAAAAGAGGGCGTTGAAGTTATAACCGTGAACATGAGTGAGTTTATAAAGTTGGGTGGGGGTCCACATTGCGCCAGCTCCCCCCTGATCCGTGACCCGGGACCCAAACTATAGGGTCTCCGGAAATTTCAAAAACAGAAAACTTTGGTGCGGTGGGCGGGATTCGAACCCGCGCTGCGAGCTTGGCAAGCTCGTGTCCTAACCAAGCTAGACTACCACCGCTCATGTTGAAGTTGTCAACACCTCAATTAAACATTACTAGCCCAGGAGAAAATCGATCAGCTGCCCGCCCAGTATTGTCCCCGCCGTAAAGACCACCATGGCCACCGGCAGGGCCCCCGCCACCGCCATTCTCTTGGCCAGCCCATCGTCGCCCAGCTCGATCTCAACCACATAGTTGACCAGGATCACCGTCAGGATGATCACGTAAACGCCAAGGATGAGGAGAAACTCCGGAGGAGAGATCCCGGCCGTGCCGAAGAACTCAAGAGCGGCTGTTTTCTCCGAAAGCACCCCCTGCACCCTCGCCGCAACCGAGGTGATCAGCGGGGCAAAGAAAAGCGCCACCGCCCGCATGGAGGTCACCACCTCGGCCATCGAGCGCCTCATCTCCTCCCTGACCTCCCTCAGCTCACGAAGATGCTGCGCCGTCTGAAGGATCGCCTCTCCGGCGGCCCGGGTGCTCCTCTCAATCAGGTCGACCAGCATCTTCAGCGTCCCCTGAATCATGCCTGAGCCCACCTCTCTCATCGCCCCCCTGTTTTCCTCAAAGAGGGCCGCGCGCAGCCCCATCCCTCCCAAACTGATGTTCGAGGCTGCTGCCCTGAAGATCTCCGCCAGCTTGCTTCCGGCCATGGTCACGGCCACATGTCTCAGGGCTTCCTCGGCGGGATGCCCCTCGCTGACGCGATTGCCCAGCTGCACCAGCGCCTCGCTGAACTCCTCCTCCATCTGGATGATCTCCTCACGACGCCGGAAGGCCCCCCTGAAGCTCAAGTGGAGGGAGAGGGAAATTCCCAGCACCAGCCCCCAGAGAACGGCCAGAACCATGATCTCGGAAGGCGCCCCGAGCCACAGACAAGCTACCGGGATTAGAACGGAGGTGAACGCGGCCGCAAAAATCGAACGAAACCAGTTCACTCTGGCCTTGACGCCGGGAAGCGGGAAAGATGCCGGACGTCTGGAAAGGACACTGCTGCTCAGGAAATAGACCAGCAGGGGGAGCAAAACACAGTACAGGAGGACCATCGGCACCGGCCCGATTTGAAGCTCCATTACCGAGAGCACCGGCAGGATGACCACGAGGACCAGCGGGAGCAATACCCCCAGGCTGTAGATCAACAAGGTGGGCAGGTTGATGCTCGAGGAAAATTCCCGCATCCTTGCCCTGGCGCCCTGCAAGACCAGCTGCAGCGATCTGTCCAGCGTCCTCTCCCGGCTGGCTCTCCGCTCATTCAGGGAGCTGCGGATGAGATAGATGGACCGACCCAGCTCCGGAAGCTTCTTCTCCCAGTGCTGGGCAAACCCCTGCAGCGCCTCGTCCGCTCCAGAATGAAGGCGCAGGTGGCAAGCGGAGAGCCTCCTTCTCAGATCCTGCCCCATCCGGCCGCCCAGCTGTTCGCCCGCAAAATTACAGGCCCGCTCCAGGTTCGGCGTTATCTTCATGGCCATGGTGAGATAGCCGATCAGCAGGGGCGCCTCGCCCGCGGCCTTCAGTTTCTCGCAGTTATCCCGCCAGCCCTTCAGAAAAGAGGGCTTCATCATCCCCTTTGATCCAACGCCGAATCGAACCACTCGCGCCACCTCTGAAACAGCTCACGATAGTCCACGCCCCCTCTCTGGAGCTGCTCCTCGAGAAGGGAGTGCCAGGCGAGATTGGTCTTTACGATAAACGGGGCCTCCAGCAGTTCCGTCCGGCCCAACTCCGCCTCCTTAACCAGCGATTCATAAATCCTGGCCCGGAGCTCCAGGTTGGCCATGACCTGGGCCGGGGTCACCCCCCATTTACCCGCTATCCCCGCGATCAGCTCTGATTTCCTCAACGACCGCGTCGGACGCAAGCAGTCGGCGGAATAATCAAAATACATGAGATTCCCAAACCCGTTCTCCGCCACCGGGTCGCTGCGCCATCCCCTTCTCACCTCGACCACCTGCACCAGCCTCCTGGCCCGAGATGCCCCTCCCCTCACCCGGATGGGCGCGGCCACGACGATGGCCTCGGTTGCCTTGAAAGAACTCGGCGGTATCCTGAGGTCGTGAACAACTCTCTCAAAAACATCGCGCGCGGTGGCCCCGTGAATGGTGCCCATCACCGAGTTCCCGGCCGCCCCGACCCTCATGGCCTCATAGAGGACCCGGGCCTCCTCACCTCTCACCTCTCCTATGATCAGCACCGATTCACCCAGGCGAAGAGCCGCCCGGAGGGCCTCCTCAGCGCGAAACTCGATTCCCCCACCCGAGACCGACGACTGCACCTGCAGTGACTGGATCTTATAACCCAGCCCGCGGAGCCTCTCCACCATGAGCTCCCTGGTGTCCTCGATGGTGATGATCCTGAACTTGGGAAGAATCTCCAGCATCAGCGCCCCCAGCAGGGAAGTTTTACCCGCTCCGCGGCTGCCAGCGATCAGCAGGGAGACCTGGGCGTCCACCAGCAGGCTGAGCAGCCCCGCCGCATAGGGGGTCAAAAATTTTGCCCTGATGAACTGCGGCAGCGTCCAGGGGGTGGGCTTGTGCCGGCGCAGCGCAAAGGCCAAGCCACCGGGGCTGAGGGGCGGCCCGATGGCAGCTATCCTCACCTCACCCAGGTTGAGGTCCAGAACAGGATCCGCCTCGGAGAAAGGCCGGCCGCTGAGGGCGCGGAACTTTGAGATCATCGACTCAGCGTCGTCTGGGGTGAGGAAGATGTTGGTGAGACACTCGTCGTGATCATGATGCAAGATGTGCACCGGTGTTGTTCCCACCGGGGCATCGATGTAGATGTCCTGAACCTTAGGATCCTGAAGAAGGGACTCCAGCAGCCCCAGCCCGGCCGTGAACTTGGCCAGGTAGGAGGCCAAGGCCCTGACCTCCTCCCGCGAGACCTGAATCCTCTCTTTGACCGCCCTCTCGATGATCAGCCTCTCTCCCAGGCGCGCAATCTGTTTGCGGGCCTGCAGGGGGTTCGGGTCGAGCGACGGGCATTGCTCGACGATCATCTGCCGCGCGTGCTGGAGGAGCGCCACCTGGTCGTGGGTCAGCCGGTACTCCGGTGGAACCAAAAAATAAAGATGCTGAAGCCGCCGCGGCAGGCGATAGATCTTCAGCTCACAGCCCTCGACCTCGTAAGAATCGATGAGCTCACCATCGGGTGGCGGCTCCATGCTGAGGCGGGTTGTCAAAAAGCAGGGACGGACGAGGGGACGCAATATCTCTGAATATTTCAGGCCCGCCTGGGCAGCCCGCAGCAGCGCTGATCCCCTCAGTGAATTCAACAGCGGCTCCAGAGTATTTTTGATAAATTCCGACCGACAGGACCGACAGTTGCTGGCCCCGCGCGCCCTTTTCGCGTTGATCTCTTGGCACAGGTTCTCCAGCCTGCGCAGCCCCGAGAGGGGATTGCCGGAGAGCTCCTCAAGCGCCCTGCTGAGTTGGAGTCTGCGAGAGGCCTCACACCTTCTGCAGTCAGCTGGCGTGAGGTTTGCCAGCGACCAGCGACGGAACTCATCGAGAATTTCCGCGACCTCTTTGAGCGCCTGCAGGCCCACACCGCTGTACTCGTGCTCATAAGATCCCGAAAGAACGACAACGTCAACGTCGGGCTCCTCAACCAGGGCCCCCAGAACCCCCCTCATGCACTCACTTGACTTTTCTACCGAGGCCCCACCACTGCAGCCGCTGCACCTGATCTTCATCACGCGCTCGCTGCCGAGCGTCGTGGTTCTCCTTTCACAGCCCATCCCCTTCCCCCGCCCGGCAGCCCTCGACTCCGAACCCGGAGGAGGCAAGATTGCTGCAGAGCCTCACCAGACCCGCCAGGTTGGCCTCAAGGGTTGAGACCCTCCTCTCCAGAGCCGCCAGGCGCTGGCTCAGAATTTTAACGTCGTCCTGCAGCCTCGCCACCATCCTCCCATGGTCGGCGATGATGGCCCTCTCATCGCTCCCCTTGAAGATCATCGGGGGCATCCCCCTGGGGCGGACCTCTTCCCTGCCCCCTTCGACCCTTTCTCGCCTCCTGGAGTTCAAGGAGCCAGGAGGAAATCCGCGAAATCTGCTTGGAGACCTCCCCGTCCCTGAGCCACTCCTCCCCGGAGCCCGGGTAGGACATCAGCAGGACCCAGGTGCGCTCGCTCAGGAAGCCGGCCTCATGCAGCTCCTGGAAAAGCCTCTCCGGCCTGGTGCCCGCCAGTTTTCCGATCTGGTCTCGCAGGCAGGCGAGCCTGAAGAAGTCGGCGTCGCCAACCAGTTGCTCCCTGAGCGCCAGCAGCTCCTCCTTGAGCGCCATAAAATCCCGCCGGGCGAAGCGCAGCCAGTCCTGGCGCAGCTGGACATCCCTTCTGGCGCTGCCGAGGGACTGAAACATCTCTGCCGCCGCCGACCTCACCGACGCCACCGCTTTGTTCAGCTTCCGCCAGCGGGACTCGTCGACCCTTGACGCCTCGAGCAGCCACTCCAGTTTCTGATCCAGCCTGCGCAGCCTTTTCGCCGCCTTTTCCGGGCTGTCCTGGTCCAGCTCCAGAATTCGGTCCACATCATCCATTACCGCCTCCAGCCTGAGCTCACGACCCATCCTCACCCAGCTCCTCCAGCCTCTGCTCCACCCGGGAAAGCTTCATTTTGACCTCATCATCATTGAGCGAGCGGCATCTTTTCAGCTCCTCCCTCAGGGCGCGGAGGACCTCAACTTCGGCCAGGAGGAGAAGCCTCAGGAGCGAGGGGCCCCTTCTGCTCCGGCTGAGGTGCCTCTCGAGGACAGCAAGCCCCACATGCCAAGAAACGGCCACAGCAATGACGCCGAGAAGGACCTCCAAGCCTCCCGCCGCATCATTGAGGGCTGCCCGTTTAAAAAAAAGGAAAAAAGGAAATTTCCGGCCGCAGCCCATAACGCCAGGCAGTTAACAATCAAACCATCTGGCTCAACAACGGGGAAGACCGGCCCAGAGATGAACTGCGGACAGTATTTTAACCGCTTAGGTCGATTTAAGTGTGATCACATGATGGATGAAATAATCAAGTCGGCCCTTACCTTCTTCGTCATCATGGGTCCCTTTTCCAGCGTCCCGATCTTCATCTCGGTGACGAAATACATGAACCAAACGCAAAAGCTCTCCGCGGCCACGCAGGCGATAGCCACTGCCGGGGGGGTCCTCTTCGCCTTCCTCTTTTTCGGCCAGTTTCTCCTCGATGTCTTCATGATAGATTTTGCCTCGCTGAGCATCGCCGGTGGGTTGATCCTCACCATCCTCGGGATCGAGCTGATGCTGTCGCTGTCGATCAGCGGCAGGGGGGAAAGCTCTCCGGCCATCACCCTGCTAGCGACGCCCATCCTCACTGGTCCGGGGGTGATCGTCACAACGATGATCTTTGTACAGCAGTATGGTTATCTGATAACTTCAATCGCGGCCTTGATCGCCTTAGTGGCCAGCTGGTTGGTCCTCTGGTTTTCCGGACACATCAGCCGGGCTATAGGGGACTTCGGCACGGGAATTATCTCCCGGATCACCGGGCTGCTGCTGACCGCCTTTGCCATAGAACTCATCATCACCGGAATCAAGGCGGCCTTCGCCCTTTGAACCCGATCACCGGGCCAAACTTTTCCAGATTTTGCCCTGCGTGGCAATCAGCGCGGCCACCTTGGCCGCGCGGGCGTTGGAATTCATCACCAAAACTCCCGCGCGCTCCAGCTGCTCCACTTGCCTCCTGAGATCCTGGGGGTCACCGCCGGTGCCCAGTACTGAGGCCACGGCGCTGAGGTAGCCCCCCGATTCCTCCACGATCTCCTTTGCTTCCCTCAAAGCGGGGACAAGTTCACCCGCGGGGTTGGGATGGGCCCCAAAGCCCAGGAGAACGTCAAACAGGACCACGGCGGTTTCCCAATCCTTCGCCTCCTTCACCAGCCTCTCGCAACGCGGGGTGAGATCAACCGCCGGGTGTTTCCCCCCGGAGAGATATTCGGCCCCGAAGTCCACGCAGGCATGGCCCTTGCTGGAATGGGGATCCGGCAGCCTGAGCTTGGGCTCGAGGGGAACGTTGGAGTAAATAGCGTCAAAATACCTTCGCAGGATCACCATCGTCTCCGTGCAGAGGGCCCCGCCTGAATAAAGCCCCCGGACGAACTTCTGCCCGTATCCAAACTTGCCGTACTCCTCCGCGGCAATTTTCCTGAATTTCTCCGGCAAGGCGGGAGAAAGCTCATCGGGTTTACCGGCACCGCTTAAAGCCAGCGCCTCGGCTGCGGCTTCCTCAAGGGTGCTCACGACCTTTACTCCGGATTGCCCCCCGCCGGCCCTGCCGCCCAGGAAACAGGTCACGGCCGGCTTTCCCGTCTCCGCGGCGGCCTCGAGCACCAGACGTCGGACGCTGGTGACGGGCTCGCGGGAAAGCACCGCGATGACTTCTGTGGCCGGATCTTCCGCCAAAAATTTTAAGGCCGACAGGGTACCCGAGGCGTTAACGCTCTGGGAAAGGTCCCTGCAGCCCACGTCAAGCGCCTGGGAGACGCCAACACCATCAACCAAACAGGCGACCTGCTGAATGCCGCTGCCGAAGGTGCCGATTATCCCTATCGGGCCGCGGCGCATCCTGTTCCAGATGCCGAACCCCTGACCGTTTAAAATCGACGTGCTGCAGCCCGGGCCCAGAAAGAGAAGCCCGCGCTCGGACGCGGCCGACTTGAGAGCCGCCTCCTCGGTGAGGGACAAACCGCCGCCGAGAAAAACCACGTTTTTTCCCGACCTAATGGCCTCCATGGCCTCACCCGCGGCTTGAACTCCCGAGGATGAAATGACGGCGATCTCCACCATGCTGCACCCAACAAAAATCTCTCCTGGTGGTTAAAACACCTGTCACGGGCAACTATCTTAAGCCGGAGGACCAAGGGAAAAGGGGAGGTAAATGCAATCTGCGAGCTACCGGGTCGGCAGGGCCTTCCTCTGCCGGGCTGACTACCGCTCGGAGCTGATGAAGTCCGCGCTCGATTTGGTGAGGGAGAAAAAAATAAAGATGGCCCTTTTCGCCGTGATCGGCTCGGTTGCGGAGGCGACCCTCGCCTATTACGACCAGTCAAAAAGGGAATACCGGAAGATCAGGCTGGAAGAGCCGCTGGAAATCGCGGACTCCTGGGGAAACATCTCCTGGAAGGACGGCCAGCCCTTCGCCCACCTGCACGCCGTGCTTTCCGACGCCGGGGGCAAGACCTACGCCGGGCACCTAGTTCAGGCCACCGTCTTTGCCGCCGAAATTCACCTTCTGGAGCTGATCGGGAAGAAACTGGAAAGGGAACACGATGAGGTAACCGGGCTGTCGCTCTGGAAGTTCAAAAAACAGGGGTTGAAGTAGCTACTCGGCGTACTGGGTGGGGTCCTCAATTCCGGCGGCTTGGAAGGCTTTTTTCCGGTTTCTGCAGGACTCACACTTACCGCAGTGAATCTCCCCCTCGCGGTAGCAGCTCCACGTCAGCTCCAGCGGGACCCCCAGCTTCACGGCCAGCTTCAGCACCTCGGCTTTGGTCATGCCGGTGAGCGGGCTCTTCACCTGCAGCTTTGATTCCGTGCCCAAGGAAATGGCCTTGGAGATGGCGCGGACAAACTCCTCCCGGCAGTCGGGATAGAACTTGGCATCGTCAAGCTGGGGCCCGTAAAAGATGGCCTCGGCGCCGAGCGATGAAGCGTAGGCGGCCGCGATCGCCAGCATTACACCGTTTCTAAACGGGACGATGATGCTGGTGTCAAATTTCTCCGGCATGCGCATGCTGCTGTCAATCAGAGCGGTGACGCCCGGCCCGTAGAGGTCCTTCAGAAATGAGATGTCCACCACCCGGTGCTCCCTCGCCCCCAGCGCCCGGGCAATTTTCTTGGCGCTCTCCAGCTCCCTGGTGGCCAGCTGCCCGTAGTTGAAGGACAGGCAGTAGAGCTCATAGCCTTCCCTTTTTGCCAGAGCAGCGGCCACGGCGCTGTCAGGACCACCCGAGAGGAGACAGACGGCTTTCATACAATTCCACTTGCCGGTGGAACTAAATAAAACTTTGAAATCTGCGGCGATCACCGGACGGGGAGATTGAGGCTGGCGTCTATGTCCTCGGCGATCTCCCGGATGGACTTCAGGGTGCGTTGAATGTCCAGCTCTATTTCATCCACGATCTTCTGGAGAGAATGGGAGCGAAGTTCCCACTTGCTTCCCTCCTTTGAGATTACTCCGGCCCTCCTCATTCGGTTCAGATGATGAACGATCGCGGTCCTGCTGAGCTTGACGTGTTGGGAAATATCGTCCACGGTTATCTGGCCTTTCTTCGATTCCATCAGAAACGCCTTGAAGACCTTCACTGCCGTCTCAGACCTGTCCCTCACCCCGAGCAGCCCTAGGGACTCACAGAACCATTTCAGGTCCCCATCCAGCGTGCTCTTCGCCGGCTGCTTCATGGTGCGGATCAAGATCTCCCTCATGACACCACCTTTTTACTATTGGACCGTTAAATTTAAATACTTTAACCTTGCTATAACTATTTGAAATAGTCAAAAACAAAACGAATTAGTGGAGGTGGTGAACATGATCTGGATGGACATCTTCGATGAGATGAGAAGGATGCAGAGGGAGATCAATCGGATGTTTGGAAACCTGCTCGCCAGACCATCGTTCGCCACCCCGCTGGCACCGGCTTGGGGCGGCTGGAGAGAACCACTGATGGACCTGTGGGAGGATGAGGACAACGTGACCATCAGGGCAGAGATCCCAGGGGTTAACAAGGAGGACATCAAGCTCAACGTCACCGAGGACAGCCTAGAGGTCAAGGTGCTGAGAAAGAGGGAAAGCAAGGGAGAAACAGCGGGAGTGCAGCACCTGGAACGCAGCTACGAGGGCTTCTACCGCTACGTGCAGCTGCCCTGCAAGGTGGTTCCAGAGAAGGCAGAGGCGACTTACAACAACGGCATCCTCGAGGTGAAAATACCCAAGGCGGAAAAGGAGAAGAAGCGGGGTGTCGAGGTAAAGGTCCAGTAAACGCCCCCTTTTCCCTTTTTTTATTTGATTTTTTCGCTCTTTCCTGGCAGGGGCCGTTTCTCCGCTTTTTTCGGAGGATCACGCAAGCAGCTATTTAAATCAGGTGCTCTTGTCAGTTAAATGGAAAATCGGGTTGAAAAGATGCCGCGCGCGTTCATCGCCATCGATGTGAGCGAGGAGGTAAGGAAAAGGATAGTTGAGGCCCAGGAGCAGCTCCGGGCAACCGGGGCTGACGTCAAGCTGGTCGAGCCACCAAACATCCACGTGACGCTCAAGTTTCTGGGGGAGGTCCCGGAAAAAAGGGTTGAGGAGATCGCCGCCGCCCTCGGAAGAGCGGTAAATGGTGCGAAAAAATTTGACATCGGCGTTAGGGGAATGGGTGTATTCCCCAACCTGAGCTACATTCGAGTCATCTGGGTCGGTGTGGAGAGGGGCAGGGATGAAATTCTGGAACTTCACCGGAAAATAGAGAAGGAACTGCAGCAGATGGGGTTCCGCCCAGAGGCTGATTTCGTCCCCCACCTGACCGTGGCCCGGGTAAGGACCGCGAAAAACAAGGAAAGGCTCGCGGGCTTCATCAAGGAAAAGGCCGCCGTGGACTTCGGCACGTCGCGGGTGCTCGCCGTGGAGCTGAAGCAGAGCACCCTGACGCCGAAGGGACCCATCTACAGCACCCTGGCGAGGCTGGAGCTGCAGGACTGAGAGCGGTCCCGCCAAGATCATCTCCGGGAGTTCAGCGGTACCAGGGGAGCCTTCTGGTAAAATATTCCGAGAGGAACTCCCTGAACCCGCTATCCCTGAGAAGCGCCTTCAGTTTGGCCCCCTCATAGATCTGGTATTTTCTGGCAATCGCTTCCGCAACGTGCTTGCCAAATGATGCCCGCTGTGATAAAATATCCTTCAGCAAATCCAAAGCGTCAGTCCACTCCCTCTTCAGCTCAAAAACCATCCTGCCGGCCGCATCCACCATCGGTCCGGCCAAGTAGGATTTTGAGCCGAGGTGTTCCCTGACGAAGCTCTCAGCCGGCACATTGGGGGGAGGGCCCACGCGTGTCTTGACCCCGGGCAAGCTTGAGACGCTCAGCTCGATGAGGATGGCCGAGTTTGAGTTGGCCCAGACATCGCTGCGGAGCACCTCAAATCCTTCCTGGGCCAAACGGGTCACGATGGCCCGCTCCGTCTTGCGCAGCTGGGGGAAGAGCACGTCCGGCACCACCCGCGGCGACCGGAAGACAACACAGAAGATCCTTGTTCCCCTCTTCTTCAAAATTCTGTCGAGCTCCCTAGGCTTCAGCAGTCTCACCTGCCTCGGAAAGAAGAACTTCAGGCCCGGCCTATGCTGGAAATCCTGGCAGGCCCGCACGAAAATGGAGAAGTTCTGCAGGGAAACTGCGGCGGCGGCATTGCGATTGGGGTCCACGGGATCCACCACCACGAGCGGCTGGTTTTCAAACATCAGCTTCAGCTCGGACCTGTCAGAATAATGGGAGGAGATATCGATCATCTCTCCCGGCAGCCACCTGCTCGCCGCCTCGACCAGTTTTGTAAAGGAGCCATAATGCAAGATGAGGAGCTCGCAGAGATAGCCGGAGAAGCCCTGTTTCTTCAGCTCGGCGCCGTAGACCCCTATCCCCGTGGCGAACTGCTTGAGCAGCAGCACCTCGTCGGCGAGCTGAGGTGTCAGTTTTTCCTTGACGTAACGCTGGTGGTGCGGGGAACGGTCGACAGCACTTTTGATTCTCTTGGGATCGGCGACATCGAAACAGGGCACCAAATCTATGTCGAGCCCGCGGAACTTCATCGTCACGTAGGGGTGCTCGGCAAACTTTTCCTCCCCCGCCGCGCCCGCCACCTCTCGCGCGACCGCCAGCCCCTTTTCCTCCAGCTCCTCACGGGTGAGTCCCTCGTCAAAGAGAATGAAGATATCGATATCCGGTTCCTGACGAAGCCAGGTGCCGCGGGCCACCGAGCCGACGAGCATCGCCCTGGCGTTAAACCCGAGCCTTGAGATGGCCTCATCGGTGCGGCGGAGCAATTCGGAAGCCACCTCTTCCACAAACCTGATATCAGCCTCCCTGGGTTTGACCCTCCGGAGAACCGCTGCGAGGATATCAGCCATCCTTCCACAAAGATTGATTAATTGCGGCGGGATAAATTGTTAGCGTTATAACGGCTGGAATCGATGGGGAAAGGAAAGAGGTATGACAAAATCCTTTGAAGCTCTTGTAAAAAATGCCAGGCACGCCATGGTGGTGGGAATCGGGGGAGGCGGCGACGTTGTCGGCGCCATACCCACCTCTCGCTACCTTCGCTGGCTCGGCATCCCCACCCTGCTCGGCGGGCTGACCTGGGAGCGCTACGTCAACGACCCGGAGCCAGGGCCCAGGAAGATGGAGGAAATAATCGATATCGAGCTGCTCTCACCGACCGTGGGGCTGGCCAACGAGAGGACGAGAACAATGAAGGGGATCCGGTTCACCGAATCCGCGGTGGCCGAGGTCCTCAGGGAAAAGGTCGCGCTGATCGACCTGAACCAAGGCGTCCAAGGGGTCATCAAGGGTCTCAACGAGGCCATGCGGAAGCTAGGCATCGATCTCTTCATCGGCATCGACGTCGGGGGCGATGTCCTCGGCGAGGGGACAGAGAAGGGGCTGCACAGCATGCTCGCAGACAGCATGATGCTGGCGGCGATGGCCAACCTCGAGGTGCCCACTGTTCTCGGAGTGCTGGGCTGCTGCATGGACGGTGAACTGACCTTCGAGGAGTTCAACAGGCAGCTGGCAAAAATCGCAGGGTACGGCGGGCTCCTCGGCGCCCGCTGTCTGACGCCGGAGGACATCGAGCTCCTGGAGAGGGTGATCCCGCATACCAAGACGGAGTCGAGCCTGCTCGCCGTCAAGGCCGCCCGGGGATTCACCGGAGAAATCGAGATACGTGGCGGTCGCTGCCGGGTGCTGATGACCCCCATGTCCGCGCTCACCTTTTACTTCGACACCAGGATCGTCTATGAGCACATAAGCAAGGTGGCGAAGGACCTAGTGCCCACGAAGAGCTTGGAGGAGGCCAACGAGGTGTTAAAGCGGGCCAGGTTACCCAGCGAGCTGGACTTCGAGAGAAGCTTCGCTTGGAAAAAATATCTGAAGTGACAACATCACAATCCTGATCACCGCTCTTGGGGTTTCGCGCGGACTTAATTTTCCATCCGAAAGCCGCTGCTTGAGGTGACTTTTGCCGGCGATGGACTATTAGCCAGGTTCAACCAAGTGTTTTCGGAGACCATGGGAAGCCTGAAGCGTGCTTTAACCGGCGCTCTCGGCAGGAATGCCCCGGCCATCAGCTTCATCATCTTGGCCTTCCTGATCGTCACCGTTCTGAGCACCGCTTACTTCCTGCTGGCCTTCAACCGGGAACAGTTCCTCAACCTGCCCCAGGTCAAGGAGTACGACAACCTGCTGGAAAACGTCACGGGGATGGACGAGTGGTCGAGGACAAAATTTTACTGGTCAAACAACCTCAGGATCGCCGGGCTCTACGCGATCTCCTTTCCCTTTTACACCGGGGCGGCCTCGCTCCTGATGACGAGCCACCAGATAGGCCTGGCGGCGGTGTACAACTATCACCTCTACGGCCCGCTTGTCCTGCTGAATTTCATCAGCATCATCTTCGTTCACGGGATCCTCGAGCTGACGGGAGCTCTGATCCTCGGGGGCGCCTCGCTGCGGCTTGCCTGGAAGCTCTGGGGTTATTTGGGCCATGCCCTGACCGCTGGCTGGGGGAAGGTGACTAGGAAAAGAAAGGCCGCGATCAGGCAGCACCTGACCGATTACCTCATCCTCATCGCCCTGGGTTCACTTCTGATCGCCCTGGCCGCTCCCGTCGAGGCCTATCTTTCTCCGAGCGCCAGCGTCTTGTTCCTGATCTCACCGACGCTGGCGATCTTGTTCCTCGCCTCCGTGCTGCTCTTCTACGCAGCAATTATCAGGGTGGGCTTCAGGCCAATGCTCCGCCGGGCCTCCTCGGTGCTGGAGGACCTCGGAGAACTGGCCTCGGGCAGGTGGAAACCAAGCCACCTTTCGCTGCTGATGTTCCTCCTCTTTTCCCTGCTGACCTGGCTGGGACTGCTGGTCTGATCTCGCAGAAACAACCCGGCACCGTGGCCGCGAAAATCAGAGGAGAACCGGCGTTATATTAGCTGGCGGGAAACTTAGGTTTGATACCCATGGAAAAGATAAGCCTGGGAAAGCTGCCCACGGTGATGACCTCGCGGGAACTCATCGACACCGCTTTCAGGAGGGCCTCCGAAGCCGCGCCCAGGATAAAAGGATCTCCACGAGAGGTAGCGGTCCAGCGCGAGCAGCAGCGCATAACTGTGGTCACAGCGACTGTGGTCGAGCACCTGAAGAAAACCGTGGCGGCCTTTCCCACCCTGACCGGCCTGCCCCAGTTCCACCGCGACCTGGTGGAGGCCCTGTGCGGCATCGATCGCCTGAGAAAGGCGCTGGGTGCCATCGCCGGGGCAACCAAGGTCGTGGAGAAAATCAGGCGGGAACAGCTGAGGAAACTGAAGTACATCAAGTATCCCGCCGAGGCTGCCGCCGTGCGCCGCCAGGCCTACGGCCGGATCTCCTCGGTGCTGAAAAAAATAGACCAGGAGCTCCTTTTTCTGAAGGAGGCCGCCAAGAAGCTCTCAGAACTGCCCGAAGTTTATGTCGATATGCCGACGATTGTGATCGCGGGTTACCCCAACGTGGGGAAATCAACGCTGCTGAAGGCGCTGACGGGTTCCTCCCCCAAGATCGCCCCCTATCCCTTCACCACCACCGGGATACAGCTGGGCTACTTTGAGGACAGGCACCGGCGCTACCAGGTCGTGGACACACCGGGATTGCTGGACCGGCCTTTGGAAGAACGCAACCAAGTTGAGCTGCAGGCGATATCGGCCCTGAAGAACTTGGCCGGGGTCATCGTCTTCCTTCTGGATCCCTCCGAGACCTGTGGCTACCGGCTGGCGGACCAGCTGCACCTCCTCGAAGAGGTCAGGAGATCTTTTCCGCACACAAGGATTTTCGTGGCCGCCAACAAGGCCGACCTGCTGGGCCCGGAGCTAACCCAGCAAATTCAGAGAGACCATCCCGACATCCTCTTACTCACGGCCACGACGGGGGAAGGTGTCGAGGAGCTGCGGCGGAGACTGATCGCTGAGCTGGGGTCGAGCCCGCCAGGCGCCGGGCCACAATCTTAGAACTTGTAGCCGATCTTCCGGAGAAACTCCTTCCGCCAGGCGATGTCCTTCTCAGTCTCGATTCCCTTGCTTCCAAAACCATCGACGACCCCGAGGATTCCGCGACCCTGAGCCGTTTCGGCCAGAATCACCTGCAGCGGGTTGGCGGTGGCGGCAAAAATGGAGCAGACTTCGGGGATCTCCTTAATCCTGTTCAGGACGTTGATCGGGTAGGCATTTCGGATCAGGATCAGCAGACTGTGACCGGCACCCAGCTCGAGCGCCTTCTTGGCCGCAAAATCCTCGAGTTCCGGGTCGGTGCCGCTGTGCCTGACGAGACAGGGGCCGCTCGACTCACAGAAGGCCAGCCCGAACTTCAGCCCGGGAATGGAGGTCACCAGTGCCTCGTGCACATCCTCAACTGTCTTGATGAAGTGCGACTGGCAAAGGATCAGGTTGCATCCCTCGGGAGGAACCAGCTCCACTATTTTTAGCTCCAAGGAACCCACCTCCTCACAGGATAAACTCCCGTTTCAAATCGATAAATATTTCCTTGTCGAGACTGTTTCTGAGAGGATGGGGAAAAACCTGATCCTGAAGACGGCAGCGGGTGCGGGCAAACACCGGGTCCAGCTCCTCCTGCTGCCTGTCGGTGAGGACATACTGGCGGTGTTTTTTGGAGGGGACCGGCCGCATATCGGAGCCGTCGCCGTGGCGATTCCCCGCCCCAGCCTCAGGGACCCGAGCAGGCTGAGCGCCACCTCCTCCGTCTTCACCCTGGTCGGACACAAGGACGATGAAGTTGCCCGGATGGCCTCGGAGAGGCTGGCCCGCGAACTCAACCGGTTGGCCGTGGTGGCCTGTGGAATACATGTGGAAAAGGCGACCAAGGCTGACATCGGGAAGCTGGTCCAGAACGCAAAGTTGTCCCTGGAAAAGGCGATCAATTCCCTGAAAAAAGGTGCTGGGCAGGCCTGAGTTGAACCTCTAGGCCGCTCTGGATCTCCACACCGCGTCGGCTATCATCACCAGAACCACGATCAGGCCGAGCCAGAAAATCAAGTCCATCTGCAGCGCCACTACGTCGACCCGCCAAGGCGCTGCCGGCGGCCCGATTATCGTGCTGAAGGTGTGGGTCGCCCAGGTGAAGGGGATTCCGTAGTCCACGTGCACGTAGTCGGGCCACTCGTAATAGAAACCCCAGGTCAAACAGAGAAAAGCAATGACGGCCAGGGCCAGCACCAGAATGGTCGGGATGAATTTTCTCATGCCATCGTGGTCAACTTCTCGCCCTGAGCTCTTAGCTTTAACTTTCTGATCACTCACGCCGCCGGGACGGGAACTGGAAAGGTGTTTTAAAGAATGAGGTGAGAAAAGTTAACGGTGGCGGAATGTCGATGCCTGCGGAGATCGCCTGGCTGGTGCCCATCGTCGCGTCCTTCATCATCGGCCTGCTGGTTGGGGCCATCGTCAAAAAGGCCTTCAATCTGATGGTTCTCCTGGTCGCCCTCATCATCGTCCTCATCGCCACCGGGGCGCTGAGCCTCTCCTTTCACGATCTGTTTGACAGGGCCATGGAGATACTTCCCAAGCTCTACGAGGCGGGGAGCGGGTGGCTCAATGTACTGCCCTACTCCTCGGTGGCCTTTCTCCTCGGGCTGGCGATAGGGCTATGGAAGGGATAAGGGAACTCAGATTTTTTTACAGGCGGGTCAAGTACCAGCGAATAAAGAAACACAGGGAGCAATCGAGAACAGCTGTCAGAGAAGAGCTGATAAAGCTGGCACAATATTTGAGGGAAGAGAAAGAGGGATACGAACCTATTGAAGGGGTCCTACTATGAAAACCAAAACAGTTATCGGAACGATTGTAGTCGTTGTAACTGTTATTTGTATATCTTGTTTTTCACTCTACTATTCTATAGTAAAAAGCCCATTAGAACAAGCAGACAATCTTTTTCACTCTTCCCTAGAAAAGTATTCCCAAGCCATGAATTACTGGAAAGAAAATGACTATGTAAACGCAAGGATAAAACTCGCTGGTGCCAAAACAGATGCTGAAGAAGCCATAAAATATATAGAAAAGGCAGGCTTTGAGCCAACTCGCAAACAAGCTGCTTTACATTATTTTGGTGCATGGTCAAATCTTATTGAAACAGTGATTCGTCTATCTGACGCTCTTGAGGATTACGAGCAAGCGATGTTGCTTTTCAATTATAAGGATTGGAGTGGTGTTATGACTAAATTCTTAGATGTAAAAGAAGACATTGTCCGGGCTCAGACATATTTTCTCTTCGCTAAAGAAAATATCGAGCTAATAGATGTGGAAACTTTGCCTTCAGAACTAAAATCGAGCGTGGTTGAAATACAAACATATTTTGCGGAATATCAAACATACTTGCCAGATTTCAGCAACTTCGTCGATGCTTTTGTTCTTCTCATACAAGGCTATGCTCATGTGATGGATGGAGCAAAATACTTAGATCAAGAGAACTGGCGTGCCGCAGAAATCTCTTTTCAAGAGTCACAGCCATACATTGGAGAAGCCAAAAGTCGTTTTGATAATCTCAAAAATTGTAAAACGGCTTATTTAGCCTCACTATCCTCTGAATTCTACTCGGTGGCAAGTACTCTAGAAGACGCTATCTCGTATCTCGTAATAGGTTGCGAATATGCTAAAGCGGGGGATATGTCTAGTGCTAATTCTGAGTTTGAAACAGCAAATCGTATTCTTAACGGAATTTCTTGGGGTTAGAAATTTCTCGAACCAAAGAAAACAGCAACAATCAGCTTATTTGGGCAGAAGCATTGAGTCCACTCAAATAGGCCCCACATATGTTCAAAGAGGTTGAACCATTAAAAGCTTGGCGACTAAAACAACTTAAACTGGAACTCTTACGACACGATACCTCTTTTTCATTTTTCTCTGCATTTTCCTTTGAGATTTAGAAAGTGTAGATCTCCCAGCCTTTACCTCGATCATTTCAAGAGGGCCAACCTCCCCTGTAAGTGGGTTAACTTCACGAAAGTCAAAATCTCTACCCTTATGAACTTTTTTGATATATCCGCGAGGTCTATAATATCCTTCAACCAAGCCTTCTGCGATTCTCCCTCTTGTGGAACTAACTCCGAGATTAATCCCTCTCTGCGTTTTCTTTAGGCTCTTTTTAATTTCTTCCATCATTTTATTTTTTGCGGGTTCTCTTTATAATCCATTCGGTGACCTCAAGATCCATGACATAAACCATGTCCCCTTTCCATGGCCCTAATTCACTTTTTGGCGTTTTGGCAGGAGGCAGGCGGGGCAAGGACGTTGTGAGAAAATAGGAAAAGGAGCAATTTTAGGGATATTTTTTCGAATCGAATGCTGAAAGAAGCGAGAAATGACAAAAAAGAGTTCCTTATCTCGCTTGGATGGTGCTTTTTCTGGGTCGATGATGCAAAAATTATAAAAAAGTTAAATTTTAACTTTTTTATCATTTTCCCGTTTTCGCCCCTGAAAATATGCCATCGGGGGCAATTAACGCATATTTGCGGGCAATCGGAACTTTTATAGAACGGCGAACAACGGAAAAAGACTTTAAATCGCTACTTTTACCCGATAGCCTACTTTTTCTTTCCCCGTTTGCCTCCCCTCAAAACCCCGGAAATGGAATTAGGGCCACGAATTAGGGTCATGGGGTTTGGACCAGGGGGTTTGCTGTGATAAGATGCCGTGGTTACTAATTTGAAATGCGAGCAATAGTCCGAAAGGAAGCATTTTTTGCATTTGGGCTTTCTGCTGCAAATAGCCGCCGAGAAGTCAATTATCCCCCAATTAAACTGTTTTGCTTTCTCAGGAGGGATTAATTTCTCCAGCTTTTTCTCTATCTCCCTGTCACCGCCTTTCCATCCAAAATACCTTTTCACTACTCGCCTCACATTCATGTCGACCACGGGTTTACCCATGTTGAAAGCAAAACATAGGACGGCATTTGAAATGTAATTTCCAACTCCCTTAAGCTTGAGGAGGTCTTCTTTGTTTGAGGGGATTTTCCCACAAAATTCTGCCAAGATTTGAGAAGCCATTCTCTTCAATTGCTCCGCCCTTTGCCTTTGAAATCCTAATCGCTTGATGGCATTCTCTATATCTGAAACTTCCGCCTCTGCGAGGCTTTGAATATCTGGAAACTTTGTAAAAAAATGGTCATAGACCTTTAAAACATGTCCGTATGTCGTCTGCTGCAATAGCTTCTCTGTGACCAATATTCTATAGGGGGATGTTTCGCTTCTCCATGGAAGGGCTCTACCATTAACTGAAAACCAAGCCAGAAGTTGCTCTACGAAGGCTTTATTTTTGTCCATCACATTAATAATTGATGAATGAAGTATTAAAAAAGGAAGAGAGGACAGACACGCTTAGAGCAATTTTAAATCTCATAAATAAACGAGAAAATCACCTAAGAAATATCTACACAGCACATACAAGGGTCAACCTCCCTGGAGTAGCACTTGAGCATTTTGTAAAGGATGCTTTTTGCAATACGTTTGATATGGATCCCGAGGAAAAAGATCGGTACTATCGTCGATACTTCTCATTTTTGGGATCTCCAAATAACCCGCCGGATCTAATAGTAAGGCGTGGCGACGCCGTCGAGATTAAAAAATTGGGTGGACTATCGACCATACAATTGAATAGTTCATGTCCTCATACAAAGCTTTATCGAACTGATGAAAGGATAACTGAGGAGTGTCGCAATTGCGAAGAGTGGAAAGAGAGAGAGTTCCTTGATTACCTTTACGTAATAGGAATCGTCAAAAATTGGGAAGCAAAAATTCTACTTTTTCTTTATGGAGATTGTTACTTCGCAGAAGAAAAAAAATACTTGGCATTAGCGGACAAATTGAAAGAAGCCCTCCAAAAGTCTGGCGAAACCATTTCAGAAACACGTGAAATTGGCAGAGTAAATGAAGTAGATCCGTTGAAAGTGACTGATCTCAGAATTCGCGGGATGTGGCTTGTAAAAAACCCGCTATTGTTTGAGCATTTTAAGGAAATGTTCCGAGAAGCTTGCTCGTCTCGCTTTTCGATATACGCACTAATGCGGGAAGAAAAGTTTGAGAGCTTCCCTAATAATGAAAAAAATGAAATACAAAGAGCCGGAACCATTGAAAAAGTTCAAATTCCAGATCCAAACGACCCAACAAAAAAGATTCGAGCAATTCTAATAAAATTCCTTATGGGAAGGAAATAGGTTTGAGGGTCATTCTTTTAAGCTTGGTCTACATTTTGCTTCAACAAGCGATTTGAGAACTTCTTCTCCAACCCGCATGGCAAGTAGCGGTGGGACTGCATCCCCTATGAGGGCGTATTTATCAACTACATTTCCAACAAACTTATAGTCAGGCGGGAAAGTCTGTATTGCTGCGCATTCCTTTATTGAGAGCCTTCTTGGTTTCCCACCTTCAGCAAACTTCCGCCTATCTCGGTCAAGTTTGATCATTTCTGGGGAGTCTGGGTGAAGCAAAATATGCCTAGCGCTCGCAAGTATTGTGTAGCTCGGTCTGTCCCAGTCCATTCGTCTGTTGCGTGACATGAAAATCTGGGAAAAACCGCCCTCATAGACCTCGTCATCCTTCCTTTGCTCGAAAGGCGGAAAGCTGCCTATTGCGTCTCTTAGCGTTCTCCACGGTTTAAGAATTTTGCCTTCAAGAGTTAATTTTGGGTTCCGAGCATGGGTCGGTTCCGGAAAATGAATATGTATGCCTAAGCCTCGCATGGCCCCAATAAAAAAGACCCTTATTCTTTCTTGCGGAACACCGTAATCCGCAGCGTTTATAGGTCCCGAATTTTCAACGTTGTAGCCTATTTTATCAAATGCCTCTTTAATGGCTTGCGGCACCGTTGTGATGTGCCGCCTAACATAGTCTGCCATTTTCCTTTTTTCGGTATCGTCAAAATATCGGTCTTCCCTAAGCAAATATTGCGGGGCGGCGCGCCTTTTCTTTCCAACGCTTTCGAGTTCAAGGAGTTTGTTTAGGGCTTCGAAGGTATTTTTCTTTGCCTCCTGGGAAATGTCTTCACGCAAGGTGATCATTGTTAAAATCCCTTTAACATTTTCCATAACAAACATATAGGGGCGTAGCTTTTCAACAATGTCCACATAGTCATAAAATAGCTTAGAACGAGGGTCATTTGGGTCTCTTTTGCCAGCAAGTGAAAATGCCTCGCATGGAGGTCCGCCTATAACTACATCAACATGACCTCCGACCGCTTTTTTGAGGTCTTCCTTAGTTTTTTCGTCTCTTATGTCCCCCAAAATAGTTTTTACTTCAGGATGGTTCAACTTGTAGGTTTCTATTGCTCGTTTCCATATATCCATGGCTGCAACAATTCTAAAAGAGAAATCCTCAAAGTATGCCTGCTTAAAACCTTGAGTGAGCCCTCCAGCGCCACAAAATAGATCAACTACTGTAAACTTGCTTTTCAAATTTTTATCCTCCTGTAGTGGCGATGGTTGGCTCATATTCTCCTTTCTCCCCTCTCAAATACTGCGCCAGCTTCATCGGCTCCTCCCTTATCGCCGTTCTGATCTTTGATTGCTCTCCATATTTCTTTATTCGTTGGTGTCTGATCCGCTTGTCGAAAAGTTCGTTGATAGCTTTGATCAGCTTGTAGCTCTCCTCCTTTTTCAGGAACATCCTCCCGTTTTTGTTTTCAAAACCATCCTCTTTTAGCTTCTGGCTATAACCGATCAAGAACTCATCAATCAAGCCCCTGAAGATCTCCTGTATGTCGCAGACCAATGAGGGCTTGGCGAACTGTATCGAGTGCAGGTAACCCAGATAAGGATCTAAATGAGCATACATCACGCCCCTGTAGACTTCGCCTTTCAGCACTTCATAGCCCAAATTCAAAAGGTTGTTCAGCGGATCTTCAGCGTTATATTTCACCCGCTTTGGTGTTTGCAGAAAATCGGGAAAGAGGGTCTTGAAGTGTTTAAAATAGACCTTTGAGCACCTAGATTCTATCCCCAAGAGCTTCGGCCTGATGTCATCGACCTTTTCTCCTTTGATTTTCGAGAGCTTTTCCACGAGGTAATCTAACTTATGCCCGTCGAACCCGTGCCTTTCGAGTAGGGCGACCTGATTTTTGATCTTTGCGCCTAAGATTACCTTAGCTATTTCAACTCCTTTCGAATTGTAGTAGGCTTCATACTGTTTTATTCGGGTCTTGACATGTGCGCTCGAAGTCAGGGGCAACATCATGCTTAGGGGCCTACCTGTGTTCGAGGTCATCATTAGGTTGACGTTGTAGACCGAGCACCAGAACAAAGCCGATGTTGAAACAGTATTGCCCGGTGTTAGAATAACCTGTTTCACTTTGTAAAATGGGATCTTCTTAATCGGCTTCTTGTCTTTGTAGACGATGAAGTTCTCCCTGTCGCTTCCGAGGTATTGGCCGAACTCGTCAAGGATTATCTGCATGAGTTTTCGCCTCCTCTTTCTCAAATTTGTCAAGCTCGTCTATCAATTTCCTAATTTCAGGTCGGTATTTTTCTGGAGCTTTGCAAGCTAGCTCTTCTAGTTTAAGTAGTTTTATTTTTGGGAAATACTTGCCTAAGTCTTCCAACGCATTCATCCAGTCTTCAGGTTTAATCCATCGTTCGCTAGCTAGCCTTAACAGCTTTGGGTAAAAAAAGAGTTGAATCATAATGTCTACAAACTCTTTCCTCTTTTCAGGCTCAAGTTCACTAGCCCTTGCTTCAACAAGGGCTGGAAACAGTAAAAAATACGCTAGTTGCCAAGAGAGATAGAACTTCTTGCGCCTTTCCAGTGGGATTTTTTTGCCTAGTTTTTCTAAAATTGATCCAGCCCTTTCAAGCAACTCCATCTGTTTTGAGAAGGTTTTCTTGTCAACTCCAAATATGTTTTCATACAGGAGTCTCTTGTAGGAAACGCTTGGAGGTCTGGTAGAAGTATCTACTATCCTCAGAACAGCCCAGTTTTCGAGCCTCTTAAGGTAATTGAAAAGAGTATCATAACCCATTTTCTGCTCTCTAGCCCTTCTCTTCAGCTCCTTGGCTGAGATGGGGGATCCATCTTCTGGAAGAAGCGCTAGGACTTGGCGGGCTTTTTGGAATTGAAGTAGCCTAATTTTGGTTTGTGGTTTCATCATACCTAGTATGGAAATCCATACTCATAAAGGTAACGGATTACCAAAATTCGAGTGATAGCATGCGTATCGTAATCAAAGATAAAGGTGCTTTACGAAGGCGGTACAGGCTGAGGCGGACTGGCAGACAGTGGCTCAGCTGGGAGACAACAATTCCCAGAGAGGTAGTAGAGCGGGAAGCACATGAGCGAGGAATTCCTTTAACGGAATTTGAAAAGTGTTTTGAAGCTGAGTGGCTTTTCGACAACTTTCCGGGGTTACATCTAGTTTTTGTCCCCAAAAGAGGTGAGGCCCCTTGAAGAGATCCAGAGCCGAGCTTGAGGCCGAGATCCGGAGGCTGGAGCGGAGGATCGCAAAGCTAAAGGCTGAACTCCGTAGGAGACCAAAGCTGATTAGAAAGCCCCGGAGGATTACGAAAACAGAGCTTAGGCGGTTCTTGGAGCAGAACAAGAAGACAGAGGCCATAGCCCGCTATTACCGTGTCTCTGTGTCCACCATAAAACGGAAGATCAGAGAGTACGGCTTGGAAGGGCTGAGGAAGAGGGGGAGGAAGCCCCTCGTTGAGAAGCCCAAGTTTCCCAAGCCCGTTAGAGAGTGGATACCCACGAGGAAATACATCAACGATTTGAACAAAATCTACCACTTTATTAACATTGCCTACCCGCCCTTCAAGTTCATCAACCCAAAGACTCTGGTTTGCTCAGACCGAAAGGGGCACCCAAAGGGAAAGTTCACAACGGTTGGGGCTTACTTCATCGTTGAACAGTCTGACGTTTACTTTCTCAATTACACCCGAATCAGGTACTCCGAAAAGCCCGTTGACTTTGAAGAAATCTACGCTTGGGCAAAGGAAAACATGCTTGATGTGCTCAGCGAGCAATACCGGAGGGTCCCCTTCACCATCGAGCGGATAATCGCTTTAACTTTCCTCTTGCCTGAGCGCAAGCCGAAGGTCATCAAGGCGAAGAGGCGGTGATTGTGGAAAAAGAAATCACGCTACCGAAATATCTCTGGAATGGAGTCAAACCGCTGAAAAACCACTTTCCCAAGAAGGTCAACCTGATCGTCTTTGACACGGAGACCGAGGACGGTATTCCCTACCTCTTGACTTTTTACGATGGGATCAAGCCAACTTACATCAGAGTAACGAAAGAAACGGTTTTAGACGAATTCATGAATTACCTATTTCAGAGATGTCCAAAAAATAAGACCAATCTGCTGTTTGCCCACAACCTGCAGTTTGACTTAACTGCTGTTTTGTGCAAATACGAAAAAGAGTTATTCAAATATCTCAAACCGCCCTTGTTTGAACATAGGTTAGGAACAATCAAAGTTTTTGCCCAAAAAACTTGGTTCGCTCAAATAGAAATGAAAAATGGAGCTTATGTCAAAGTCATAGATACAAATAGCTTTCTCAGGGGTTCTCTTTATGAGATATCCAGAAAGCTGAATCTGAAACATCAAAAAGGTGTAAGACCCGAATTTGTTAAAGAAGGCAGGAAACCGAGAACAAGGGGTGAGTGGCAAGATCTTTATCGATATTGCGGAGCCGAAATCTTAGCCACTTACGATCTGGCTCAACACATCTTGGGCATGCACAGGCATTATGATACTGCAATTTCGATCTCAGCATCTCAATTTGCCTCAAAGGTCTTCAAGAAGCACTTCCTCAAGACTAAAATCCCGCAAGCTCCATCTTGGGTAAGGTGGCTTGCCGAACAATCGATCCACGGAGGTAGGGCAAGCACATTTGTTGGTGGTATAGCGGTGATCCCCGATGTCCACTATTACGATTATAACTCCTTCTACCCTTGGGCAATGGGAAACCTACCACCGTTAACCGATGGAAAATGGGTCAAGGTCAACGGCTTTGTTGATGAATTTGAAGGCTTCTATTTGGTCGATGGGTATGTGAACAAATGCAGATACCCGATAATCCTGAAGAATGCCGGAAACTTCGAATATGCAAATGATGAATTCGTTAGAAATGCGCCAGTTGTCTCCTACGAACTCAGAGAGGCCCTAGAGCATGACGAGATAGATATAGCGAAAATCAAGGGCTATGTCTGGGTTCCTTCCGAGAATGCAGAAAATCCTTTCAAGAATTACGTGGGGGAATTTTACAGACTCAAGCAAGAAACGCCGAAAGACGATCCTCGATATATGACTTATAAGCTCCTTTTGAACTCCCTCTACGGCAAGACATACCAAGCAGTCAGGCAAACAGACTATGAAGAAGAGCCAGAATTTGTTTGGAATGAGAAATTAAAGCGAGCTGTTAAAAATCGTATTCTTTACCGTGCAGGTGGGATCTACCTCCCACATGTTGGCTCTTGGATAACCTCAAAGTGCAGGGCAAAACTCCATGAGGACTTGCACCAGTACGAAGCGATAGACTGCGCCACTGATTCGTTCAAGACCAAACGAGACGATATCCCAACTGGCTCAGAACTTGGCGAACTGAAGCACGAACACCATGGTTTGCTCCTCCTGATAAGACCCAAGCTCTATGTCATGTTCTCCCCAGAAATCCAGAAAGAGGTGATGAACGATTATGGTGGTGACCTAAGGGCTTGGCTTATAGACAACTTGGATTGGCTTGAGGAGGAAGCGAAGGCTGGGAGGCTGAATGATCACGTCCCAAAATATGCGCTCCATGGGTTTTGGGGTGATGTCATCGACTTGCTCAGGCTCTACCGAGACAGGTCAAACGAATACATAGCCAAGCACATGACTAAGGTCAGGGAGGCGATCAGGCAAAAGAAACAGGCAAGAGTTATGGAAACTAGACTTAGGAAGCTTGCGGTAGACTGGAAAAACGAGATCACGCCTTGTGGTCTGACAATGAGCCAAGCCCTCAAAGAAAAGGAGCTCTGCCTTGCCCCGAGGTGCTACGAGTGCGCCTATACAAAAGAATTTTAGGGTTGAGCAAATGGCTCCAAATCTGTTCAAATCTGGGAAAATTGCATCAAATGCAGGAAAATCACGGCATATCGAGGATAATGTAGGGATATCTCTACAAATTGCTCCATATTGCTCAAACGATGCCAATAATGGCTTAAAAGTGTTGAAAGGTGTCAAAAAGCTATCAAAAAGTATCAAAGGAGGTGAGAAGGCATGAAAAAGATAGTTAAGTGCCCTTTGTGCGGGAAATTACAGCAGACAAGGGGGAAAGTGTATTTTAAGTGTTGCCAGATAGCTTGGGACATTGAGAAGCACCGAATAAGCGAATACGACGAGGGGAGATACAAAGTGAAAGCAAAACCGAAGGGAGAGACGAAGCTTGACATTGAAGTTGTCAAACCCATCTTGCGGGAGATCCTACAAGAGGAGTTGGAAAAGCAAAGGCGTTGAAACCCCAGCGAAATAAGCAGGAGGAAGACGAGCTTATTGAAAAACTGAAGAGGGATAAATCTTTAAGAATTTACGTGAAAGAAAAAGACAAGGTGTAGTCGAATGGTTTCTACAAGTGAAGTTAAAGAATATATCGAAAGGATAAAAGATCCACAAATTATTCTTAAGGGTTGTCGTAAATTTCACGAGGAAGAGCCAAGAGACACAGCCTATGTTGTTTCTCTTGATATAATTCGAAAAGCCCCTCATAAAGAGAACTTCGTAGTTGAGGGGTCGAGACTGATTAAAGTTACTTGGGATGCGATCCGATTTTTTAAGAGAAAAAAGGAAATCAGAGATCACTTAAGCGAAGATATATTATCGGCATACAAAGAATGCAAAGACGATTTGTCCAATTTAGAGAAAAGAAGCTTAAAGGAGTTAGACTTGACTGCGTTTGAAAATACTATAAAAAAGATTTATTCGGCTTTTTCCTCAAAACCGTCTATCGAATATACAGGGGCTTCTAAAATTCTCCATGTCATATGTCCACAAGTTTTCATGATGTGGGACAGAAGCATAAGAGAGGCGTTTCATCTTCTTCACAACAGAAATCATAAAATGGGTACTGCTGATTGCTATCTTCAATTTATGCATCAATCGAAAGGAATTGTGGAAAACATCAAAATGAGTGAAAATGATCTCTGGCTTCAACATTTAGAATTCTTAGACAAAGATTTTGTTCAGGCATTTTCTTTTAGAGAGAATATCCTAAAAATGTTGGATGAATGCAATTATGTAAGATGGTTCAAGGAAATAAAATTTTATTAATTAGAGCAATTTTTTATCCATTCAAGTCATGACCCTAATTCGTGGCCCTAATTCCATTTCCGGGGTTTTGAGGGGAGGCAAACGGGGAAAGAAAAAGTAGGCTATCGGGTAAAAGTAGCGATTTAAAGTCT